>Ga0114951_10000692_pt1 | contig 45594 bp, 42 predicted proteins | sample AM7aDNAmetaG_FD_88677 | JGI IMG/M metagenome (GOLD analysis project Ga0114951, IMG submission 88677) | Freshwater microbial communities from Finland to study Microbial Dark Matter (Phase II) - AM7a DNA metaG | ecosystem: Environmental > Aquatic > Freshwater > Lake | place: Finland: Lake Alinen...
AAAACGTCCGCCATGATCGCGTATTGGAAAAGTTCGAAGGCCGAAGGATTGAGATTAGCGCCGACATCCGCGGTCACGGACATACCGTGCAGCGTCGGTGTCGCAATGGCGATCCCGGGACGTTTGATCCCGGGAAGCAGTCCCAAGAGAAGCGTTGCGGCTGTGACCATGGCGCCGGTATTCCCGGCGGAAACTGCCGCGGCGCAATCTTTTTTCTTCAAAAGATCGATGCAGACGCCGATCGAAGAATCCTTTTTCTTGCGAAGCGCGGCGACGGGCGATTCCCCCATGCCGATGACTTCGCTCGCTTCGTGGATGACGATCTTGCCGCCGAGTACCTTGTGCTTATTTAATTCTCGTTTGAGGGCGGCTGTTTGTCCTACAAGGACGATCTCCAGGTGTTCAAAATCGTTAGCGGCCAATACGGCGCCTTCGACCACGACCTGGGGGGCGTAATCCCCGCCCATTCCGTCCAGAGCAATACGGATCATACGGGCTATTCCTTTGCCTTTGTTTTGACTTTGATCACCTTGACCAGCTTCCCTTTATAGAAGCCGCATTTGGTGCAAACGCGGTGCGGCAGGATAAACGCGGCACACTGGCTGCACTGCGAACGGGACTTCGGGACCAGAAAGTCGTGGGCCCGGCGCAGGTTCGTGCGCGTATTAGAATGTCTTCTCTTAGGATGTGCCATGATTTCGCTCCTTGTTGGATTTCGCTTTTTTTATGATGACTGGGGAAGCATAATAGCCATTTCCTTTACAATTGCAAGTGCCTTCATTGCGATCAATGCCGCAGTACGGGCAAAGGCCTTTGCAATCCTCCCGGCACAGATGCACCAGAGGGTGCTCTAGGATCAAAAGTTCTCGAACATTCTCCAAAGGTTCGACCGTGTCTTTGCCCGAAAGGTCAAAAATCCAGTCAAAATCACAGGAAAGCTGCTCGCTTTTTTCCTTCAGACACTTGCCGCAAAAACGTTTAACCGCCGTGGTCAATACCCCTTGGAATCGGAGGATGCCGGGTCCTTTTTCGGCCTCCCCCTTCAAAAGTATGGGCTCTGTGTAAATCATGTCGGGGTATTCGACCTCAATCGTTTTGGCGTCGTAGGTCCCCTCAACGAGAATTGCAATTCCCTCTTCGAAATCTGACAGGATCAACTTCATGTCAACGATCCCTTCGTGTAGAGAATTTTTGCCTGATCTGAGCAGCGACGGGTGCCGGGACAAAGCGGGTTACATTGCCCCCCAACTGAGCGATCTCTTTGATCAGGCGCGACGAAAGATAGAAATGGGACTCGGAGGGCATCAGGAACATGGTGTCGATCTTGGGTGCGAGCTTCCGATTCGTGAGCGCCATCTGGAACTCGTAATCAAAATCCGAGGTCGCCCGGATTCCCCGGATAAGAGTAAAGGCTTTTTCCTTTTCCGCAAGCGTGACCGTCAAACCCTCCCAGCTTTGGACTTGAACTTGGGGGCGGTTTTTTAGTGCTTTTTTTAGAAAATCCACGCGCTCGTCCGCTGAGAAAAGGGTTTTCTTGGAAGGGTTCGAGGCAACCACCACGATCAGCTCGTCGAAGAGATCCAGGGCTCGTTCGATCAGATCCAGATGACCGAACGTGACAGGATCAAAGCTCCCCGGATATATAGCTTTTCGTTTTTTCATTAGTAGATTCCAATCGGAAAAAGAAGGAGAGGCAGGCTTGCCCGATCCTTTTAGTGCGGACCCATTTGAGGTTCTTGAGTTCGGCGTTCGGCAGCTCTTCCCGCCACATATGCCCGACGACGACCTGCGCAAACGGCAGGACTATATCAGACGCGTCCAACCGCATCAATGTCTTTTTGACCAGGCCTTTCATGAAAGGCGGATCGACGAAGATCAGCGCGAATCCCCGCTTTTCCTTTTCAAGTTTGCGAATGGCCGGGAGGATATCCATCGCGAGACGTGTGCCTTGATGGCTGATTCCGAGCCCTGCCAAGTTCTTCTCGATGACCTTTTGAGCCCAAGGCGCCTGATCCACGAAAGTGGCGCTGATAGAGCCCCGGCTTAAGGCCTCCAATCCAAGACTTCCCGATCCCGCATAGAGATCCAGCACATGTTTTCCAAAGACGAAGGAGCCCACGATATTAAAAAGGGTCTCTTTCGTCCGATCCGTCATGGGACGGGTCAGCTTGTTCTTGGGAAAATCAATCTTCCGGGATTTGAATTTACCGCTGATGATGCGCATGGCCCGGTAGTCTAATCGGTTTTAGGCATTTGTTCGAGATATTTTTGGATCCAGACTGGAATTTTGGGACCGTCAACGTCCGGGACCTCAGCGATCCATTTTCGGGCTTCCTGGCGCGCCTGGAGGAGAATCGCTTCGTCCAGGATCGGATGCGCAACCCGGAAAAGGGGTTCTCCGGACTGGCGTATCCCCCAGAGATCTCCCTGCCCGCGGAGCTTCAGATCCTCGTCGGCGATGAGGAATCCGTCCGAAAGTTTTGTGAGCAGGCGAAGGCGCATTTTACCTTCTGCTGTCGTGGGTTCCCCAAAGAGGAAACACTCCGATTCGAGAGTGCCGCGACCGATGCGACCGCGAAGCTGGTGGAGCTGCGCGAGGCCAAAACGTTCGGCGTTCTCGATGATCATCATGGTGGCGTTTGGCTGGTCGACGCCGACTTCGATCACCGAAGTCGCGACAAGGATATCGATTTCGCCGCGGGTGAAGGCGCGCATGGTCGTTTCACGCTCCGAGCGCTCCATCTTTCCATGAACAAGCCCCAGGCGGTATTTCGAAAAGACGGTCTTGCGGAGACGCTCAAATTCCTTTTTTGCCGCGAGAAGATCCGTCTTTTCAGTTTCTTCGATCAACGGAAAGACGATATATGCTTGTTCCCCTTTCTGGATGCGGTCGGCCATGTGGGTGAAGATGTCCGGCTGCTTCTTGCGTGTGATCCAGTAGGTTTTGATCGGCAAGCGCCCCGTCGGCAGGTCCTTCATCGTGGAGATATCCAAATCCGCGTAAACCGTGAGGGCCAAAGTCCTCGGGATCGGCGTGGCGGTCATGACTAGCTGATGGGGTCTTGGATTTCTCTGTAAGAGCTGGTTACGCTGGTGAACGCCAAACTTGTGCTGCTCATCGACCACAAGTAGGCCCAGGTTCTTAAAGGTCACATCTTCTTGCAAAAGTGCGTGAGTCCCAACAATAACCGGTACTTTCCCCTGCTTGAGTTCCGAGATGAGCCGCGCTCGCTTGTCCGTTTCGGTGCTTTTCGTTAAGAGTTCAGGACGAATGCCTAGAGGTTCCAGGAATTTTACAAGGGTTCGGAAGTGTTGCTCGGCGAGGATCTCGGTGGGGATCAGGAACGCGGATTGATGTCCGGACCGATGGCTCGCAAGGAGCGCGAAAGCAGCGACTACGGTCTTTCCGGACCCTACGTCTCCCTGAAGCAAACGATTCATGGGGACCGTCCGCTCAAGATCTTTGACCAGGTCGAGTACCGCTTTTTCCTGGCTTCCGGTGAATTGAAATGGCAGAGAACTCCTGAACTCATCGATGAGTCCGGGACTGATGCGGAATGCCGGCGACTGATACTCGCGGCGAATGGCTTTGACCTTGAGGAATAGTTGAAGCTCGAATGAGAAGAATTCATCAAAAACAATGCGCCGCCGGGCCTTATCCAGCGTCTCAAAAGTCGTTGGCAGATGCATTTCGCGAAGGGATTGATCGAGCGGCATCAGATCCAGCCTTGTTCGTAATTCTTGTGGCAGGAAATCAATAATCGCACCGGCAAGGTGATGGTCGATCGCTTCCTTGAGGGTTGTCCGAAGCGAACGTTGGAAAAGTCCCTCGGTCAGCGGGTAGATCGGCGTGATGCGGCCGGTGTGGATCGATTCCCCGCTTGGACCGTCGACGATCTCGAACTCGGGGTTGGACATTTGGAGGCTTTTTTTATAGGCCTCGACTTTTCCGAAAAGAATGACTTGCTGCCCGCATTGAAAAATATTTTTTAAATAGGGTTGATTGAACCAGACCACGCGCAAGGTTCCCCCCGCGTCGCCGATCAGGATCTCAACAAGCGGCATGCCTCGAATCGGCTTGAACTTGACGTCGACGATCTCTCCGCGGCAAGTAATGGGTTCTTCAAAAGGGAGTTCATCTAGCGGAGCAAAGTGGGAACGGTCTTCATAACGGCGCGGAAAAAGATACAGGAGATCGCGGACAGAATGGATGCCAATCTTCTGAAATAGAAGGCATCTCTTAGGGCCTACGCCTTTGATATAGCGCAATTCCCCGCTTTCCGGTTCAGCGACTTTCATAGTGCTCGCGTCATGCGGAAAGACTCTTGGGAAACCTAGGGCTTAGTCGCCTCAGGAAGAGCGGTCTTAGCGACTTCTTTTTTTGCGGTTTCGGCAAGCTTGGTCGCATCCGATTGGGCTTTAGCGGTGGTTGTCGCGACAGTAGTCGCTTTGCCCGTCTTGATGGCCTTGGCCGAGGCTGCGGCCGTGGCAGGATCGATCTGCTTGATCTTCTCAAGAGCTTTCTTGATCTGTTCCACATCAAGCGGGGTTTGGTTTCCCGGCCCGCGGAAAAGCGAGCGGCTCTTCTGGACTTCCAGAACGTTCAGACCGATGCATGTGAAAAGAAAGAGGATCGCGCAAACACTGGTGGCTTTCGTCAGAAAGGACGACGCCTTTGTTCCGAAAAGGGATTGTACGTTCCCTCCGAAGCTTCCTCCTGTGAGGCCCTGTCCGCGGCCGGCCTGGAGAAGGATCACAATGATCAGAACGAAACAGACGATGATGTGAATGGTGACAACGAGAATGTTCATGACTGGTTCCCCGATTCGTAGGTTTGTTGCGCTTCCTGGATGATCTGGGCGAAGGACTCGGCCTTTAGAGAGGCTCCCCCGACCAAGGCTCCATCAATGTTGGGCTTTTCCATCAAAGACTTTGTGTTGTCGGGCTTGACGCTTCCGCCGTAAAGGAGCGGGATCCGGTTACCGATCTCCTGGCCGTACCGTTCGTTGAGGAGTCTGCGGATGTAGGAATGCATCTGCTCCGCCTGATCGGGGGTCGCAGTTTTTCCCGTTCCAATGGCCCAAACAGGCTCGTAGGCGATGACGACTTTTGAGATGTCCTCTTTTTCAAGCCCGCCGATCGAGTCATCAAACTGGGTCTTCACCACGTCGAAATGTTTTTTTGCTTCCCTTTCGGCGAGAGTTTCTCCGACACAGACGATCGGGATGAGGCTGTACTTGAGCGCCGTTTTGACTTTTTCGTGGATTAGGATATCGTCTTCTTTGAAATATTGCCGGCGTTCCGAATGGCCGAGGATCACATAGCGGCAGCCGGAGTCCTTCAACATGGTCGGCGAGATTTCGCCGGTGAAAGCTCCTTCAGGAGCGGAATACATATTTTGCGCGCCGAGATGGATCTCGGTATCCTTTAAAACCTTGGACACTTCACTCAGGGCCGTGAAAGGCGGGCAGATCACAATGGTGACATTCGAGACCGTATGGGCGGCCGCCTTAAGCGTCTGAACAAGCGTGACAGCTTCGGACGCGGTTTTGTACATTTTCCAATTGCCGGCGATCAAGGGTCTTTTTTTCATCGGTTCCGCTCTTTTCTTTTATAATTAAATCGTGAACATTACTTGTGCTGCTTACGGATCAAATTAAAAGGTTAGCAGTACAAGCACTGTTAACCTTTGAGTTATATCAAGAACAGTGCTTGTCAAGAAGCGCTGCCACTCCGGGCAAAACTTTGCCTTCCACGAGTTCGAGAGAGGCTCCCCCGCCCGTGGACATATGAGAGATCTTGTCCGCCACACCGGATTTATTGACCGCCGCTACAGAATCGCCTCCTCCAATCACGGTAATACAATCCGGAAGTTCCGCGATAGCTTTGGCCAGCGACATCGTGCCTGTGGCAAATTTTGGAAATTCAAATACCCCGACAGGGCCATTCCAGAAAACCGTCCGTGCGCCCTTGAGAGCTCCTTTAAACTTGTCGATCGTGAGAGGGCCGATATCCATTCCCATCTGATTCGCTTCAATATTCCCGCGGGCGACGTGTTTGGCCTCGGCGTCTGCGGAAAACTCTGTCGTGACGATGTGATCGATCGGAAGGTAAAGATAGATGTGTGATTCGTAGGCTTTTTGAAGGATCTGGCGAGCGGTATCGATCATGTCTTCTTCGACGAGCGAGGCGCCTACCGCAAGTCCCTTCGCCTTTAAGAAAGTGTAGGCCATGCCGCCGCCGACGATCAGTCGGTCGACTTTGGTTAGCAGGCTTTCGAGAACCGCGATCTTTGAGGACACTTTGGCCCCGCCGATGATCGCCACGAAGGGGCGCGCGGGATTATCGACGATCTTGTCTTGAAGGTAATCCAGCTCTTTTTCGATAAGAAAACCCGCGACAGCTGGCAGGTATCTCGCGACAGTTTCAGTCGATGCATGGGCGCGATGCGCGGAGCCGAAGGCGTCATTGACGAAGATATCGCCGTATTGAGCGAGGGCCTTGGCCATCTTCTCGCGCTCCGACAATTCTTTTGACGTCTCTTCTTTATGGAAGCGCGTGTTCTCAAGCATCAGAATGCCGCCTTGAGGAAGGGCCTTGACCATGGCATCCGTTTCAGGGCCCATGCAAGCCGGGGCGAGTTGGACAGGTTTGCCGAGCAGTTTTGCGAGTGCTACGGCCACGGGAGCCATTTTGTATTTTCCGTCGATGAATTTCTTTTCATCGAAAGGCTTCCCGGCTTTTTCTGCTTTTTCTTTGGCTTTCTGCGTATCTTTCTTGGGATCCCCCAGATGAGACATCAGGACAAGGCTTTTGGCACCCTGCTCAAGCACGTATCGGATGGTCGGCAAAGCGGCCTTGATGCGCGTGTCATCCTGAAGAACGCCGTCTTTCATCGGCACATTGAAGTCAACGCGCATGAGAACGCGTTTCCCGTGGAAATCAATATCCTTCACTGTTTTCTTTTTCATTTTTTTCCTTAAAACTGTTGGGGACAGCGCCTTTGAATCAAAAAGGCACTGTCCCCTATGAGTTATTTGGCGCAGTCTTTTTTGGCCATGAAACGAATAAGGTCGACCACGCGGTTGGAATAACCCCATTCATTGTCATACCAAGACACGAGTTTGAAGAAGCGTTTTTCACCCTTCAAGTTGTTCTGAAGCGTGGCCAGCGAGTCATAGATCGAAGAACGCTCGTCATGGATGAAATCGGTTGAAACGACTTCTTCCTCTGTGACGCCGAGGATGTTCTTGAGATACGACTGAGACGCCTTCTTAAGTAGCGCGTCGATTTCTTCGATCGAGGTGTCCTTCAAAGAGCGGAAGGTCAAGTCGACCACGGAAACGTCAGGCGTTGAAACACGAAACGCCATGCCGGTCAGCTTGCCTTTGGTGGCCGGCAACACTTCGCCGACCGCTTTGGCAGCGCCGGTGGAGGAAGGGATGATATTGATCGCGGCGGCACGTCCACCACGCCAATCCTTTTTCGAAGGACCGTCTACGGTTTTCTGTGTAGCCGTGTAGGAATGGATCGTGGTCATGAGGCCGGTTTCGATCCCGATACCCTCTTTAAGGAGTACATGCACGAGCGGCGCAAGGCAGTTCGTTGTGCATGAGGCATTGGAAACGATATTGTGTTTGGCGCTGTCGTATTCCTGTTCATTGACGCCAATTACAAGCGTTTTCACTTCCCCTTTACCGGGAGCGCTGATGATGACTTTCTTGGCGCCAGCCGCGAGATGCAATTTCGCTTTTTCGGAGTCCGTGAAAAGGCCGGTGGATTCGATGACATAATCCACGCCGAGAGCTTTCCAAGGGAGCTGGTCTGGGGTCTTTGTGGCCATGACGCACTTGGTCTTGTGGCCGTTGACGACGAGAGTGTCCGCATCCTCGAGTGCAGGTGAACTTTTTTCGGTCGTGACAGCGTGCTTGAAGCGGCCGTGTACGGAGTCATACTTGATCTGATAGGCGAAATAGTCGGCGTCAGTCGAGATATCCACTACCGCGACGACGTCGATCTCTTTCCCGAGAAGTCCCTGATCGCAAATCGCCTGAAAAACCAAACGTCCGATACGTCCAAAACCGTTAATACCGACCTTTAACGCCATGTGCTGCCTCCTGGATGTGAGTCCGCTGTGAGTTAATGAAGATGACGGGGGGATACATTCCAAATTCTCGACAATTATAAGCACGCTCTCTTGAGTGTCAAGGAATTCTGCCGAAGAAAATGAGGAAACGATTTTAGAAAGGGAGGGTGAAAAAGAAACCTGAGCCTTTACCGAGCTCGCTCTGGACCCAGATCCGTCCCCCGTGAAGTTCGACGATCGCCTTGGCGATAGAAAGACCGAGACCTGTGCCTTTCTGTTTCTCTTCATAATCCGCGCTGAACTGTTCAAACTTAGCGAAAACCTTCGGGAGATTCTCGGCTGCGATGCCCGCTCCGGTATCTTCCACGCAGCACTGAAGCTCGTGATTCTCGCGGCTGAGGAGGATTGCGATGTGACCTTTTTCCGTGAATTTGATGGCATTGCCGATAAGATTGGTCAGAACCTGAAAAATACGGTCCCGATCGCACATAACGGTCGTGTCTTCGCAAAGGATCTTTTTCTGGAATTCGATCTTCTGGGAATGCTCAAGGGTCTGGAAGGAATCGAGAACCTCCTGCGCGAGTTCATTCATATCGATCTTTTCTTTCCGGAGTTCCATCTTGCCGGCTTCGATACGGGACACGTCCAAGAGGTCCTTGATAAGGCGCACCAACCTGTTTACGGCACCTACGCCCATGTTGAGGATCCTCTTTTGGCGATCATTCACAGGGCCCAAAGCTTCGCTGAGCACGAGTTGGATCCCCTCGCGGGTGATGGTGAGGGGCGTTTTGAGCTCATGCGAGACCATGGAGACGAATTCACTCTTGATTTCGTTCTGATGATGAAGAACATCATTGCGTTCCCGAAGAGCTTCTTCGGCCTGTCGCAATAAAAACAGTTCTCTCTTATCCGTGACGTCATAGAACATGCCTTGATATCCATCCAGATCGCCATGGGCATCCTTGGTGAAAGTGGAAAAAAGCGTGACGTAGATCCGCCGCTCGCGTGCAGTCTTGAGGGCCATTTCTTTGATCTCCACACCGCCGCGTCCTTTGAGCTCCGCGAAGAATTTATTACGCTCCACGGGATCCGTCCAAAAACGGTCCGGCAGAAAGGGGTGATTCATGATGCTCCAGGGGTCATCAATCTCAAGGAGCCGAAGAAGCGCGGGGTTGGCATAAGTGACGACCCCGTCGAGGTCCATCGTGAAAATTCCATTTGTCGCGGATTCAAGCCATTGGCGGTTACGGCCCTCTTCATCCTCGAGTTTTTTGCGAACTGCACGAAAAATGTCCGTCTGAGTGACGATCCCCAGAAGCTTTCTTCCGTCCATTACGGCCAGGTGGCGGATCCTTTTTTCGTCGATAATGCGTGTTGCATTGTAAATGCTGCAGTTCGGAGCCACGCTGACAATGTCGGGGGTCATGATCTCTTCCACGTTGGTCTTGGTCGGGTCTTCCCCTTGCGCGACGACTTTTTTGAAAAAATCCCTTTCTGTGACGATCCCCACGGCCTCGGAGTTTTCTGTGATGATCATGCACGAGATATTTCGTGAGGCCATCGTGATAGCAGCTTCGGAAACTTTGGCCTTGCGATGAATGCAGGCGACATCCCGCTTCATGATCTCATCGACGCTTCTCCACATGCCGTAGGAAGCCAGGGCCTGGGTCAGATTGGTCAACGTGACAATGCCAAGTAGCCGGCCGTCCTGAAGAATGGGGAGGCGTTTGATGTTCTTGGATTCCATCATGCGGCTTGCTTCAAAAATGGAAAGACTGGGGCTGGCAGAGATGAGCGGAGAGGTCATAATCTCCGCGACCATCGGGGTGCGCGCGTGCGCTTGTGCCACGACCTTCTTGAGAATATCACGTTCACTAACGATCCCGATGATCTGTCCCGCGGGATCCGCCACCAGGATGCAGGAGACGTTCTTTTCGGTCATCCGTTCGGCGGCTTCCACGATCGTCGCGTCGGGTGAAACGGTCAGGACGGTGCGGATCATAACATCCTGCAGTTCGAGCCACGGATGTGAAGATTTTAAAGAGTGTTCCGGAAGAGCTGGGACCGTGGAGAAGTCGTTGAGACTGGCATTTTCTTTCATCTCATGATTCCTTATTAGCAGGGCAGACTATTTAAAAAGTTCAAGCATCCAATGAGTTGAGATTCTACCAGAGACCGCGATTTCGCGTTAGCACTGTTCTCTGTTTGATTCTAGGGGTAACAGTGCTATGCCGCATACCCCTCATTTAAAACATGATGCGGCATTAGAGATCTTTGAGTAACCGATTGTCCGGAAGCTGAGTGACAGCGCGCTCAAAAGCCGCGAGAGATGCGCGGAGTTTCTCAAGCTCGGAGGTCTCCGCGACCGGAATGTTTCGGGTTCCGGTCTCGTCCAGTTTTTCGATCACGAATTGTATCGTCATCTCCCCCACATCAAGAGCGGGTTGATAACGCCGATCCCTTTCGTCCTGGCCTTGAATTAACGTGAGGAGACCCGCTTCTGCAAGGCGATGCAAAAGATCACGCGCCAGGCGGATGGGCATTTCAAGATGCGCGGCGATCTCTTCAATGGAAAGCGCCGGAAGTCCCTTTGAAAAGCGGGTGACGCAAAGATGCGCCAGGCGCAGCGCCAAAAGTTTTTTTGTCGCGGGACTCGCGGAAAGGCAATCCGGTTCGAATTCGAAAGTTTGTTCGTTTTGGTGGGCGAACGCGAGTTCCGCACCGTAGAGTACGATGACCCAGCTCGTTTGTAGCCATGCCAAGAAAAGCGGAAGGGCGGCAAAGCTGCCGTAAATAGCACCGGCGCTAGAGGCTCCGATCTGAAAATGGATGTAGGCCCATTGCAATCCCTGATAAAGAGATCCGGCGACAAGTCCGCCGAGAAGTGCCGATCCGAAGCGGATCTTGCCGTTCGGCATAAAAATATAAAGGTAAGTCAAAAGCCCCGAAAATACGGCGAACGGGAGGATCTTTAGTCCGAGCAGGACGAAGGGGCCGATCATCCCAAACCTGTTCGTAACAAGGCTGATCTGACTCGTCACAAAGACCGTTGCGCTGCTGGCAACGATGTAAAGCACGGGCACGATCATCATCAGGGCAAGATAATCGGTGAATTTGCGACCTAAGCCGCGGTCTTTTTTGATCCCCCAAATGTGATTGAAAGCAGTTTCAATGCTGCCAAGCACTTTGATAACGGTCCAGAAAAGAAGCACAAGTCCGACCCCCGCAATGAGTCCCCCTTTCGTGTTTTGAAGAAGGTTCTCGGCAAAGGTAATGGCTTGTGCGAGGACATCTCGTTGTCCCGCGAGGCTTTCGACGAGTTTTTCGCGCAGGAGTTTCTCAAGCCCAAATCCTTTGGCAAGACCGAAAGACATGGCGAGCACCGGGACGATCGAGAGCAGTGAAAAAAAAGTCAGGGCCGAGGCGCGCAGGGAGCACTGATCCGTGGAGAACTCACGGAAGGACAAGGTGAGTATGCGTAGTGTTCGAAGCAGCAAACCACGCAGTCCGCCAAGCGTTTTCGTGCGAAAGCGCCATATGTCTTGCTGAATATATTTTACAATTTCTTTTATCATAAGGTCTCTTTTACAAGATGAAGCCGGGCTGCAGCCTTCGTCCGTTTGCGAAATCCGTCGCGGACATTTCCTTCTTTCCCTCTGGCTTGACGCGGAGAATTCCGAGACATCCCTTTACCGTCGCAACCACGAGGCCCTTTTCTCTACAAAGGGACACTATGGTACCCGGTTTTTCTTTTGTGTCCAGTTCGGGCAGTTGCGTCTCGAGAATCGCGAGGCGTTCCCCTTTCAGAAAACAGTAGGCTCCGGGCCAAGGCTGGAGTCCCCGGACTTTGCGATCGATAGCTTCCGCCGTCATGGTAAGAAAGGATAACTCCCCGTCTTTTTTTGAAAGCTGCGGCGCGAGCGTCGCTTCGGACTCGATCTGAGGGGTGCCGCGGAGCTGGCCGTTCAGGACCTGGACAAGAACCTTCTTGAGAACGCCGTAGGAAAACCGCGCGAGTTCTGAAGTTAGCGTTGCGGCGTTGGCGCGCAGGTCAAGAGCGATCTGTTCCTGATAATAAATGTCGCCGCTGTCGAGTTTCTCGGCGATGTCGAGGATGCTGACGCCCGTCTCCTTGTCTCCGTTCAGGATGGGCCAGTGGATGGGCGCGGAGCCGCGGTATTTCGGAAGCAGCGAAGGATGGACATTGAGACGGTATTTCGGGATATCCAGGAGGTTGGTCGGGATCAGTTTTCCATAGGAAGCCACCACAAAGAGATCCGGACGGAGCGTGATCAACTCTTGCGCGACTTTCGGATCGCGGAGCGTGGGATATTCCGTGACCGGAAGACCTTTGGTCCGGCAATAATCATATACTTCGCTGGGTTCGAGTTTGAGGCCGCGTCCCTTCTTTTTTGCCGGTGTGGTCACGACGAGTGAGAGTTCCATGCCGGAGGTGTGCAGGCAGGCCTCTAGAGCCTTAATGGAGAACGCATCGGAGCCGAAGAAGACAATTTTCATAAATGGATGAGTCTTAGAGTTTGGAAGTGTTTTTCGCGGTGTGGGCCGATTCATATTGAGCGATTAGTTTTTCGCGTCCCTTGCCCTTAAAGTGATCGATCAGAAGAATGCCGTTCTGATGATCCATTTCATGCTGGATGACACGGGCAAAGAAGTTTTCAAGCTCAGCTGTGTAACACTTGCCGTGCCGGTCCTGGAATTTCATGCGAAGCTTTGTGGCGCGTTTGATCTCTGCGGAGATTCCCGGCAGGCTCAAGCATCCTTCGGCCTTGACCTCAGCCCCGGACATTTTTTCAATGACGGCGTTCACTATGACGTATTCTTCGCCGTGCCGCATGGTGGGACAGGCGATGAAGATCTGTTGGCTGATCCCGATCTGGGGTGCTGCCAGCCCGACGCCATCGGAGACATGCATGGTTTCGATCATGTCATCAAAGAGCTTTTGCGTCACGGGGCCAAAGTCGGTCACGGGCGCCGTCTTTTTTTTGAGTACCGGATCCGGATAAATGCGAATTTTAAGCTTAGACATAGTCGGATTATAGCAAGAGAAATGATAAGTGATAAGAGGTAAGTCGTGGACCGCGAAAAAAAGGACGCTTATAAAAAATCGCGGGGAAGGGTTTCTATTTGCTCACCAGGAGAGATTCATTTATGCTAGGGGCCCTTGCCGAACATTCAACGAAAGGATTGTTATGAATAAAAGCCAAATGTTGCGTTACGTGAATATGCCCTTGGTCCTTTCTTTTCTCGTTCAGGCCGGGACGGCGCTTATTATTTTTTCAGAGATCAAGCTTCCGAATAAGGAGCTGGTATTCGCGGTGCACGAGTATAACGGGCTCGCTCTGATCTGTCTTGCCGCAACGCACATCTATCTGAACTGGGGCTGGATACGAACCACGTTCTTCCCCGCACAGAAACGCGCTGCTTAGCTCTTCTTGTCGTTTCTCCGGCAAGGGGGGGGCGGCAGTCATGCGCAGGGCAGGTTTAAACCTGCCCTGCAAGTTTGAATTCAACGTACGCTATTTAATGAATGAGCAGCAATAGTCTGTTAGCTCCGCGACCCGAAGTCGGAACTTGGATTGCGCCGGTACTTCGAAAGAAGTCCCTCCCTGTATCGCACGCCAATCGGTCGATCCCGGCAGCTGGAGGGCGAGTTTCCCCGAAAGGATCTCCATCACCTCTTTTTCGACAGTGCCGAATTCATATTCCCCCGGAAGCATGATCCCAAGGGTTTTCTTGGAGCCGTCTGGAAACACTACCGTGCGGCTCGTGACCTTGCCCTCAAAATAGACATTTGCTTTTTTAACAACGGTCACACCTTTCAACTCGGTCATAATTGTTCCTTTCATCGTTGTGCATCAAAAAAATCTGAGTTGTAGGACTGGGTTACAAAATATTTAGGGGTTCTACGTCGAGTTGAAAAGCAACTCCTGAGGGCTTCTTGAGGTCCATTAGAAGTTGATAGATCTTGGCTGTGATCGTGAGATCCCCTGACGGAATGCTAGCATGAAGCGGGGGGATCTTGAGCATGACATGCCACCTGAAATGGCCACGGAGTTTATAGAAAGGTAGCGGCGCGGGGCCGATGATTTCGAGACCTGTCACCGCAGACGGGAGATCGGCGTTGACCGCGGCAGGGGTCCCCAGTTCTTTTCGGAGCAGATCGCGCAGCTCTCGCGCGAAAAGATACGCCTTTTTCTCATCGTGGGACCGGATGATGATATTGATGAGGGAGCGGTACGGCGGGTAATGGAATTCCTCTCGGCACTGTTTTTCGTGCGCGTAAAAGCTGAGGAAATCATGCTCTTTTGCGAAACGGATGCTCGGATGTTCCGGCATCCAGGTCTGGATGATGACCCGGCCGGGTTTCGTTCCTCGCCCCGCGCGACCGGCGAACTGGGTCAGGAGTTGGAAGGTTCGTTCACTCGAACGGAAATCCGGCAGTCGGAGTCCCACATCCGCGAGCACGACGCCGACCAGCGTGACGTGAGGAAAATCGAAGCCTTTGGCGATCATCTGAGTTCCGATGAGGATGTCGATCTTTCGCTCCCGGAAATCCTCAAGGACCTTCTCATGCGAGCCACGTTTTTGGGTGGTGTCGGCGTCGAGACGGGCGATTCGGGCGCTCGGGAAAAACCGGGCCACCTCGCTTTCGATCTTTTCCGTGCCGAATCCCATGAAGCGCAGAAGCGGCGACTCGCATTCCCCGCACACGGACGTGACTTTTTTCTGATAATTGCAATAGTGGCAGAGCAGGAGATTTTGTTCCTGATGAAAGGTGAGCGCGACTTCGCAGTGTTTGCATTTCTCGATCTCGGAGCAGGTCGGACAGCGGATCGATGTGGAAAAGCCGCGACGGTTGAGGAGCAGCATCGTGCCTTCCTGATTTTTGAGATTGGTCTCGATCTCGCGCATGAGGGGCGGTGAAAAAAGAAGGCTCGGGCGTTTGTCCCCCTGATAGCGTTTGAGGTCAATCACGTCGACTTTAGGCATGGCTCTGAGATCAATGCGCTGGGTCAGATCAATTCGGTCGATCACGCCTCGTTCTGCCATCTCCATGCTTTCAAGCGATGGCGTTGCCGTGCCCATGAGGAATAAAGCGCCCTCATTTTGGGCGCGCCTGGCGGCCACTTCACGGGCGTGATACCGGGGCGTGGTCTCCTGCTTGTACGAGCCTTCGTGTTCTTCGTCCATAATGAGGAGGCCGAGGTTCGGGACAGGCGCGAACACCGCGGAACGAGGGCCGAGCACCACCTTGCAAGTCCCCATTTCGATGCGTTTCCAGGTGAGGAATCGCTCGCCGTCGGTCATCTTGCTATGGAGGATCTCAAGCGCTTCCCCGAAATGGCCGGCGAAAAATCTTTGAAGTTGTTCGGTGAGTGCGATCTCCGGGACTAGACAGATAGCGGCCCGGTCCTGTTTTAAAGTCTGCCGGATGGCACGGATATACAATTCACTTTTGCCGCTGCCCGTGACGCCATAGATCAGAATGGGTTTTTTAGTCGCGGCATTCCCGCTCAGAACCTTTTGAATGATCTCAAAGGCGCTGTGTTGTTCATCGGATAAGGCGTAGTCCTGAGGAGGCGCAGCGTGTGTGCCGATCGCCTTTTTGGCTTTTTCTATGTATTTCTCGACTTTCTTTCCGTATTTAACCCAGCGCGGGAGCGCGTTCTCGATTGCTTCTCCCCAGCTGGAGCCATAATGCTCACTCACCCACTTTGTGAGTTGCAGCATTCCGGTTGAGAGGACAGGCTGATCGTCCAAGATTCCAATCAAGGGCTTCATCTTGACGGACCTCTTACCCATTTCAACCTCGTAGCTTGAAATCGGTACGACGGCGACGATGTAGCCTGTGATCTCGGTGTTGCGGAAAGGCACGGTGGCGCGGACCCCGGGAATGGCTTTCGCTCGATGAGGCTCAGGAATCGAGTAACTGAAGACCGTGGGGATCGGAAGTGGCACAGCCACCTGGGCGATCATCCCGGAGATATTTTCGTCTGCCTGCGGATTAGTCGAGGGAGACTTTGGGGAGATGTTTTTTGAAGAGGGACTCACTCTCCCTTACCCTCAAGCATCTTCATCACTTTCTTCATGTCCTCCCAAACTTTGCGTTTCTCCCCCGGACTGCGCAGAAGATAGGCGGGATGATAGGTGCACATGACCGGGATACCTTCGTATTTCTGGAAGGTTCCGCGCAAAGAAGATATTCCCGATTCATTCTGGAGCAGAGCCTTCACCGCGTGATTGCCGAGCGCGACGATCACTTGAGGCTTGATGATCTCTAGCTGACGTTTGAGAAAAGGGCGGCAGTTCTCAACTTCTTTGGGTGCGGGCGGACGATTCTCCGGCGGCCTGCATTTCAAGACATTGCAGATGAAAACTTGGTCGCGGGTAAGGCCCATAGCCTCGATGATCTTGGTCAAGAGCTGTCCGGCGCGGCCGACGAATGGGAGCCCCTGCTCGTTTTCATCCGCGCCCGGGGCTTCTCCCACAAAAACAAGTTTTGCGGAGGTACTGCCACTCCCGAAGACGACTTTGTTGCGCGTACGGGCAAGTTCAGAGCAGCGTTTGCAGGATTCGACTTCGGTGCGGAGGGTTGAAATTCCGGGCTGATCTGAAGTGGCCGACTTGGGTGAAATATTAATATTCCTTGTCTCTGAGGAGTTCAGAGCGATGGCATGGGGAGACTTTTTCGGAAGATGCACCATCTCGATTCCGTCCTCTTTGAGCGTTTTGAGGAATAATCGGGTTTTCTGCAGTGACATGGAATTTAGCAGGATCCGAGGATCAGTTTCACCAGATCATCGGAGGCATCGGGTTTCGCCAGTCGCTTGATAGCATCGCGTTTCTTTTGCAATGAAGCAGGATCCTCCAGGATACCCTTGACGATCGCGTGGATCTCGTGCGGGTCATTGAGAAAATACGCGGCGTCGCGGAGCTTGAGGAGTTTGACATTCCGGGTCTCTTGCCCGGGGATCGGGGCCATCACGACCATCACGACGCCTTTGGTGAGCGCTTCGGAGGTTGTGGACCCGCCCGATTTTGCCACCATGAGATCGCTTGCCTCCATAAGTTCGGGCATGAAATCAATGAATCCGAAGATCTTGACGGGGAAAGGATAGGCCTTGCTTTCCAGGATCGCTTTGAGCTCTTTGTTGTTGGCACAGACCACAAAGCACTGGACCCGGTCTTTGAACGCTTTAAGTTCTTCGAGGATCGCTTCTTGGGGGCCGAGACCAAAACTGCCGCTGGTGAGGAGGATTGTATATCGGTTTTCATCAAGTCCGTGCGTTTTCAGTATCTCTTTCTTCCTTCCTGAGGGCTTGAAAGTCGGGACGACCGGAATGCCTCCGACGGTGATGATTCCGGCCGGAATGCCGCGGCGGATGAGATCTTGCTTGGTTTCATCGGCCATGACCCAGTAATGATCGGTTCCGGGGTTCACCCAAAACGTATGCGGATAAAAATCCGTAATAACCGTGATCATCTTAGATTTGATAAGGCCCTTTTGCTTGGCGCGACCCAGGATCTCGGGTGGCAGGAAATGGGTCGAGACGATGACATCCGGTTGGTTCTTTACAACATCGTCGAGTAAAGCTTTGGCATGAACATTGTTAGTCAGTGCCCGCAAAGGGCGAAGTGGCTGATACACCCAAGCCTGGTCCAGTATCTCGTAGGAGCCGCCCCAAAGATTAGGCGCGTGGCGGACCGCCCAGTAATAAATGGGCGCGTAGGTTTTCTGAAAAGTGGCATCGGTATAATCGAGGCAATTCATGAGCCGGATCTGGAGATCGGTCCGGTGGAGGCGTGTCAGCCCGTCCTGGACGGCCATCGCGATCTTGCGGTGTCCTTCCCCTGCCGTGGCATGAATAATGTCGATTTTCATAGGGCGCTTATGCGGCTGCCTTGACGATGATGGGAACGGCGTCTTTAAGATTGTCCACAATATGGTCGGGGCGGAACTTTTTGCCCAGTTTCTTCTCGGTTTCGGCGCCATATCCCGTACGGACAAGGAGAGTGCGAACACCGAAATTGATCCCCGCCTCGAGGTCGCTCAATTTGTCCCCCACGAAAAAAGTTTTCTTCCGGTCGAAGGTAATACCCGCTACAGCCTTTTCGAGCAGCAGTGTCTTCGGCTTTCGGCATTCACAGCGTTCCTTCTTTCCGTGTGTGCAGAAGCGGGCACCGCGGATCTTGATGCCTTTCTTGGCCATCACCGCTACCATTTTTTCGTGGACCTGCCACATGGCCGCTTCAGTAAAGATCCCGTCTCCGACGCCTGCTTGATTCGAGATAATGTAGATATCGAACCCTTTTTCAGTAAGGGTGAGAAGGGCATCCAGAACGCCCTTTTCAAATTTGAATTCTTTCCAGGTTTCGACATATTTCCAGAGATCGACATTGATGACACCGTCCCGGTCAATGAAAACAACTTTTTTTGAAGGCTTGGTCATGAGTTTTTTCTCTTTGTAAGATGGTTTGAGTTTTGTTTATATTGCGAGGTTGCCCCGTTGGGGCAAACGCTCCTGAAACATTAACTGTAAAATTTTCTGATCGAACCGGCCACAGCCGCAATCTCGGGCTCCGTCATGCCCGGGAAAAGTGGGAGCGTCAATACTTCCTCACGGAGAATTTCCGTGACAGGCAACTTGACCTTCCGGATCTTTTGTTTTTTCATGACGGGCTGCGCATCGACCGGCGTCGCGTAATGGACCATGGTCGGGATACCTTCCGCAGCGAGATGGGCTTTTAAAGCATCCCGTTTCTCGTCCGTGACACGGACAACGTAAAGATGATAAACATGATAGGCTTGGGTTGTTTCCCGCGGAAGGATGAGCGGTGTGGCGGACAACTTCTGGTGATAAAGCTCGGCCACCGCGCGACGTTCCCTGTTCAGTTCGTCAAGAAAGCGTAGTTTGATACTAAGGAACGCGGCCTGGAGGCTGTCGAGGCGGCTGGTCCAGCCGATCTCGTCATGGACAAAGGGATCCTCGATCCCCTTGCCGAGATTGCGGTACTGCGTGACGCGCTTCAGAAGTTTTTCATCCGAGGTTGTGACCATGCCGCCGTCTCCGATCCCCCCGAGGTTCTTGGTCGGATAAAAGCTGAAACATCCGGCGTTTCCGAAAGCTCCGGCCATGACCTTATTCCAAAGCGCGCCGTGGGCCTGGCACGCGTCCTCGACGACCTTGAGTTTTTTTTGCTTTGCCAAAGCCATGAGCGCGGTCATATCGGCGCATTGGCCGAAGAGATGAACTGGGATCAGCGCTCTGGTTTTTTTGCTAAGGGCTTTCTCTACGGACTTGGGATCCAGGTTGAAGGTCTTCTCATCAACATCGGCGAAGACCGGTATTGCCCCAAGATGCAGAACGGCGAGTGCTGTTGAGGTGAATGTAAAAGACGGGACAATGACCTCATCCCCTTTTTTTATATCGAGGGCTTTGAGGCTGAAGGTCAGGGCGTCCGTCCCCGAACCGACGCCGATTGCGAACCGGGTGCCCACATACGCAGCGAACTCAGCTTCGAGGTCCTTCAATGCGGGGCCAAGAATATAGGCGCCGCTTTTCAGGATCTTTTCGAGAGCGGCCTGGGCTTCGATCGCGAACTTTTGATGTTGCCTGGAGACGTCGAAATACGGGACTTTCATGGCACGCCTATTTGGGGGCGCCTTCTTGAGCGCGCTTCATCTCACGGTATTTCGCGAAAGTTATGATCTGATAGGCCGAATGCATGAAGGACATGAAAAACCCCGTGTACCCGGTCTTGATGCCGTCCTTTTGGAAGTAATATTTCAGAAAGCGGCTGCAGGCTTTTCGGTAGACACGCCACGGACCCATGGGGCGACCGTCTTTTACCCACTTCTCGGCCTCGAGGGTGGTTTCGCGGTTGAACTTGGCAAGCCAGTTCTCCCAGCTGGGACTCGAATAGTGAAGGATGTCGCCCTTCAGGTTCCCGCAGGTGCCTTCATAGAACATCCGGGGATGGACACGAGCGTCTTCGTATTTAAACTGGCCTTTTTTGAAAAATCGCGTCTTGGGTGCGGGATAATAGCCTCCGCCTCGGATCCAGTCCGTTCCGATGAAGGTCTTCACGGGCATGCAGTAGGCAACGTCCGAAACCTGATCGATGGGTTTAGACGCGATGGCAGTGAGTTCCGCTGCGAGCTCCGGAGTGATCCGTTCGTCGGCATCAAGGCTGAAAACCCAGGGTTGTGTCGCGAGGCTGTAGGCGTAATTCCGATGCGTTCCCTCGATATCCATGGCGCGCTGGAAGACCTTGGCTCCAAACGACTTGGCGATCTCAATCGTCCGGTCCGTTGACATGTCATCCAGGACGACGATCTCCGCCGCAAAGGCGGCGCTTTTGAGGCATTCGGCAAGGCGCTTCTCTTCGTTCTTGGCAATGACAACGACGGTTAATGCGGCCTTATTCATTTTCAAAATCTCCATTTCTTAATTCGTGGTGCTGTTTAAGCTGTAGCGATCAACCCATCAGGTATTTGAGGGGCTTACGCGGCATGATTCCTAGAAAAGCGTATAGATAAAAGGAGAAAGTGCGGAGCCTTGAGAAAAGACGATCAAAGCGCCCAAGAGGATCATTACCAAAACGATCGGCGTTAGCCACCATTTCTTCCGAACTTTCAGAAAATCCCAGAATTCTTTAAGAATGCCAAGCTTGCCCAAAGGGCCTCCTATGTAAACGAACGCGCGATATACTATCAGATGATGCCCGCGGCCGAAACGAAAAACTCAAAACTGCTTTTCGTATTCAGCGGGGGCGTGAGGGTTGGAGGGGCGGATCTTCCAATAGCTTAACTTGCGAGGCTCAAGTCGTTCGTTCAAGATATCCTTACCCGTAAGGCGCATGAAGAGTCCGATGGGTGTGATTGCGAGATAAAAAAGGACAGAGAGGAGGACCCTCGTCATGACCCAGTTCATCAGTATCGCGAGCGTCATCCACGCTTTTTGAAAGGGTTTCAGCACGCGCGGTGAGAGGGCTCCCGCGATCACGAGGGTGATACCTGGAATTAGAAAATAGCGGTAGCTTCCCCTTCCCCGCCACATAAGGAGGCACGCGAGAGCGCAGAGCACGCCTCCGATCAGGAATCCGAACTCCCTGAGTTTTTTTTCGCTCGACTCAATTTTCTTTATTTCCGCGATGACCATGTTTTTTCCATTCTGATTCTCATTCAAGAAAAGGGTGTGATCAATCGAGTTCGAACTCTTTCATCCATTCGCTGTCTTTTTCAAGGGGCTTCTGTTCTGTCTTCGTAAGCAGATAATTACCCAGGACCAGATGGTCCATTTGCGTGCGCATAAAACAGCGGAATGCATCCTCAGGCGTGCAGACGATCGGCTCTCCGCGCACATTGAAGGAGGTATTGATCATGACGGGGCATCCATGCTTCTCGTCAAAGGCTTTGAGTAGGGCGTAAAACCGGGGATTTTGCACCGGGGTGATGGTTTGGACGCGTGCGGAATAATCGACATGCGTGACGGCTGGGATCTCGGAGCGCTTTACGTTCAGTAGTTCGATCCCCTCCAGTTTCTTTTCAGTCTCCGTCATTTCACGGCGCCACTTCTTTTGCACCGGCGCTACGAGAAGCATATAGGGACTTTCGGTCTCGAGTTCAAAATAATTCGACACTCTTTCAAGCGTGACGGATGGCGCGAACGGCCTGAAGCTCTCACGGAACTTGATCTTGAGATTCATTTGCTCCTGCATTTTGGGAGAGCGGGAGTCCCCGAGAATGGAGCGACCGCCCAAGGCACGGGGGCCGAACTCCATAGGACCCTGGAACCAGCCAATAACTTTTTCCTGAGCGATAAGATCCGCGATCTTTTCCGGGAGTTCCTTGTCCGTGAGTTTCGTGAAAGGGATTCGATGTTCCGTGAGGAATGACTCGATGTCTTCGTTTGGGTATTCGGGCCCTAGATAAGAGCCTCGCATGCTGTCGGTTTTTCCATTTACGGTCCGTGGCTTGTCCAGGTATTGGTGCCATGCAAAGGAGGCCGCTCCCAAAGCGCCGCCGGCGTCCCCTGAGGCAGGCTGTATCCAGATATTTTTGAACGGACCTTCACGAAGAATTCGGCCATTGCCGACGCAGTTCAGTGCGACACCTCCGGCGAGGCAAAGATTCTTCTGCCCCGTCACTTCATGGACATGTCGCGTGACTCGAAGCATGACTTCCTCAGTGACTTCCTGGATCGAGCGAGCGAGGTCCATTTCACGTTGAGTGACCCGGGACTCGGGCTTTCGCGGAGGCGCGCCGAAAAGTTTATGAAAACGGCCATTTGTCATGCGGAGACCTGCAGCGTAATCGAAGTATTTCATATTGAGCTTGAAGGAGCCGTCCTCTTTCAGATCGATCAGTTCTTTGAGGATGAGGTCCTTGAAGATCGGCTTGCCGTAAGGCGCGAGGCCCATCACCTTGTATTCGCCGGAGTTGACTCGGAAGCCGGTGTAATAAGTGAAAGCGGAATACAGGAGTCCGAGGGAATGGGGAAACCGGATCTCGGCCTGAATCTCGATCTTGTTTCCTTTTCCGACGCCGTAGCTGGTGGTGGCCCATTCTCCGACGCCGTCCATGGTGAGGAATGCGGCCTCTTCAAATGGCGAAGGGAAGAATGCGGATGCAGCATGCGACTGATGGTGTTCGGGGAAAATGATCTTGCCATTAAAGTTGAGTTCGGTCTGGAGGTAGTCTTTCATCCAGAGTTTCTGTTTGATCCAAAGCGGCATGGCCTGAAGAAAGGATGCGATCCCGTGAGGCGCGTAGGCCAGATAAGTCTCCAGGATACGTTCGAATTTGAGGAATGGTTTGTCGTAGAATGCGACACAATCAAGATCTGAAGATCGGAGCTCGCCTTTCTTGAGGCAGAAATCGATGGCGTGCCGGGGAAAAGAGAAGTCATGTTTTTTGCGCGTAAAACGCTCTTCCTGGGCCGCGGCGACGATCGCCCCTTCCCGGATGAGGCAGGACGCGCTGTCATGATAAAAAGCTGAAATACCAAGGACGTTCAAGAATTTTCTCCCGATCGTTTGCGCTCAAACGCGCGTTCTGTCACGAATGTCGGGCATGTTAACAGAAAACCCTTCGAGCGACAATTGACATCGGCCTCTAAAAACATTAATCTTACACGTATGGATTCCCCCGTATTCATCAGTTTTATTACGCCGGTCTACAACGAGGAAGAGAATATCGCTCGGATGCTTGCGAATCTCTTTACCGTTCTCAACGCTCATCCGGAATGGAACTGGGAAGTGATACTTATCGAGGATGGCAGCAAAGACAAGACCCTCCCCGTCCTTAAATCGGAAATCCCGAAATATCCCCACACCCGACTTATTATTCATGACCAGAACAAGGGCTATACGTGTTCTCTGAAAGATGGTATGGCTGCGGCGCGCGGGAAATACCTCATGTACGTGGGGGCGGACGAGGAGTTCGATTCTTCGGAGATCCCTGATTTTGTGAATATCTTTCTGCGGGATGAAGCGGATCTGGTGCTCGGGGTGAGATGGCAGAGGAACGCTTATCAGCTTTTCCGGTTCTTTTTGTCCGTGATCTATATCTTTCTTCTCAACTATCTGTTCAGGATCCGCATCAATGACTACAACTGGTCGCAGGCCTGGAGCCGCAAAGTCCTCGACCGGATCGACCTTACCTCGAAATCTCTCTTTGTGCTTCCCGAGATCATTGTGAAGGCCCACGATCTTGGATTTCGCATCAAGGAGATCCCCTCCAATCACCGCGGCCGTCAATGGGGCAAATCTTCCGTCAATCTGAAAATCATGGGCTTCGCGTTATGGGAAGGTCTGAAGTTTTGGAGCTACCGCACATCGAAGAGGTATAAAGCTGGAGCTTTGCTAAGTGATAAGCTGTAGGCAATAAAATTTTCGCACCCTGCACCCGCAGAATTTCCCGCCCTGAATATCAAAAGTGGTATTAAAAGCGAGGGATCAATGTGCCTGGCGCATGAGGTCTGCGCCCGTGGAGAGGGCTTTTTCGTTGACGTAGATAAGATCTTTGCGGAGGCCTTTAAAGACTTTGCCCAGGACCTTGACGGCACTCGCCATCTTGACGATGCCTGTTTTCTGGATGGCGGCTCCCAGCATGATCATGTTCGTCACGCGCTCGTTCCCGATCTCGCGGGCCATCTGGGTGGCGGGAATCTGGATGATGGTGCCTGTTGTTTGCGCGGGATCCACATTCCCCACCTGTGTAGAATCGATGAAGAGAACCCCGTCAGGGCGCGTTTTGGTCTTGAATTTCTCATAAGCCGCCTGGCTGAGCACAAATCCGAGCGTGGCTTCATCGATGATGGGGCAATCGATTTCTTGGTCTGAGATGATGACAAAGCTGTGGGACGCGCCTCCGCGGACTTCGACCCCGTAGGAGACCATCCCGAGAATATGACGGCCCTCCTCCAGTGCGGCATGAGCGAGGATGTTCCCCGCCACGACGACTCCCTGCCCGCCGAATCCCGCGACAAAAACTTTTTCTTCGATCATCCGTCCACATCCCTGAATTTTTTGATCGGAAAATAGCCGGCCATTTCATTGCCGACGAATTGGCAGGATTCCTTGCCGCCCATGCGCCAATGGGTCGGGCACATTGAAAGCACCTCGACGAAAGAGAAACCCTTTCCTTCGATCTGATTCACAAAAGCCTTCCTGATCGCCTGCTTCGCACGCTGCATGTGCGGGGCGTCGTGTACCGCAACGCGTTCGATGAAAACAGGACTCGAGAGCGTTGCGAACATTTCACAGATCCTTAGGGGCGATCCGGTTTCTGTGGACATCCGGCCTTCCGGCGTCGTGATGGTCTTTTGACCGATGAGCGTCGTGGGCGCCATTTGCCCCCCGGTCATTCCGTAGACGGCATTATTGATGAAGATCATTGTGATATTTTCGCCGCGGTTCGCGCAGTGAATGGTTTCCGCGAGTCCGATCGAAAGAAGGTCGCCGTCTCCGCCGTAAGCAAACACGATATTGTCGGGCCGCATCCTTTTGATCCCCGTGGCGACGGCGGGAATCCTGCCGTGCGGGCACTCAATAATATCGCAGTTGAAATAATCATAGAGAAGCACGGCGCAACCCACCGGCGCGGTCCCTATCGTTCTTTCCCGGATACCGAGCTCGTCCATGACATCCCCGATGAGACGCTGAGCGATCGTATGCCCGCAAACGGGGCAATAGTGCATGCGGCCGCTCCGGATCGTGCGGTTCTCGGCGTTCATGGCTTTGCAACCTCCAGGATCTTGGCCAGCAATTCTTTCGGCTTCGGGTACCATCCCCCGCCTCGTCCCATAAATTCTATTTTGGGGTCCACGACGGTTGCGGGAATTCTCGCGAGGCGCACATCCTCGATCATTTGTCCCTGACTCATTTCCACCACAAGAATTTTCCGGCAGTGACGGGCCACTTTCCGGAGTTCGAGTACCGGAAAAGGCCACAGGGTGATAGGGCGGAAAAGACAGACTTTCACGCCCTGCTCGCGTGCTTTTTTGATGGCCCAATGCGCGATGCGTGCCGGTGTTCCGTATGCCACGACGGCGATATCGGCATCTTCCGCGAACCGGGTTTCGGAAAGCTGGAGTTCTGCGGTGATCTTGTCGTACTTTGCCTGGAGTTCCGCGTTTTTTTCTTCCAAAGCGTCTTTTTGCTGGAGGTAGAGCGTCCGTATGACATTGGGCTTGCGTCCTTCGCAGCCTGTCAGCGCCCATGGCTTTGGAACCTTTTTCTTCGCGACGGGTTCCCGGAACTCGATCGCTTCCGCCATTTGTCCGAGGATGCCATCGGCCAGAAGCATGACGGGATTCTGGTACTTGTCGCCAAGTTCAAAGGCGAGCGTCGTGAGGTCATACATTTCCTGGACCGACCACGGCGCCAGCACAATGAGGCGATAATCCCCATGTCCCCCGCCCCGTGTGGCCTGAAAATAATCCGCCTGAGAGCCTTGGATATTTCCGAGTCCTGGTCCACCGCGCATGATATTTGCGATAAAACAAGGGATCTGTGCGGCGGCAATAAAGGAAATGGCTTCCTGCATAAGACTGATGCCGGGGCTTGAGGAAGAGGTCATGGCTCTTTCGCCTGTTGAAGCGGCACCGTAGACCATATTGATTGCGGCAAGCTCAGACTCTGCCTGGACGAAAACTCCTCCAGCGGCCGGAAGCTTTGAGGCAAGATACTCGCTGACTTCATTTTGTGGCGTGATGGGATAGCCCGCGTAAAAACGGCAACCTGCTCTTATGGCAGCCTCCGACATTGCCACATTGCCCATCACCAGCATTTTTTCATGTTCCATACGATCGAGCTCTTTTGCAAAAAAGATGTTAAAAGAAATATAGGGGCTATTGTACGTAAAGCGGGAACTAAATCAACAGATACGAATGAATGAAATTAAATGATTTTACAGGAAACAATGCTTCAAATGATTCGAAAGGTTGTGACTTTTTTTGGGAAAAGGTCTGTCTGCAGCTTGTGAAAGGTGTCTAGAGCTTTGTGTGGCGATGCATCCCACGGATTTTGAGGAGATCCCAGAACATATGAATCGGGTCCGCGATCAGCCGAACGCGACTTTGTGGAGAATTCCGCCAGATCACGGGTTCTTCCCGGATGCGATAGCCTCTCTTTTGAGCGAGGAAGATGATCTCGGGATCAAAACTGAAGCCATTCAGCCTCGAGTGGCTGAAAAGATTTTTTGCCACCTCCCCCCGAAAACATTTAAAGCCGCACTGCGAATCATGGATACCCTTAAAGGAGAAAAGGCGCGCAAGACGGTTGAATGTGCGCCCCATGGTCTCCCTAATGAAATTTTGGCGGACTTCTACTTTGGAATCCGGAAGCGCTCGGGAACCGATCACGATATCAAAATCTTTCTCGAGATAGCCCAGGAAGCGGGTGACTTCTTCGATGGGGGTCGAAAAATCAGCGTCAGAGTGAAGTATGTAATGTCCATGAGCGGCCAGTACCCCCTGCCGGACCGCGTGTCCTTTGCCCCGGTTGAGGGGTGAGACCAAAACTTGGTGCGGCAGGCCTTTGAGCGTCTCCCGGGCAAGAGCCGCTGTCCCGTCGCTACTTCCGTCATCCGAAACAAGGATCTCCCACAAGTACGATTGTTGTTTTAGAAAATCAAGCACCGAGGCGAGGGAATACTGAAGGCGCTTCTCTTCGTTATAGGCGGGAATTACCACCGAAAGAAAGGGGGGCACTATTTCTTCCGTAAGGCGTGTTTGAAATATTCAATCGTGTATTTCAAACCTTCGTCCAACGGAACCTCCGGAGTCCAAGATAAATATTTTTTGGCTTTGCGAATATCGGGCTGGCGCACCTTCGGATCGTCGACAGGGAGTTTCCGGTGGACGATGCCGCTCGAGCTGCCGGTAATTCGAAGGATCCTTTTTGCAAGGTCTGTCATGGAGATCTCATTGGGATTTCCAATATTGATGGGTTCATTGAGACCGGAAAGGAGAAGTTTTTCGATGCCGCGAACGAGATCGGTGACATAACAAAGGCTTCGCGTCTGGCGACCGTCGCCGAATACCGTCAGAGGTTTTCCGGTCAAAGCCTGGGACAGAAAAGCCGGAATCGCCCGGCCGTCGCGAAGGCGCATTCTCGGCCCATAGGTGTTGAAAATTCGGATGATCTTGGCGTCTAACTTATGCGTTCGGTGATAGGCCATGGTGATGGCTTCCGCGAAACGTTTCGCCTCATCATAAACACCCCGGGGTCCGACGGGATTGACATTCCCCCAGTATTCTTCGGTTTGGGGATGGACAAGCGGATCGCCGTAGACTTCGGAAGTCGAGGCTAAAAGGAAAACGGCTTTCTTGTCTTTGGCAAGACCCAGGGCATTGTGCGTTCCGAGCGCACCGACTTTGAGTGTCTGAATGGGAAATTCCAGATAATCCAGCGGGCTTGCCGGCGAGGCGAAGTGAAGCACATAATCCACTCGGCCCGGGATATGGATCGTTTTGCTGACATCATGTCGGATCAAGTGAAAGGACTTATTTGTTTTGAGATGAGCGATATTTTTTTCGTTCCCCGTGAGGAAATTATCGATCGCGATAACGTGCCATTTTCTGGCCAAAAAACGGTCGCAAAGATGCGATCCCAGAAATCCCCCGCCTCCCGTGACAATGCATGTCTTTTTAGTAGGCATCGGTCCCAATCTCGATTTTATTTAAAATGAGGGTGATTGGGACCGTCATAATTACCCGTTTATCTTCAAAATAGAGAATCATGACGGCAGATTTTCCTTTTCAGCGGCCTTAGCCTTTTCTTTGGCTTCCAGGGCGGCCATTTCATCCTTAAGTTTTGGCAGGAATTCCAGCGTCGCTTCCTCCCAAGATCGCAGTTTTAGACCGAGGACCTTTTCGGCCTTGCCGAGAGCCAGAACCGAATTCGCCGGGCGCGGTGCCGGGCGCTCAAGATGTGAGCTTGGGATGTCTTTGACCTTGACGTCGCCCAGTCCGGAGTTTTTTAAAATAAAACGGGCGTAGTCTGCCCAGTGGACAGTGCCGGAATTCCCAAGATTATAGATCTCTGTTCCCGGGCGCAGGATGGTTTCTATCTTGTTCTTCAAAAGGTGCCGCATGGCGATGGCAACATCCCACGACCATGTGGGGCGGCCGACCTGGTCGTTGACGACATTCATTTTCTTCATCTCCGCAGCTTGGCGCAGAATAGCCTTCGGAAAGCTACGACCCCAGATCCCAAAGAGCCAGGTGATGCGGAAAATGACGGCCCGTCGGGCACCGTTCAGAAGTGCCTCTTCACCCATGCGTTTTGTTTTTCCATAGAAGCTGAGAGGGTTCGGTGTATCCGATTCGTCATACTCGCCAGACTTCATTCCGTCAAAAACATAATCGGTGCTGTAAAAGATGACCGGCGCATCGATTTCATTTGCGGCCGTCACGACATTTCCCGTGGCTGCGACATTGCTCTCCAGGGCTTCGTCCTGATGGCCTTCACAATAGTCTACGTCCGTCATCGCTGCCGTGTGAAAGATGAGATCCGGTCTTTGGCTCAGAATGGCGTCCCGCGTCTTACGGGCTTGCGTGAGGTCGCAAATATCGTAGGGGACGGTTAAATGCGTGACAGGACGGCGTTCCAGCCCCAGGATCTCATAATCTTCTTTTAGGACATTTGTCAGATCGGTCCCGAGCATGCCTCCCGCACCCGTGATTAGGATCTTCATCGGAGCCTGAACGGTCATGATTTGACCGTATACTTATCTTGTTTCAGGGGTTGCCACCACTGCGGATTTTCGCGATACCATTTCGCGGTCACGGCCAGCCCTTTCGCAAACGTCCATCGAGGCTTGAAGCCAAGTTTCTTCAATTTATTGAAATTCACGGCATAACGCAGATCATGACCGAGGCGATCTTTGACGCAGCGGATCATCTCCTTACCCTTTCCAAAATGACGGAGGATCGCGAAAGTCAGATCGATGTTATTCATCTCGTTATGCGCGCCGATATTGTAAGTCTCCCCAGCGCGACCTTTCTCAAGGACAAGCAGGATCGCCCGGCAAGCGTCTTCGACATAGATCCAGTCGCGACGGTTCTTGCCATTCCCGTAAAGCGGGACGGTCTTTCCTTCGATCAAATTGGTCACGAAGAGCGGGATAACCTTTTCGGGGAATTGATACGGTCCGTAATTATTCGTACAACGCACGATCATGGCGGGATGCTTGTAGGTTTCCTGGAATGATCGTACCAGGAGGTCCGCACCTGCTTTCGAAGCGGAATAAGGGCTGTTCGGGAGAAGCGGTGCCCGCTCATCGGCATACCCCCGTGGGATCGAACCGTAAACCTCGTCGGTGGCCATGTGGACGAATCTCTTGGTTCCGCATGCGAGCGAGGCCTCAAGAAGAGAAGCAGTCCCTAGGATATTGGTTTTAAGGAAATCATCCGCGCTTTCGATGGACCGGTCGACGTGGGTCTCCGCGGCGAAATGCACAACGCCCGAAGCATGTTTCATCAACTTAAGGACAAGTTTTTTGTCGAGAATGTCACCTTTGACGAATTTGTAACGGGAAGAGCCCCTAAGATCGCGAAGGTTCGCGGGATTGCCGGAATAGCTGAGCTTGTCGAGATTGATCACGCTCCATCCCGGTCGGCTCTTGAGAAAAAAGCGGATGAAATTAGAACCGATGAAACCGCAGCCTCCGGTGACGAGCAGGCGCTTCATACAGACTTATAACCTGCCTGGCGAGCGACGAGAGTGTTGGCGCGATGAAGAGATTCGAATTGGCCGGCATCCGTCCAGAAACCTTTGAGGAGGTCATATTCCAGAACGCCGCGCTTGAGGTACCAGTTGTTCACGTCCGTGATCTCAAGTTCTCCCCTGCGGGAGGGTTTGAGGGTCTTGATAAAACTGAACACTGTCGCATCATACATGTAAACGCCGATGACGGCGTAGGGGCTTTTCGGGTTCCTGGGTTTTTCGATGATCCCGGTGATACGGCCTTTCTTGAAAGTGGCGACACCAAAGCGTTCAGGGTCGGGGACTTTCTTGAGAAGAAGCCGGGCGCCTTCCGTTTGCTGATCGAAGTGCTGGACATGGGGCGTGATATCTTCCTGAACGATATTGTCGCCAAGCACCACCACCATTTTGTCTTTTCCTACAAAATGTTCTGCGAGCCCTAGCGCGTGTGCTATCCCGCCCTCGCCTTCCTGATAGGTGTAGTTGATATGTTTCAGGCCGAACTGTTTTCCATTCCCGAGGAGCTTGAGGAAATCCCCGGAGGAATTCCCGCCGGTCACGATAAGAATGTCGCGCACTCCGGCGCGCACCAGGGTTTCGATCGGATAATAAATCATCGGTTTATTATAAACAGGGAGAAGATGCTTATTGGTGACTTTGGTGAGCGGGAAAAGCCGGCTTCCGAGACCTCCCGCGAGAATGACGCCTTTCATGGCAGCTCCTCCTTTTTAGGCCGAAGGCCGGCCGATGCTCGAATAGCGGAACCCGAGTGTTTTCATTTCCTCAGGTTGAAACATATTACGGCCATCAAAAAAGAAGCGGTCCTTCATGGACTTTTTGAGTCTTGCCCAGTCCAGATTGAGAAATTCAGACCACTCCGTCAGAACGACGATCGCGTGCGCTCCTTGAGCGACGGCATACGGCGCTGAAACATAACTGACATCGCGAAGTGTTTCAGCCGCTTTTGCGGCGGCCTGGGGATCATAAGCCAGGATGCGGGCTCCTTCTTTCTGAAGCATCTGAATGATTGGGATCGAAGGTGCCGAGCGCATATCATCTGTGTCAGGTTTAAAAGCCAGTCCAAGAACACCGATCGTTTTTCCTCGCAGCGTCTTCATGGAGTTCTTGATTCCCTCCACAAAATATTTCGCTTGAGCGTCATTGATCTTCAAAACGTCCGCGAGAAGTTCAAAACGTGTGCCCAGTTTTTCAGAGATATGGAGGAATGCGCTCACATCTTTGGGAAAACAGGATCCGCCGAAACCCACACCCGCTTTGAGAAATTGTTTTCCGATACGCGGATCAAGGCCCATTCCGAGAGCGACCTTTTCAATGTCTGCACCGACCGCGTCGCAGATCCTTGAAACCGCGTTGGTGAAAGAGATCTTGGTCGCGAGAAACGAATTGGCGGCATGCTTGATAAGTTCGGCGCTTTTAATGTCAGTGACGATCATGGGCGCTTTGAGGGGACTGTAAAGTTTCCGGAAGAGCTTTTCCGCGCGGTCACTTGAAACACCGATCACGATGCGGTCCGGTTGAAGGAAATCACGGATCGCGGAGCCTTCGCGGAGAAACTCCGGGTTCGAGGCGACGTCGAACTGGACGCCTTTTCTCACATTCCGTTTGATCGTTTGGCGCACCCATTCCCCTGTTTCGACAGGGACGGTGCTTTTCTCCACCACCAAGCAATAACCTCGTAAATGGGTCGCGATCTGACGGGCCACCTTTTCCACGAAGGTTAAGTCCGCACCCCCGTCCGGCATAGGAGGCGTATTGACGCAGATAAAAAGAACTTCGCAACGATTGACGATCTTCGATATTTCTGTCGTAAAGGAAAGGCGTTTGGCTGCAACGCACTCGAGGACCATTTCCATGAGGCCCGGCTCATAGAACGGGATTTTGCCTTTCTTCAGCGTCCGGATCTTGGTGGGATCCTGGTCCACGCAAGTGACGGTATGCCCCAGATGTGCTAGGCAAGTTCCTGTGACAAGTCCCACATATCCAGAACCAATGATCCCAATTTTCATTTAGCTGACCTGAGACATTGAGTGTGAGTTGGTGAAAGACTGCTGCTGATCGGGGGATGTAATGAGTTGTGCATCATCGGCCATCATCGGTGTTGCGAACCTGCCAGCGCCTTCGTTCGCGCCTGCCACGGTTTCACCGATGCGTGGTTCAGAAAAGTTGGCGCGTCCGCCGCCTCCGCCAATCGAGATCCCGGGTACCCCCTTCATGCGGAAATTGACGAACACTTCATTATTGTTCTGGTTGATCAGGGAGTTACGTTGGTTATAACCGAATTCCAGGATGAAGTCGTGCAGATCGCGGGCGGCGGAGATCTGGAATTCCTGAACACCGCTCGTGGAGGTATCGTAACGAACATAGCCGCCGATCTCCCACAGCTTGTTGAGCTGATAGCGGGTGTCAAAAACAACCTCCTGGCTCTTGGGGATAAACTCGTCCGTGTAGTAGTTATAATTGGGGTGCGTATAACGAAATCCGAATACGAATTTAAAAGCGCCATGCCGGATCAGCAAATCATTGGTGGAGAATTTCAGATAGTTCCCTGAAAAATCGTACTCAAGCCGTGTTTGGAATTGCATCCACTCGTAGGGGCGCAGGGTGAGCTCATTTCCCATGGTGGTAAAGGTGCTCTCGCCGTTCGTGGAGTTTTTGGGAGAGGCCTCAAAATGCAAATAAGTGTTCAGACTGACAATGTCGACGCGCTGGGCCTTGCCGTTGATGATGCGCTTTGTCTGGAGCCGGTTTTCAAGCCCGAATTGTAGTTCCGCCGCGTCGTCAAGAACATCCGTCGTGTCAAAATGGATGAGCTCACTGTTCTTGATCGTGCTGCTTGTGCCCTTAAAAGCAACGCTCGGGACAGCGACGTGCCGAAGTTCGTTGACTTCGATGCCCATTTTGTCGAACGAGACATCAAAGGTCTTGTAGAAATGCGTTCGAAGATCGGTGCCGTACTCGAGTACGTTTCGGAGCTTTGAGGCGTCCGAATTGAGCAGGCTGCTGTATCCTGTGGCGCGATAGCCCGCAAAAGGAGTCAGGTTGATGTCCTTCCAGCGAAGAGGCATGTACCAACGATTAGAGAAATCCGTGCGCATTGCGCCCTGGTGTGTGGTGCTGTGGGGGTAAGTGATATTGAGATTGTCGAACTGAACTCGGCTTTCGTTGAAGATGAGTTCCTTGTATAAAGGCTGGTTCTTCAGATCAAGCCGAATTTCCGGCAAGCGCTCAACCATGGATTCATAACTGTTCATTTTTTTCTCGAGATGGATCATGGCCCCGTAGTGTTCGGTATTATGATTGGCAGTCACAAAGGATTGAGGCTGCATTTCCCGGGAGTACTCATCTTCAAAGAAATCCTGAAGGAGGTATTGGTCGGCAACGCGGTGATAGCGCAGGAGGATATTCGTGTTGTCATCAATATCCGTACGGTGGCGCCAGGTGATACGGCCTCGCTCTCTGTCTTGACGAACGGAATAAGGATCTAATTGTCCCGAGGATGGGTTTATATAACCCGGTGTGGGCGCTTTCTTATCCTGGGTCAGATAAAGGACAATGCTGCCCTTGGCGTATTTCCCGAAGTCGTAGTACTGGTCCCATCCCCCACCGAATCCTCGCTTGGACCGATAGTCGATGTGAGCCTTCCCCCAGAGTTGTTTGTTGAGCGCGATGACTTTTGAAAGCTCAGCGTAGTACCCGTACTGCGTGCTATGTCCCGTTTTGATTTGGAGCGGAATTTTCGGAAGATTCAGAGGGATATCCATCCACGGAAGCCAGAAGACGGGCACGCCGAGTACGTAGATCGTTACGCTACGCATGAGGAGCTTTTCGTTCGCATAGAGGGTTGCCTTTTTGCAACGGATCTCATAGTGGGGCTTTTCAAGGTTGCAGGAAGTCACGACGCCGTCCTCGATTTTGCTCACTCCTTCGCGGATCTGGCGGATCTCCTTTCCTTTCGCATAAAACGGGAAACTGATCGCTCGGGCGTTGGGGAAACTTCCGGTATGATTTCCGAAATCATAATAGATCTCCTCGCCCTGCAGTTTGGGCGCATCGTTTTTGAAGATCATCACGTGTCCCTTGGCGTATGCTTTCTTGGCGTCGGTTTCCACTTCCGCGTAATCGGCGAGGATCTTGGTGCCTTGGTAGGTGATAATGGCATTTCCTCTAGCGATAAGTTTTCCGGTGTCCTTCTGATATTCCAGACTGTCCGCAACCGCTTCGATCTTGGCATCCTGGGGGTTGTAAATGTTCTTGGTCGGTACTCGCGATGGAGGATTTTGGGAGGCTTCTGCGGACGAGTTGTCTGCCTTTGGATTTTCCGCGGAGTGCGCGACGGACATGCCGCTGGAAATAAATAAAGCAAAAGCCAGAAGCGTGAGGGCGTATTTGGCGGAGAGCCTTAATCTTAATGCTGGATTCACGGTTTCTTGGCATCCTTATGAAGACAAACGCGATTGCGGCCTTCTTCTTTAGCGCGGTACATGGATTCGTCCGCTTTCCTAATTAGTTCCGCCACAATTTCTTTTGGATCAAGGCCCGCTGTTGCAGCCGTATCTTCTCCGTCAAAGACCATGATCCCCTGGCTAACGGTCACTTTGGTCCTGACGTTATAGACCTGAAAGTCATGCCGCGCGATGCTGGAGCGAATACGTTCGGCGACTTCTGCGGCGTTAGCGATCCTCGTCTCCGGCATGGCCACGATGAACTCTTCCCCACCATAACGGCCTACAAGATCCACCCGGCGCAAGCTGTTTTTGAGGAGATTCGCGACTTCTTTAAGCGTCGCATCACCGACGAGGTGTCCGAAGTCGTCATTATATCTTTTGAAATGATCGATGTCTAACATTAATACCGTCATCGGGAGCTTGAAGCGGATACTACGGCGTAATTCTTCCTCAAGACGCACGAGAAAGTGATGGCGCACGAAAACCTGGGTCAATTCGTCCACGATCGCCAGTTCCCGGACCGTTTCGTAGAGCTTGATCTTTTTGATCAAAAGCACGAGATAAGCGCTTAAGACTTCGACGCGGGCCAAATCTTCTTCTTTGATACCATGGACCGCAAACACAGCGATGATTTCCCCCGATTCGAGGATTGGGAAATACCATTTGTCCTCATCGCGGAGCATGGCCTTCGAGAGTGCCATCGCTGTAAAATGTTTTTGCTCCGTCTCCGTAAGCGCGCGCTCTTCCTCCTGGACCCCCTCCTGTAGCATGGAGTGAATCCTTGCAAGAGCTGTCCCCTGGGAGGGACCCGATCGCGGCAAAAGATAAATCGCCATTTTGTCGAAGACGAGTTCCGAGCGAAGTTTTTTCAACAGAAACTCGGCCAGCGTTTTGAAATCCATGCATTCGCTAAAATCCCGGGCGATCTCAAAAAGATTCATCAGGCTGCTTACTTGGATCTCTAGATGGCGTAAACTGCCGAGGCGTGTCTGATACTTAGCCTGAAAAGATTCAAGGCTCTTGCGAATATGTTCTTTGGAGGCGACGGCGCGGTCATGAAAACGCTTAAGCTCCCACCAGTAATACGAGAACCCCAAAAAAAGAAAAATTTGAAAGATGCCGAGGGCAACGATCCTCAGGGAAGGATTGAACTTGAAAAAATATCCATGAAGACAAAGAACGCCAATCGTTGCGAAGGCGAGCATCGGATACGTCTTTGATTTCCAAAAATAGAAAAGAGGCATAAGCCAGAAAGCTGAAAGGAGGTAATAGGCCAGAATGACCTCCTGGGATTGCCAGACAACGAAGGCCATGAGCGCCCCGAGGCACAAAAGGATTAAGAAGTGGACGCGCATACGCGGTTCCTCCCTTCCCTTTTCGCGCGGTAAAGCGCCTGATCCGCTTTTTGGACAAGATTCTCAGCATCCAGGGTGTCATCGGGAAGGTTCGCGACTCCTATGGAGACCGTCATTTTGACCTTTTCACGTCGGATGTTGAAGTCCGATCCCTCGACCGCTTTCCGGACTTGCTCGGAAATTTTCAGGGCTTCTGCTTTCGTCGTTTCCGGCAGTAGGATCGCGAATTCCTCTCCGCCATAGCGAGCCAGAAGGGAACCTTTTAGACATTGGGTGAGAATCTCCGCGAATTGGACCAGCATCAGATCACCGCCCTGATGGCCGAACTTGTCGTTGCATTCTTTGAAATGATCTAAGTCGCACATCAGGAAAGAAAGGTCTTTCTGGTTGAGGAGCGCGCGGCGATGTTCTTCTTTGAGACGTTCGAAAAAATAACGCCTCACGAAAAGCCCCGTCAATGAATCCTTGATCGCCAATTCTTCGGTCTTCTCGTAAAGGATCGCATTGGAGATGGCCGAGGATGCCAGCGTGGCGATAGCGTCCAGTAGCCGGAGGTCATCATGGCTGAAAACATTGGGGCGCGTCGCGTGGATTGCGATCGTCCCCGCCACGCGGCCTTCATGGAAGAGCGGCGCGACGATCAAGCTGCGCACATTGTCTTTTTTTTCTGAATCGCTCAGGACGAACCGGAAGTCTTCCTGGGTGTCCATAATGATCAGGCGCTTGCGATTCTTGATGCACCAAAAGTCAAAAAGGTCCCCTTGCTTCGCATTCCAGTTTCCCACGGGACGCAACCGGCGTCTGGCCACCACAGGGAGTTTTTTTTCCTCACCGTGCGCTAGTGCGATCTTTGCGAAATCACCACGTGGGATAAAATCCATTGCGCGGTCGACCGCCTTTTGCGCGAGATCGGCCCAAGAGATGCTGACCGTCAGTTCTTCCGCGAGTTTGCGGAGATTGTAATAAGTGGAGTATTTCTCAAAGAAAGTGCTGATTCCTTCGCCTTTGGCCTTGAACGCCAGACTGAGATTATTTGTTTCATCCTCGTATTTTTCCTGTTCGATCCCGAGCATCGCGATCTGGTTTTCGAAGTGTTGATCGGTGCGGTGGAGGACAAAGAGTATGACCCCGTAAACCAAAAGGATCCAAAGGAACACAGGGATCTTCGTGACCGAGACGACAAAGAGCACTAGTGGTATAAGAATGAGGGCCGCGAGAAGATTGACTCCGACCCACTTGAAGCGCCACCACGTAGTGAAAAGAGTTATAGAAAAAGCGGTCAGGATAACCGCAATGCGTTGGAGGTGGATCTCGGGAACTTCCGTGTTTTTAAGCTGCGCGAGGGAGTAAATAACAAGAAATATAAGGAGTAAGCCGGCGCCTACGCCGAACGCGAACGCGACTTGACGACGGGTCTGTGAGCCCATGACTTAGTCCCAATTCTTATCAAATTCGGAGGGTTGAAAATGATAGTCAGGACCGTCCTTGTCAACCCTTGGAGAGGCAACATTCAGACAAGGATAGGCCTTTGTCACTTATGAGATTGCAACGCCTGTTTGAGGATCAAAGAAATGTGCCTTGCTCATATCAAAGACTACCTGAAGGTCCTGGTTCATAGCCGCGGTGTCCTGGTTTGAAACGCGAACCACGAAATTGTTTGTGCCGCAGGTCAGATAGAGATAGATTTCGGAGCCCATCGGTTCGACTACGTCGACCGTGGCCGTGATCGTGAATTCGGGACGGGCGTCTTGAGCGAAGATTTTATCGTAAATATCCTCGGGGCGTATGCCCATGGTGAGCGATTGGCCTTTGAACTGCGCGATTCTCGAATAAAAGTGCGGCAGGATGCGCAGTTTGATATTCCGATCCTGAAAATAATAGTCCCCGTCTTCCGCGAGGATCGTGCCTTTGAGGAAATTCATCGGCGGAGAGCCGATAAAACCCGCGACGAACTTGTTGTGGGGCCGTTCGTAGAGATTCACCGGATCGGCCACCTGCTGGACGAGGCCGTGGTGCATCACGACGATGCGGTCACCAAGTGTCAGAGCCTCAACCTGGTCGTGTGTCACATAGACCATGGTGGACTGGAGACGGTTGTGCAGTTTCTGAAGTTCCATGCGCATTTGCACCCGGAGTTTGGCGTCCAAGTTGCTGAGAGGTTCATCAAAGAGAAACACTTTGGGTTTGCGGACGATCGCGCGGCCTACGGCCACCCGCTGACGCTCACCACCGGAAAGTTCCTTGGGGCGTCGCTTCAGCATCTCCATGGTCAAGCCTAGGATCTCGGCAGATTCGTGAACGCGTCGCTCGATCTCTTTTCGAGGGTAACGGCGCAATTTTAGGCCGAAGGCGAGATTCTCATAAACGGTCATGTGAGGGTAAAGCGCGTAATTCTGGAACACCATCGCGATATCGCGGTTCTTGGCGGGGACATGGTTCACCAGGACGTTCTCAATGAAGATCTCTCCATCGGTGATCTCCTCGAGCCCAGCCATCATCCGCAGCGTAGTGGATTTTCCGCAACCTGAAGGCCCGACGAGTACCACGAACTCCCGGTCCGCGATCTCAAGGCTGACATTATTGACTGCCCGGACGCCGTCCTTGTAACTCTTAGAAACGTTCTTTAAAGTGACGTTCGCCACGGGAATCCTCTTGTGAGTGGATCAGGAAAGATATTCGAGTAAAAGGCCGAGCTTTTGCTTCAGGTCCTGCCGTTCCACCACCATGTCCACAAAGCCGTGTTCCATCAGGAATTCTGAAGTTTGGAAGTCCGCGGGAAGTTTTTGGCGGATCGTCTGTTCAATAACGCGCGGTCCCGCGAAGCCCAAGAGTGCTCGTGGTTCCGCAACAATGATATCGCCGAGTGACGCAAAACTCGCCATGACGCCGCCCATGGTGGGATTCGTGAGCACTGAGATGAATGACAATCCTTCCTTTTGGTAACGCGCGAGAGCGACGGAGGTTTTCGCCATTTGCATGAGACTGAGAGCGCCCTCATACATGCGCGCGCCGCCTCCGGATCCGGAAACAATGATAAGCGGAAGTTTTTGCTCAAGGGCATGCTCGATCAGACGGGTGATCTTTTCCCCAACGACGGATCCCATGGAACCCATGATGAACCGGGAGTCCGTCACGCCCAACGCACAGGCTTTGCCGTGGATCTTGGCGGTTCCGATGACGCAGGCTTCTTTTAATCCGGTCTTTTTTTGATCAGCTTTGACCTTTTCAGTATAGGCCTTGACGGCGGAGAACTTGAGCGGGTCTTCGGAGCGGAGGTCGGCATCCCTTTCGACGAACGTGTCGGGGTCCGCGAGATGGTGAATTCTTTCCATGGCACCCATGATAAAGTGATAGGCGCATTTCGTGCAGACGAGCAGATTTTCTTTGAGAGTTTTATTGAACATGACCGACTGGCAGCTGGGACATTTCGTCCACAAGCCGACGGGCATGCTATTTTTTCTAAGTCCTTTAGTCACAAGCAACGCAGGTGTGTGAGGCATTGTGCGATCTCTCTTTGGAATCAGGGGGGATTCCCCCATACAAAAAAACCACGAGAAGGACCTCGACAAAGAAGCTGTCTCGTGGCAAAGCGTTTCGAATAAGGCACAGACATTATAAAAAAATCGAGGGGGGTGTCAAATCCTTTTTCCCCCTAAGTCGAGAAATCTCGTGGCTTTACAACGATTTTATGTCGTGCTATGTTCTCAGCATGCGACACGAATTCAGTCAGTCCCAATCCCAAAAGATGGCTCTATCCCCGCAAATGCGCGTGTATTTGCGCCTGCTACATCTGCCGATCGAGGATCTCCGCCAAGCGGTCGAAGAAGCCCTGGAAGAGAATCCGATGCTTGAGGAGAGCGTGCGCCCGGCGGAGATCGAAGAGGGCGAGGCTTCGTCAACGGCCGACCACAAATTGAATGAGGACCCAGATTCGGAAGAATCACTTCCCGATGATTGGGGCGCCAAGGATCCCTTATCTTTTACAAATCTTCCTCCGGACTTGTCAAAGCGCAAGCCGGAAGACACCCGCAAGATCCTGGATTTCCAGGAAACCCTGATCACGAAAGCCGAAAGCTTGTTTGATTATCTCGAGTGGCAGGCCCCTTTTCTCGATCTCGATGACGGCCAGAAAAAGATCGCCTCCGAGCTTATCGGAAATATCGATCCCGATGGCTATCTGAAATCGACACTCGAGGATATCGCGTCTTCGACCAAGACTTCCCTTCCCGAAGTCGAGGAGGTTCTTCGGAAAGTTCAGAGCCTGGATCCTCCCGGGGTCGGTGCGCGCGATCTTCGTGAAGCTTTGTTGATCCAACTGGAACGCAAGGGTCCCGAGGCGACACTTGCCAGGGAGATCGTCCGCGAACATATGGATCTTCTTGCCAAGCACGACGGAAAGATGCTAGCCAAGATCTTTTGCGTGAGTGAGCAGGCCATTCAAAAGGCTTTGGAGTTGATTTCAAGGCTCGACCCCAAGCCGGGGCGAAGTTTTTACGTGGAAGATGCGATCGCGGTGACTCCGGATGCTTCGGTCTCGATCAAGGACGGTACGGACGAAGGACTCGAGATCGAGATCCACCGGGATTTGATCCCGGAACTAAGGATCAACGCGGAATACCGGAGCATGATGCGGGAGAAGGGTTTGGACGGGAAGACCAAGGAATTCCTTAAAACCCGTCTGGCCAGTGGCATGGATTTTCTGAAAGCTATTGAATTACGAGGTTCTACTCTCAAGTTGATCACCGAGGAGATCGTCCGGGCTCAACCGCTTTTTTTTACCCGCGGTTTTGCCGAGTTGCGCCCGTTACGGCTGAAGGACATTGCGGAGCGGCTCAACCTTCATGAATCCACGATCAGTCGCGCGATCCACGGAAAGTATCTCAAGACGCCGCAGGGCACGATTCCCTACAAAAGTTTTTTTTCTCAGAAGGTGGGGACGGAGAATAGTCAGGAAGAATCTCAAAAAAGTATTATGGAGCGAATACGCGCGGTCATCGCGAAAGAAGATCCGCGCCGCCCCCTGAGCGACCTGGCCGTGGTGAAAGCCCTTAAAGATGAAGGCGTTACTCTGGCCCGGCGTACTGTCGCGAAATACCGCGAGACCCTCAAAATCCTCCCCACCCATCTCCGCCGGCGAAAATAAAAAAAGTGACGGGCCACAATTGATTCCACGAGGTGGAAGCGGCCTGTCACTTTAAAGAAAGCTGGTGGTCGGAGTCGAACCGACGACCTACGGTTTACGAAACCGTTGCTCTACCAACTGAGCTACACCAGCATGAACCGGGATGGTCGGAATTATAGCAGAAGAAGCCACGAATCGAAGCTAAGACTTTAAAAAAGCATCCATGGCCTGGGCGGCCTGGCGTCCCTGGCTGATAGCCCAAACCACGAGCGAGGCTCCGCGAACCGTATCTCCGGCTCCAAAAACACCGGGGACGGTGCTCATGAAATTGCCATTTGTCTGAATGTTGCCCCGCGCATCGTATTGAACCCCAAGATCCGTCAAAAGCTTGGAGTGCTCGACATGGACAAAGCCCATCGCGAGGAGCACGAGGTCGGCTTGGAGAACAAATTCTGAACCCGGTATCTCTTTCATGGAATACTGCCCCGTGACCGCATCCCGGGTCCATTCCACGCGCGCACAATGAACTTCATGAACTTTGCCTTCTTTTCCCGTGATCTTCTTGGTGGTAATAGCCCAGTCGCGTTCGCAGCCTTCCTCGTGGGAAGTCGATGTGCGGAGAATGAGGGGCCAGTTGGGCCACGAGGGATTCCAGGGTTCTTTCCAGTCGCGGGGTTTGGGGAGGATCTCAAATTGACAAACTTTTTTCGCGCCCTGGCGGTTCGATGTACCGACACAATCGGAGCCCGTGTCTCCGCCGCCGATCACAAGAACAGTCTTCCCTTTCGCAGAAATAATCGCGTCCTGTTTGATCTCGCCTGAAACAGCCTTATTGGAAAGCGTCAGGAATTCCATGGCGTAGTGAACCCCGGACAGTTCGCGGCCCGGAACCTGGAGATCACGCGGAGTTCCGGCGCCCATCGTGAGGAGGACCGCGTCGAACTTCATCTTCAGTTCTTCTGCGGTGATCGTGACGCCTACTTCCACATTGGTTTCAAATCGGACTCCTTCGGCTCGCATCTGTTCCATGCGCCGGTCAAGTACTGACTTTTCAAGTTTAAAATCCGGAATCCCAAAACGGAGCAGTCCTCCGATCTTGGACGACTTTTCATAAAGGGTGACACTGTGTCCCATCCGGCGAAGCTGTTGGGCGGCGGAAAGTCCTGCAGGGCCGGAACCCACGATGGCGATCTTTTTTCCGGTCTCTTTTGCGGGGGGCTGGGGTTTGACCCAACCTTCCGCGAAGGCTTTTTCAATAATGGAAAGCTCAATTTGTTCGATGGTGACGGGGGCCTCATTGATCGCCATGGTGCAAGCCGCTTCGCAGGGCGCGGGGCAAACTCTTCCGGTTACTTCCGGCAGATTGTTCGTAAGGGAGAGTCTTTCAAAAGCGTCGTGCCACAGACCGCGGTAGACAGCGTCGTTCCATTCAGGAATGAGATTATAAATGGGGCAACCCATGGCATGGCAGAACGGGACGCCGCAGTCCATGCAGCGCGCGCCCTGCTTGTTGATCTCTTCGGTGAGGAGGGGCTTGGTGATCTCCTTATAGTCCTTGAGACGCTCTTGGACAGGGCGTTTGGGTGCGAGAGACCGTTTGTATTCTAAGAAACCGTCCGATTTTCCCATTATAAAAAAACCTCTTCAGTCATTTCTGCTGATTCCGAGTTTTTCATTTGCTGTTCTTTGAGCTTCTGGAGTGCTTTTTTATAATCCATCGGCATGACTTTCACGAATTTCGGGAGCATCTCGTCCCAGCTTTTGAGGATCTCCGAGGCGTAATCACTGCCCGTGAACTTGACGTGGCGTTCGATGTGCGTTCGAAGGAAGTTCACATCTTCTTTTTCCACGACAGGTTCGAGATCGACCATTTCCAAATTGCAGAGCGTGTCAAAAAGCTGATTCTCATCCAGAACGTAAGCAATCCCTCCGCTCATACCCGCCGCGAAATTGACACCCGTTTTGCCCAGAATGATCACGCGGCCGCCGGTCATATATTCACAGCCGTGGTCTCCGACGCCCTCAACGACGGCAATGGCGCCGCTGTTGCGCACGCAGAATCGTTCACCGGCCATACCATGGATATAAACTTCTCCTGCCGTGGCGCCAAAAAGATTCACGTTGCCGGTGATGCTGTTATCCTGAGGGCGGAAGGTGGAAGCCTTTGGGGGGTAGATGATGAGTTTCCCGCCGGAAAGCCCTTTCCCGAAGTAGTCATTCGCATCGCCTTCAAGTTCGAACGTAACGCCCGACGCGAGGAATGCCCCAAAGCTTTGACCCGCTGATCCATCGAATTTGACACGGATCGTGTCCGCGTCGAGGCCCTTGGAACCATAGCGCTTGGAGATTTCATAACTGAGTGTCGTTCCCGCCGTACGGTTGCAATTGCGGATCTTGTGGCGGAGGCTGACGGGTTTGCGGTGCTCGAGCGCCTCCTTGGCGCCTTGTATCAGTTCCGCGTCAATCGAAAGGGAAAAATCATGCTGCTGGTGCGTGACGCAGCGCAAGGATCCTCCCGCAGGCACTGCGGGCACGGCGAGGACTTTCGAGAAATCAAGTCCCTGGGTCTTGTAGTACTCGACCGCGTGTTGGACCTCGAGAAGATCCACCCGGCCAACCATATCTTCGAATTTCCGGAAGCCGAGTTCTGCCATAAGCTCGCGGATCTCCTCCGCGATGAATCGCATGAAACTGATCACGTGCTCCGCTTTTCCGGTGAAACGCTTTCGGAGTTCCCCGTTTTGGGTCGCAACACCGACGGGGCAAGTATTCAGGTGGCACTTTCTCATCATGATGCAACCCATCGTGACGAGTGCGGCGGTACCGAAGCCGAATTCTTCGGCGCCCAAGAGGGCCCCGATCACTACATCGCGGCCCGTTTTCATCTGTCCGTCCGTCTGGATCCGGATGCGATCGCGCAATTTATTCATGACGAGAACCTGCTGTGTTTCCGCCAGGCATCTCCCAGGGCGATCCGGCGTATTTGATGGAAGAAATCGGTGAGGCGCCCGTGCCGCCATCATGCCCGCTGATGAGGACCATGTCGGCCTTGCCTTTGGCAACGCCCGCAGCGATGGTGCCCACGCCGATCTCGGAAACCAGTTTTACGGAGATGCGGGCCCCAGGGTTCGCGTTTTTAAGGTCAAATATGAGCTGGGCCAGGTCTTCAATGGAATAGATGTCATGGTGCGGGGGTGGCGAAATCAGCATGACTCCGGGAGTCGAATTGCGCACCTTGGCAATGATCTCATTGACCTTATGCCCGGGCAATTGTCCGCCTTCTCCAGGTTTAGCGCCCTGCGCCATTTTGATCTGCAGCTCGTTGGAGTTCGCCAGGTAATTGCTGTTCACACCGAAGCGGCCGGAGGCAACTTGCTTGACCGTGCTCTTGAGCGAATCTCCGTTCGGAAGCGGAATGTAGCGGGCTTCGTCTTCGCCGCCTTCGCCGGAATTGCTCATAGCGCCGATGCGGTTCATCGCGAGGGCAAGGGTCTCGTGAGCTTCCTTGCTGATCGAGCCAAACGACATCGCCGATGAAACAAAGCGTTTTACGATCGTGTCGGCGGATTCCACTTCCCCGATCGGGACCGGCTGCCCCTTCTTAAAACCGAACAGGCCTCGGAGTGTGCAGAGATTCTTGCTGATGTCGTTGATCTCTCCGGAATAAATCTTGAAGGTTTTGTAGTCATTCTCCCGGACCGCCTTCTGGAGGTTCACAATCGCCTGAGGAGAGAATAGATGCTTTTCGGAATGGAGTCTGTAATGGTAATTACCGCCGGAGTTCAGTGTCGCAGTGTCCGGCGCCAGTTCTTTAAAGGCTTCGGAAAAACGCGACAGCGCTTCTTTTTCGACCACATCGATACCGATTCCTTTAATCCGCGTCGCGGTGCCTGGAAAATACTTATCGACGAAGCTGTCATCAAGCCCAACGGCCTCGAAGATCTGGGCGGCCCGGTAACTGCGGAGCGTGGAGATCCCCATTTTCGACATGACCTTAAGAAGGCCTTTTTTGATCGCCGTAATGTAATTATCAATGCAGGTTTCCATGGTGAGATTGGCGGACAAATAGCCGCGTTTCTTGAGGTCAGCCAGCGTTTCGAGCGCGAGATAGGGATTAATTCCGTTGGCTCCGTAGCCTACGAGGCAGGCGAAATGTTGGACCTCGCGGGCCTCGCCGGTTTCGAGAATGATGCCGGCAAGCTGTCGCTGGCCTTTCCGGATAAGATGGTGGTGCACCGCGGCCATGGCCAAAAGGGCCGGGATCGGGGCCTTGTCGGGCGAGATATCCCGATCACTCAGAATCAGGAGGGAATGTCCCTCGCTCACTTT
>Ga0114951_10000693_pt1 | contig 45585 bp, 42 predicted proteins | sample AM7aDNAmetaG_FD_88677 | JGI IMG/M metagenome (GOLD analysis project Ga0114951, IMG submission 88677) | Freshwater microbial communities from Finland to study Microbial Dark Matter (Phase II) - AM7a DNA metaG | ecosystem: Environmental > Aquatic > Freshwater > Lake | place: Finland: Lake Alinen...
CTCCAACAGGCATCCCGATGAGGAGCGGCAGCGGCATCGTGCGCAGGTTGCGCAGCACGGCGCCGGGCGAAAACGACACGCCCTGCGAGTACCCGGTGCGCAAGGGCGCACCGAACACGAGCCGGTCGTAGACCAGCGCCAGGGCGGGGCCTATCGCGCCCGCGGCGCCCCACAGGGCGAGCCAACGGGCGCGCATCGGCGATCCGCGCCGCGCGACCCACAGTACCGCCGTCACGACGAGCACGCCCAGCACAACGACCGCGGTGTAGCGCACCGTGACCGCCGCGCCGGCGAGCAGAAACCCGAGCGCGCCGGCGAGCCCCGCCCGGCGCCCGCCGCGCTCGTCGAGGAGCGCCCAGATCACGAGGCCGGCGCCGCCGGCCAGCAGGGACGCCTCCGTCGCGCTCGGCATGTACGCCTCATGCAGCATCGTGACGAGAGTGCCGGACGAGCAGAACAGCGCTACGGCGAACGCTCCGCCCCAGGCGCCCAGCCAGCGGCTCCCCGCCGGCCACAGCCCGCCGCAGCCGATGAGAAGGAAGAAGATGGGCGCCAGCCGCGTGAGGCCGAGAGCGGCGAACGGCGCCGCCAGGAAGGGGTACCCGGGGTTCTTCTCGCTGACGAAGGCGCCCGCCGGCGTCTTCGTCCACTGCACGATGCCGATGCCGCTGTTCCAGCCGTCGTCTAACTTCGACAGCTCGGCAGAGAGCTGCCTGTACTGTGCCGCGTCGAGCGCCACGCGTCCATCGAGGAGCGCGGCGATCGACGCCCTATAGGCATAGGGATCCGGCTGGCGCAGCTTGTACTGGGGCACGAGCGCGACCCCGACGGCAAGCACGATGCTCGCGAGGGCGAAGGCGGGCGGCCAGGCGCGCCTCCGTCTGTTCACGGCGTCGCTCAAGCGGCTCCCTCCCGACGCGCACCGACCCCTGGACGTAGCGACACTACCAGTCTGTCAGGGGTACGTCCCAGCCGCTCCCGGCACCTCGTCCGGCGCGCGCGCTTTGCCGAACCCGCGCGCAGCGCCGGACGAGATTGCGCTCCGGCTCGTCCGGCGTCACGAGCCGTCGTGGCGCTGCTGAAGCCCCGCGTCGCGACGATGTACACACTCTCTCAGTTCCTTGTCGCGCTCCAGCGCGCCTCTGACTCTCGTCAACCAGTTCATGATCCAGACCTCGTCGGTCGCTGTCTCCTTTACGTGCGAACGTGCCTTGTTCCCATTCCCCTATGCAGACAGGGGTAATCGTTCATGTTGCGTTCATGCTTCCCGGTCACAACCTCGGTCAGGACCTGCAAACGACGAGCGGCGCGGCTGGTGCATCGGAGCCGCGCGAAGGAGTGAGAGCCATGGAAGCAGAGTTGCAGACCGCCGGGCGGCGCAGCCTCGCCGGTCCCCGGCCGCGCAAGCTCTTCGCGCGGCTCTTCGCCGTGCTCGCCGTCTTCGGCTTGTTCGTCAGCGTGGCGCTGGTGGCTCCCGTCACCAAGGCCGCCGAGATCGTCGCCCCCGGCGGCGCGCTCATCGCCGTCGGCCGCGTCGCGGCGATGGCCGGCACGTACTTGATGCTCGTCACTCTGCTGCTGATCGCCCGCATCCCGGCGGTCGAGCGCGCCGTCGGCCAGGACAAGCTGGTGAAGCTGCACCGGCGCCTCGGTCCGTGGGTGCTCGCGCTCATCGGCGTGCACGTCGTCGCCGTTGCCTTGGGCTACGCGCAGCAGGTCAAGACCGGCGCCCTGCACGAGCTGGGCGTCATGATCACCACCTTCCCCGGCATGGTCATGGCGGCCGCCGGCTTCGGCCTGCTGCTGATGGCCGGCCTCACCTCGTACAGATACGCGCGCCGCAAGATGCGCTACGAGACCTGGTGGGCCGTCCACCTGTACACCTACCTCGCGGTGGCGCTGTCGTTCGCGCACCAGCTCTGGACCGGCGCCCCCTTCTTGGGTCATCCGGCGGCGCGCGCCTGGTGGATCGGGGTCTGGGCGCTCACGGCAGGCACGGTGCTGACCTACCGCTGGGTCGTGCCGCTGGAAGTCAGCCTGCGGCACCGGCTGACCGTGCATGCGGTGGAAGAGGAGGCGCCCGGCGTCGTCTCTGTGGTCATGCGCGGGCGCCGCCTCGACCGCCTGCCGGTCGCCGGCGGCCAGTTCCTTCACTGGCGCTTTCTGCGCCGCGGCATGTGGTGGCAGGCGCACCCCTACTCGGTCTCGGCGCTGCCGAGCGGCAACGAGATCCGCATCACCGTCAAGGACCTCGGCGATCACAGCGAGTCGCTGAGGCGGCTCACGCCGGGGACGCGCGTGGCCATCGAAGGCCCCTACGGTGCCTTCACCCACCATGCGCGCCATACCGACCGCGTGCTCCTCGCGGCGGCCGGCGTCGGCGCCACGCCCGTGAGGGCGATGCTCGACGACCTGCCCCGCCACGTGGACGTGGTCGCGATCCTGCGCGGCTCGAGCGAGCACGACCTGGTGCTCCGCGCTGAGATCGACCAGCTCGTCGCCGCGCGCGGCGGACGACTTCACGAAGTCGTGGGACCGCGCTCAGAGGCGCCGCTCGACGCCCCGGCGCTGAACCGGCTCGTCCCCGACATCGCGCAGCGCGACGTGTTCGTGTGCGGCCCGGGCGGCTTCATGCGGAGCTTCATCGACGCCGCCCTCACTCTGGGCGTGCCTCGCGCGCGCATCCACCACGAGGACTTCGCCTTCTAGGCGCAGCGCCACGACGATCCGACACACGGAGGAACGACCATGAACCGCTCACCAGTCGTCATCGCCGCCACAGTGGCCGGGCTGGCCCTGGCCCTGGGTTTCCGCCCGCAGGCGGCGACGACCACCACCGCGAACACCGCGGCGCTCACCACCGGCAACGCCAACGTCTCCGGCGCGCAGACCGTGGTCGGCAGCGATCAGGCCCTGGCCGGCGGGCTCGGCGACATCCAGGTCAAGGTGACGGCGGCCAACGGCAGGATCGTCAGCGTCGGCATGGCCAAGATGAACCTGCACGGGCCGCAGTCCCAGCAGATCTCAAGCAGCGTCATCCCGCAGCTCGAACAGCAGACCATGGCCGCCAACGGCGGCCCCATCCACGGTGTCTCCGGCGCCACCTACACCAGCAAGGCCTACGCCACGTCGCTGCAGGCCGCGCTGAGCCAGCTCAAGGGAGGATCCAATGCAGCGCTTGCAACAGGTAATGGGAACGGTAGTGTCCTTCAGCCTCAGGGAGGCGGAGAGAGCGACTGACGGCGCGCCGTCAGGCAGCGACGCGGCAGCCCGCGTCGCCGCCGAAGCAGCGCTGGAGCGCGCCGCGGCCAAGCTCCGCTGGGTGGACGACGTCTTCAGCACCTGGAAGCCGCAGAGCCCGGTGAGCCGCTTGCGGCGCGGCGAGATTGAGCTGGACGCCGCGCCGCCCGAGGTCGCCGAGGTGCTTGAGCTCTGCCGCAGAGTGAAGGACGCGACGGACGGCTGGTTCGATCCCTGGAGCATGCCCGGCGGGCTGGACCCTACGGGCCTCGTCAAGGGCTGGGCTGCCGAGCAGGCGCTCGACGAGATCAAGAAGGCCGGCGTGCCGGCGGCGCTGATCAACGCCGGCGGCGACATCGCCGCCTACGGGCGGCCGGCGCCCGGCCAGCCCTGGCGGATCGGGATCCGCCATCCGCTGGCCGAGGACCGGCTGCTGCTCATGGTCGAGCTGGACGGCCCCGGCGCCATCGCCACGTCCGGGACGTACGAACGCGGCGAGCACCTCATCGACCCGCACACGGGCGCGCCGGCCCGCGGGCTGCTGTCGGCGACCGTCGTCGGTCTCGACCTGGCGTTTGCCGACGCCCTCGCCACGGCGCTCTTCGTCTCGGGCGGCGCGCTGCTGGAACGCATCAGCCGCCTGGCCGGCTACCACGGTTTCACCGTCTCGGGCGACGGGATCGTGCGCGCGACGCGCGGCCTGCCCGTCGCCCTCAAGCTCGCGGCATAGGAAGGGTGATCGTCATGCGCGTCCCCACGCCCACGGTCGACGCGGCCACGAGGTCGCCGCCCATGCGCCTCAGTGCCCACTGGGCGATCGCCAGACCGAGACCCGACCCCCCGCGCTCCTGCGAGCGCGAAGAGTCGGCGCGGTAGAAGCGGTCGAAGATGTGCTCCAGCTCGTCGGGAGTCATGCCCTCGCCGTGATCGGTCACGGTGACCGAGCTCACGCCGCCCGCCGTGAGCGCCTGCACCTCGACCGCAGCGCCCGGCGGAGAGTGCTCGAGCGCATTCCTCAGGACGTTGGCCAGGGCGCGCTGGACGTGCCGCTCGTCGCCGGCGGCCGGGGCGCTGTCCGCCCCACCCGCTTGCACCGTCACGCCACCTGCGGCGGCCAGGCCCGCCAGCTTGTGCGCCGTCTGGCGGGCGAGGGCCGCCAGGTCGAAGCGCTCGTCCACGAGCTGCTCCTGGTGGGCGTCGATGCGTGACAGCGTGAGCAGGTCATCCACCATACCGGTCATGCGGTCGACCTCCTCGAGCCCGCTGCGCAGCAGCGGCCGCGCCTCGTCGGGAAAGGCCGTGTCGCGGAGCGCCACCTCGAAGTCGGTCTTCATGATGGCGAGCGGCGTGCGCAGCTCGTGCGAGGCGTCGGCGATGAAGCGCTTCTGCGCCGCCACGTTGTCGCGGATCGGCCGCAAGGTGCTGCGCGCGTACAGCAGGCCGCCGATGCCCACCGCCAGGATGATGGCCCCGTCCACGGCGAGCAGCCGCCAGCGAAACGAGCCCAGCGACCGCGTCACGAACTCCTGCTCTGTCTCCCCGGGAGTGAAGACGCCCCGCGCCGCCGCCTGCAGGTCGCTGCGCACGTTGAGGTAGGTGATGAAGCTGGACACCACGACCAGGATGACGACGATCCCGGCGAACAGCAGCGCCAGGCGCAGGTGGGCGCGCGCGAACACGTCGGGGCCGCGCGGCTCAGCCAAGCCCCGCCTGCCCCTCTTTCGCGGCGCGCAGCACGTAGCCGGCGCTGCGCCGCGTCTCGATGCGGCTGGGCGCGCCGGGCCGGTCGAGCTTGCGGCGCAGACGGCCCACGTACACGTCCACGATGTTGGAGAACGCGTCGTAGTCCCCGTCCCAGGCGTGGTCGAGGATGCGCTCGCGCGTGAGCACCTGCCCGGGGTGCCGCATGAACAGCTCGAGCAGGCCGAGCTCTTTGGCGCTGAGCGTGACCTCCTCGCCGCCGCGTAGCACGCGGCGCTGCGCCAGGTCAAAACTGAGGTCGCCGACCACGAGAGTCGGCGGCAGCGTCACCGGCGGCCGCCGCAGCAGCGTGCGGATGCGCGCCAGGAGCTCCTCGAAGGCGAACGGCTTGACCAGGTAGTCGTCGGCGCCGCTGTCGAGGCCGGTCACTTTGTCGGCGGTGGCGTCGCGGGCCGTCAGCATGAGGACGGGGACGGCCAGCCCCCGGTCGCGCAGCTCGCGGCACACGGTGAAGCCGTCCACGCCCGGCAGCATGACGTCGAGGAGCAGCAGGTCGTAGCGCGAGCCGTCGGCGTCGTCGCGCGCGGCCGCCAGGCGCTTGCGCGCGGCGAGGCCGTCGTGCAGCACGTCCACAGCGTAGCCCTCGGCCTCGAGGCCCTTCTTCACCGACTGGGCGAGCTTGACAGAGTCTTCCACGATCAGGATGCGCATGTCTGGGGCGGCCTCCTCGGTCGTCCGGCGCCCGCGGCTAGCGTCGCCGCATTCCTGGCGCGGGATTCACGCGCTCAGGGCATCCGCGCGGGCACGGACTTCGCCAGATCATAGACTTGCGTCGCTCTCTGCGAGCCGCCGGCTGTCAGGTGGGCGGACGACGCGCTGCCAAGGCACAGCCCGCAGCGCTCAGGTGCGGCCGTGGGGCATCTCGACGTGGTCCACCCAGGCGGATCGCTGGGAGCCGAGCGAAGTCGCGGCGACCTCGGCGCGCAGTTCCAGAGTCGCCGGCGTGAACGTCTCGAGCGTCTCGCGCAGCTTGCCGACGCGTTCCTGGTAGCCGAGCTGCGAACGCCAGGCCGCGATCGCGTCCTTGTCGTCCCAAGCCCCCAGGCTGATGAACCTGTGGGGCTGGTTCTCGTCCTGAAAGAGCCGGCCGATGCCCGCGCCCGGCGAGTTGGCGGTCGTCCACTCGGCGAGCTCACGCCAGCCGGCGACAAAGTCCTTTTCTCGTCCGGGCTTCACGATCCACACGCCGTACGTGTAGGGCTGAAACACCATCGCCTTCTCTCGTCGGGCCGCGGGGCACGTCAGTTTGAGTGTTCCCATCGCGCGGCGGTCCAAGCAGACGGCCGGCGAAGGCGTTCCCGTTCGCGCCCGTCAGGCTCCGAGCCACTTCCTGAGCAGCGGCGCGACGAAATAGACGACGAAGATCGCGGCGAAGACGTAGAGAAGCGGATGCACCGTGCGCCAGCGGCCCTGGGCGAGCTGAACGGCCACATAGGTGAGAAAGCCGGCGCCGATGCCGTTGGCGATGCTGTAAGTCAGCGGCATCAGCGTGATCGTCATCGTCGCGGGCAGGCCGAAGCTGAGGTCGCGCAGGTCGAGCTTCTCGCGCTCGCTGAGCGTGCGGATGATCAGGTAGCCGACGATCACCAGGGCCGGCGCGGTGGCTTCGGCCGGCACCATGCCGGCCACCGGAGAGAAGACCATGGCGAGCAGGAAGCAGGCGCCCACAACGACGCCGACCCAGCCGGTGCGGCCGCCGGCGGCGACACCGGCACCCGACTCCACGTAGGCCGTCGCCGAGGAGGCGCTCACGGCTCCGCCGGCCGCGGCCGCGACGGCGTCGATCAGCATCAGGCGCTTGAGACCCGGCAGCTCCCCGTCCTTCGTCGTATAGCCCGCCTGGCTGCCCACACCGGTGAGCGTGCCGAAGCTGTCGAAGAAGTCGCTGAGCATGAGGCTGAACACCCAGACGCAGGCGCTGAGCACGCCGAGCTTCGCGAAGGCGCCGAAGTCGAAGGCCCCGACGAGGCTGAAGTCGGGCAGGGCGACCGGCGACGCGGGGATCGCCGCGAACCCCTCGCGCACCAGCACGCCGCTGGTCGCCCAGTTGACCACGATGGCGAGCACGGTCGTGGCCAGGATGCCGAGCGGCACGGCGACGCGCCAGCCGCGGGCCAGCAGGGCGATCATCACCACAAGGCCGAAGAGCGTGAGGTAGACCGGCAGGCTCGCGAAATCGCCGAGCGCGAGCGGCGTCCCTTGTCCCTTGACGACGATCCCCCCGTTCACCAGGCCGAGAAAGAGGATGAAGAAGCCGATACCCACCACGATCGCCTGCTTGAGCTGCGCCGGCACGATGTGGAAGACCGCCTGGCGCACGCCGGTGAGCACGAGAAGAACGATGACGAGGCCTTCGAGAACGACCAGGCCCATGGCGTCGGCCATCGTGAGCCCCTGGCCCATCACGAGCTGGTAGGCCACGGCGGCGTTCACGCCCATGCCGGGGGCCAGCGCGTAGGCCCGGTTGCTGAACAGGGCCATCACCAGGGTCATGACGCCGGCGACGAGGCAGGTGGAGGTGAGCGCCGCCGCGTACGGCAGGCCCTTGCCCTGCCCCGCCGGGTCGTCGGCGAGGCTCAGGATGGCGGGGTTGACGAAGATCACGTAGCTCATGACGAAGAACGTCGTGAGCCCCGCCACGGTGTCGCGGGCCAGCGTCGTGCCGTTCTCGCGGAAGCTGAAGAGACGCTCGAGCATCAGCGCTCAGGTTCGACGGCGGCGGCCCCGATTCCCGCCGCCGGCCGCCTGAGGCCCGGCACACGGCCGGGCTTCAGGGGCCTCAGGTGTACTTGGGCGTGAACCAGGTGGCCGCCGTCAGGGTGGCGCCGCGGTAGACGGTCCTGACCCTCACGTCGACCCGCACGCCCTGCGGAGCCGTGTCTGGGGCCGGGGTGATCCGCACCCGCGCCACGCCCCGTGAGCCAGTGACGGCCGGCCGGCGCATGGCCCCCGACTTGAGCTTGAACGAGAACGTGACCGCGATGCCCTTCACCCCATGCCCCGCGGCGTCCTTGAGGCGGGCCTTCAGCCACATGGGGTCGCCGCACGGAGTGTGCGTCGAGACGCCGGCACTGAGCGCCGCCGCGCCGGAGCGCGCCTGCGCGGCGGCGGCCGGCCGCTCGCCCGTCAGGGCGACGACGCCGGCGCACGCGGCCAGCGCAGCGAGCGCGACGACGGCACCCAGGACCGTCCCGCAGCGAATCCTCATGCGTCCTCCTCCGCGGCATGGGCCACGACGACCCGGTCCCGGCCCTGCTCCTTGGCGGCGTACAGGGCGTCGTCGGCACGGGCAATGAGGTCGTCGGCCGACTCGCGGCCGCCGGTCGCGCCGCCGATGCTCACGGTCACGGCGAACTCGTGCCCGTCCGCGACGATCGGTGACGATCCGATTGCGCAGCGCACGCGCTCTAGCACGTCCCTTAGCTCCCTCTCGCCGGATCCGGGTACGAGCACGAGGAACTCCTCACCCCCAAAGCGCCCGAAGGTGTCGTAGGGCCGCATGACGCCGAGAACGCGCCGCACGACCTCGCAGAGCACCTCGTCGCCAGCGGCGTGGCCGCGGGTGTCGTTGACCAGCTTGAAGTGGTCGATGTCGAGCATTCCGAGGCCGAGCCGACTTCCCTGCCGCGCCGCACGCTCGACCTCCCGCTCGAGATTCGTGATGATGGCACGGCGGCTCAGCGCCCCGGTGAGAGAGTCGGTGTTGGCGAGGATCTCGAGGGCGTGCTGGGCCTTGAGCAGCTCGCCGTTGAGCTCCACCAGTCGGCGGCCGACCTCCAGCCGGGCGCGCAGCTCGTCCGGGTCGTAAGGCTTCCCGACGTAGTCGTCGGCGCCGGCCTCCAGGCCGGTCACCACGCTCTCTTTGTCGCCGAGAGCGGTGAGCAGAATGATGTAGGGCGGCTGAAGCGTCTCGCGGTCGCGGACCCGGCGGCACACGTCGACGCCGTCCATCTCGGGCATCAACCAGTCCAGGATCGCGAGCCGCGGCGCGCCCTCAGCCTGCAGCGCCTGCCAGGCCTCGGCGCCGTCCTTGGTCACCATCACCTCGTAGCCCCAGCTCTCGAGCACGCGCTTCAGCAGGAGCCGCGAGGTTGCGTCGTCTTCGGCGATCAGGACCCTCACGACGCGCCTCCCTTCTCGCCGAGCTCGCGCTGCAGCCGCCCGATCTCGACGTCCAGTTGCTCGGCGAGCTCCGCGGCCTCCTGCATGGATCCTTCCGCGCACGCCAGCTCGGCAGCGTGCGCGACCGCCCTCAGGGCCTCGGCCCCGACGTTGGCCGAGGCTCCCTTGAGGGTGTGTGCCTGTCGTCTGGCAAGAGCCGCGTCGTCGGCGGCCAGAGCCTCACGGAACGCAGCGGCTTGTCGCGGGGCGTCCGTGAGGAGCTCCGCGGTGATCTCGGCGACGGCCTCCCGATCGCCTCCGAGCAGGTTGAGCAGGACGGCCGCGTCGAACACCGGCGGTTCGCCGGCAAGTGACGCCGCACCCTCCGTCCGCGCCGCGGCCGCCGCTCGGCTCGTTAGCCCCACGGCCGGCTCGGACCCCTGGCGCGGCTCGGTCCAGCGCATCAGCGCGGCCGCCAGCTCGTCGGGCTTGATCGGCTTGGACAGGTAGTCGTTCATGCCCGCGGCCAGGCAGGCGTCGCGGTCCTCCTTCATCGCGTGCGCGGTGAGGGCCACGACGGGGACGCCGTGATCGCTGACGGCGGAGCGCTGGTCGCGGATGCGGCGCGTGGCCTCCATGCCGTCCATCTCGGGCATCTGTACGTCCATGAGGACGAGGTCGTAGCGCCGGCGCGCCAGCGCCTCCAGAGCCTCCACGCCGTTGCCGACGGCTTCGGCCCGGTAGCCCAGCTTCTCGAGCGTCTTCAGCGCTACCCGCTGATTGATCGGGTTATCTTCCGCGAGCAGGATGCGCACGCGGCGCTTGTCGCGCTCCGCGAGAGCGTGCCGCGTGATGATCCGCGGCGTGACCTGCGGGTCAAGCCGCTCCCGCCTGTTGAGGACCACCATCAGGCAGTCGAACACCTGCGACTGCTTGACCGGCTTGGTGAGGTAGGCGGCGAAGCCGAGCGCCTCCAGGCGCCCCGCATCGCCGCGACTGCCCATCGAGGTCATCATGATGAGCTCGCTGCCCGCGAGAGCGGGATCGTTCTTGATGGCCGCACCCAGCGTCTCGCCGTCAATGTCCGGCATCATCATGTCGAGGATCACAATGCGGTACGGGTCTCCTTCGGCGCGCGCCGCCCGGAGCGCCTCGAGCGCCGGTCCGGCGCCATCCACCTCCGCGTGCCGGCAGTGCCAAGCTTCGAGCATACCGGCGATGACCTTACGGTTGGTCGCGTTGTCGTCCACCGCGAGGATGCGCACGCCGGCCACGCCGACCGGCTCGTGCTGTTCGTCGATGGCGGCGAGCAGCGCCGGGTCCTGTTTCGCGAAGCGCGCGGTGAACCAGAACGTCGACCCGACGCCCTGTTCGCTCTCGACGCCGATCTCGCCCCCCATGAGCTCGACGAGGCGCCGGCAGATCGTGAGGCCGAGTCCGGTGCCGCCGAAGCGCCTGGTGGTGGAGGCGTCGGCCTGCGTGAACGCCTCGAACAGCACGTCGAGCTTCTCCGCAGGGATCCCGATCCCGGTGTCGCGCACCTCGAAGCGCAGCGTCGCCGCGGTCTCCCCCTCCTCCACGAGCCCGACCGACACCGCCACCTCGCCGCGGTCGGTGAACTTGACGGCGTTGCCGATCATATTGGTGAGCACCTGGCGCAGGCGCCCCGGGTCGCCGCGCAGAGCCGACGGCACGTCGGCCTCGACCAGCGCCGTGAGCTCCAGCCCCTTGCTCTGGGCGTGCAGCGCCGGTAGGTCGCAGGTGTCCTCCACGGCGCTGCGCAGGTCGAAGTCCAGGGTCTCCATCTCGAGCTTCCCGGCCTCTATCTTGGAGAAGTCGAGGATGTCGTTGATGATCGTGAGCAGCGCCTCGGCGCTGTTCTGCACCGTGAGCGCATAGTCGCGCTGCTCGAGATCGAGGTCCGTGTCGAGCAGCAGGGTGGTCATGCCGAGGACGCCGTTCATGGGCGTGCGGATCTCATGACTCATGTTGGCGAGGAACTCACTCTTCGCCGAGCTCGCCGACTCCGCCTCCAGGGCAAGCTGGTTGGCGCGCTGGGCCGTGCGCTCGAGCTCGCGGTTCGCGGCCTCCGTCTGCTCCTTGGCCTTGCGCAGCGACTCCTCCGTCGCCCGGCGCCCGGTGACGTCCCAGGTCACCCCGCTCATGCGCACCGGCGTGCCGGCCGCGTCGCGAGTGACCCTGCCACGCTCGGCGAGGTACACGACGGCACCGTCCGGGCGCAGTACGCGGAACTCCGCCTCGTAGGGGGCACCGGTCTCGACGCAGTTGTCGATCGCGACCCTGAGCCCCTCGAGGTCGTCCGCGTGAACGTTCGGGTCGAAAGACTCCCACGGCCCCTGCAGCACCCCCGGCGCCATCCCGTACAGGGCGGCGGCGGTCTCGTCCCAGGTGGCGACGCCTGCGGAGATGTCCCAGTCCCAGGCACCCACCTGGGCGGACTTGAGGACGAAAGCGAGGCGCTCGCGGCTCTCGCCCAAAGCGGCCTCCGCGCGCTTGCGCTTCGTGACATCGCGCAGCACGCCCTCGACGCCACGCACGGTCCCGGTGGCGTCGCGGTAGTAGTGGCAGGTCGCGGACACGAAGATGGCCCCGCCGTCCACGCGCCTGCCCGTCAGCTCGTGGTCGACGACCTCCCCACCGCCCGCCGCGAGAGCCGCCAGGAAAGCGACCCTGTCCTCGGGCCGCTGATACCTGTCCGCCAGGTTGGTGCCCACGGCCTCTGCAGTGGTGAGGAAGCCGTAGATGCGCGCGAACGACGGGCTGACCAGCAGCAGGTCACCGTTCTGGTCGGCCCGGTAGAAGGCGTCCTGCATCGTGTCGAGCACGCTGCGATAGTCTTTCTCGCTCTCACCGAGGGTCAGGGCGGCGAGGCGCAGGCGCTCCTGCAGGACGTACATGCCGATCACGATGAGGCATAGCAGCAGCGTGACGAGGATGGGTACGACGCGTGCCAGAGCCAGCGAGCGCGCCCACTGGGCGGCGTCGACGTCGAGCCCCAGGATGCCCACGACGCGCCCGTCCGCGAGGTCGCGGATGGGCGCGAAGGCCGAGACGAAGGTGCCGAACTCGTCGGTGTACGGCCCGACGGTGAGATCGTGACCGGAGAAGACTTCCGTGAGCCGCGCCGGCGGCTCCTCGTAGATGGTGCCGGGGGCCGCGTGGGCCGGATCGGTGAGGGGGCTGCCGTCGACGGTGAAGACGACGTCGCCGGCGCGCAGCGCCATGAGGTAGAACCAACGGATGTCCTTGCTCACGCCCTCCATAAGGGTCAGTTGCTCGCGCAGCCGCTCGTAGTCGGCGGTGCCCACGTCCGCGGGCGTCGCGGTCTGGGTCTCGATCCTGCCGGGGTTGATGGCCGCGGCCGCGAGAGCGGTGCGGCCGAGAAGCTCGGCACGCGCGCCCGCGTCGCGGCGCTCGCCGACCAGCGACGTGGCATAGGCCCCGGCCACAAGAATCACGGCCAGGGCCGCCAGCATCGCGACCTCGTACAAGGTGCCGCGGCGATCCACGAGCCCGGGATGCTCCTCTCGCAGCAGATCCCGGTAGTACAACCAGAGGCCGACGACGAACGGCACGGCGAGAGCCATGCACAGAAGCTGGACCGGGAAGCCGAAAGCGCTGAGGAAAGACTCCTGATTGATCCAGGTGGCGGGTGGCAGCGAGGCCTTGGAAGTGATGAGGCACTCGGCCACGACGAACAGGGCCATGGCCGCGGCGGCCAGGAGCAGCGGGCGCCCGTGCCTGCCGCCCGCCCGCTGGTAGCGCCAGAGTGCGGCGGCGGCCCAGAGGCCGCCCGGGAGACCGAGGAAGTATCCGGCGGTCGCGTCCAGGCCGCGCACGCCGGCGAAGCCGCCCAGCGCGGCCAGGACGAGCAGCACGACGAGCACCCAGCGGCCGACCCGCACGCCACCGACCGCCGACCAGCAGGTGCGCGCGAACTCGACGAGCAAGGCGCACCCCGCGACGAAAAGGGCGGTGCGCAGTGCTTCCAGCTCACCGCGATGACCGGCGGCAAGGCCGAACATGTCGATCCAGGCGCTGAGGCCGAGGAACAAGGCGGAGAGGCCGAGCCACTTCCAGGGCAGCGCAGAGACAACGGTGGCACGGAGGCCGAGCAGGGTGATCGCGAGCAGCACGAAGCCGAGCCCGTAGACGAACAGGATGTAGTCGAGATTCCCCTCGAAAAACGCCGTCATCGCCAGCCACGTACCTTCCAGGGTCGCCAGACTCCTCGCGGCACCGCCGCGCACCGTGTGTCCTATCGGGACAACGGCGTGCCGACTTGAGCGAGCGGTGTCCCGGCGATGTCCGCGACGCCGTGCGCCGGCACGTTTCGAGGCCGCCGCCCGCGCCCCAAGGCGCCCCTATAGTTTAGAGTGGGAGGCCTCACGAGGGAAGGCGCCGCCATGGCAGCAGACACACCGCTCATCATCACCGTTGCGCTCACCGGCTCGCGGATCGGCAAGCACCAGACGCCGCGCATCCCCGTCACGCCCGACGAGATCGCGCGCTCGGGAATCGAGGCGTGGAGGGCCGGAGCCAGCGTCGTGCACGTGCACGTGCGCGACGCCTCCACCGGCCTCGGCACGCAGGACGTCACCGTCTTCAGGGAGGTCGTCGACCGGCTGCGCGCCGAGACAGACGCCATCCTGTGCCTCACCACCAGCGGCATCCCCGGGCGCAACCTCAGCATCGAGGAGCGGCTGGCGCCGCTCGCTCTGCGCCCCGAGATGGTGTCGTTCGACGCCGGCTCCATCAACACCGAAGCCGGCGTCTTCCTCAACCAGACAGACTTCCTGGACGCCGCGACCGCCGCGGCCCGCGAGCACGGCGTCAAGCTCGAGCTCGAGTGCTTTGACACCGGCATGATCGTCACGGCGCTGCGGTACCACGAACAGGGGCTCATCCCCGGGCCCCTGCACTTTCAATTCCTCTTCGGCAGCAAGTTCGGGATGCCGGCCACGACGCGCGCCCTCGCGAACGCGGTCGACATGATCCCCGGCGACGCGACCTGGTCGGTGATCGGCATCGGCCGCGCCCAGCTCCAGATGGCGATGATGGCCATGCCCGTGGGAGGCCATGTGCGCGTGGGCCTGGAGGACAACATCTACTACCGCCGCGGCGAGCTGGCCACGGGCAACGCACAGCTCGTCGAGCGCGTCGCCAGGCTCGCCGCTGAGCTGGGGCGCCCCGTCGCCACGCCGGCCGAGGCGCGGCGGCAGCTCGGCCTCGCCTAACGGCTCGCGGCAGCGAGGCTGCCGATCGGCAGCGGCGTCGCGCTGCCGGCCGTCGAACCGTCGCCGAGCTGGCCGCCGCCGTTCCAGCCCCACGCCCAGAGACCGGCGTCCGTCCGGAACGCCAGGCAGTGAGCACTGCCGGACGACAGTCCGGCCCACGTGGTCGCCTCACCGACGCGCCCGGGCAGTGCGGCGTTTCCGCCGCGGCCGAGCTGACCCGCCGCGTCGCTGCCCCACGACCACAGCGACCCGTCCTTCTTGAGCGCAAGGCCGAACAGCGCCCCGCTCGCGGCGGCCTTCCAGTCGGCGTCGGTGCCGACCTGAGCGGGCGTGGCGCCGGCGCCGACCCTGCCGAGCTGGCCGTCGGCGTTCGCGCCCCACGACCACAGGGTGCCGTCGCCCCTCACCGCGAGGGCGTGCCGGCGTCCGCCCGAGACGGCGACCCAGCCCATGCCCGCGACCTTCGCGGGCTTGGCGCCGGCGCCGACGCGGCCCAGCTGACCCTGGTCGTTGGCGCCCCACGACCACAGGGTGCCGTCCGACTTGATGGCGTACGAGGAGTCCCAGCCGCAGCCGATAGCCACCCAGGTCGTGGCCGTGCCCACCCGCTTCGGCACTGCGGGATCGCCGCTGCGACCAAGCTGGCCAAGGGCGTTCGCGCCCCACGACCACAGGGTGCCGTTTCGCTGCAGAGCGAGGGAGTGCGCACGACCGGCGGCGACCGCCACCCAGTCCTCAGCGCTGCCCACGCGACCCGGAACGCTGTTCGTGCCGCCGCGACCAAGGCGACCGTCGCTGCTCACGCCCCACGACCACAGACTGCCGTCGGCGCGAAGGGCGAGCGTGTGATTTGAGCCCGCCGCGACGAGAGCCCACGTCTTCGCCCTGCCCACCGGCCCGGGAACGCTGCCGCCGCCGCTGCGGCCCAGCTCGCCGCCCATGTTGGCTCCCCAGGTCCACAAGGAACCGTCGCCCTTGATGGCGACCGAGAACGCGTACCCGGCGGAGACCGCCTCGGTACCGGCCTTCGGAGAGGGGACCGCCGCAGCCGCGGCGGCGCCGACCGCCGCAAGCGCGACGCCGGCGAGCACCGCGAGCACGATCAGCTTCTCGACGCGGCGATGGTTCAGTCTGGCTCTCGCTCGCACGGGACCTCCAGGGACGTTGCGGAGCAGGCTTCCTGGTCGCGTCGCCTGCTGCACTCCAGTGTAGCGACGCGCGGCGCGGTTGCACCCCCGGCGCCACCAGACGGCGCCGACCTTGCTCCAGGCCTCCGCGCCGCCTACGCGAAAGCGCCGTCGAGCGGCGGGTACACGACTCCGGTGAGCTCCTCGGAGACCGTCCACAAGCGCGCCGCAAGCCCCGGGTCGCGGGCCGCCCCGCTGGCGAACGCCACCGCCGGTTGCCCGCGCACCTCGCCGCGGCCGTCCGGGCCGATGTACGTCCCGCCCGGCACTCCCGGCGCCGTAGCCGCGTACAGCTCGGGCAGCGCGCCCGCGTCGGCCGACTGCGCGAGCACCCGATTGAGGGTCGTGAAGAAGCGGCGCACCACCGGATTGCCGATCCGTGACTGCAGGGCCGTGTCGGAGTAGCCCGGGTGCGCCCCGAGGCTCGCCACGGAGGCGTGCGCCGCCCTCAGCCTGCGGTCGAGCTCGAAGGCGAAGAGCAGGTTGGCGAGCTTCGCTTGGCCGTAGGCCTTCCACGGATCGTACGATGCCTGCGCCTGCAGATCGTCGAAGTCGATGCGACCGCGCCGGTGGTTCAGGCTGCTCACCGTGACCACCCGCGCGTCGGCGCGCCCAAGCATGCCGCCGATGAGCAGGCCGGTGAGGGCGAAGTGGCCCAGGTGGTTGGTACCGAGCTGCATCTCGAACCCGTCCTGGGTCACGGCGTGTTTCACGGCCATGACGCCGGCGCAGTTCACGAGGATGTCCGGGCCCTCGTGCTCGCCGGCGAAGCGCGCCGCGAAGGCGCGCACCGCGGCCAGACTGGCCAGGTCGAGGCGCGCCACCGCCACGTCGGCAGCGGGAACGGCGGCGCGGATCGCAGCGACCGCCGCGGCGCCGCGCACCTCGTCGCGCGCCGCCAGCACGACGGTCGCGCCGGCGCGCGCCAGCTCACGGGCGACGGCGAGGCCGATGCCGCCCGTCGCGCCGCTGACCACGGCCACGCGCGCCCTCTGAGCGGGGATATCAGCGGTCGTCCAGCCTGCCTTCATCTCTGCCTCCTCATGGGATCTCCCTTGCCTGAGAAGGAGGCTACCCGACCGTGCCTGTCACGACACGGGGAGCAGCCCTCGGGCGGCGCCGGGGCGGGCGGGGCGACGCCGGGGCCATGCGTCTCGGGGCCAACGTTGCCGCACCGCACGCGATGGGTAGTGTGAGCGCAAACGACGGACCGGAGGTGTCGCCATGACCAGCATCCCGCAGGACCTGCACGACCTTCTCGCCGGTGGCCACCAGGTGTGGGTGGCCACCGTTGGACCGGACGGCATGCCCAACGTGTCCATCAAGGGCAGCGGCGCTCTGCTCGACGACGAGCACCTGTACTTCGCCGACATGTTCAGCCACAAGACGCGCGAGAACATCGAGCACGACCCCAGAGTGGCGGTCGGCATCCACGATCCCGAGCGCAAGGTGGCGATGCAGGTCAAGGGCCGCGCCGAGCTCATCGACCACGGCGAGGTGTTCGACTCGGTGAACGAGAAGCTCAAGGTGGTCAGCGAGCAGCTTCACCTGCCGCCGATGAAATACGTGGTGCGCATCACGGTGGAGTCGGTGTGGGACATGGGGCCGGGGCCGCACGCCGGTGAAGAGCTCAAATGAGCATCGGCGTGGATGCGCCGGCAGTCCCGCAGGCGATGGGGGCCGGCGCGGGCGCAGGGCGGCGGCCGGCCCTCGACCCCGCCTGGTACGACGCCATCGCCGCGCGCCGCTCGCGGCGCCGCTACAGCGACCGCGCGGTCGCTGCACGAGCGCTCAACGCGCTGCGCGCCTTCTGCGACGGCTTCCAGCTCGCGCCCGGCGCCCGCGCCGCGCTCGTGGCGGGTGACGGCGGCGTCTTCACCGGCCTCCTCGACCGCTTCGGCGGAGCCTACGGGCGCGTGGAGGGTGCGCCCTGGACCGGCGTCTTCATCGGCCCCAAGGGCAGCGAGACGGAGGTCGGCTACGTGGGAGAGGCCTTCATCCTGGAGGCCACGCGCCTCGGGCTCGGCACCTGCTGGGTCGCGGGGATGTTCGACCGCAGCGCGGCGGCGAGTCTCGTCACGCTGGACCCCGGCGAAGAGATCGTCGCCGTTACTCCGATGGGCCACCCCGTCGTGCGCAAGCAGCTCGTGGAGCGCATGATGAGCACGGCGGTGCGCTCCGCGGCCCGCCGCCAGGTCGAAGCGATCGCGCCGGGGCTCTCGCGCGGCCTGGGACAGCACGGCGGCGGCGGGCCGGCCGGCGCTGCGTGGCCGGCCTGGGCCGTGACCGCCGTCGAGGCGGCGCGCGTCGCGCCGTCAGGCGCCAACAAGCAGCCGTGGCGCTTTCGCCTGCAAGACGGCGCCCTGGTGATGAGCGCCGCCGAAAAGACGTACTGGACGGCGCCCATCGATTTCGGGATCGCCATGCTGCACGTGGAGCTGGGCGCCGCGCACGAAGGCGTCCACGGCGCCTGGGAGCATCTCCCCGAGCCCGACGTCGCGCGCTTCGTCCCGGACGGCGACTGAGGGCCGCCGCCGCCGGCCGGCCGGCTCGAGGCGGCGTCAAATGGGCGGATCGCAGACGCTGCACGGACGGTACTTCTGGCGCGCTTCGCGCAGCGAGATGGGGATGCTGCTGGCGGCCAGATACCGGCAGCCCAACCGGTGGTAGCACTCCCCCGTGCGGGTGACGTACACGGTCGCGCCGCCGGGGGCGCCAGACGCGGCGCCGCCAGCCGCCGCCGAGCCGCCGCCCAGAGCGGCGCGCGCATCGGCGGCGCTCGTCACCGGCACGTTGGAACCCGACGGCGACACGCTCATCGCGCCCGGCGCCGTCACGGTGAACGTCACGTCGCCGTTCTTCCACGTCGTGTAGAGACGGGTGCCGCTCGCCAGCAATCTATCGACCGTAGCCGCCGTCGGGTGCCCGTATGAGTTGGGGCCCACACTGATGACGGCGATCCGCGGACGCGTCTGCACGAGAAACTCGGCGGAGGTGGAGTACCGGGAGCCGTGGTGCGCCACCTTGAGCACGTCGATCGGCGGGCCGCGGGCGCAGATGCTGCCCACCGCGGCCTCATTGAGCCCGGTGCAGTCGCCGGTGAACAAAAAGCTCTTGCCGCCGGCGTCGAGACGCAGGACGACGCTGTCGCTGTTGGGGTCGCCGGAGAGGCCGGCCGGGCTGAGCACCTCGGCGCGCCCCGCGCCGAATCGCAGCGTGGCGCCGCGCCGGACCTGGACGACGTTGGTCCCGGCGCCGCCCAGGGCGCCTGCCAGCGCCGAGGTCGGCGTGCCCGCTACGTAGGCCGTGCGCGGGCGCCACTCGCCGACGAGGCGCGGGAGCCCGCCGATGTGGTCGGCGTGCATGTGCGAGACCACGACGGCGCTGAGGCGGCGCACGCCGAGCTTGGCCAGCACCGCCTCGACAGCCGCCTCCGAGCCCGGCGGGCCGCCGTCGACGAGGCCCGTCCAGGAGCCGGACTTGATGACCGCGGCGTCGCCCTGCCCCACGTCGACGAAGACGACCGTGGTGGAGCCGGGGGAAGCGCCCTTGCCGACGCCGCCCGCCGCGCTCGCCGCAGGCGTGATGGGGGCGGACGGCGTGGGGCGAGGCGTCTTCGGCGTGCGCGCCGGCGACGGTTTGGCCGTCGGCAGCGCCGACGGCGTCCGCGTCGCTGCGCTGGTCGCCGCCGTGCCGGCGGATGCGTCGGCGCCGGCGCCCGGAGTCGTCGCGGGGGACCCGCAGCCGCCGAGCAGCACGAAGGTCGCCAAGATCACCGTCAGAGCCGGGGCGGAAAGAAGCGACGCCGGCCACCGCGCCGCCGCGCCCCGCGTCACCTTCTCCTCCCGACCGTCAACCCCCATGATCCTCCGCTCTGCGCCGTTCTCAGAGTATCACCGGGTGACGACGGAACCGCGGATGGGTAGAAGCCCCTCAACCGTGACGCAGGAGGCACCCGTGCCCGACGACCACACCATGGACGCGTTCATCCGCGGCATCCCCAAGGCCGAGCTTCACGTGCATGTCGAGGGCACGCTCGAGCCGGAGATGCTGCTCGAGCTCGGCGCGCGCAACGGCGTCGCGCTGCAGTGCGCCTCCGCCGAGGAGTGCCGCGCCGCCTATCACTTCAACGACCTGCAGCACTTCCTGAACCTCTACTACGCCGGCGTCGAGGTGCTGGTCGGCGAACGGGATTTCTACGAGCTGACGACGGCCTACCTGCACCGCGCCCACGCCGACGGCGCGCGGCACGTCGAGATCTTCTTCGACCCGCAGAGCCACACGCCGCGCGGCGTGCCGTTCGCGGTGGTGGTCGAGGGCATTCGGCGCGCGCTCGTGGACGCCGAGCGACAGCTCGGCGTCAGCTCGCGCCTCATCATGTGCTTTCTGCGCGACCAGAGCCCGGCGAGCGCCATGATCGCGCTCGAGACCGCTCGGCCCTATCGCCACCTGATCGCCGGCGTGGGGCTGGACTCCGCCGAGGTCGGGCATCCGCCCCGCGACTTCGAAGACGTCTTTCGCGTGGCCCGCGAGGCCGGCTTTCTCACAGTCGCCCACGCCGGCGAGGAGGGACCCGCCGAGTACATCATCGAGGCTCTCGACCTGCTGAAGGTGGCGCGCATCGACCACGGCGTGCGCGCCATCGACGACCCCGCCCTTGTCGCACGACTCGCCGGCGAGCAGACCCCGCTGACCATGTGCCCGCTCAGCAACTTCGAGCTGAAGGTGACGCCGGACCTGGCGCAGCACCCGCTGAAGCGGCTGCTCGACGCCGGCGTGCGGGTCACCGTCAACTCCGACGACCCGGCGTACTTCGACGGCTATCTGGCGGCCAACTACGCCGCGGTGCAGCGCGCCCTCGACCTCACCAGGGACGATATCGCCGCCCTGGCGCGCAACTCGATCACGGCCTCTTGGCTGCCCGCCGCACGTCGCGACGAGCTACTGGCGCAGATCGACGCTTTCGTCGCCGCGGCGGACTGATCAGCGCAGCACATTCCTGAGGTTCCCGCGGTCTTTCGCGCGGGGGGCGGTGCGGGGATCCGTGCCGCGGCAGCAGCGGGCGTGCTCGGATCGTGCGGCTCTGTTGCTCGAGTCGCTCGACTTGCTCGGGGAGCACTGCCACATGACCATCCCCGTCGCTCAGGCGTCGGCGAGCCACGAATGGCGCGCCCGGCGGGGGCCCGCAGCCGGCAGCGCTCCCGGCGGGCGCGCGGGCGGCCGCGCCGGCAGCCGCGGCGCGCCCGGCAGCCCCGGCGCGGGGTAGTGCGCAAGGGGAAGACAAGGATTCCTTGACTGTCGCGTCGCCCGCGGCCGTCCGCAGGCTCGATCGTTGAGGGGGAAGACAAGGATGCGTCGGCTTCTGCTGTCTTCCCTCGCAGCACTACCCCGCCGCGGCGGCTCCCGCGGCTGCGGCGCGTGCGGCGCAGGCGGCGGCAGTGCTCGCCGACCGCCGGCTCAGCGACGCAAGCTCCGTCGTGATGGCGTGCGCCGGCGTCTCGTCAGAGCTCCCGATACACGCCGCCGCGCGGCCCGACCCTCACCACCAGCACCCAGAGCTCGCTGTCGCTGAACGCGTAGATGACGCGATAGGCGCCGACGCGGAGGCTCCACAGCGGCCTGCCCGTCTCGCGCTCACGCAGGCCGCTGAGCCGCTTGCCGGCACGCGGGTCCGCAACCAGTCGCTCTTCGATGGCCGCGCGAACCCGTAGCCTGGTCGAGACGTCGAGGCGGCGCACGTCCGCGGCCACCGAGCGCTTGTAGCGCACCTCCCGGGCGGGCTCAGCCACGGGCGGGCTCGGCGCCGTCGTCCCGCGCGACCGCGCCTTCCTCGACCTCGGCCCAGAACTCCTCGGCCGAAAGAATGGGGTCGTGCGGGTCGCGCAGCCGCTCGAGAGCGATGGCGTAGTCGGCCCACTCTTTCAAGTAGATATCGACGGCCTCGCGGATGATTTCGGCGCGCGTGCGCTTGCGCTCGCGCGCCACCTCGTCGAGCTCAGCAATGATGTTCTCGGGGAATCTGGTCGCCACGACGTTGTTCATGATGCCACCTCCATCCTCAGTTTACATCGTTGACGACGTAGTACGGCGGTTGACGTTGTGTGCTGCCGGACTGCCCGGGCCGCGGGCGCTGTGGCATCTGCGATCAGGCCGGCTCCCGGCAGCGAACACAGGTGCCGATGACCTGCCGGGCGACCGGGCGAGACGCCGGATCCGTCGGCGAGGGCTGGCCGGCACTGCTCAAGGGATCAGGGCGCAAGCCCCGCGAGCGCAAGTGGGCGAGGGTATGATGAAATCCTCGTCAGCCGCGAACGCGGCGCTCAGGCTCGGCCGGACGGGCTCATCCCTCGCCCGCGGCGGAACCCAAGAAGGGACGTTATGGAGACCAAGAGGTTCATCTACTACGAGGAGAGCGAGCTGATCGTGGGCTGGCTGGAAGAGTACCCGGATTACCGCACGCAGGGCGAGACCCTGGATGAGCTCAAGACGAATCTCCAGGAGATCTACAATGAGCTCACCTCGGGGCAGATCCCTTGCGTGCACAAGGTCGGTGAGTTGAGCGTCGCATGAAGCGCTCCGAGCTCGTCCGCTCCTTGCGGTCGATGGGGTGCGTGCTCATCCGGCATGGCGGTAGCCACGATTGGTATCAGGCGGTCACGCCGCCGTCCACGACGAAGGTGCGGCCGGTCACGAAGCTCGCCTCGTCGGAGGCCAGAAAGGCGACCATGGCGGCGAGCTCCTGCGGCCGGCCGATGCGCCTCAGCGGGTAGGCCTCCTCCATGCCGTCGGTGTAGGCCACGGGATCGGGCGCTGCGGCAATGGCGTTGGCCAGCATCGGCGTGTCGAAGATCGCCGGGCTGACGCTGCACACGCGGATGCCGTCGGGGCCGTGGTCGATGGCCAGCGCCCGGGTCATCACTCGCGGGAGCGTGCGGCCGCGCGCTCGGCGACCGCCTTCGTCTTCGCCGCGTCGCGGCCGCCGACGGCGACGCTCACGCCCTCCTCGGCGAGCCGGTAGACAATCGCCTCGCCGAGCCCCGACGAGCCGCCCGTGACCAGCGCCGTCTTGCCGTCCAATCCACGCATGCCGGCCTCCTCAGGTCGCAGAGTAGCCGCCGTCGACCGGCAGCAGCACGCCGGTGACGAAGCTCGCGTCGTCGCTGGCCAGGAAGGCGACCGCGGCGGCCGCCTCGGACGGCAGGCCGATACGGCCCATGGGGTGCGCCTCGCTCAGGATCGCCCGGTACTCGCCGGGCGTCATGCCGAGCTGCCCCGATTCGCGCACGAACAGCGGCGTGTCGATCTCGCCGCAGCAGATGGCGTTGACGCGGATCCCACGCGTCGCGTAGTCGAGCGCCATGGCCTTCGTAAGCTGGCCGACGCCGCCCTTGCTCGCGCAGTAGGCGGCGCCGTTGTGGTCGCCGACGAGCGCGGCCACGGAGGCGTTGTTGACGATGGCGCCGCCGCCTTGCGCGAGCATCACCGGCACGACGTGGTGCGACACCAGGTACACAGAGCGCAGGTTGACGCCGAGCTGGCGGTCCCACGCCTCCTCGTCGATCTCGTGGACCTCGCCGGGCTCGAAGATGCCGGCGTTGTTGAAGAGCACGTCGAGGCGCTCGTGGCGGACGACGAGGTCGCCGACGAGCGCCTTCACCTGGTCGCCGCGCGTGACGTCGCAGCGCGCGGCATGCACGGCCAGGAGGCCGCGGCCATGCAGGTCGGCGGCCGCGGCCGCGGCGGCTTCGCCGTTCAGATCGGCGATCACGACCGCGGCTCCCTCTTCGAGCAGCCGCCTCGCCGTCGCCAGCCCGATCCCCGACGCCCCGCCGGTGACGAGCGCCACCTTTCCCTCGAACCGCGCTGCGGTCATGCCGCCGCCCCGCCCTCGCGCGCTCATAGCACCGGCGCCAGCAGCGCCCCGTGATCCCGGGCGCGCTTGTACTCCGCATCCATCTCGAGCACGCCGCCGGGAAAACCGTACTCGCTCATCAGCCGCACGAAATCGTCGGCCCCGAACTCCTGCGGCACGCGCACGCCGGCCTCCGGGTTGCCCTTGTAGCCTTGGAGCTTGCCGGTGGCCAGCAGTTCCAGCGCGATATTCCCCGTGAACGCCGTCTGCGCCACCACGCCCTGCGTGCCGTACTTGGCGACGCACTCCTGGTTGTCGGCGACCTGGTACACGTACACCTCACGCGCCATGCCGTCCCTGCGGCCCCTGACCCAGGTGCCGGCGCAGGTCTGGCCGACGTACTGCTTGCCGATCTCGTTGGGGTCGGGCGCCGCGGCCTCGAGCACGGCGCGCGGCGACACCTCGCAGCCCTCGACGGTGATCTTGCCGGTCTTGTGCAGGTTCACCGACTTGAAGACCTCCATGGCGGCGATGAGCTCGTCGCCGAGCGCGTACTTGAAGGTCGCCTTCTTGACGCCCTTGAGCAGCTCGTGGGTGCGGCCGATGGCGATGACCTCCTCGTGCTCCACGTGGGCGCACTCCACCCAGCCGATGCCCTCGGGCAGGTAGAAGGGCTCCGGCTCGCTGAGGGGCGGCACGGTGTAGAAGCCCCGGTCCTTCTCCCAGCAGACGGCGGGGTTGGTGCACTCCTCCACGGTCATCCAGATCGAAAAGCCGAAGCTGATGCCGGTGGCCCCGGGGATCTCGAGGTTGGCGCCGTCGCGCACGCCGATCTCGTCGATCTCGTCGAAGTAGTGGTCGGCGGCGTAGCGGCAGAACCAGTCGGCCATGCCGGGCTCGACGCCCCAGCCGGCGAGCGCCAGCTTGCCGATCTTCTCGAACTGGGGCGTGAGCGCGAACTCCTCTTCGCCGAGCTTCTTCGTGCCGCACTGGTTGAAGGGGTCGGTCGGATGCTGGTTCGACAGCGACGTGGAGGCGTCGAGATGGTGGACGCCCGCCTTGAGCGCCGCCTCAAGCGTGAACAGGTTGTACTTGACCGGCAGAAAGCTGCACAGGATGTCGGCGTCGTGCTTCTTGACGAGCGCGACCACCGCAGCGACGTCGGCGGCATCGACCTGCGCGGCGGGAAAACGCCGCTCGTCCCCGAGGCGCGCCGAGACGGCTTGTGCCTTGGCCGGGTCATGGTCGGCCATCACCACCTTCTCGATCAGCTCGCCCTTCGGATCGCGTGCCTTGAAGATGGCCGCTGTGGACTCGCCCACGCCGCCGCTGCCGACGATAAGGACCTTCATGGATACTCCTCCGCTCGCGGTCACCGGGTGCCTGCACGATTGAATCACGGCCTGAAAAGTCAACACAAGAAAGGGGCGCGCGAAGGCCGGGGAGCCTGTCGCGCAATGAGGCCCCTCATTGCCACGAGCGGACTCCCCGACTTGACGACCGGCGGTCGGGTCGCCGGAACCGGCGTGGGCCGCGCGGTCACTCCCCGCGGCACGGCGCGGCACGGCGGATCCTTGCCCCCGCCGGGCCGCGCCGTGGCCGCTGCGCTTCAGCGGGTGGTGGTCGCCTTCAGGCAGACCGTCGTGCCCTCGCTGAGCGTGGTGGCGTCTATCCACTTGCTGCCGTCGGGGCTCACGTAGCCCATCCCCGGTCGCGCCGTGCAGTTCGCTTGCAACCCCGCGAAGATCAGAGGGGACTGCAACGCCACCGGGAAGCTGTTGTCCGGCGTGTGCACCCGTGCGGCGACCACGAACTTCTGGCCCTTGGCTACCCGCAGGGGCTCCTTCAGGTCCATCGTGTAGAAGCCGGGCATGGACAACGTCTTCGTGCCGGCCTCCACGAGCTTGGAGAGGGACCGCCCGACGTAGAAGGTGACGGTCCCGGGGGCCGGCACGGTCAGGCTCGCGGCCGAGACTCGTTCGTTACCCAACGCTGTGAACACGCCGGCCATCCATGCCGTTTCGCTGGCGACCTCACCTGCGAAACCCATGCCGCCGGTCATGCCCAGGCGGTCGTGACCGTACACCCGCTGAGCCCCACTTGGGTCTTCCACCTTCGTGATCACCAGGTTGTTGGCCTGACCGAGGGCCGTGTCCTTGTAGGACACCCAGAAGTACCCTCCCTGGCCCCAATCCTTGCCCCAGCTGTTGCGGATGAGCCAGGCGCCGTCGCTGGAGGGCTGCCGCCCAGGCAGGAACGATGCTCTCGGGAAGGCGTCGTCCCAGCCGACGATGCAGACGCCATGATTGATGGCCTGTGTACCGCCGTAGTAGTAGGCTGCGTTGAGGGCGTCGTAGCAGTTGACCGTCTCGTCAAAGTACATCATCGTGGCGACCGCACCCTGTTCCATGATGGCGGTCTTGATCACGTCGCCCCACTGCGGGAAGACGTTGGGCGGCAGCATCATCGCATCGTCGATCCAGATCCGGGTAGTGGCCCCGACGGTGAAATCGGGGGTGACGTAGGCATCAGCCCCCTCCGACTTGGGACCCGCCTGCCGGGCGAGGTAAGCCAGCGCCATACTGTAGTTGCCGCCGGTGTCGTAAAGCGCCATGAAGTCGCCGCTTGTGGCCGTGTAGCCGGAGTAGTTGACGAGGTTGTCTTCGCTGAAGTCGCTGGGCCTGGCCGGCATGAGGAACGACTCGAGGACGCCCATCGCGCTGAAAGCCCAGCAGGTGCCGAACTGGCCCTGGTCGCGTACCGGGGTCAGTTTGTCGTGGTCTCGCAGATCGTAGGCGGCCGGCAGGCTGGGGCTCACGAAGCGAGACGCCGCGGCGGGGCTTGTGCGCACCAGGAACGGGTCGGGCACGTAGCCGCCGACGGGCAGGCCGGTGCTGAGGGTCAGCGCCGGCGGCGTGAAGCCCTGCGCGCTGAGGGCCGCTGTGAAATCGGGGTTCACAGGAGCCAGTCTGAACTGGGGACCGGCCGCCGCGATGGCCGCCAGGCCAAGGAGCAGAGCCGCTGCCGCAACCAGAAGAGCTCCCAGACGCGTCACCCGTCGGCGCGTGCGGTGCTGCGCCTGTGCCACAGTGTCCATGTCTTTCCCTTTCGACTCGATTGAATGAACGCCACCCGGCCGGTCCACACTATCCGGTCGGTCTGAGCGACGTCTGCACGCTGGTGGTCTCGCCTATCGGCATGCGACGTCGGATCCATGACGACGGGAGCACGAGATAAGGGCGGAGGGTTCAGGCGGTCGATGGAGCGATGCTTGCCAGCTTTTCAGCTGGAGTCTGGGACTCGAGGCTGTTGAACAACTCGCGTGCGATGCCGGCGCGTCGATGGATCCAGCGGCAAAGGTTCGCGCATGACTCCGTCGATCGTCATCGGGCCTCACCTCGCCTGCGATCGAGTGACTCCACAACTATTGTGCTCCGGAGCGCCGACGTGACGGCCGTGGGCGTGTGTTGGGGCTGACCAAGAGGTGCGCTGTCTGCGCATCACGTGGGCAGCGGACTGCCTCCGCAGCTCCCTCGGCAGGCCGCAGGCCCTCGCGGGCGTGCCGACGCCGACTCGGCTCCTTGAGGCCCATGTTCACGTGATATGTCCACAGGAGGCGCCGCTCGCGAACGCACGTGCGCACGCATGCCGCAGACGACCGCACCGAGCCGCAAGAGGCAGCGCCTGCCCGCGGCCGCGTCAGCACGCGGAGGGCCAGCGCGCGCGAAAGCGCTCGCCGGCGCGCGCGCGGATCGCGCGGCCGTGGGCGAACGCGGCCACCTCGAAGTCGAGGGCCGCGAGCTTCGCGAGGCTCTCGCGGCCTTGGGCCACGTCCTCGTAGATAGGCCCCCAGCTCAGACGCACGAAGTTGGTGGCGGCGTCCCCGACAAAGAGCACGCCGCCGCCCCGCGGCAGCAGCAGAGCCAGGTGGCCGGCCGTGTGCCCCGGCGTGTGCACGGCCTTCAGGCCGGCGAACGGCAGCGTCTCGCCGTCCTCGACCTCGTGCTCGACGGCGATCGGCTCTCCGGGCTTCGCCGGCCGCAGCGCGCTGAGCCGGGCGATCCCGCTGCGCAGCAGACCCGGCCCCGGCTCGAGCGGGCGCGCGAACACGCCCTCGCGCACCAGCGCCGCGTCTGCCGGGTGCATCCACACCTCCGCGACGGTCCGGCTCTTCACCTCGGCCAGCGCCCCCGTGTGGTCGCCGTGCAGGTGGGTCATCACGACGGCGCGCAGGTCGGAGGGTGCCCGGCCGAGGTCGCGGATGGCCTGGCCGATGCGCGGCCCGCTGCGCGGAAAGCCTGCGTCGACGAGCAGCAGGCCACCGTCGTCCAGGTCGATCAGAAAGGCGTTGACGCCTCCCAGGCCGATCTCGTACACGCCCGTGGCGATCGCCTTCGGCAGATGTCTCATCACGCCTCCCTACTTCGTGACCGTGAAGCTCGCCCGGGCCACGGACTCGTAACCGTCGGCCAGCAGATAGAGCACTTGGTATTCGCCCGGCGGCAGCGGCCACGGCGAGCCTGCGATGGTGTTGCCGTCCATGGCGAGCGTGCCGGCGGGCATGCCGTGCACCGTGCCCGCACTCGCCCCGCCGGTGTACTGCCAGATGAGGTAGTAGTCGTTGGCGGGGTCGGCAGGCGCCTTGTACACGCCCAGCCAGTCCCAGCGGTTGGCCGGCGCGTTCTGCCAGCTCACGATGATGGGCGCGCCGGGGGCGTACGCGCTCTTGTCGGTCGTGAGCTGGACCTTCGCGCCCCTGGCCTTCAGCCAGAAGGGCGCGCGCGCCAGCTCCTTGCCGTCCTCGCCGAGCAGCGCCACAGAGTACGCTCCGGGTGGCAGGGCCGCGGTGGCGAACGTCAGCTTGCCGTCGGCCGCGCCGGCCGTCTGGCTGGCCACCGGGTCGCCCGAGGCGCCCGCCTGACCTGCACTGCGGATCGCGACCGTCTCTCCGCCGCTCCCCGGCGAGTGGTACGTGACGACCAGAGGCTCGCCGACCGTGACCAGCAGCTTCTCGGGCGCCACCAGCACCGGCAGCGGCCCCGGGGTGACCGCGAAGGTCGACAGCACGGCGCGATGATCGGACGGCCACGGCGACAAGCTGATGCTCACGGCCGGGTCGCCGACCTCGCCGACGATCTCGCTGCTCAGCGTCTTCGACGGGCCGGCCGCGTACACGTAGTCGATGCGGTCCTGCGGGTCCTTGGCCGTGGGATTCCAGCCCGCCACCTTGGGCCGCGCCGCCCACCAGGTCAGGCCAGCATCCGCGACCGGGTCGGGGTGCGCGTCGCGGTAGGAGTCGCGGAAGCCGGCAGCGGCCATGGCCTGGCTCACCGGCCAGTCCACCACGTACTTGACCTCCTTGCGCGTCCCGACCGCCGCCGCCGTGTAGTCGAGGTGCGAGGGCGAGTTGAAATCGCCGGTCACGAACACCGGGATCCCCTGCCCGGCGAGCTGCGGCAAGACCGTGACCTGCTGCTGGATGGCCGGCAGCCTCACCTTGCTTTCGAGCGCGACGACCTGCGCCGCGGTCTTGCCGTCGCGGATCCAGTTCGGCCCGTAGGGCGCCGACGGCAGGTGGACGTTGGAGATGGCCACCACGCGGCCCGGCTGCACCTCGAGCAGCGCGTAGGCGCCCTGGGCGCCCGAAGGCTCGAGGATGGGATAGCGGGAGACGATCTGCATGCCGCCGCTGAAGTACGGGTAGCCGGCCAGCCTGGCGAGCCGCGGCGTGTTGGTCTCGGCCTCCTCCAGCCCCACCACGTCGGGGTCGGCCTTCTTGACCGCCGCGACGACCTTGGCAAAGCTCACCTGCGTGCCGCCGTACTCGATGTTGAACACCATGACCTTGAGCTTCATCGGCGTGGCCGCCGCTGAGGGCGGCGACGACGAGCCCGAACCGCAGGCGACAAGGGCCGCGGCGGCGAGCAGCGTGAGCGCCGCGGCCGCCGCGGCCGCCGCGGCCGCCGCGCCCAGGGCGCGCGTTCGGGCGGGCGTGGCGAGATGCATGCGGCTGCTCCCTTGCTCGGGACGACGGCGTACGCGCTGACGAAACCAGCATGCCGGATTTTGACGTGCCCGCGCAATGGCGGTCGTCAGGGCCGCGCTCAAGATTCCTGAGCGGGATTCCGATAAGGACGGCATTGCAGGATGCGTGCGGCAGGCAGGGAACACGCAGTCATGGATCCATAGGGGTAACGAAACAGGAGGCTTACATGATCGGCGCAACCTCGAATTGGGCTGCAGGGCTGTTCGGCGGCACGTACCTGATCGTCTGGCTCATCGTCGTGGTCCTGGGGGTAGTCGGCCTGTGGGTGACCTTCCGCAAGGCCGGAAGGCCCGGCTGGGGGGCCATCATCCCCTTCTTCAACACATATCTCATGATCAAGGTGGCGGGCCGCCCGGGATGGTGGCTGATCCTCTACTTCATCCCCTTCGTCAACATCGTCATCCTTCTCATCGTGGCTCTCGACATCGCCAAGAACTTCGGCCATGGCTCCGGATTCGGCGTCCTGCTCTGGCTGTTCCCGTGGATCATGTATCTCGTCCTCGCCTTCGGCACCTCCGAGTACAAGCCGGTGCGCATCTGAGCTGACCAAGCTCTTACGGTCTGATCAGGGACGGGGCCGGGGGGGCGGCAGAGCCGCCCCCCCGGCCCCTCCGCTCTACCCTCGCGGCGCGCCGCGGAGGCGTGCTCGCAGCGCTCCGCGGGCAGGATGTGCATGCGCGGCGCTGAAGACTCACGCGAGCGACCCATCTGGGCCCAGAGAAGGAGGAGACGCATATGAGCTACAACTACAATGTGGGGGGAGGCGCGGCCGCTGCCTTCCTCATCATCATGTGGATCGTGATGATCGCCTTGGCAGTCCTGGTTATCATCGGCCTGTGGAGGACCTTGACCAAGGCCGGACTGCCGGGATGGGCCGCCATCATCCCGTTCTACAACGAATACAACGTCGTGAAGCTGTCGAACCGGCCGGTGTACTTCTTCTGGATCATGCTCGGCTGCAGCCTGCTGGCATGGATCCCGTTCGTCGGGTGGCTTCTCATGATCGCCATCTTCGTGCTGTGGATCTTCATGGCGCTGGACATCGCCGCCAACTTCGGCCAAGGCACGGGGTTCGCGATCCTGCTGATCATCTTCCCGTCGATCATGTTCCTGTTCCTCGGGTTTGGTAGCTACGAGTTTCGGCGCATCGCTGCTGCCGGGTCGGCGGGCTTCGGCGCGCCGCCCATGCCGGCCGGTGCCGGATACGTCGCCGCGCCTCCGCCGCCCGCGGGGCAGGCTTACGTGCCCCCCACCCCCGGGCCCGCCGCCCCGCCGCTGACGCCGCAGCCTCTCGCGCAGCCGCTGACGCCGCAGCCGCTCATGCCGCCGCCGGCCCAGGCCGCACCGCCGACGCCGCCGCCGGCCGCGCCGGCGCCGCCGGAGAGTCCGGCTCCTCCACCGCCTCCGCCGGTGGCGTGATCGCGGACGCATCGTAGCTGCACGGCCGCGCGAGGGCCGGGGAGGCGCAGCCGCCTCCCCGGCCCTCGCGCTTTCCCGCGGGAGCTGCGGCGGCGCGACGGCCCGCGAATGGTAGGGTTCCGCCAGCGCCAGGAGGTCCCGCATGACGGCTCGCGACACGGCTTCGCCGACCGCCGGCCGGCCGGCGCCGGCGTTTTACGACGAAGTCGACACGCCGGCGCTCGTCCTTGACAAGGCAAAGCTCACCCGCAACATCCGCACGATGGCGGACTTCGTCGCCGGCAGGCCGGCGCAGCTCCGCCCGCACGCCAAGACGCACAAGTGCGTCGAGATCGCACGGCTTCAACTCGACGCCGGCGCCGTGGGCATCACCTGCGCCAAGGTCGGCGAGGCCGAAGCACTGGCCGATGGCGGCATCGCCGACATCCTCATCGCCAACGAGATCGTCGGGCCGCTTAAGCTCGCGCGCCTGGTCGAGCTGGCGAAGCGCTGCACGATCACCGTGGCGGTGGACGACGCGGGCAACGTGCGGCAGCTCTCGAAGGCCGCGGTGGCGGCCGGCGTCATCCTGCGCTGTTACGTCGAGGTGAACGTCGGCATGGACCGCTGCGGCGTGGAGCCGGGCGCGCCGGCGCTGGCGCTCGTCCGGCAGGTCGTTGCCGCCGACGGCCTCGCCTTCTGCGGGCTCCAGGCCTACGAGGGGCACCTGCAGAACCTGATGCCTTTCGAGGAGCGCCGCGCGCGCACCGAGATCGACATGCGCAAGGCGCTGGCCGCCAAGGACTTCATCGAAGCCGCCGGGCTGCGCGTCGACCAGATCAGCGGCTGCGGTACCGGCACGCACACGATCACCGGCCGGCTCCTCTGGATGACGGAGCTGCAGTGCGGCTCCTACGCCACGATGGACGCGCAGTACGCGGCCGTGGGCGGCGCCGACTACGAGAACGCGCTCACGGTGCTGCTCACGGTGATCAGCCGTCCGCGGCCCGGCCGGGCGATCGTCGACGGGGGGCTCAAGTCGATCACCGCGGAATTCGGCGATCCGACCGTGCTCGTCGAAGGTGCTACCTGGTTCGACTTCTCGGAAGAGCACGGCGAGATCAGGCTCGAAGGATCGGCGGAGGAGCTGCGCGTCGGCGACAAGATCGAGCTCATCCCCAGGCACGGCTGCACGACCGTGAACCTCTACGACCGGTATCACGTGGTCGAGGACGGCGTCCTCACAGACGTGTGGAGGGTCGCCGCCCGCGGGCGCAGCCAGTGACGGGCCACGCGCGCTCCGGTCTCGTGCAGACTGTGCTCGGCCCCGTCGCGCCGCAGGCGCTCGGCGTGACGCTCCCGCACGAGCACGTCCTGAGCACCCTCGAGGTGTACCTCGAGGAGCCGCGCGGCGCAGCCGAGGCGCGGCTCCTCGACGAGCCTCTCACCGCGGCCAACCTGGCGGCGGTGCGCGCCGAGCCCTACCGCAACCGCGAGAACCTGCTCTTCGACGACGAGGACCTCGCGGCGCGCGAGCTCATCCTGTTCCGCGACGCCGGCGGGTCCACGGTCGTGGACCAGACCCTGCCGGACATCGGCCGCGACCTGGCCGGTCTCGCGCGCCTCGCGCATCGCACCGGCCTGCACATCGTCGCAGGCTGCGGTTACTACCTGGAGCAGACTCACTCTCCCGCCGTCACGGAGTGCACCGTCGAGGAGCTCGCCGAGCGCCTCGTCGCGGAGCTGACGGCGGACGCGGCCACGGGCGGCATCCCGTGCGGCGTCCTCGGCGAGATCGGTCTCTCGAGCCCGATGACGGCGGCAGAGCGCAAGGTCCTGCGCGCCGTAGCCATCGCCCAGCGTTGCAGCGGCGCTCCCGTCTCCATCCACACGCAGGCGCCGGGCGCTCAAGGGATCCGCGCCCTCGACCTGCTCGAAGCCGCCGGCGTCGACCCGGGACGCGTGGCCATCGCCCACGTCGACACCGACATCGATCCCGCCTATCAGACTGCCATCGCCGCGCGCGGCGCCTTCGTAGAGTACGACTTCTTCGGCTGGGCTGAGGTCGCGGCCACTGCGGAGCACTTCGTGCACAGCGACCGCGAGCGAGTTGCCGGAGTCGCGGACCTGCTGGGCGCCGGCTACCGCGAGCGCGTGCTGCTCTCGCAGGACGTGGTCACGCGCGTGCAGCTCGCCGAGCACGGCGGCGGGGGCTACGCGCGCATCGCGCGCGACTTGCCGCCGCTGTTCGCGGAGCACGGCATCGACGGCGCCGAGCTGCGCCGGCTCATGACCGCGAACCCGGCGCGCTGGCTGACCTGGCGGTAGGCGCCTCATGGGCGCCGCGCGTGAGCGAGACGGCGGCGCCGACGAGCGCCAGCACGGCGCCGACCAGCATCGCGTAGCGATAGCCTTGCGCGAAGTCGCTCACGGCCTGCGCCGCCACTCCTCCGGCCCCGGCGCCGTGCCCGTGCGTGAACAGCAGCCTGCCGCCCAGGCGACCGAGCTGGCTGGCGGCGATGCCTCCGAGCAGGGCCACGCTGAGCGCCTGCCCGGTGGTGCGCATGGTCCCGATGAAGGCGCTCGCCACGCTGAGCTGGTCGCGCCGCACGCTGCCCATGATGGCGGACGTGTTGGGCGCGCTGAACGCCGCCATGCCGAGCCCCACGATGGCCAGATTGCCGGCCACCTGCCACACCGGAGCCGTGGTGGGCATTGCCGCCAGCAGCACCATGCCGAAGGCGATCGCCACCATGCCGCCGGTGGCCAGCACGCGCGAGCCGATCTTGTCGCTCAGGCGCCCGCTGAACGGGCTGAGAACGGCCATGAGGAGCGGCTGGCTGAGGATCAGCAGACCGCTCACCGCGGCAGAGCGATGCTGCACGACCTCGAGGAAGATGGCGGTGAGCACGCTGATCGCGTACAGCGCCATGTAGTTGAGCAGGGCGGCCAGGTTGGCGGCCGCGAACAGGCGGTTGTGCAGGAGCAGGTCGAGGTCGAGCACCGGCGACGCGACGCGCCGCTCGACGACGATGAAGCCGATCAGCGCGGCCGCGGACAGGGCGAGCAGGCCTATCGTGAGCGGCGCCGCCCAGCCCCACTCGGGAGCGAACGTGAGCGGCACCAGCAGACTGATGAGAAACGTGCCGAGCAGCGCTGCGCCGGCGAAGTCGACGCGCAGCGCGCCCTCCAGCCGCTCCGCACGCGGCAGCATGAACCAGCCCCACACGAGGACGACCACGCCGATCGGCAAGTTGATGAGGAAGATCCAGCGCCAGCCCAGCGTGTCCACAAGGATGCCGCCGAGTGGCGGTCCGATGGTGAGGCCGATGTACACGGCCATCACATTGATGCCCAAAGCCTTGCCGCGCTCCTGCGGCGGGAAGACGGCGGTGACGATGGCGGCGGAAGTCGCCACCATGAGCGCCGCCCCGCCGCCCTGGACCACGCGGCTCGCGATGAGCCACGCAGCGCTCATGCTGAGCGCGGCCAGCAGCGATCCGGCCGTGAACACGGCCGTGCCGATGAGGTAGTAGCGCACGCGGCCGTGCTGGTCGGCCAGCCGCCCGAGGGGGATGAGCAGGACGGCCACCGTCAGCAGATAGGCGGCCTGCACCCACATCGCGGCGCCGAAGCTGAGGTGCAGCGACGGGCTCATGGCCGGCAGCGCGACCGAGACGATGGACCCGTCCAGCGGCCCCATGAAGGCGCCGACGGAGCTGAGCGCGAGCAGCTCCCAGCGGCGCCGGTGCGCGTCCTCCTCGGTGATGCGTTGCAGCAGCGGCACGACTCAGCGGGGCGGGCCTACGACACCCAGGTGACGAGCTCGTCGAGGTCGGCGCGCGAGCGTTCGAAGGTGTTGGCCGGCGAGTCGGCCACGGGACGTCCGAGCGTGACCGAGACCACGAAGCGCATGCCGTCGGCGCCGGGCAGCAGCCGGCGCAGGATGTCGGGGTAGCGGATCACCGTGGCGACGATGCAGGTGCCGAGGCCGCGGTCGTAGGCGGCGAGGCAGACGCTCTGCACGAACGCGCCGCAGTCAAAGCCGGCGTAGGCCTCGGCGAGACAGTCGTCGAAGCCGAAGACGAGCAGGCAGGGCGCGCCGAAGAGATCGGCCATGCGCGCCAGAGCAGCCGCGGGGTCCGTAGGCTCGCCCGCGGCCGCGAGCGTCGCCGACCGGCTCTTCATGAGGGCCGCCGTGCGCGCCGAGCAGGCCTGCGGCCACTCGGCCGTCGCCGGGAGGTCGAGCGCCGCGGGGTCGTCGCGCTCGACCGCGGCGCGAAACTCGTCCTTGTAATTCTGCAGTGCGGCGCCTCTGAGCACCCACACGTTCCACGCCTGCGTATTGCGCCATGACGGCGCCCAGCGCGCCTCGCCCAGGATCTCGCGAATGAGCTCCTCCGGTACCTCGTCTGCCTCGTAGGCGCGGATGCTCCGCCGCCCGCGGATGACGCTCTCAAACTGCATGCCCACTCCTTCGTTCCTGATGCTCGTGGCGTGAGCCTACATCGCCCTCAGGCGTCGTGCTCCGCGGGCGTACGACTACGACGGCGTGCGGTCTAAGATAGCCACATGACAGGCATGGACCGCCGCGATTTCCTGAAGCTGGCCGGAATGGCCGGCGTCACCGCCGCGCTCGGCACGTCCGGCTGCGCCCCGGCCGCGTCGCCGGCGGCGTCCCCGGCCGCGTCGGCTATCCGCTATCCCCAGCCGCTCCAGCAGGGGGACGTCATCGGCGTCACCGCGCCGTCGGCAGGGGTGGGCGCGCAGCTGGAGCCCCGGCTCACGTTCTGCCTCGACTCCCTGCGGCGGCTCGGCTACAAACGGCGCCTGGGACGCTGCCTGCTGAGCGACAAGATCGTCAGCGCCCCGGCGGCAGAGCGCGCCGACGAGCTCACCGCGATGCTGCTGGACGACGCCGTCGCCGCCGTCTTCCCTCCGTGGGGCGGCGAGCTCCTCATCGACATCTTCCCCTACCTCGACTTCGAGCGCCTCCGCAAAGGCACCCCGAAATGGCTCATCGGGTATTCGGACCTGGCCACCTTCATGCTCCCCTACACGGTCCTCACCGGCATCGCCACAATGCATGGCAGCGACCTGCTGGAGGCCCCGATCCACCCCACAGCGCCGTCCCTGGCCTGGTGGGGGGACGTGGCTCGGCTGCCGGCCGGCGCGAGCTTCACGCAGCAGGCGGCGGACCTGTACCAGACTCACGACGTGGACTGGCAGAAAGACCCCACCGCCACGTCCTTTGACCGTACCGAGCCGGTGGTCTGGAAATGCCTCGGCCACGAGGCGGACCCCGCGCACGCGATCACTGCCAAGGGACGCTTGATCGGAGGCACGCTCGACGTCATCGGGATGCTGCCCGGCACGTCGTACGGCGACCTCGAGGGGTTCGTCGCAGCCTACGCTCCCGAGGGGCTGCTCTTCTATCTCGACAACTGCGACTTCAACCCCGCCCAGTACTGCCGGATGCTCCACCACCTCAGGCTTGCCGGGTGGTTCCGCCATGCAACGGCGCTGCTGATCGGACGCACGGCGGCGCAGGATCTCCGCGAATTCACCCCCCGGGACGCTCTGCGGGACGCCCTGGGCGACCTGACCATCCCGGTCATCTACGACATGGACATCGGCCACCTGCCGCCGCAGCTGATGCTCGTCAACGGCGCCCTGGCGACGCTCAGTTTCTCGGAGGTGCAGCGGTCGCTCGCGCAGCAGCTCGTCTGACCTGCCGGATGGCCACGCGGCCGCCGGCAAGCGGCGCGCCGCTTGACACCCCAGCCTCTCTGCCCTACGGTTCCCAGACCGCTTGCCGAAACGGCAGACGGGCGACTTCTGTAGGGCCGACGTGTTCAGCGGAGGTGCCACATGACTGGCCCGTGGCAAAGAACATACGGCTCCACCCGACGCTAGTCGAGGCACGCCGCCTCGCACTGGCGCATAACGTTCTGCCCGTCACCCACTCGTTCGTCTCCGACCTCGAGACGCCCGTCTCGGCGTTTCTCAAGCTCGGCGCGCCCAAGCGTGCCTTCCTCCTGGAGAGCGCCGAGCAGGGGCAGCATCTGGGGCGCTACTCGTTTCTGGGCGTCGGCGCCCGCGCCCTCGTGACCTACGCGAACGGGCGCCTCACGGTGCAGGAGAACGGCGACCGTCTGGAGATCGAGCACCCCGATCCGTTCGCCGCCGCGGCCGAGCTGATCGCCGGCTACCGGCCGCCGGCGAGCGGCGCCGGGGGCGGCGCCGCCGGCGCCGCCCTGCCTCCGCTCGCCGGCGGCCTCGTCGGCTACTTCGGCTACGACCTCGTGCGGCATCTCGAAGACCTGCCGGACGCGCCGCCCGACGACCTCGGCCTCCCCGAGATGGCCTTTCTGCTGGCCGACACCGTCCTCGTGTTCGACCACCTCAAACACACGATCACGGTAGTCGCCAACGCCTTCGTGGAGGGCCGCGATGTGGACGGCCCGTACGAACGCGCCGCCCACCGCATCGCCGCCGTCAAGCAGAAGCTGCAGACGCCGCTGCCGGCCAGCGCCTACGGCCTGGCCGCGGCGGACGCGGCGGAGCCGGGCGCGGCGGAGGGCGCAGCGATGGAAGGCGCCGGCAGGGCCGCCGCCGCAGGACCGCGGCCCGTCTCGTCCTCGATGACTCGCACGGAGTACGAATGCGGCGTCGCCCGCATCCGCGAGTACGTGTACGCCGGCGACGCCTTTCAGGTCGTGCTCAGCCAGCGCTTCAGCACGCCGGTCTCCGTCTCGCCGTTCGCGGTCTACCGTGGGCTCAGAGCCGTGAACCCGAGCCCCTACATGTACTACATCGCCTTCGACGACTTCGCCCTCTGCGGCTCAAGCCCCGAGCCGCTGATCACCGTGCAGGGCGACAAGGTCGAGACGCGCCCCATCGCCGGCACGCGCAAGCGTGGCGCCGACGCCGCCGAAGACCGGCGCCTCGTCGCCGACCTGCGCGCCGACGACAAGGAGCGCGCCGAACACGTGATGCTCGTCGACCTCGGGCGCAACGACCTGGGACGCGTGTGTGCGCCCGGCAGCGTGCGCGTCGACGAGCTCATGGGCATGGAGCTCTACTCGCACGTCATCCACATGGTCTCGAGCGTGCGCGGCACGCTGGCCGCCGAAGCGACCCCGACCGACGCCCTCAAGGCAGGCTTCCCCGCCGGCACGGTCAGCGGCGCCCCCAAGGTCCGCGCCATGCAGATCATCGACGAGCTCGAGACGGTGCGCCGAGGGCCGTACGCCGGCGCCATCGGCTACCTCAGCTATGGCGGCGACCTCGACACCTGCATCTGCATCCGCACGGTGATCGTGAAGGACGGCATCGCCCACGTGCAGGCGGGCGCCGGCATCGTCGCCGACTCCGTCCCCGCCAAAGAGTACGAAGAGACGCAGCACAAGGCTGCGGCTCTGCTGCGCGCCATCGAGCTCGCCCATGAGGAGTTTTCACAATGACCACGCTTGTCGACCTCGACCCGGCTCCCCGCGAGCCCATCGTCCCCGCGCCGCGGGTCTTCATGATCGACAACTACGACTCGTTCACCTACAACCTGGTGCAGTACCTCGGCGAGCTCGGCGCCGAGATCACCGTGAAGCGCAACGACCGCGTGACGCTGGACGAGATCGCCGCGGCGCAGCCCACGCATCTCGTGGTCTCCCCCGGCCCCTGCACGCCCGACGAGGCGGGGATCAGCATGGCCGCCATCGCGCGCTTCGGCGCCGCGCGCCTGCCGGTGCTCGGCGTGTGCCTCGGCCACCAGGCTATCGGCCAGGTGTACGGGGGCGTGGTGCGCCGCGCCGGCGCCCCCGTGCACGGCAAGACCGACGAGATCGCCCACGACGGCCGCGGCGTCTTTGCCGGGCTGCCCGACCCGTTCACGGCGACGCGCTATCACTCGCTGGTCGTCGACGAGGCGCTGCCCGACTGCCTGGAGCTCGGCGCCTGGAACGCCGAGGGCATCGTGATGGGCGTGCGGCACCGCGAGCTGCCGGTGCACGGCGTGCAGTTCCACCCCGAGAGCGTGCTCACGGCCGTGGGCCTCGACCTGCTGCGCACCTTCCTGCTGATGGACGGAAGCGCGGCCGGCGCGGGCGCCCCGCGGGAGGACGCTCGTGCCGAATGACGTCCTGAGCGCGGCGTTGCAGCGCCTGGCGGCGGGCCGCGACCTCGCAGAAGAAGAGGCCCGCGACGTGCTGCTCGAGATCATGGGCGGGCGTGCCGGCGAAGCCCAGACGGCCGCCTTTCTCAGCGCCCTGCGCGTCAAGGGCGAGACGGCCGCGGAGATCGTCGGCATGGCGCGCGCCATGAGCGCGCTGGCCGAGAAGGTCGAGGTGGACGCCGACGTGATCCTCGACACCTGCGGCACCGGCGGCGACGGCGCCGACACGTTCAACATCTCGACGGCGGCGGCGCTTGTGGCCGCCGGCGCCGGCGTGACCGTGGCCAAGCACGGCAACCGCTCTGCGACCAGCAAATGCGGCAGCGCCGACGTCCTCGAAGCGCTGGGCGTGGCCATCGACATCGCCCCGGCGCAGGTGAGCCGCTGCATCGCCGAAGCCGGCATCGGCTTCATGTTCGCGCCCCGCCACCACCTGGCCATGAAGCACGTCGCGCCGGTGCGCCGCGAGATGGGTATGGCGACCACCTTCAACCTGATCGGGCCACTGACCAACCCCGCCGGGGCGCGGCATCAGCTCATCGGCGTCGCCGACGCGCGCTACGTCGAGCGCATCGCCCAATCCGTGCGGCTGATGGGCAACGACCGCAACCTGATCGTGCACAGCGAGGACGGGCTCGACGAGATCTCGACGACCTGCCCGACGGCCGTGGTCGAAGTGTTCGCCGGCCAGGGCTTCGACGTGCACTACGAGGTCTCGCCGGAAGGGCTCGGGATGCGGCGCGTGCGGCTTGCAGACCTGCGCGGCGGCGACGCCGCCGAGAACGCCGGCTACGTGCGCGAGGTGCTCGACGGCGTCGAAGGACCGCGCCTTGACATCGTCCTGCTCAACGCCGGCGCGGCTCTCTACATCGCCGAGGCCGCGGCGAGCATCGCCGAGGGCGTCGGGAAGGCGCGGGCGGCCGTCGCCTCCGGCGCCGCCCGCGCCAAGCTCGACGCCCTCGTACGCACCACGAACCGGCTGCTGCGCGAGGACGTCGCATGAACGACTTTCTCATGGAGATGATCGTCGGCTCGGCGCGGCGCGCGCAGGCCGCGCGCGAGCGCATGCCGCTCGCGCGGCCGCAGACCGCGGGGCCGCACGGGCGCCTGCGCGCGGCTCTGGCCGCGCCGGGCGATGCCGCTCGCGAGGCAGGCTCGCCGGCGCCCTTGGCCGTCATCGCCGAGATCAAGCGGCGCTCGCCGAGCAAAGGCGAGATCGCCCCAAGCCTCGACGCCGTCCTGCAGGCGAGAGCGTACGAGGCCGCAGGCGCCGAGGCGATCTCGGTACTGACCGAGCCGGACCGCTTCGGCGGGTCGCTGGACGACCTGCGCGCCGTGGCCGCGGCCGTCGACCTGCCCGTGCTGCGCAAGGACTTCATCGTCGACCCCTGCCAAGTCTGGGAGGCGGCCGACGCCGGCGCCGCCGCCGTGCTGCTCATCGCGGCGGCGCTGCCGGCGGGCTCTCTGGGCGCGCTCCTCGACGAGTGTCACGACTGCGGCCTGGACGCGCTCGTGGAGGTCCACGACGCCGTCGACCTGGAGCGCGCCTACTCGGTCGGCGCCTCGATGATGGGCGTCAACAACCGTGACCTGCGCACCCTGGACGTCGACCTGAGCGTGACTGAGGAGCTGGGCGCGCTCATCGGGAGCTGCGTGTTGTTCGTCAGCGAAAGCGGCATCGGCGCCCCGCGCGACGCGCGACGCGTGCGCGCCGCCGGCGCCCAGGCGATCCTCGTCGGCGAGGCGCTTCTCGGCACTCCGCACGAGCACCTGGCCGCGGCCATGGCGTCGCTGCGCGGCGTCGACGCACCGGGCGGAGACGCGTGATGACGCGCGTCAAGATCTGCGGGCTCACCACGGGCAGCGACGTGAAGCACGCCGCGAGCTACGGCGCCTGGGCCTGCGGGTTTGTGCTCTCGGAGAGCCCGCGGCGCGTCGACGTGGCACGAGCCGCGCAGCTCACGCCCCTCTGCGGCGCCGGTCTGGCGGTGGCCGTGGTCACCACCGAGACGCCGGCGTGGATCGCCGGCGCCGTGGTCGCCGGCGGCTTCGGCGCCGTCCAGCTCTCGGCCGGCGCCGACGGGCCGAGCGTGGCGGCCGTGCGGGCGGCGGCGCTGAGCCGCGGCCTGCGGCCGCTCGTCATCGCCGCCGCAGACACCGAGGGCGCCGACGAGGCCGATTTGGTGCTGCTCGACGCGCGCACGCCGGAGGCCTACGGCGGTACCGGCCGCCGCCTCAATTGGAGGACGCTCGCGGCTGCGGATCTGCCCCGCGAGCGCCTCGTGCTGGCCGGCGGCCTGCTGCCGTCCAACGCCGACGGCGCCATCAAGCTGGTGCGCCCGTTTGCCGTCGACGTCTCGAGCGGCATCGAGCGCTCCCCCGGCGTCAAGGATCTCAGACTGATGCGTACGTTCTTCGGCGTCGTCGCCGGCGCCGATATCTCCGGAGGTGCTGTGACGTGACCATCGAGACCCGCTTCGGCCCGTACGGCGGGCGCTTCGTGCCCGAGACGCTGATCCCCGCGCTCGACGAGCTCACGGCGGCCTACGAGGAGGCGCGCGCCAACGCGGCCTTCCAGGCCGCGCTCGCGCGCCTCCTCGCCGACTACGCCGGCCGCCCCACGCCCCTGTACCACGCGACGCGGCTCAGCGAGCGCTGCGCGGCCACCATCCTGCTCAAACGCGAGGACCTCTGCCACACCGGCGCCCACAAGATCAACAACGTGCTCGGCCAGGCCCTTCTTGCGCGGCGCATGGGCAAGACCCGCGTGATCGCCGAGACCGGGGCCGGCCAGCACGGGGTGGCCACGGCCACGGCCTGCGCACTGCTCGACCTCGAATGCGTCGTGTATATGGGTAGCGAAGACGTGCGCCGCCAGGAGCTCAACGTGGTGCGCATGCGCCTGCTGGGCGCCACCGTCGTTCCCGTGGAGAGCGGTTCGCGCACCCTCAAGGACGCGATGAACGAGGCTCTGCGTGACTGGGTCGCCACAGTCGGTCACACGTTCTACGCCATCGGTTCGGTGGCCGGCCCGGCGCCCTACCCGGCCATGGTCCGCGATTTCCAGGCGGTGATCGGCGGGGAGGCCATCGCTCAGGTGCGCGAGCGCTACGGCCACCTGCCCGACGAGATCGTGGCCTGCGTCGGCGGGGGCTCCAATGCCATGGGGATCTTTCACGCCTTTCGCAACGTGCCCGTGCGGCTCACCGGCGTCGAGGCGGCCGGCGAGGGCCTGGACGCGCGTCACGGGGCGCCGCTGGCCAAAGGCTCGCCGGGCGTCCTCCACGGCTCCTACAGCTACCTCCTGCAGGACGCCTGGGGCCAGGTCGCCGAGGCGCACTCGGTGTCGGCCGGGCTCGACTACCCCGGAGTGGGACCGGAGCACGCCTGGCTCAAGGACTCGGGCCGCGCCAAGTACGCGGCCGCCACGGACGCCGAGGCACTGGCGGCCTTTCGCACGCTCGCCGAGCTGGAGGGCATCATCCCCGCGCTTGAGAGCGCCCACGCCATCGCCTACGTGCTCCGCGGGCCGAGCGCGGCCACGGCGCCGTCGCCCTCGGCCACCGGCCGCTTCACGATCGACGGCGCAGCCGCCTCGTTCGACCCGGCAAGCACCCGCTTCGCCGCCGGCGACCTCGTGATCGTCAATCTTTCGGGCCGCGGCGACAAGGACGTTCACGAGGCCGCGCGCCTACTGGAGGATCTGGCATGAGCGCCGACCAGCAGGCGCCGGAGCTGCCGCCCCTCGCTGCGCGCCTCGCGCGCGCGTTTGCGGCGCCGCGCGCGCAGCGCGCGGCGCTCATCCCGTACGTTACCGGCGGCCACCCGGACCTCGAGACGAGCGCCCGGATCATCGGCACGCTCATCGACGCCGGTGCCGACATCGTCGAGCTCGGCATCCCCTTCTCGGACCCCATCGCCGACGGGCCCGTAGTCCAGCGCTCCACCCACGAGGCCCTCCTCGCCGGCGTGACGCCCGACGACGTCCTGCAGCTCGCGGCCGCGCACAGCGGCAGCGTGCCGTTCGTGCTTCTGACCTACGTGAACACGGTGCTGGCCTTCGGACCCGAGCGGTTCTTCGCGCGGGCCTTCGCCTCCGGCGTGGAAGCGCTGGTGATCCCGGACCTGCCGCTGGACGAGGCCGCCGGAGGCGCGGCGGCTCTAGCCGCCGAGGCCGGCGGCCTCAAGGCGCTGGCCGCCGCCAACGGCGTCAGCCTCGTTCCCATGGCGGCGCCCACCAGCACCGACGCGCGGCTCGACATGGTCGCGGAGGCGGCGACGAGCTTCATCTACTGCGTCGCCGTGACCGGCGTGACGGGGGCACGGCGAGAGGTAGGCGCGGACCTGCCGGGCCTTGTCGGACGCCTGCGCGCCCGCACCGCCGCGCCCATTGCCGTGGGCTTCGGCATCTCGACGCCGGAGCAGGCGGCCCGCGTGGCGGGCCTCGCGGGCGGCGTCATCATCGGCAGCGCGCTCATCGACCTGATCGCGCGCAGCGCCAGCGCCGACTCTGCCTGCCGGGCGGTCGGCGACCTGCTGCGCGCCGCAAGCGCCGCCATCGCCAACGGCTGACCCGCAGCGCCCTACCGTGTCCTCGGCCTATGGCCCTGGACTGCCCGTTCCTGTCTTCGCGGAATAGCTCCGGCGGCCTTGCCATTGCCGGCATGCTCATCTCCGCCATCGCGGTCGGCGCGAGCTGCTCAGACGTGTGCCGCGTCGATCCCAGGCAGCGTGAAGTAGAACGTGGCGCCTTTCTCGACCTCCGCCTCGGCCCAGACGCGCCCGCCGTGGCGCGTGACGAGCCGCTTCACGGTGGCCAGACCGATGCCGTCGCCGTCGAACTGGCCCTCGGCGTGCATGCGCTGGAAGGCGCCGAAGAGGTGCGTCGCGTAGCCCGAGTCGAAGCCGGCGCCGTCGTCGCGCACAAAGAAGGCCTGCTCGCCATCTGAGCCCGCGATGCCGACCTCGATGCGCGCCGCGGCGTGCTTGCTGGTGAACTTCCAGGCGTTGGCGAGCAGGTTGTCGAGGATGGCGCGCAGAAGCACGGCGTCCGCCTTCGCCCACATCCCGGGCGCGACCACGGTCTCGACCGCGCGCTCCGGCTGGTCGTCGGCGAGCTCGGTGAGGATCTCGATGACCAAGGCGCTCACGTCGACCTGCTCGATCAGCAGGTCGTTGCGCGAGGCGCGTGCGAGGCCGAGCAGCTGGTCGATGAGCGCCGCCATGCGCTGGGCGGCGGCGCGCACGCGTTGCAGGTGCTCGTGGTCGGCCGCACTGAGCTTCTCGCCGGCGTCCTCGGCGACCATCTGGCTGAAGCCGTCGATCGCCCTCAGCGGCGTCCGTAGGTCGTGCGAGGCGGAGTAGACGAAGGCCTCGAGCTCCTTATTGGTGGCCTCGAGCTGGGCGGTGCGGCTCGCGACGCGCGTCTCCAGCTCCTCGTTGAGGCGCAGGATCTCGGCCGCGGCGCGGCGCTGCTCGGTGACGTCTTCGAACAAGGTCGCAAAGTGGCCCTCGGACTGCCGCACGGCAGTGATGTCGAAGTCTCTGCCGAGCGGCGCGAAGTGCTCCTGAAAGCGGGCCGGCTCGCCGCTCAGGGTAGCGCCGGCGTATTGCTCGAGGAAGGGCGCCTCGCCGCTCCCGAAGGCCTCGCTGGCGAGCTTGCCGCGCACCGCTTCCGCGCTCAGGCCTGTCTGCGCCGTGAAGGCCGGGTTCACGGCCAGAATGCGATAGTCGAGCGGCGCGTCCTGCTCGTCGAGGACCAGTTCGTGCAGAGCCACCCCTTCGGTCAGGCTTTCGAAGAGCGAGCGGTAGCGCTCCTCGCTGGCGCGCAGTGCCTCGGCGGCAGCTCTGATCTCGGTGACGTCCTCGAAGGTCGTGAACACCTGGTAGGGCGCCTCCTCGCCGGGGCGGAACCGTGGCACGGCGCCGACCTTGATCCAGTGATAGGCGTCGTCGGCCGGGTTGAAGACGCCGAAGAGCGCGTCGTGGACAGGCCGGCCGGTGCGCAGCGCCACCATGGCGGGGTGCTCCTCGCCGGGGAAGTCGCTGCCGTCCTCGCGCACCGTGCGCCAGCGCGGGTCGGTGGAGGTGACGCCCTGCATCTGCGCGAGGGTGAGGCCGAGGATGCACTCGGCGGCCGGGTTGGCGGCCGTGATGCGCCCGTCGGCGTCCTGGTAGACGACGCCCTGGGCCATGCTCTCGAAGAGCGTGCGGTGCTGCTCCTCGCTGGCGCGCAGGGCAGCCTCGGCCCGCTTGCGCTCGGTGATGTCCTTATCCGCGCCGCGGTAACCGGTGTGGTTCCCGGCCTCGTCCAGCAGCGGCACGCCGTTGGTGAGCAGGCAGAAGCGCTCGCCGTCGGCGTTGACGCACCACTTCTCCAGATCGACGATTGGCGCTTTGCGAGCCACGAGCTCGGCGAACAGGGGCGCGACCCGCTCCGCTTCGTCCGCCGGCATGAAGTCGAACGGCGTCTTGCCGATGACGTCGCCGCGGGCGAGACCGAACAGGTCGACGCCCCTCCTCGAGCTGTAGGTGTAGACGCCGTTCGCGTCCGTCTCCCACAGCCAGTCGGC
>Ga0114951_10000694_pt1 | contig 45575 bp, 69 predicted proteins | sample AM7aDNAmetaG_FD_88677 | JGI IMG/M metagenome (GOLD analysis project Ga0114951, IMG submission 88677) | Freshwater microbial communities from Finland to study Microbial Dark Matter (Phase II) - AM7a DNA metaG | ecosystem: Environmental > Aquatic > Freshwater > Lake | place: Finland: Lake Alinen...
AGACCCTTTTGTTTTTCTTGATAGATATTTTTGATTTAATTTTAAAGACCTTTCATAATGTTTAAGAAATCTATGGTTCTTGATTTTCGTTCCATTAGACAACACTAAAAAATCTTTTATTCCCAAATCTATTCCTACTGGCATATTCGTTTTAACCATTGGTTCATATTCCATTTCAGTCAATATACTGACAAAATACTTTCCAGTAGGAGTTTTTGATATATTGCAATGTTTGATTATTCCTTTAATTTTTCTTTCCATTATCATTTCTATACCATCAAGGAACTTGGGTATAATTAGTTTTGTTCCATCGTATCTAACATTTTGTGGTATAGTAAAACTATTTTTATTTTTCCTTGATTTAAACCTTGGAAATTGAGTTCTTTTATTAAAAAATCCTTGATACGCCATATCCAAACATTTTAACGAGTATTGTAGTGTCTGTGAATTTATTTCTTTTAACCAAGTATTAATTTTTTTTATCTGTGTTAGTTCAGCGGCTTGGTCATAGTAGTTTAATGATTTTTTATTATTTAAATATTCATTTTTTCTTTGGTTTAGAAAATAATTAAAAGACCATCTAACAGAACCAAAATGTTTATTCAGTAATGTTTTCTGCTCATCTGTAGGTTCTAACCTAAACTTGTATGTGTATTTAATTATTTTCATTTTCACTTATGAAAAAATCTATATTTTTGTATAAGTATATATTATAAGAAAAAAGTCATATTTTTCCATTTTTATTTTTTTATTCCAAAAATATTATGTAATTTTGTTTTCAGTTAATCAAATGTTTAATCTAAAACAGAAAAAATGAAAAAGATTATAATGTTATTTATTGGTTGTTTTCTTTGACAATCTTTTATAAATTTTTTTTATTCATACATATTCACGATATTTGCAAAATGAAACATCTACTCAACATAGGCAGAACAATAAGTTATCTTCTACGACACGATCCGAAAGACCTGAATATGGATAAAAATGGGTATGTTCTGGTTGAAGATTTATTGAAAAAAATTGAAATTACAAAATCTGATTTGGATTGGATTGTTGAAAATAACGATAAAAAAAGATTTGCTTATTCAGAAGATGGTACAAAAATAAGGGCAAGCCAGGGGCATTCCATTAAAGTTGATACTCAATTAAAAACAACCAGACCTCCAATGATTCTTTATCACGGGACCAAACTGGAAAACTTGGGATCAATACAAAGAACTGGGCTTGAAAAAAGAAATCGCTTGCATGTTCATTTGACTGACAATTTAGATACTGCGCATGCCGTAGGTAAAAGATATTCAAAAAGATTTAAACCACTTATTCTGGAAATAAATTCTGGCGCAATGTATGCTGATGGATTTAAATTCTATTTGAGTGAAAATAAAGTATGGCTGACTGATAATGTACCATTTAAATACATTAAAATCCAAAAACTATGAAAATTTACAGAGGAACAATTGAAATGAAGAACTGGAACATCATTCCACTTCTTCTGGCAGTAAGTAAAAGCAACATTAACGGTGATGCCAATGTTTACACAATTCATATTACCCCATTATTCGCATTTGGGATCACATGGAGAACAAAAAGCCCAAAGCCTGATGATCCATCACTCGTCAGTAAAAAAGCTGTTACAGAGCTTAGAAATGAGCTCTACGATAGTTTACCGACTGGGGAAATCAGCGCATGGGATTTAACAAGTGTTATTAGTGCCCATATTAAAAAATTGGACGAATTAACAAAATGAAAAACGAAACGTTATTCAAAATACTTTTCATATCTTTAATCGCAATATATGCTATTGTTTTTGACTACATGGTTGGATATGCGGTTCTAACTCTTTATTTTATCAGCATAGTATTAAAATTATTAGCTATACGCTTCAGAAATAAAATTTTAAAACATAGCAAAATAAAATGAAAATCGAAATAATAAAGGAGAACGGTAAAACATTTGAAGGATCGGAGCCTGAGTTTACACGAATTCACGATGAAAGTTGGAGTGGAAAGCATACAAGATATACCCGTTGCTGTATATGCGATAAACTTGTAGCACGGCAAGCAAGATCATGGCATAGAAGTATTCATATTGACGAAGATAATAATAACCGATATATAATTAACTTTTAATGTAATGTAATCTAAAAATCGGAGTTAAATATTTGATCTCACGCTGATTGAAAAATCAGAGGAAGTTCGCCACTACGTTGCTCAAGGTTGGAGACCTAAACAGTCGTTTGCACAACCGAGGTAGCAATCCTAACAGTTCGAGAAGGTGAGCAATTCTAAAGAACGGGTTGGAGCACCTCTTCATAAAGAAGAGGAAGTCGAAAGACTTAGATAAATGTGGGGTTTAAATGACAGAATGGCGGCTATAGAATATTTAACTTTGATTTTTTTTATTTTTTTTAATAGATTCACTCAAATTCTTTCTATGTTTTTCAGTATATGTATATCCGCAAACACCATCACCCCCATTAGTCAAATTTAGCAACGGTCCTTTATTCAAATCTTTTCTACCTATCTTTACATGAAAATTTGAGCATAAATGAAAGTCTCTCCGCTTGGAAGTTGTCGATTTGAAAAAGGTGATTGGGTTGAAATTGTAGGAAATATTCCGTTTCCATTGAAAGATAAACCACGCCCAATAATTGGTAGAGTTACCCATGTAAACGGTGCATACGTTTTAGTAAGACCAAAATATCAACATTGGGAAGCTGAATTTTACCATAACGAATTGCAGCCATCCAAAACTGAACTAAGAAAACTTAAACTCAATAAAATCAATGGAAAACAAGGAAAAAATATATGACGAGCAAATTGCGCCATTAATGGCTAAAATTATTGAAATTTGCAAAAAAGAAGATATTGCAATATTTGCAGAATTCCAAATTGCCGATAACGATTTTTGTACTACCTTAATATCAAATAAGAACAAACACCACTGTTTATTTCCGTTACTCAATGCATTAACAAGTTGTATGGAAGGAACTGGTATCAATATTGATAAGTTTTATATCTGGCTGTCTCAAAAATATTCAAATAAATCCAGCGTAATTATGAAACTTCTTGGTAAAGAACCAACTGGCTGATTTTTTTTATTCACAAATTTTTTATACTTTTGTAAAAAATAAAAATTATGGAACTACGAATGTTTTTTCTTGTAATGTACAATTTGTCCCCAATTCAGCAGGGAATCCAAGCTGGGCATTGTGCATTAAGGTATAGTCGCAAATATAAAGATGATGAAACTTTTGGCGATTTTGTTGATAATTATGAAACATTCGTATTGCTTAACGGTGGCACATCCAATTCGGGGTTTATTCAAGAACGGGAAATTGTATACAAAGACGGAACAGTTGATATTAAAGGAGTATATGATGAATTAGCTAAGGGGTCTATGGAAATGCATGAAAAATATCTTATTGAAAATAAAATTCCATTTACTGCGTTTCGTGAACCAGATGCCAACAAATCATTAACTGCGCTTTGCTTCATTTGTGATGAACGAGTCTTTAAAATGAAAGAATACCCACCATTTAAGGATTGGATAAAGGACAACGTTGAATTCATGATAACCCCAGAATTTAATGACCCAGATTTGGAAATGTTCCTCGATACTGAAGAACCGCCATACAATCACCCAAAGCTTAACGACTTATACATAAAATGGGTAGAATTTATTGGGGGTGCTGAAAACGTTGCAAAAAAGAATTTAATCCAAGGTAAAAAACTCGCATAATGTCAAGAGGTGAAAAATTAAAATATCCGTTTGCTATACGTACACTTGAAGAACGAGTCACGTTAGAAAAGTCATATCTTCCAATATTCAAAAGTAAACTTAGCCAAGCCTTAAAGATTATTGCTGAACATATACGTGAAGATGCAATCGCTGAAGAATTAGCATCGGATAGAATGATGGAATGTCATTCCTTTCGTGAATTACCAGCCAGCCCAGTAAATACTAAAGAACTGGATGGTGCTAAAAATACAGTGGAATGGGCAAATAAAAACATCGAAAGCTGCGAATATAGAATTACCGAATTGCAAGGCAGTATAGATGCTTTAGAATTATACATCAAAACCGATAAAAATGGATAGACTTATCGAAGGTGTATATATTTTTTATATTGATAAGGATTATAGCAATGACAATAATGATCCAGTAAAAAACTTTGCCGAGGCATTTCTTGTAAAAATTATAGGAACTGCTAAAATTACATCTACAATCACACCAAAACAAGAACAAGATATAACAAATGGAATTTTAAAACTGAGAAATAGTGAAATTCTATATATGATTAATTTTCTCTGTGATCACTATTATAACTTAAGCGGTAATAATCCAGAAGTTAAAGCAGCCGAAAGAATATTGGCTAACCCTGCGTTCAACATATATCGTGATATTATTTTATTTATGGTTGATGACCCTGATGATCGTGATAAATCATCATACTTAACAATTCAAGAGTATGAAAAAAAGCTCAATATAAAAATATTCTATGACGAAAAGGATTACATTAGCGTAAAGCAACAGAGAAAAATGAAATTAGAAAAAATATTTAATAATGAATAGAATTATAGACGGGGTATACTGCTATTTTCACGATTCTGGCAATGATGTGGTTGATAAATTCGCCAAGTCTATTATTAATAAGGCAATAGGGTCTCCAGAAATATCGCCAGCAATAACTCCGTCACAAGAGCAAAATTTGAAAAATGAAATTTTAAAATTAAAAAATAATGAAATTTTATATATGATAACGTATTTCTGTGACAATTACAGTTTATTCGATACTAAACCACTACAAAGAATATTATCAGATAAGGCACTAAGCACATACCATCATGTACTTCTAACACTGTGTGATATTGATGATTGCTCCCCCAAAATTTTAGAATATGAAAAAATATTAAAAATAAGAATTTTCAATGATGAAAAAGACTACATCATCATAAAGAAACAAAGAAAAGCAAAATTAAAAAAATTAAATAAATTATTTGAATGAGAGTAATCGTAAAAATATCGGATGAAGCTAAGGGATTATCATATTCCGAAGATGTAACAGCATCAATGCGGGACATTTGGAGAAGGTATAATACTAATGGCGCAAATCCTCAATTAAAAGACAAAACTTTTGATTGGTGGGTAAGACCAATCGCATGTACTGCCGATGACATTGATCAATTTAATAACATTGAAAATAATCATTTTATTTTTGGCTGGATGGAATGTTTTGCCCAATCACACAGACTTCAAGAATGGATGTATGATGCAGACACAATTAAAATTGAAGTTTTAAATGAAAAAGACAAAATTTATTCAAAAGATGAAAATATTCCGCATAAAAAACGTTTAAGACTAAATAAACCAAAATCATGAAAAAAAAATTAGAAGGGTGTAATTTTATAATTACAGCCATAAACGGTAGAATGGCATTGCAATATTCGAAAGCATCGGATTTTTACAGAAATTTGAGCAAAAAACTTAAAACGTCTGTTATTGTTGATAATACAGTAAACGAACTATATCGTCATAAAGAAATAGGTGAATTTGGATTAAATTGCTGGTTTCTGAACGATGTTCCTCTTAAAGGCTTATCCAATGACGAGATTTTAAAATTGAGGAAGCTAATCGAAGATAATGGGGGTGAAATTCGATTTGACCCATATATCAATTGGTCCCTTTTTGGTATTCATAAAGGATTAATTGATTTCATGTTCACCAAGGATTATACATATGTCATTGATTATAATACTCAATATTTAATAGTATCTGCAAAACTGCCCAGAGCAAGAAGAGCGGGTGAAAATAATCATCATCCAGCGAATGTTGAATTAAATGATTTTTTTACCAGACTTAATCATAAGGATATTTTTCCAAGCCAAACCCACAAAAATGCATGGGAATGTTATGACATAGACCCAATTGAGGTTAAAATGATGCTTATGAAAGCTGGGGCTAAAGTAAAATTCACAGAAAATATTAAGCCTTACAAAAAAGTTGCTGAACCAATCGCTAATATTCACAACGCTGTAAGTATTGTCAGATCAATTCGGGAAATGGACTCAACTATTGATAGGATGTCATTAATGGAAATTGATGCATTAAAATTTAGAATAAACAGGATTGAGCACGACAAAATTAAAGAAGATCGCAAGCAATATGGCATTCATTATATTTCAGAACATATGGATGTTAATTGTGATATGACAGGTATGGAAGTTGAAATTCGATTGAGTAACGGCAATATTGTTCGTGGTAAAGTGTCACTCCACGAGAATGAATGTCATACTAACATGACAATTGTTTTGGATGAAAACCTTCACATAAACTTCAGTTGTGCTGGAATCCAAATACTCGACACAAAAGAAAGATGGTCATGAAAAACAATAAATCACAAGGTGTAGACATAGTCTATCAAGTCGAAAAATATATGGCGGATAAATTTGAGGGAAAGTTATTTGTTCACATATCACTTATTAAAATAGGTAGGCAGTACAGTGTTGATAAAGATTGGTATACTGTTCTAAATGGAATTGTTTATTGCATCGAAGGAACAAAATTGACCCCAAGTGGTGATAAATTAATCAGTATGGAATCTGAATGTAAACGGGTTGGGGTGTACAATCCAAATAAAACATACAAGCGGGTAATTAAATATTACACATATTCACAATTAAAAAAACGTCTGACATTATGAAAGATATGAAAAAAATCATCGAAAAAATACTCTTTCAGAGTAAATGGGTTCTGGTACCATTTTATCTTGGGCTTATAATTGCACAGGTTGTTTATTTATTTTGGTATTCACAAAATCTTTATCATATGCTCACATGCGCAACAAGTGTGACAAAAGAACAGGGAATGCTTATAGTGCTTGAGCTCGTTGATATAGTCATGATCGCTAACCTTATTAAAATGATCATTTCTGGGTCATATACATCATTTATCACTAAGGATCATCACGAGGCATCAGAAAAATCAAGTTCTGGGCTATTAAAAGTAAAAATGTCAACATCATTAATTGGTGTTAGCTCAATACATCTTTTACAATCATTTATCAATGCAGAAAAGGTGGATTGGTCCACAATTCAAAAGCAAGTTTTAATACATGGAGTATTTCTTGTCGGAGCATTTGTTCTAATGATGATCGAATACTTTCATGTTAAAGCTGAAGCCATTGAAGATCAAAAAGAATTAGCTGTTCAAAAAGAATTAAATCACTAACCATTATGGAAAATAAATTCATTAAAGTGTCTTGGAACAAAGCCGTTTGGAACGAAGTTGTCAAGGCAACTAAGTTGTTTTTTGAACCATTATTCTGGATTAAAAACTTATTTAAAAAATGATAAATATAAGATACCAACTGTATTGCACTCAGTGTAGCAGAGAATATAAGGAAGAACAGTTCGATAGTATGGACGATGTATTAAAATATTATCCAAAGAATTGGGTAAGAAAAAAGGTATTAAATGGCTCCGATTGGGATTTCTGCCCAAAATGTATTGTGAACAAAAAAGAATTAATAGCGGAGATATTAGAAAAATTGGGGTTATACCAAAATGATGACTGGGCACCATTTGAGGCTGTCATTAAATTGAAAAGCAACGACTTAACAATTTTGGTTAAACAGGATGGTAATTGGGAATGGTATAACAAAAAATATTTTGATGAAATTAATGCAGACCAAGATGATAAAGATGAGCTTCTATCGTTTTGGATGCCAATTGATGGGAAGGAGGATGAAATCGTATGATAATTCTAATATTTATTACTGGGATCATATTTTTATTCCTAAGTTCATTTACTACAATAGAAACTTGGGTTCCAAGCAAGCAGTATTCTACGTTGTATAGCCATTACGGATTATACAATATTATTATGCTTATTTTGGGACTATCATTTATTATTGGGGCATTTTTAACTTTAAAATAATTGTTTAAAAATTTTTTTTATAAGAAAAAAGGTTTTACATTTGCATCATTAAACCTAACACAAACTAATATGGCAACCGTTTCAAATAAAAAATCCGTTGATAAAGTCGGTGGATGTGCATTTTGCTCACAAGGAGTAATGACAAACGGTCATCTTGTATATCCATATGAAAATGAAGGTATCCATGAGCTCCGCAGTAGCGGAAGAGGAAATGTTGTTGTTCCGATTTGCCCCGATTGTTTGGTTGATATTGCAAAATTTGTAAAAGCAAATGCAGACGTTGAGTTTGCTAAAAATAATCCAGTATTAGCAAAAAGAATAAACGAAATTGAAGATAACATTGAAGATATTAAAAAAACACCAGCATTAGCGAAAAAAATGAATGACTCTCTAATGGATTTGCACTCTCTAATGGATTTGCAAAATTTGCTAAAATAAATTTAAACAAACAACAAAAATTAATATATAACTCAAAAAACAGAAACTATGACGTAGGTAAAAAAATTAACAATCGTATCAAGACGTGATTTAAGTGCAGGGTACCAAGCTACTCAGGCGGCCCATTCTTTAGCACAATTTATCTTTGAACACCCAGCAGAAGCTACCCAATGGTTCAAAGACCCATATTTAGCAGTATTATCAGTCCAAAACGAGGAAGAGTTAAATTCCCTCATTGCTAAATTAGAAAAATCCAAAGTAAAATATTCCATCTTTCGTGAACCTGATATCAACAATCAGATCACAGCAATCGCTATAGAACCATCTGATCAAACCAGACGGCTCACATCATCTATTCCCAAAATGTTACGTGAATACAATTTAACTGGATTGATCGATAAAAATTCGTTCCAGAAAGAAGAATGTTTTAACTAAAAGAAAGGAGAAATTATGAACCGTGAAAGACAAAAAGTATCAGTAGATTTAGGTCGGTTAACAATTGCCGAAGATTCAATCGAATCCCTTAAAGAAACAATCGCTCATTATGAAGAATTAGGTGCCGAAAAATATTACATTGGTGCAGAATGGGACCGATGCGGTGATTATGAAGGCAGCTACATTGAATTCTATGGCTATCGGGACGAAACTGATGATGAATACAAAATCCGAATCGAAAGAGAAGAAGCTTATGAAAAGCAACGGATTGAAAACGAAAAAAAGGATGCTGAAGAAGCAATCAGAAGAAAAAATGAAAAGGATATGAAAGATTTGGAAACATATCTTAAATTGAAAGAAAAATTCGAAAAATAAAAATAAACTAAAAAAGAAAGGAGGTTGTTATGTCATAGATCAGATCGCCATAAAATGTGCTTCCATTAAAATAGAGCACAAAAAAATTCAAATAAAAAATTAAATTCAAACAAAAAAAATTAAATATATGGAAGCAACAATTAAAAGTAGAGTTGAATACACTTATGATAAAGTGATCCTCGCAGCCAAAATTAATAGTACCATTGAAAACATTGAAAAATGGATTGCCGCAAATGAATATCGTGTGATTGGAAAATTTCCGACAAAAGAACTCTTATCAGATCAACGGGTTGGAATTTATGCCGCTGCATGGTCAAACATTTCAAAGTCCAAGATGAAGGAAATTCAGAAAAGAATAATCTGGATTGAACGAAAAATGACACTCAGGAACGTCAATTCATTCTTAAATTTACTTTCCAAAATATTTGGATGTGATAAAGTTCAGGTCAAAATTTCCTACAAGGAAGAACAAATCCAAATCGCAAGAAAGCAATGGGTGAAAGCCAAAGAAGAAGCTGAAAGGTTACTCGCTGTGTACAAATTTCAAAAAGGCGATTTTTACAAGAAAACTGTAAATAATCTGACTAAGTAAAAAATCGTGTGGGTGAAATTCCCACACATACGGGGGATTGCAAGCTCTGAAAAGAAAAGTACGCCAGTAACACGTGAAATGCTGGCACAGGATACTCAGAAGAGAGGATGCAGACAAATTCTGTTGCAACAGAAGATTACGTTGGAGGTTCGATCCCTTCATCACCCACAACAAAATACGGGGTATTGCAACTCCAAGTTGAAGGTATGCTATAATAATTACGTAATAAAAAGCAGAGAATAAAACAGCGGTGTGGTGCAACTCAGCCGAAGCCGTTGCGCAACGGTGGATGAGAGGGAGGTTCGAATCCTTCATACCTCACATGATTCTGTAGCTCAGTTGGTAGAGCAACTGTCCCTAAAATAGTTGGTCGTTGGGTTCGAGTCCCACCAGAATCTCATTTTTTTTATAATATAATAACCATTTAGAAATAGATGCCCAAGAAACTCCGTACTTTTTAGCAACAGCATTTTGGCTTGTCGTACTTATTTCTTCGATGAGCTTTTTGTATGGCGGTCTTTCAACTTTTCTTTGAGATTTTGAATAACAATCAAAGCACATTTTTGATGAATGATATATAGGCTTTCCACATTCACAATCTTTTATTCGTTTTTCTTTCCGTTTTTCTTTTTTTTGTGCTGATGGCTTATTTTTACCAGAGAATGTCCCTGTTTGAGAATGACAATTTGGGCAAATAAAACATAAATTTACTAATCTATTATCGTTATTTATACCATTTTTATGCTCAAGTTGTAATATTAATTTTTTTCCATTCCACATTCCATCATTTCCACAATTGCATTTATATTCCAATAGATTATCTTTTATTAATTGTTTCTTTAAATATCCCCTCGAAACAGAAGAATTTTCAACAAGTAGTTCTTCAATCTTACGTTTTCTTCCAAAGTTAGCATATTTACCAAAATAATTGTATACTGGAATAGGAATACCACGTCTTTTTAATTCGTTTTTTACTGTTTGAAAACTGCCTGTTGTAACAGAATTATATCCAACATATCTTACAATATCACTGAAAGATTTAGAATTATTTATCAACTCTAATAAATCATCATTTGAAAATTTGGTAAGCTTATTTTTTCTTCCCATAAATTTTTTATTTGTATATATAAATATATAAAACCGACAATTTATCAATATTTAAATCCATTATGGGTTCTATTTTTTTATTAGAAAATTATTCTTATATTTGCATCGATTCTGTCTGCTGGAATAGAAATAAAACTCTAAATTTTATAACGTGGGTTCGAGCCCCACCAGAATCACAAAAATATAATAACTATGATAACAATTGAAGAAGTTGTCAAATCATTTCATGATAATCAAGTAATGGATTATAAGGAATGGTTAGCAAAAATAATTGAAGAAAATTCTGGTGCTGGTGGAAACACCGAAATTTTAAACTTTCTAAGAGTTTGGAAGCCTAAAATTGGAATCCTATGCGGGAGCTTCAACATGTTTCATAGCGGTCATATGAATATTCTGCTTAAAGCTGAAAAAATTTTCGACAAAGTAATATTATGCGTTGGTATTAATCCAGAAAAACGTGTAGATTTTCCAACTGATGGTATCCCAAAAACACTTCACAAAACAAGGCAGGTCCTAACATATACAAGCACATTACCAGCTTTAATTGAGGGTTTCGGATATGATGTAACTCTTATTCGTGGGCTGAGAAACAGTACTGATCTTAAATATGAACTCAAACAACTTCGTTACATGCAAGATTTCAAATCTGATATCAGTGTAATTAACATATGCTGTGATAGGGAGTTCGAACATATTGCATCTTCAGATATCAGAAATAATATTAGCGCATTTGGTACCTATCATCGTAGTCCTTATGAAAATAAAGATAACTGTGATGCCTTCAGAAAAAAAATTGCAGAAAAATATTTACCATTCCCACTTTCAGAATATTCATTATGAAGCCAACTATAAGAATTTCACTTTTGGTTATTACTTTGATTAGTGCAACAATTGGAATATGCACAGCTTTTTCCAATCCAAAACTTTCATTAGAATTGTTTGTATTTGAATCCATGTTGTTAGTTATTTATTTTCTTCTATGGATCGAAGATAATGATAAGCTGAGGGTATATTCCCTTTTAACCATGGCAATAGTTGCAGTATTTGCTGTTGTATTACTTGTAATTGGGGTAATTAGCCAACATTATCTTCCAGAATTCAAAACAATGGCTGGATGGTTAGCAATATTTCAATTGGCTCTTGGTTCCGTTTATATAACTTCGTTTAAAAAAAGCTAATATGTCGAATGAATCTGTAATGTACTTAAAAAAAAGTATTTCAGAAGATCAGCTTTTTACCCTTATCAAAGAGATAAATGATAATTATTTTCTTGGACATTTTCAAATAATTAAATTAGATGGCGGGGTTCAAGTAAAAATTATTTCTGAAACTCATAGTGATGATTCTTTTTATTTTGATATGAGTGGGTATGGGAAATCACCGTTCTTTCCAGACTTCAGTGAATCTGGTAAGGATTATGTTCCACAGCCATCAGAAATACCACCATTCCCATATGATGAAGTTAAAACTGATATATGTTCCCCACATAAGCAATCAAGCAATTTTATGTGGTTTGCTAAATTTGTTTTTGAAAAGGCAATTTTGTACGATTATTGTTGTCAAGAATGGGCATATGATAGTGGAATCGGGTGGTATAAAATTAATATAGAACACTATTTATCCCCATCAAAAAATAAAAATGAACTTCAGGAACAAATTAAAAAATTAAAAAAAAATACAAATCAAAGCGGGTGGTTTTCTTATTGCTACAATATACCAAAAGAAACCAGAAAATTATTTTGCCTGAGTGAAGGGCCCAGCCAATGGGATATAAAAAGATTATTTGGACTTATTAAAAAACGTTAAAATATTACAAACAACCTAAACAAACAAGCATATGAAACAGAAAATCTTATCATTTTTAGTGCTTTTCATGCTCTCAGTTGCATCATTTGCACAAAATGGCACTATGACCTATCCTTATACCGCAGATCGCCCAGGATACTCCAATTCACCTTATTTAGTTGGGCTTCATCAATTGGCTATAGAGTCTGGATTTGGGTGTAACTTAACTGAAACCCCAACATCTAAAACATTCTATAATCAAAATTTATTTCGGTATGGAATGTTTAAGCATCTTGAATTCCGTGCGCAGATTGATTTTGGTGCAACATCATCAGATACAAGTTTTTATGGAGTTAAAACAATTAATCTTGGGTTTAAAATTCCTATTATACGAGGATATAAATATCTTCCAGATATTGGCATTTTGGGAACTGTGGCGTTACCAAAGGTTGGGAATTTATTGTATAGCTCATCAGATTATACACCAGCACTCACTTTACTTTTACAAAAAAACTTCAGCAATTTTTCTTTGGGCTGCAATGCTGGAGTATTTTGGGATAGCCACACAATATATGAAGATTCTCCATTTATAAACCCATATTCAACTGGTCATTATATACAAGGGTCATTTTCATTAATTGCTTCATACGCAATACAAAATGTAAGTATTTTTGCTGAATCTTATGAATTTTACAGCGTAAAAACTAACCCATATATTGCATTTGATATGGGATTTGCGTATTCAATACTTCCAAAATTGCAGTTTGACATCTCAGTCGGGAGCAACTTAAAATTGGACAATTCTTTTGTAGCCATAGGTATTGCATGGCGCATACCAAATAAATATCGCTAAACACTTTCTCCTATAGAATACCTGTCATACAAATCCTTTGACAATTCTGGTAGATGATCTTTAATCTCCATTGCGTAAGTAATTATTGCTTTTCTGCAAGCTGCAATATGTTTTGGATCACTACCACCATCATCTAATCGCAAAACAAAATATTCAGCATTATCATCAACTGGTTCGCCATCAGCTTTGGATATAATATATCTTTTGTGCAACCCGTTTGGATTTTCATCCTTTGATGGTAAATTCATAGAATTTTTAGCAAATGAAATTTTAATCAAACTTCCTTTGCTCATTTCATATAGCTCATCTATTTCTTTCTGAGTATAATTTTTACCAGTTGATATATTTAGATCATTTGTAGTTTTTTTCATATAATCCAAATATAATTCTTCAAATGATTTTAATTCTTGTCTACTCATCGAATTGAAAAATTCATCTACGTTTAATTTTAATGGCTTCATAGTTTTTATTATTTTTTAAATACTAATTTCAAGTGCTATTAATAAATTCGTTATTTTATTATCAATAAACAAAAATGAATCAAATATATACACTGTAACTTCATCATCTGATCCAAAGCTTATTGAATTAAAGAATTTTTTCGGAAATGTTAATGATGTATCATCAAAATCCATATCACAAATATCAAGGTCCCAATTATATTCACCAATTGATAATACTTTATTTTTTATGACAAGATTTAAGATTGGATTTTCTTCCTGAACTTCGATTTTAGATAGCTTCTTAATTTGATCAAAATTGGCTTTATTAAGCTGAAATTTGAAATTTTCATCACCAATTTTCACAATTTCTTTTATTCTATTTACATCAATATCAACGGTTAGTGCTCGACTATCCCCACCATTCAAATTCAGTTTTAATTTTTTATTTTTAATACGTAAATTATCCACAAACGACTCCTCATTAACATAAAATTGACCACTTAAATCATCATCATAGTTCAAAAAGTTCCTCATCGTTGCTTCATATCTTTTACCATCCATGACAATATATCTTAATGTATCATCACCAATATCAGGCATATTTAAAATATCACCAATATCAAAAATAAAAGATTTAAATGCAGTTACAATTCTCCGCTCACCAACCAATGAATATATAAGAAGGTTCTTTTTATCCATTCTTACATTGACTTGATTATCTTTATCAATACCCAACAAATCCTTGATTTTTTCAAGGAATATATCCAATTGGGGCATGGTCATAGTAAAATCGTATGTTTTAGACATTAATTAGCATATTTTTTAATTTATAGGAAAAATATGCAAGAAAGTTTAAAAATTAACGTCTAAATTTTCCGAAAGGCATTCTGGTATTTGGACTTGAGTAAACCTTTTTATAAATTTCTGAGAAGTCATTTATTTTGGCTGCACTTGGTGTACTTTCCGCAAAATCCTCAACATATTTTAATAGGTCACCTTCCAATTCATTGTTTATAAACATATCCACCATGTTCTTATATCCTAAATTATCGAACACGGTTGATAAAATTACGGTTGTCATTACAACGTCATCATTCCCAGTTTCGGCTTTATAAGAAAAATTACCAGATATTGTCTCATGTTTTGCAAACGACCCAATTTCATTTACGTTTGTGTCATTATGAATAAGAATCTTCTTTTTTTTGATTGCTTGTTGAAACTCCTTATCAATTATTAAATGCTTATCTCTGGTTAACCTAAGCCCGATTCTATATTCTTCTTCAATTCCAGGTTTATAATTCGAATTTCTGTGCTTATATCTAAGAAAAACCGCACTGAAATAATCGTTGTCATTATCAAATACATATGGTAAATGTGCTAAAAATTCAGAACCATAAGTATTGTATTCCAACACAATTTTTACTTTTTCAGCATCGAACAGTTCAAATGCTACCATATAAAAAATATGTGCAAATTCCCTAATCGAATAAACATTGTTTCGATATAAGCCAATTTGCTCAAGTTTAAAGAGGTCATATATTGTTTCGTAGTTTGCCTTATCTATTTCGTCACGATCTCTCAGAACGAGCCTGAATATGTTTAAAACGGTATAATCCTTGGCTAACCCTTCAGCTAAGTCAATACTCATAACAATATAGTAATCTTTGAGCTTATTTACATCAAAAAGTTCTGGGTGACCCTTTACCCATTTTAAAGAATTATATGGAATATTCAGTCTATGATCTAAATTGTCAAATTGAACCCAATCGAAAGGATATACACGTTTTTTCATTCCATCCATTACATTCTTATCAAATAACAATCTATCACCAGTTACAAAGTATAATTCATATTCTTGCTTAAACTTATCCTCACTACTAATTAATTTTATTTCTTCTTCCCGCCAATTTGTGATCACAGCGATTTCTGGTAATGGAACACCAGACACTCTTAACCTTCTTATATTATCAATAAATGTTTTTTCATTTTCAGAATCATATTTAACACAATCCAGAATATCAATACCTTTATGCTTCTTATAAAAAGTTAAACCACACACATCTCTCAATTCTCTAAGGGCACCAGACCTTGATAATCCATATTTTTTCAATTTTGAATCAACAAGCTTTATTTCTGTATCTTCACGCCCCTGAACCTGATACCAATACACACGCATTGCCTTATATGGATTCTTAAGCGGATCACCCTCTTCTCGCTCAGCATTAATAAGTAAGTCATGAAACATATTGAAACCTTTGGGGGTTGATGTAATAATGATTCTTGAGTTGTGTACTGCTGATACAACTGGGACAACCGCAGCATAGTAATCTGCAACGTAATTATCAGGAATGTGAGCAAACTCATCAAGATAAAGTAAGTCAATTGTAAAACCGATTGATGGGTCTTTTGTTCTATTTTCAGTTTGAATTCTGGAATTATTTTCAAATGCTATCTGGGTTTCGTTCCAGTTTGTCGCCCCCTTTTTCAAATAGAAAGGTAATAATTTATAAATATCTTTAATCTTTTTGATAATTTCCTTTACGGTTTTACCCTTATTCGCAACGATCATACAACCTTTATCATCATTAAACAGCACAAAGTGAAGAATGACAATAGCTGCGGATACGGTCTTACCAGTCTGTCTGGATGCCATAAGAATTGATCTTGGGTTATTCATATAAAGATCAATTATATCCTTTTGGTAATCACGAAGAGTCATCGGTCCTACTGTACCATCTTCTCTTTTAATTTGACAATACCGTTCTGTGAAATATTTAATATCAAGTTTGCATTTAATATATTCATCAAGCTCAACATCAGTCATTGCAAATGTTAAATACGGCTTTCTAACTTGCCTATTATTTTGAAACCACAATACTTCATGCCTTGATATTTTTTTACCTAAATTTTCTTTTTGTTGGATTTCATCGACAATCTTACTGGTTAAGACATAATCTTCAACTGCCATAAATTGGGATTAATTTTTTACTCGTAGATAAATTCGATGTTATAGCCTTTAATTACAAAGGAAACATATAAAATGTCTCTGGCTTCGCCATCATAAACATCGACACTCAAATCATATCCCATTTTTATTAATTCTGGAACATAAATGAAAATTTGATCTTCAATTTTCTTTTTGAGGGTACTTGTTGATACTTTAGTTTGCCATAAATAATATTCTAAGTTGGCACCAATCGGATCACCAAACACTTCACCTGAGTTTGTGAACAACACCATTTCAAGCTTTTGAACAATTACTTCAATTTCGTCATCTTCAATAATTCTATTAACTTCATATTTTGGATGACCATCATATCGAATAACTAAATCTTTTACATCTTTTAAAGCCATGGTGGAGCAATATTTTTTAATATATATTAAAAAAAACTTCTTCCCCTGTGGAAAATCAAGATTTTAGTAATTTTATTACAGTAATAGATTACATTGGTAGAATGGAAAATGGTGTCGGAATTCTTCTATCTATGAAAGTTGAAGAGGATATCTACCAACTAATATATTGGTTCGATGAAGATAATAACTATCTCTTAAGCGCAGATGCCAATTTCCTTAAAAAATATAATGTTAAAACTATTTCAGAATATAAGAACTATAAGAAATTAGCATATTATATTCACAATTTTGTATTGACAAACAAAGAAGAAATACTAAAGGAATTTATTAAATTATAAATCAAATCTGCTTGAAGTAAGATACACTTTCATCGCACCAACTGGTTCATCGTGTATATTAAAAATATTATCAATACGATGGTATCTTGTCGATTCTTTAAATTTTATTAATACTCTATAGTCTTTTTTAACATAAGTATTAAGCGATTTAACTCCTATGTAGTGATATCCCTTAAAACTTATACTAACATCTTCAACTATTCCAACATGAGTTGTCCCAACAAACCTATTACGACTTTGGCAACTATGATTATCATCGAAAGTATTACATGGCGGTGGAGTAGTTGGATCATATGAAATTTCACATTCAAAAGATACCTTCTGTCCTATTAAACTCTTAAAAATTCTCTCAAATGTAATTTATCATGAGAAACGTTTTTCCACACATTATTTATATCGATAGATATTGAAAAATCATATTTATTATATTCTGCTAAATACTTCATTTCTTAACCAATGTTATCCCTTTCCAAATAATATTTACAGAACTGAAACCATCTGTACTTTTTGGGTCTTCGTGGTAATATACTCCATTTCTATCTGTCCAGCCACCTCTAAGTATAGCAAATTCATTTCTTCCAATTAAAATATCACCCATTGTTGGATCAATACCTTTTGACTCATTAGTATTATATTGTGTCGTATTATACCCAACAACTGTCGTACTTCCAACAGAAACGCTTCCCCCATTATCTATCGCAGGCCCAATTAATCTTGCAGACGTTGAAACACTTGTACTAATTGGGGCAAATTTTGTTGTGTTTTTAACATTACTACTACTATCTGCGGAAGCACTTTTTTTAGCAGCTTGAGCCTGTCCATATTGAATACTTTTCATATAATCAGCATTAACATTTACTGACGATGAATTTGCGGTATATGTTGTTTCAACCGTAGTACGTTGTTTTGTACTCAAAATAGCACCATCTTTGTGATAATCTTCATTATCTTTACCTACAAATTCAATATTCACGCTATCAATACCATCAATTGTTTTTAGTTCCCTGATAATATCAGCTTTAATTATTCTATCATATCTTTCATTATTTGCAAAATATGCCGATAATTTTTCAATTATTTGCTCTCTGATATTATCATCTGTCGAATCTTCAAAACGTCTTATGAAAATATTGGCAATATATCTTTTTATAGATGGATTAAGAATTTTTATAGTTGCAGTAATACTAACGGTTCCTTGTTTCTTTAAATATGTTATAATCCTTTGTTTTTGCTCTTCGCTAAGCCAAAATTTATCAAATGGAACATTAAAATAATTCACATCGCCATTGAAATAATTTATAATTTTAGGTATTAAATAAAGATACATTTCATTTATATTAATATCATCTAATCTGCCGTCACTATCGATATCTATTTTAACCATATCCAATGTATTAAAAGCATTGACCTTGGAGAACATATTAAGCTTCTTTAGATGATAAATAAATTGATCTGGTGTAGCTAACACAAAATTTCTGGATACGTGAGGAACAACAGTTTTTGTGTATTCGATAGATTCACCATCTGAGCCAAACATAATGTCAGTATCAACAAAAAGATCAAATATTTGTGAAACTTGAATTGGATTACCATCATTATCAAAAATATCGTCTACAAATATAAAGTCGTTGACTTTTGGATTAAGAATATTACCTTTAACCCCATCAGTTAAAAGATATGTTATGGTTATATCTGAACCAACTGTTGGGATAATCCCATTGGTACCATTACCAAAATAAACATCCATACCACCGTTAAATCCTGTTCTTGTATAGCAAGCGTATTCATTTTGAAACATATCGTACAAATGATCTTTTATGGTCATATTAATACCATTTAATGTTATCTTATAATCAAAATTATCTATTGTAGAATTATTATTGACAGTTACCTGTATCGATTGATTAGCACTTCCATCCCCAGTGTAACCTTGGGTTTCATATTTACCCTGAACTACTGCCACAAAAAATTGGCAACCTGGTGTTAACGAATACGTACTTTTATCATTTCCGATTTTCAAAGTATAAAACCAATTATTTGTTTTATCACGAAGTGTTGTATTTTCATAAATAACAACAGTGCCGCCAGCAACTTTATCTGTAATATTTATTCCTTGCTTCAATTTAAATTTCAGAGTACCCTTAGCTGAAATTGCTCTTGTTGGATTATGACCAGCAATTCTTGCCCAGTTAACAATAGCCCGTTTAGAATTGGACTGCTCAACATCGATCTGCTTTATGGCATTTTTCAAATATAATATATTGTGTAAGAAAAATTCCTTAACAACTTCCAATATTTGACCATACGGAGATGCAGCATTAAATAAAATACTTGATTTATTGTATAATCCCTGTAGCCAAGCATTAACTTGCTGCGTAAGATTACTATATTTCAATTCGATAAAATCGAAGACCCTGCTCACTTTTTTACTATCAGCCATTACACTTTTATTTTATTTTTTAAGGTTTCGCCAACAACCTGAACCAGCGTATTTAGATTTGGCTGCTCAACAGTATAAAATTTATCAAAAACATTAAACTTAAGAACAAAGACCTTATCCGATTCTTTAGTTATTTCCAACGACACATTCTGATTATTATTTAAATCTATTACGAAGCTAAAAAATAATGATTTGCATGGTTGAATTTTTATTTTTGGTTCATATTTAAAGCCAATAACGGATAACCCCTTAACATCGTTTTCACTAAACCACTCATTAAGTAACGTTGCTGGAGATTTAATAAATTTCGATAAAATTTTAAGATTTTCACCAAAATTATTTGATTTAAAAACCTCAGTTATTTTATTTGACATATCCTCAACATCAGTGAATTCTACCCTATGGTATTCGCAATTAATGTCAAATAAATATGTGAAATAGTTCTTTGTGACATTAGTTTTATTAGCATCTGTAATAAATATCAATTTAGTATATAGAACATTTACATCTTCATACAAAATTTTATTCATGAATATGATTAATTTGAGCTCTTCGGAATTTTCGATATGCTCATATACCGTATCAACTGAAAGTACCTTCGTTGTATCAAAAACGGTTTTTATTTTATTAACTAAATCGGCTACAGTTATCATAAGTCAAATTTCTGTGTATTTTTATGTTTGATCATATCATCTTTAATCTTTTCAAAGTTTGCTTCTGGAATGTGTACTAATAACATAAATTTTGGGCTCCCAGTATAGAAGTACTGAATTGAAGGGTCCAGATTATCAAAATATTCTAACATGCGATTTATACTCTTTATCTTTTTTTTATCTACTGCTGAAGAAACTAATACAAATTTACATTGAATAATTGATGAATTTTTTTTACGGATCACTTTAATATAATAACTCACTACATCGTTATCATCATTGGCACCAAACCCAGTAACCCCATAATACGCATCCAAATCCTTGAGAATATTAAAATATTCGAGAATACTTGATTGTGTCTCATAAATTTTTAAATATTTCATAGATCAAATCTTTTTTGTCTTTTAATTTGGTCGGTATAGTTCTTTATTTGTTTATAACATAAATTAAAAATTGGGTCAGACATTTTTATTTCAATCAGAACACCATTAAACTTATCTGGGCGACATCTGATCAAATACCCAATTTTACTATTTAAGTTATCAAAATATTGAAATAATTCATAAATACCACGCAAATTTTCTTTATCAAGCTCAGGTAATAAGTAAATATTTCCAATTAAATAAGCCCCATCATACTTAACAACAGCCTTAACAAACGTTGATGTGAAGCATGGTATTAATTCATTATACACTTCTTTTAATAACGAAATATTACCACTTTTTGATTCAAATAAATTAACGTGTTTCATAGGTCAAATCTGCTCGTGTTTTTATATTTATCTGCAACCAATCTAAGTTTTTTTAGCAATACACTTGGGAAATTAATAGCCACTGCTAAATCATACCCAATTTTACTACTTTCACTCATTGTTTGGCACAATCCATATTGAACTTTAGGTGACAATGTTCTTAAATATGAAATAATCCTATTAAAACGATCAATATCATCAGTCTTCATAAATTCTCCAACTGCACAATACCAAATTATATTACGATAATACCCACCACTATAAAATTTGGTAGGATTATATCCAAAGCTGGCAAAAAATAGTTTTCCAACTTCATCTTTTTCGTTGTCTTGGTCTTCACGTTTAGTCTCAAACCTTTTTAATTCAATAGGCATTATTTAAATTATTTTATATGAAATATCATATCTATCCGAAAAAGTTGAAGTGTTTGTACCATCAACCCTAAGAATTGATATTTGGACTCCTCGATAATAACTAACAAATGGATTTGACCTGTGAATATAGCCGCCAACAACTGAAGCATTCAAATTTATGACTATATCAATCCCAGTTTTTTGTAAAATTTGATATGCACCGCTGAAGTCAACTGTGTTACCAGAAATATCTGTAAAATAAAAATTCTGAACATACACGGTATCTCCACTTTTAAACATATCTTCAGTTAAAACTAAATTTGTAAATCCAGTGGAACAGAACGATACGCCTGTTACCACATCAGTTGTATTAACATCTATATTCTCATTTGTGAAATAACTATTTGTAAATGTTGATTGGCGTGGAACAGAAACATTGTAACTTGTCACATCCGTAGGTAAATCCACATTGAAAATATTTATTTGAGATTTAGTATTATTCATATCAAAAATCATATTCAAATATAGACGTTGAGCATATTGTGCGTATTCTGGGCGAACAATAATATCTAAACGCTGCTTATTTCTCAACTCACGGTCAAATACTATCAGAACATTTCCACTATCTGTAGATACATTATTATTAACAATATTTATAAGCATTTTATTTGTAAACGATAATGCGACAGGATATGATGCCCCAGTGTTGGCAAAATTGTAGTTATACACATCAGAAACACTAAGATTCAATATCTGATCATATTCAACACCAACAACATTAACTTTAAGCATCGGATATACCCCAGAATTATCTACAGATATTTTTGCTGTATCTGAATCAATAAGCTGGTTAGTCTGATATAATTTCAATAACGACTCCATGTTATTCATTTTTGATTTCAATTCATCCATATCCGATTGAGAATAAATGATTGTTTTCATCTGCTGTATATCATTATTGATTCGAATAAATTCCCCTATTATATTAACAAAATTTTCATTAACCTGATATAATTTACTCATCATATCATTATACATATCAAAACCAAACATATTATAAATAGTTGATGGATCATATGTCAATGGAAGAATGTCATTATCGATATTATAGTGAACATTAAGATTGAACATATAAGACAGACCATCGTGAACACCATTTGTTACCAATTTATGATATGGTGTGATTAACGTATCCAGTAAATCATCATCATTTGTTGGATTGTTTAAAAATTCGATACCGTATAAATTAACATATGAATGAAGATTGTGATCTTGATCTTCTTCAATTAATTCGTAATACCATAAAATAGCATTAAAATCAAAATCATCAGGAGCATTGCCTTCAATTGAAATAGAATTAAATTCATCAAAATTATTAACTTCCAAATTTGGAATGTTCATCTTGTAATAATGATCCTTATCGAAATCCATGAAGGTACCATCAATATTTGATGAATCAAAATCTGTCAGTTTTTCAATATACGCATCGCCATTTAAGCCAGTATTATTAGTTAGCAAAACACCATAATAATCTCCCTGATACCTTAGTTTATCACCATCACTACTCATATACGTCTGATCTGCTGTATCGAATTGCCCATAGTACGAACCAGGATAATCCTGTGGGTCACTTCTGATTGGACAATTTAGACTCTCGGCACCATAAATTTCATCTTGAATTTCACTTGAAAGTAAAGGTATTTCCAATCCTGGATAATAATTTGTATTATCCCTTGTGCCAAATAAAATCGTTGGTGATTTTCCAGCTTGATGTGGTATATATGCTGTTATTTCCTGACCAACCCTTGAAGCTGTCTGAATATTAGAAACTGAATTTATCTCACCAACATATTCAACCAGCCTATTATAATTAAGGAAACAATACATATTTGAAAAATAATGATATCCTTCCCCATTAAATGGAACATCTAACCACACATATGATGTTGCCCCAGTTGTATTAAATAATATTTGACCAATGGAATAAGTAACGCCAGTTGTCAATCCAGAGAATCCCAATGATGTTATACCAGAAAATATTATTTGATCACCTATTTTATATTTTACAATTTCATTGATAGTTAAAAGAGGGGTGTTTGATGCATATGGATAATCGGCACTTTCTTCGATTTTACCAACATTGTAATGTATAATTTCACGCTCTTTCCACGCATATTTTCTAAAATAATCCTGATTTGTAGATGTCGTTGCGTTTGGGTTATCGAAATCAGATAAATTCTTATCCCAATCAACTTTATGGACGGCTGGTTCCCAATCAATTAAATTGAGTTTTCTACACCATTTCCAAAATATATGTTCCGTTGGTGTATACCTTTCACCAATATTATAAAAATCAGTATTCTTATTGATTCTGCTTTCATGCAAAGCTGTATCATAATTAGCTACATAGTTTCTAAGCGATTCAACCAGTTGATCACCAAAATTGGATGGTAGATTTGTGTTAGGATCAGTTGAATAAAATGGGTTAGAACCATCATTGGCTTTAGGTAAAAAGTCAAAAACACCATCTACTGGTGATGTACCATTAACAACTTTTGGAAAATTTAAAAGTGCAAACTTGGTAAAATTAATCTTGTAATATTGACTGTAATTAGCAAGATTGAAATCTTGGGCTGACGAGGGCCAGGCGTAGAAACTTGTCCCACGAGGTTTTAAAAATTTGAATAATGGGCTACCCATAAATATTTATTTGTTTTTAGTTATATATTAAATTATTACTCCCAATTCGTATATTTTATCATACAAAAAAAACCCTATCAATTTATTGATAGGGTTTTTAACTATTTTTAGTCAAATTTAATTTTCAACTTTCATTCCAAAGACGTTTATTCAACTCCATTCTGATTAAACTAATATCAATTTCGTAATCAGCTTTCTTATCATCAAGATTAATTTCTCCGCCATGAGAATCAATCAAAAGCTCAATGTTTTCGAGAACAGTTTCAAGTGATGATAATTCCCTGCGTAATTTTTCAGTTGGCATTTTTTCGTATTTCTCAATAGTTGAGAGTTTTTTCTTCTTAACCATAACCATCAATTAGATTTTATAATTTTTTTCATTTTTAGTTGGCGGTCCTTTAAAAGTTTTGCAGCTTCATATTTCACACCATAATTTAATCCTTCTGTAGTCCACGTATCAACCTCAAAACTAAGTTCAAGTGAATCATACCCCCTTATGGCTTTAAACCCGCCAGTGCCAGTCCAACACCCAAATTCAACCCCATCTTTAGCCATTGCTACCAAAAGCTTTCTTGCAACTTTTTTCATTTCCCTAATATCTGGAACACCAAAGGTTGGAATTAAAGCCCATTTCCAATCGAGAAATGTCATTACTTTGTGAACTTTTTTGAAATCAAAATTTTGAATAACATAGTCGATATGCTCCTTGGCATTTAATGTTAATTTATTATCAGATGTTATTAATTTTTCATCTTCCATTAAATATTAATTCATTTTTATAGTATATCTATTTTTAGCAAAATTGTTTTCAAATTTTTGCTAATTTATCAAGTTTTAATTTTCTTAACTCGGCATTCTTTATTTTATCAAGTATTTGAATAAACAATTCTCTCTGAGCCTCAGGAGCAAATCTATATTCTGTGACTTGCCTATACACTTTCCACATATAAACAATTCTAAATCCACCGTCAACTGATACAAATTCTGGGTTTAAATAAAAATTTGTTTCCCCAGTTTCAAAATTTCCGCTATCCTCATCAAGAATATTATTTCTTACCAAATAATTAATAAATTCGTTATTTAGTATAGATTCAACATCATGCTGCCCCCATCTATTTAAATAAGAAACATCACCAACCGTTGTAACGCAATCTCCAGCAAGAATTTTTTTGAATGTATCGTAATTACTTAACACTTTTGTTTATTTTTTTAAGTTTATCAGCTCTCAACAAAATATTCTTATCAAACACTTTGAAATGATAAGTATGCATAGTTTGATGTAAATATTCACATGCACGTTCAGCCTCTTCTTCTGTATCATAAACTTTTGCAAACATAAGTCTATCTGTAAAAGTTAAACTATCCCAATGGAATGGATAATATTTATAATCAGTGTTAATTACAACAAATTCCATATTAAAAATCTCCATTATAATAATGACAAACTAAATATTGCGGGGAAGTTTCCAATTTTTTGTATCTGAGCCCCAAACTGGCTAATTTAATAACATATAAGAAATCATGACCATATCCACTCATCCATTCCAACCTATCATCTTTCTTATGTGTGATCGCACTGGTTCCAATTGAAGCGAATCTTGGCTCCACGATTCTGAGATGTAGTTTTTTGAATGTTGGTTCTGTAACCATATAATCATTATAATATACCCAATCATAATTATGAAGATCAAATTGGCTCATGATAATTTCCAAATGTCTGGTTCCGATCACATCATCAGAATCTAAATATGAAATAACTTCCCCGCTGGCAATTCTGAGCGCAGCATTTCTCATTTCACCAGAGTAATGAGCTTGCTTATTCACCGCTGTCAACTTAATACTGTCGTCATTAATAAAATGCTGATGATAAAGCTCAACCGTTTTTGGACAACCATCGGCAACAATAATCAACTCTTTATCGGCATATGTTTGCTTTTTGAAGCTATTAACGGCACGAATGAATTTTTGCTCACGATTCGATGCGGACCCAGGATACGCCCCAAGATAACTTGCCATAATTACACTAACTTTCATGCTATTTTATTGTTTTTTAAGAAAATATTGTTCAATTTTAGCATTCGAACCAATTTTTCTTTTTCTTTACCATCTATATGATAGCTACTACTTAGATGTATAGATAAATCATTCCAAGTATAGAAATCAATATGTTCCATATCATAAAAAAAGAAAAATCTATCTCTTATTTTAACGACAATATCATAAATACTGTCCTTATAGTATCGAACATAAAAATTACCAGTTTTTTTAACAAAAAAATTATCATTTGGATAAAATTCAATTGGAATTTCATCATCTTTATCTATTTTTTTATATGGTATTTTAATTTCCTCCAATTTATTAACAAACCACGTACTATTTTTTATAATCATAGTCGGGTCGGCATCATGTTCAAAAAAAGATTTTTTAGTAACAGCAATACCATCGCCAGATTCACCACGTAGAATACCGTGAGCATTATTATCGTTAAAAACATTACTTTTTTTAATAAAATCTGGGTCATTAATCCTTTTAGGTGGTGAGAATTGATTAATAACCTTTCCATTTTTTAAAATAGAAACAGTATTGCCGTCAAAAACGCCATAATAATTTTTAATTTTAATGTAGGATGTAACAACAAAGTGGGTTAATACCAAGCTTTCAAACCTTTTTATATTAGTTTCATGCGAAAAATATGTTGCTGGAACCCCAGTTTTTTCTTGAAATTTTTTGGCTTTTTCTTCATATAACAAAGAGAAATTCTTAAATCCATCAATATTAAATGGCTCACCGACATCCTTTTTCATATTGTATAACGCCAATAATTGGCTTGGCTCAAATATCTTACAGCCTATCATATCTTGGACAGTCATCAATAATTTCTATTTTTTATTTTTATATCAATTAAAAACCATAAAGTTTAGAAAATATATACAGATAATAAAATATGAATTAGACCTATGATAACTAAATTTAGCCAGCTTTACGAAAAAGCAAACTTAGCTGATATTGAAATAAATATTGAAAATAAAAAAGATGATTTAATCAAAAAACTTATTGATGAATTGTCACTTGTTATATTCAAAAGAAAAGGAAACCATAAAACTGTAAGAATTACCAAATTAGATGGCGGATTTGAAAAATATGGTAAAAATTTAATATATACAGACATTACAATAAATTTATCTAATGGGGATACCATAAATGGTAAGCTTTCTGATGAAAAAGATACTAAAAATATAGAAATTAAGATAAATGATGAAAAAGTGTTCGATATACCAAGTTCTAAATTCAATAATGAAAAATTGATAGATAAGATTATAGACGAATATAGAAAACATATTCAAAAATCATGGAAGATTAGATGAAATATTTAAATGAAACATATGCATCTGACGTAATAACAAAAATGATAGATTGGAAAAGAATTAATGATGAATTATTATCCGATGCAAAAGAAAATTTTGATTTAATAATAGAAATGTTTGATGCTATAGGTGAAATTAGAATAGAATTCAACGATATAAAACATTCTAATGGAAAATGTGTACTGTGTATTATGCGAACAGACACATACTTAAGTTTTAGTGAGAGGGATCGTAAAAAAGGAAAAGCGTTGGATGTCTATTCAAAAGAATTAGGTGTTAATTATCAAACAAGGCTGCCTTTAAGCTATTATTTAAAAGAACATATAGATTATGAAATGATTGCTATTATATTAGATGGATTAATTCAAAAATACCCAAATATTATAAAAAGCATCCGAACAAATAGAACATCTATAAAATTTGATCTATAAAAAAAATTAAAATATGAGAATAAAGAAAATATTAGAAACTGGAGAATGGTCAAGTGATGTTGATCTACAATACGTCAAAAATCACCCAGAAGACACTTGCGAAGAGTGTGAATGGATCAAAAGATTGAAAGAACATATAGACTACATTATTAATGAAGTCGAAGCTGAAGGCGTTAAAATTAGCTTAAGAGATATTCGTGGATTCGATAAGTATCAAGGTCCGTATGCTCAAGTAAGTATAGAAGGTAGGACATTCAAATTTTGGACAAGTGAAAACAATGAACTTTATATTGAAAACTTCATTGTTGACAATCAATCTGAAGATGGTAATAACGCTGGATTTGTTGGAAACATGTATGATATTGCTAATACGATCATAATGGCATTTAAAAATAAACAAGAAATTGTAGAAAAATACGAAGAATATGGCAGATATAACTAAGAAATTTAACGATTTTATTGGTGGTAGATCAAAGGAATTTGATAAGATTGGCGAATTTAAACCGCTTGCCGATGATATTACAGTTCTAAAGAAACTTGACACTGGGGGTTATGAAAAAATAGATGGAGATGTTAAAATACTTCAAGTAACTGGGGTAATTACAGACCCTGATGAAATAAAAAAATTAAATGAAATTTCTGGTGGGCCAGTTATTAACACTGATATAAATTTGAAACAAGTAAAACGTGGGAATATAATTTTTTTAACGGTTTTACTTCAACGTCCATCTAACACAAGTACTTATAACACACAGAGTTACGGAGTATTAAAATGTAGAATCCAAGATATTTTTTACGGCTTAAATGTTTTAAATACTATTAAGCCAGAACAGGGTAAAATACTTTAAAAATTGCAAGTGCTGATAATTTATGTATAACTACAAGGTCAAATAATTCCAGCAAAGGTTCTAAATTAAAACTTTAATATATAGAAAAATTTTTTATAACTTTGCAGAATGAAAAAAGATAAATTTAACCCGCACAAAGAAGTACGTAAATTCCACAGGTTCGACAGATTAGAATCTGGTGCGGATCATAGAACTACATTTGTTCCTGATAAAAGCAAAAGAATCCCACCGAAAAAAATAATCATTCGGTATGAGGAGGATTAAGGCTTTTGAAGATTGGGAAGGATATGATGCATGGTGATGCCAACGTAAATAGAATAAACTATCAAGAATATAAAACTTATTTGGCTAAAGAGAAGGGCAAGCGGTTTGATCTATAATTCTTAACTTTTCTTTTCTTAGTTCTCTTTTAGTAATAACATAATTTTCAACGCAAGTAATATACACTCTATAACCTTTTGGTCCTATAGCCATAACAGCGATTGAATATTTAGAATTGCAGACATCCTCAATTATAAACTTATCGTATTTATTTACGCTATGTGGTGCTCCATCTACATCATACCACAATTGATCTTCATTTGAAAAAATTGTATCGCCTACCTCTAACATGATTTATAAAGAATATTTTTAACATCAACATCATTAATATTGTCATACAATTGAAAATTACTGTATCTATATGTTATCATTTTATCATTAAGAACAACCCATTTTCGGACACTATCGGCACTTATCTTATTTAACACCGTAGCATATGGTGCCGTTTGAACCCCAATAACATACTTACAACCAATCGATAAATTGGCGATATCAAGCAAGTTCATTTTCATCTCTCTGGTTGAAGGAACACCATCAACCTTATCTATGGTGATAACCTTATAGCCTTGTAGATCACTTTTAACAAATTTTATAAAATCAGCATGAGAATAATCATATTGACCAGAAAATCCAGCAGTGTTAAGTATTAAAAAATCATAATCCTGATATCGTCTAATCTCCAGATCGTCATTGTAATAAAAAGTATCTTCCAATTTGTTGAAATAATGTGGGAATCCAAGCCTGTCAGCTAAATGATTATAAAATTCCAAATAGAATGTGTCATAATAGATCAGCCCATCGTCTTTGGATGTGTTATTTATATATTCACCCCATTTATTTTCAGCCTGAATCCATAAATTTGTCCCAGTCATACCAAAAGGGACCAATGTTATATTTGAGTCTGCGTGTAGTTTCAACTCATGTAAATATAAAGGATTACATCCAAATTTTATTGTTAAATCTGGATTATTTTCTATCAATGTATTTAGAAATATCAAAGAATATATGCAATCCCCCAAATGATAATGATTATAGCAGTCCATTATTTCTTCTCTCCTACTATCATAAACGAATTCATTCTATTATTCCATGGTCTCCAATATACCTGAGAAAATGATGGTAAATACAAAAATAGCACACCGCCACTTTTTAGGGTTTTTGTCCAATAATTTAATGTATCTACCCAATTTTCAATATGCTCCAAGCAGTGACTTGAAAAGATATAATCAACATCCATTATAGGTAAATTCTCAGCATGATATCCGTCATTAAATGCCAAATCAATTGGAATTGCCGTTGGAAATGCCCATTCTATGTTTTTACATCCGATATCATAACCAACCCCAGTACAAAATTGTTTTGCATATGGAATTGCATATTGCGCAGCAAACCCCATTGATTGAAGCTTTGGGTATTTATTATTTTTATAATCGATTAAATCCATGTTATATTCATTTATTTATACTTCTTATAATATAATTTGCAACAGCATCTTCGGATAAATAATCTTTATAATACTGCAAATTTTTGATATAAATATCATCAATATCTAATGATAATATATGATTAATCAAATTTTCATTTAGCTCATTCCAAGAATTTATTAAAAAAACAGGTGAATTACGATAATACCATATATCATTTTTATTCGTTGATATTACTATACAACCACTCCCAAACGATTCAGTATATCTGAAAGTATCAACACTGGTTCCGTCTGGTGCCAATGATATCTTTGTATCTCCTAATAATTTATAGTATTCATCAATTGGAACACCTGATCTAAATGTTGGTGTAACTTGGCTTAAAATATTAAATTTATTTGTTGATATCAATTGATTCAAATTATACATCAACACACTTCTATCGTAGATGCACATTTGACCAGAATAAAATATATCGTACTTGCGCTCAGATATTTTTTTATCAGGATACATTTTCACCATTTTTTTACTTGGATCACTATGCATCGTCCAGTTATAACCGCAAGGTATTGGAAATATAAATTTTTCGTCAAATCTACCAGTTACATTATAAATTCGAAATATCGCAGCAACATCATCATTTGGATATGGATTTGATTCGAGCCTTCCCAACTCATCACCTGTAAGGATTACAATTTTTTTGTAATTAGTTTTAGGTAAAGTACGTAAATTTGGAGTTATAACAATTGAATAATCGCCAATAAGCTGGTCTTTTATGATGTCATAAACATTATTTAAATATCTGGTCTCACACCAAAAATTCTCATCTATTTCATAAAATATTTTTTCGTTCATATTAAATATCTTTTGGTGTGATATATATGCAACCTCTTCTGGCACCATCTACTTCTTCATTGTAGTAATATATATATCCATCACTGCCATAAATATCATTAATATAGCTTTCAATGGAATCCCAATTATATTTGAAATTCGGGTAATAATCCCACCCCCAACCTGAATGACCAAGATTATGCATTCCTTCTGGGTGACTTTTTTCTGGAACAAAAAAATCATGTATTGCTATTATCGGTTTTACAACCATATTAACAAGTTCCTTTAATTCGAGTGGGGTTGGACAATAATCCCCCCAGTGAGCATCTAAAAAAAATATTGCTTGCTTATCCTTAATTTCTTCTACTATATCCCTAATAATTGTGGAAGAATCGCCCAGATTAAATTTTATATTATTTTGATTCAAACAATTTTGTTTAGCAATTTCTAAATATTCTGGGTTTAGCTCTATAGTAAAAACTTGATCAAAATTTTCAGACAACCAACTCGTTGTTTCACCCTGAAAGGTTCCAGTTTCCACGGCACATTCGATATTAAACTTTTTTTTCAATTTTATAAATTCTTGAGGAATATACGTATCCTCATTAAAAGGTAAATTTTTCATAGATAGTTATATTATTTTTGTGATTAAAAGTTTCTTAAATTATTACTGTGCCATCACTTTCGAATTTGAAGTGAACTCTTTTTAGTTTTATTAAATTTTGGATTTTACTTATTTGCGCTTCTTTTGGTATATAAAACAATAAAAACCCACCAGAACCAGCTCCTAATAATTTACCACCAATAGCACCATTTTTAATTGCCAAATCATATATTTCATTGATACCATTATTGGATATGTTTGTAGATAATTTCTTTTTCAATTCCCAATTATAATTCATCAATTCACCAAACTCATTAAGCTTATTAGTTTTTAATAGTTTTATAGCTTCACCAACATTATCCTTCATCTTAAACAACGTATCATTATTATATCCACTTTTTGTTTTATTGATCTGCTCCTTTAATATGTCACTTGAATATCTATTATTGCCATAATAAAATAATGCCAGATTATTATTTAATTTTTCAAATATACTATCTTTAAATTCTATTTTTTTAACAATAATATCATCCTTAGTAAAGATTATGTGATTAAATCCTCCTACCGCAGTCGAAATTTGATCTTGAGAACCAACATTCTCTTTAATGACTTCTTGCTCAATATAAATAGCTTGTTTACCGTAATACGCTTTGTCGTAAATATTATTATAGTATGCATGAATAGCATTTAAAAGCCCGACAGTGAAAGATGATGACGACCCAAGCCCAGACTTTGCTGGTAAATCTCCCATGTAACTAATGTCCAATTTATCCTTCATGTTTAAATATTTAAGGCAATTCTTTATTGATGGGTGCTCTATATCATCTAAATTATATACTTCTTCAATTTTAGAATACATAATTTTAATATTAAAATCGTAAATATCAGACAATTTTTTTACAAAAATGTATGAATATTTATCGATAGTTGACACTAATACCTCACCACCATGCTCATTATAAAAGTCTGGATAATCTGTCCCGCCCCCAAAAAAACTTATTCTTAATGGTGTTCTTGATGATATCATTTTTCTATATTGTTTTTATACCAGTGTATAGTATTACTTAACCCCTCATCCATACTGGTATCACAATATAAATTTAAGTTATTTAATCTTGACACATCAAAGACCTTTACCATTTGCCCATTTGGTTTTGATGTATCCCAAATAAGGTCACCATTAAAATCTACTAATTCTTTTATTTTAATGCTTAATTCCTTTATAGATATACCAATTCCACTTGAAATATTTACTGGTTCACTTGAATTATATTCATCTATAAAAAATGGTATTGTTTTAACTACATCTTTTATGTAAACAAAATCTCTTATGGGATCACCCGATCCCCACAGTGTAACATTATCTTTTTTAATTTTAGCTTCATAAAATTTTCTTATTAATGCTGGTATAACATGAGAATTATTAAGATCGAAATTATCAAATTCACCATAAACATTTCCAGGAATTAAAACAATAGAATTAAAATTATATTGCTTCCTATAATATTTTGACATTACCAATAACATTTTTTTAGATATTGAATATGCAGCACTTTCTTCTTGTGGGTAACCATTCCACATTTCATCTTCTGAAATGGGGGATTTGGCGGTTGATGGATAAGAACACCCACCCATAAATGTAATCATTTTTTCAACATTATATTTATGAGCATACTTAAACATAAATATATTTATTAATGCATTATCATTGAAAAATTCTACTGGATATTCTTTATTAGCCAAAATCCCGCCAACTTTACCAGCCAAGTTAATAACAACATCTGGATTTATATCTAAGAACATGTTATCAACTTCCGACTCCTTTGTTAAATTGTAATTACTTTTGAGTACTTTAACAATATTACAATTTGTGTATTTTTCATCTATGATCGAGCATAAATTTGAGCCAATAAATCCATTTGATCCAGTTATTAAAATAGTTTTTGTCATAAATTTGTAAACATGTTATTTTTTATAATTTTATATCCTTTTATCAATTCCTGTATTCCATCATCTAAACTATTTTTAAAAATAAATCCAGTACTTTCTATTTTTTCATTACTAACAATATAATTTCTCTTATCAGTATCCTTATTAAATTCAGATAAAAAAACGTTAAAATCTGGCACGTATTCCTTTATTTTTTCAGTTAATTCTATTTTATTTAAATTTGCATTACTTAATCCTAAATTATACACTTGATTTTTCATTTTATCAAAATTATTAATAGAATACAAAAACGCATTTGCAACATCTCTAACATGAACAAAATTTCGCTTAAAATGAGGTTCAAATAATACAATATATTTATCAAATATTGCTCTGTATGTAAAATCATTTACCATTAAATCTATTCTCATTCTTGGACTTGCCCCAAAAACTGTTGCCAATCTGAACGTTATAGAATTTTCATTTTCCATAACAATTTCTTCACTCATAGTTTTAATTTTACCATATAAACTTATTGGCTTTAATGGGGTCTCCTCTGTACAAAAAATACTATCTTCACCAACACCGTAGCCACTGTTAGTATTCGGGTACAAAATCCATTGGGATTGACTCTTATACTTCAAAATAAGTTTTATTGCTTTATAATTTATAGTTCTTGCGGCTGTAGCATCCTTGTCACACGCTTCAGCACCAACCACTGCGGCTAAAGGTATAATAATATCATTATTTCTAACCAAATCCTTTATTATATTCTCATTTCTGACATCATTATCAATTATTGTCAAATTCTTATTATAGCAACACTCCAAAAGTGAATGCTGATTATAATAAAAATTATCCAAAACTGTAACTTGATGATTTTGTAGCAAGGTCGGGGTTAAAATTGATCCAATATACCCAGCTCCACCAGTTATTAAAATTCTCATATTACCATCCTTTCTTTATTGTTTTTACTATTTTTTTAATGTCAGAATTCGATAAACCATAATGAATTGGTATATTTATCTGATTATTATCAAAATATTCTTGGCTTACTAATCCACGTGTTTTTCCAAAAATTGTATTCTTATCTATTCTTTGGTGAATAACAGATGTTGGTATACCATTATCTTTTAGCATTTTTATAAAATTATCTCTTTTTTCAACTAACATTGTATATAACCAATAAGTACTTTCTCTATCATTTTTATAATTCAATAATTTAATACCATCAAAATTTTTAAACTCTTCATTATAAATTCTCGCTATTTCTTTGTGCTTATCTAAAACCTGATCAATACCAACTAAATTACCCAACCCAACAGCAGCAACTAAATTATTCATGTGATATTTAAACCCTATATTAGTTATATCATATTGCCGCTCACCTAATAAAGATGGTTTAGAGTTTTCTTTGTCAATACCAAACCATTTAATTTTTTTTGCTAATGTATAGTCCTCTTCATTTAAACAGCATAACAATCCACCATCTCCTGTGGTCATATGTTTTATTGACTGAAACGAAAACGCTGTAAATTTAGAAATAGAACCTATATTTCTATTTTTATAAGTTGAGCCCAATGCATGTGCAGCATCCTCTATAACAGATAAATTATATTCATTTGCAATGTCGTTAATTTCATCCATATCACAAGGATATCCACCCCAATGAATCGCAATTATAGCTTTGGTCCTTTTTGTTATTTTTTCTCGTATTTTTTTAGGGTCTATATTTCCAGTATCGCTTTGGATATCTACAAAAATTGGGATCGCTTTTTCGTATAATACACTTAACCCAGTCGCAACAAAGGTTTGCGGTGATAATATGACCTCATCATCAACATCTACCCCAGATAACCTAATCGCTAAATGTAAAGCAGATGTACAACTATTTAACGCAACAGGATTAATAAAGTTAAATTTTTCAGTTAGTTTTTTTTCAAATAATCTTACATAATCCCCATCGTTTAGGAATCCGCTATCTAAGACTTCATTTATATACTTTTTAACTTCTTTTTTTGATATGTTAGAATGATGTAAATTCATTTTTTAGTTCGTTATATTTTTGGATGATTTTTGACCCATCTATTATTTTAATTAATTTCGCTGGGTTCCCCTTATACACTCCCCATTCAACGGTGTCTCCTACCAATAAACTACCCGCACACAATAGCACACCCTTTCTTAATATCGAACCTGGTAAGACTATTGAATTTGTTCCAATGTTTGAAAACATTTCCATAATTACATGTTCTTTTATTTGTCGCCCCCTATATTTATCTGGTATCATAGCACCAAACAATCCAGAGTCATCAAATCTATCTGAACTGCAAATTATTCTGGAACCAGCCATAATATTATTAAATCCATTTGCAATAAATTCACCATCTTTACCACCAATACAAGTTACATAGGGACTAATATGCACGAAATCGCCTATAACTAAAGATGTTGTGCAATAAAACCCCTTATCTATTGCTACACGATTTCCTATTATTATCAAATCTGGGGATTTAAAAACAACATCACTATCAATAACAACATCCTTTCCAATTATCATATATAAAAAACATCTTTTATATTTACTGAAAATAATATTCCAGCGGATGATGTTCCGCAATGTTTACAAATCAAATAATCACACATACCTAACAATAATGCTTGAGTCAAGCACTCATCACCTAATAATTTTCCATGTAAATCTCTTGGTGGATTTTCATAATACCAAGTTGAAGAATTTTCACAATGTTCAATTGGTTGAGTTGTTCTTCTAAAGACATCTAAATATAATAAATTATCAAAATTCTCCTTAAATAATTCAACACAATCATTATCCTCAGTTACCAAAAAAATACTATCTATGTCAGTAAACTTATTTAGAATATCTTTAGTGTGTTCTAAGTAGTTAAATTTTGTATGGGTACCATACATACTATGAAATTTATTCATTTCGTTTAATCTTGCCATAACACCTAAAATCTTCTTGTTCTTGAAATTTAAGTTATAATATGAATCTACATTATCCTTAATGTGCTTTCTAATTTTAAAAAAATCATTAAAAAAGCTTTTTGCTACTTTCACCTCATCCACAATCCCACCATTCCAAAAATGGTTGGATTGATTAAAACTATTTAGAAAAATATTGAAATCTAACACTTCATCCGCTGATGATGGTATTTGTTGCTCAAACCACCAATTCCAAGTGTTTTCATCATCCATTTTTACTTCTGGTTCGGCAACTGGTACAGTTCCACAAAACGCTGTATTATTTTCAATTCCACGTATTTTATTAGCACCATTTTCATCTAATTTAATACCAGCAAAATATGGAACAGCACTAAACCGTGTTTGTGTAAGTTCAACATATGGTATTAAATTGTTTCTCTTTGCTTCAATAGAAGTAGATAACACTGTAAAAAAATCAGCGAAAAACCCCCCAGTGCTACAATCATTTCCTATTTTTCCAAATATCATATTTTTTCATATAATTTTTTAAAAACTGTATATTTCTGTTCTCTCGCTCATAATATATCTTCATAATATTTTTGAACTACGGAGGTTTGAAGTTGCCCTTCTCTTGAATATCCATAAAATAAAGAATCAAATCCACTGCCAATATCCAAACAAGTTACTTGATTTTCAAATTCCATTGTTTTGTGAATTAAAGACCTTGCTGGTCTACTACTACTAAATAATACAATAGTATCTTTTTTGGTATTTTTTAAAATATTTGAAAGTATTTCATCATATTGATAGATTACTCCATTCAAAGGGACTTCAACTAATGAATCAACATTCAAAAATCTTGATACTCCGTCATGTAGTCTTTTTGGTCCAACAAAAATCTTATTTCTTTTACTATTTTTAATAGCATTGAAGAAGTCATATTTCTCTTGGCATAGTGTGTTTTGTAATAATATTTCAAAATTTACCAAATTAACACTACAATTTTGAGTATTTTTAACCAATTCTGCCATATAATCCCCCCACGGTCCCCAAGTCCATTCTGCTATGTAAATTGGATTAATTTTAAACTCATTAAAGAACGCCCACGCATTTGCAGTTTTTTGACCCAACCCATTAACATCAAATGGGTGGTGATCGCAATCTTCTTTACCCCAAGCTACTAAAACTTCTGGGTTTTTACTTGATTCAATTGAAATCAAATCCCCATCACCAAATTTAACAAATGAGAAATTGTTGTTATTTTTAATAAAATCTGTCCACATAGTTAATGTATCTAAAATTTTTTTAAAATAATCAGGTTCATACGTTCTACTCGAAATTATTTCCATAACTTTTATTTATTTTTTTGATTTAATTCTTTTAATTTACTTTCCAACTCATCTATTTTAATCCAGAAATCTAACTTTTTATGCCAAAAATCATGATAAACAACCAACTCTTTTTTTAACAAAGCTGGAGCATACCCAAACGAGCTTTTACCTAAAATTAAGATGTCCGAAAATATAAACTCTGTGAATGAGTCATAATCTTCATAAATTTCATCATATAAAACTTCATACTTTTTAAATTTATCAAAATTAAAATTCTGCTTTTGGGTATGAATTTTTAAACTATAATTTTCTAAATTATTTTCTATAATATCTATTATTTGTAGGTAATATTCGTCACTTAACCACCTTAAAGTAAAATTTTTATCAACATCATCTCTACGAATATGTATAGATATATTTATTTTATCCTTATTGAAAGGATTTATCATATTAAACTTGGAAAGAATTTCTTCCTGATACCTATAAATAAGATCATCAGAAATCGTATTATCATCAAATTGATAGCACATTTGATCAAATAAATATAATTTATTATCATAATTATCATTTTCTATTTGATTAATTATATCTTGAAATGATGGGCTATCAACAATTTGAACTGTACTTAAATCAATGTCGGTTATTTTCTTCCCAGTATAGTTAAATTTTTTATCCCACATCTCAGCACGACATCTATAGCTTTCCTTAGTTGAAAAATAAAAATTTGTTACATCTCTATCATAAAAATTTCTACCAAACCCCTCAAAACTAAAAGGAAGATATAAAAACTCCACTTCTTTGTCATATTTTTCACGAATGTAATATGAAAAATACATTAAATATAGCATTCTTTGAAATCTTGCACCCAACCCGTCACAATGTGGAATATTCGTAATGTAGCACTTCATATTATCACTTTAATTTTTTTTATATATAAATAACAATTTATCTTATAGAGCTTAAATATGCCCCAGTTCTACTCCCCTGAGATATGATCGGTTGCCACCAATATACTTTTGTATTTAGCGTTTTAAAGAAATAATTCAATTCGAAGTCAAACGGTAGTATGATTTTTTTTATTTCATTATGATATAATTTGGCAGCTTCTGTGCTTAGGATATAACCATCAACAGTTCTTGTTTTTCCTGGTTCTTTTAAATAAACACCATCCGAAATCTGCGTTGTGCTTGATAGATTACAAGAATCTAACTGCTCAATAGAATAACTATCCCCCATAAATATAAAAGAAAAATCCTTGGGGGTGTTATTCATTAATTCCAAAACACGCTGCTCAAAATTATCAACCAATCTTGAATCGTCTTCTAAAACAATTGAATACTCATCAGTATTTTTTGATATCAATTCGAAGGCTTTCAAATGTGATAATGAATTACAAATTTCTGACTTTTCTAATTCCCTAAAATCCAAAGTGAAACTATATAAATTTTTAACTCTATCATTCCACAATTCAACAGATGCATCATACCGACCATCTATTATAGTCTCATTTAATGTTTCTCTTTCGAATTCATCCACAAACACAACATTGAAGTTGTACTTTGATAATTCATTTATTAAATACGCTTTACGTTCAACCAATTTTTTATAGTGAACAATATAAACATTTATCATATAATATTATTTTTTTGCTAATACCCAAGATTGACATGGTATACTGAAATCATTTTTTGTATTTACCTGATGATAATCGGGCCATTGCTTCAACGAAAATATCTTATAGATATAATCAAAATTTCCCCAATGACCAATCTCAACAATATTAAACCCCGCTTGCTTGAGCAAACAGGCTAATCCAACTGGGGTAAATCCAGTATAAAAATTATATGGGAGTATGTGCTGGATATTAACAGTTGGTACATTTACATAGAAATATGCGCCATTATTCAGATATTTATAAATATTTTTAACACAAAGAAGTGGATCATACACATGCTCTAAGGTCTGGCATAATATTGAAAAATCATAATTTCCATCAGGAATTTCTAAATTATGTAAATCATATTTTTGATCTTTTTCATAATCGAAAACGTGCAATTTATTATGTGGAATATACTCCAACTCTGGTTCATTTCCATAGAATAGAAGCATATTTTCAGATTTCAAATTATATTTTTTAACATAATCATCTAAATCTAACAATGAAGCAACTCTGGGGAAATCCTTTCCATTCCAATTCCAATTTTTATTGTTTCTACTTTCGTCAATATTTACATATTTATTTAAATATTGATCATTATTATTCATTAAATAAAGCATATAAGCTTCCTTAATTTGTATATCTGTTAACATAATTCTATTATTTTTTTTGCTGCCCCATTATAGGAAAAATATTCGGGATATATTTCTAACCCCATCATTTTAAAAGAATCAATTTTCCATTGAGTAAAGTTTTTCAATTTTTCATATAACAATGGAATTTCAGATTGGTGGCATAGCACACCAATATCTTCAAACTTAATTTCATTTTTCCATGGAACCCAAAGCTTATCATAAATATAAACTGGTATTGCACCATACTGTAAAGCTTCACATATTCTAAATGATGTTGCGCCATACCCCCTTGGACACAACGCAAATATGCTTCGCTCCATAAGATCAGCAAAAACTTGATATCCAGAATTACCACGAATGATAACATCACGTTTATCATGCATCTCCCTAACCATATCATCCCTGACAGCATGCCTACCATTTAACGCTCCTACAAAACTTGCAAGTACATCTCTATTTCTGTTTTTATTTATCATCGGGCTCGGCTTGCACATCAATGGTATAATAATTTGACCCAAATTTTTAAGTGGAACATTTTTTTGACCACCACCACCAGCACCAAACACCAGTATATCCAAATCCGAAATATTTTGAAGAATTCCATCATCATACTGAAGAACTGTAAAGTATTTTTTTGAACGATCCAAACCATTTAAAAATTCTTGTAAATCACTCATATCTCCATCACCATTTCCTCGTGCTAAATAGAAATTTGTCCAAAGAACTGGTAAATATATTCTATCTGTTACAAACTTATTATTAACCATATAGTGATAAAAATAATCTTCAAATATCATATCATTAAATGGCGGATATGTATGATTAGTTTGTACTATAAATTTACTGGGTGTGTCTTGTACCATATTTCATTTAATTTTTTTTTCCTATCTTCTTTCAACGAAATAAATTTATCTTTTGTAAAGAACCGTCTTTTACCTAAATCATTAATAATCCTGTACCCAATATTATCCTCAGAAATTACTGTATAAATATTATTAATTGTGATCTCTAAAGGTTTATAATAATTATAAACTTCTTTACAAACAATTTTATCCCCAATCATATTAATTTTAATTTTAATAATTTTCCTCCAGTTTTATTTATAAAAATATCACTTTTCAGATTTAGCAGAAACTGACATTTTTTATTTTATATATACTAATAACTAAACAAAGTTGTATAAATGAAAAGTTATCAAATAAGATTTTTTCCAACATTAAATCAAGCACTTCAATTACAAGAATTATCTGATATTCGTAAAGATATCTGGAATACACTTTGCGATATTCAACAGCAAGAATATACAACTTCAAAAAAAATATTGAGTAAATTTGACTTGAATAATTTGCTCCCAAAATTAAAAGAGCCACATTCAGCTTGGAAAAAATTGAATGCTAAAGCTGAACAAACAATATCAACTGAATTATATGGGGCATACCAATCATTCTTTAGATTAATTAAAAAAGATAAAACAGCAAAGCCGCCAAATAAAATTGATAATAATGATTTTCATTCAATCACGTTTAACCAATCTGGATGGGTCGTTAAATCAGATAATCTAATACAGATTAACAAAATACAATTTGAATATAGATCACACTTAAATATTCAAGAAATGATTATAAAAGAAATTAGAATCAAATTTATAAATAATAAATGGTTATGTGATTTGATTGTTGATGAACCAATAAATTATAAAAATAAATTGATTATTAAAACCAAAGTATTAGCATTAGACCTCGGAATTGAAAAACTTGCGCATGGAATAGATAACAAGGGTGATCAAGTTATTTTGCAAAACAAATCCAGACGAATCAACCATTATTTTCAGAGCCAAATAAAAAATGTTCAATCAAAATTATCTAAAAAACAAAAAAACTCAAGAAATCGTAAAAAAATAAAATCTACTTTAAATAAACTATATCAAAAAAAGAATGCACAAGTAAAACAAACTTTACATATTCAAAGTAAATATTTAGCGAATATGAATTACAATACTATTGTAATTGGTGATTTATCAGTTAAAAAATTAATGTCAACTGAAGGCGTAAACTCAAAGAAAAAAGGTATTAGAAAATCATTTCACCATTCTAATATCAATATGTTTTTACAATTTCTTGGATATAAATGTCAACACAATAATACAAATGTTGTTACAATTGGTGAACAATGGACAACTCAGCTTAATTGTTTAACTGGTAAGGTATTCAAAGATAAAATAGAACTTAAAGATAGGCAAGTTCAATTATCTGATAAAATCACTATTGATCGTGACTTAAACTCAGCCATAAATATTTTGAAACGATGGTTTGATAGTCATATTGCTTCTATGAACGAGCCTCTGGATTTATCCAGTGCTCTTGTAAAGTTCAATCTTTACAAGGAAACATTAATGTAGTTCATACATAGCTTTGTTATTTCTGCCAAGTAGTATGCCATAAATGAATGCAATACGTTCTATCTGTTATAAATGATCTAATAAAATTTTGTGCGCTCTCATATGCCATGTGCCTGTAAACTGCTGGAAATGGGAAAAAGAACTTCGTTGGAAATACAACAACATTATCGGATTCGTTGATTGTGTTAAAAAATACCCTTGTTATAAAGTAAGGCCCTGTATTATTCATAACTCCATCAATATTATCAACAAACGAATTTTTCTTCTGAAGCTCACTTACAAGTGCAGAAACAAATTTATGATTCGGCTCCGATGCCATAAGGCTATTGAACACCTCTGGTTGATCAATGTGACCATTACCAGCAAAGAAACTCAGATCGACAAGATCATCAAATGACTTGGTGCATTCGAAATCAGTATCCAAATAAAGACCCCCCATTCTTTCTAAAATTTCATACCTAAAAATATCAGCTTTTGCTCCAAGGTTTTTGATATTATTGAACAATTTTATGTTCTTTAATCCAAAACTTTCAACATCCTTATCTGTCCACAATTTATATTCCCAACCTTTATTTAATTCCATCATCTTATCACGAAATGGTATGTATTTTTCTGGGTATTCACCACCAAGCCAAATTTGATGAATTATTTTAGGAATTTTTTGCTGACGGTCAGTTTTATTCTGCCAATTATCATACATATTCTCAAGCATTTTCCATCTTGGATCGCCATTTACGGAGTTTACCATGTTAACTAAATAATCACTCATATTGATTCTATTTTTTTTAATTTTTGCGCTCTAATAAAAGCAGTGGAATTAATATAATATTGAATTGTTCCGATCACAAGGTCTTTATGTAGAAATGGTAATATTCCACCAAATTGATTCCATTCTATGGCATGACCATTAATCTTTGCACGTATAACTTGCACACCAAACATATTCCCAGACCCTTCTGCTGGGGTTATTTTAATAATTTGAACGTCAAAATCAGATTCTGTTAAATTAAAATCTTTTGGAATATATATTTTTTGTACACTCATATCATAAAATATTTTTCATAAATAACATCTTCAAGAACTTCCATTTTAAGTACTTTTTCGAAGTTTTCCTTCACATATTCCATTTTAGAATAGTACAGTTCTGGAGTTAAATTATTAATATCAAATTCATTCAAATTTATTATTCCATTTGAATTAAAATAATTCCCAATATTGTTAGTTCCATGATAAATTGGAATTGTTCCACTGGCAAAACAATCTAAAATTTTCTCGGTAAAATAATCATCATATTTATCATTTTCAATAGCAACCGAAAACATATAATCAGCTAAACCTTCTTCTTTTAACTTAATTTCGTTAAAGCCCCTACCAAAAAGGTCAAATTTACCCCTATTATCTGCAATAAACTTTAATCTTAACCGTTGTCCGTCAGTGGAGCCCTTTGAGGATGAAATCATTGAAATCAACTTTGATTTATTGTAAATTTGAGGATTTTCAATCCAGAACCCCATCGCTGGAATAAATTTTATTTTATCAGGATTTAGTTTAATCAAATCCTTATTCATAGTAAAAATTAACTCATAAGTGGCAATAAGCTGATTAATACTTTTAAAAATATCTGATGGATTGAATATTGCCCCTGATTCAAGATTCCAAGCATATTTTTTACCATTAAATTGATCATACATGCCCATTATTATACTTTCATCAACATAAAATGAAATAGATTCGCTGAAATTGTTTTTATTCCACTCAATATATTTTGACTTTTTCCACCACGTTGATGAATGAGCGTGCTGGAACGGGCCACCAATTAAATTCATTAGCATAAGATATTTATATTTTTAAATAATTGTGTCTTCTGTTGGGAAACCCCCAGCATCCTTTTCTTCAGTCTTTAAATTTTTTCTATGTGAACGAATTACATTAGTTAAACTTTCATCTATTTTCAAAAAACTATATTCCATGTTATCACAATTATACATTTCAGTTACATTGTCATATTCAAACCATAATGGTGTGTGTAATACTTTTTTATTGTATTTGAAACTATATCGCCTAAACTTTTCTATTTTTTGAACATCATAATAAGTTTCACCATTAATTTCGATTACAAATGCATCTACTTCTTTTATGTTTTTACAAAAATTCCGAACTACTTCACCATTCACATTTACTATAGTAACAACATATTCTAAACTACCTATATATTTAGATGCAAATTTCTTTACGTATTTTAATATTAATTTTCGCATGAACTATTTATCTTTTTTATTTTATAACTTCTTAAAAAA
>Ga0114951_10000695_pt1 | contig 45560 bp, 43 predicted proteins | sample AM7aDNAmetaG_FD_88677 | JGI IMG/M metagenome (GOLD analysis project Ga0114951, IMG submission 88677) | Freshwater microbial communities from Finland to study Microbial Dark Matter (Phase II) - AM7a DNA metaG | ecosystem: Environmental > Aquatic > Freshwater > Lake | place: Finland: Lake Alinen...
ATATAATGCTCGTCGATGGAGGCTTTCTCGTATACCGGCGCCCGCTCGGCAATGATGTCGGTGACTGTATGCGAATACCTGGAATAAAGCTCCATGTCGCCCCGAACCAGGATCGCATCGTTACAGAGCGTCCGGGCCAGCTTCATCGGCATGGCCGAATGAATGCCGAATTTCCGTGCTTCATAGCTGCAACTCGCCACCACCCCCCGGTCGGAGGTGCCGCCAATAATGACCGGCTTCCCCACCAGTTCGGGGCGGAGCAGGCGCTCGACGGAGACGAAGAAGGTGTCGAGGTCGAGGTGGATGATGTTTCGGGTTTGGGTTAACATATATGAGGTAGCGAGGTAGCGAAATAGCGAGGTCGCGAAATAGCGAAATCAGGCTAGGTGAATGAGGTTCTTTTGAGTTTGAGTTTTTTCTTTATGGAAGAAAAAAAAATTAGAAATTCTTCTGCCTCTGTACGCAAATCCTTAGCCTGATCAGCGTTCAGAACGCCAACCTCCATGAGAAAATCAATCCAGAACAGCGTCTCATCATTTTCTTCCACTACAATGCAGATTTTTGAATAATACTCCGCCTCCGGTCTTCCCCGTGTGGCCGAATAATAGTTTGCGGCAACAGACGATGAACTCTTTACCAGTTGTTTCACCGGTATCCTGCTGAGTTCTTTGAGTCTTACCACGCTTAGCACTTTAAAAACCCTGATCGCAAAATTTCGTGTTCGTGTTCTCATGACCTGGTTAAATTCATTGATATCATACTTTTTCACAGACCTGTTTTTACTGTTTAATCCGGTTTCATGCCAAAAGGTAATACAGAAATCTTGTTTTTTTTTCACTTTTTCGCCATTTCGCTACCTCGCTACCTCGCTACCTGAAAATTTTTGTATTATCTTTGACGACTTTCTAATCATTTTTCCGACTACAATATAATCATTTTTTTTAAACCTGTCAAGTATGTTTTTCAGCAACAACATCAGATTTATGCGGAAGCGCCGCGGGCGCACGCAGGACGACGTGGCAACAGCCATCAGCATGAAGCGGTCAACGCTCAGCGGATATGAGAATAACGTGGCTCATCCGGGCATGGAAGCGCTGATCCTCTTTTCAAATTATTTCAACATCGCCATCGACACCCTCATAAAAACCGACCTGTCGAAGTTGTCGGAAAGTCAGTTGCGGCAAATAGAACGGGGATACGACGTGTACCTGAAGGGAAGCAACCTCCGGATACTGGCTACGACCGTTAATGCAAGCAATGAAGACAACATTGAACTGGTGTCGGAAAAGGCAAAGGCCGGGTATACCGGCGGATTTGCCGATCCCGAGTATATCAGTATTCTACCGACCTTCAGGCTGCCGTTCCTGTCGAGGGAGAAAAAATACCGGACTTTCCAGGTAAGCGGCGACTCCATGCTCCCCATCCCTCACGGCTCCTGGGTTACCGGGGTTTTTGTCCAGGACTGGACAACGCTCCGCGACAAAGACGCCTACATCATCCTCACTATGGAAGAAGGCATCGTTTTCAAAGTGGTTGAGAACCGTGTAAAAGCTGAAGGTAAACTGCTCCTGCATTCCCTCAACCCGCTGTATGAGCCGTACGACATCCATGTAAAGGACATCCGCGAAATCTGGCAGTTTGTACACTATATCAGTCCGAAAATACCTGAAAACCTCAACTCTGAAAATTATCACCTGGTCGAAACCGTCAGGCAACTGCGCAATGATATCCAGGTAATTCAAACCAGGCTGAATTTATAATTGTACCAAGGAACCTGAAAACTTTTTTTTCACCGGAATCTGTTGTGTACCGGAAAAATTTTAATTTAGTATGCTCGTTTAACCGTCACCATCAGGCAGTAAAGAAATACATTTTTTTTTCATACCTTCGAAATGAAAATTAAAAGGATTAACCATATAATCAATATCTTTGTTTATTGTTAGTAAAAACCAAAACCTCAGCCCCATGAAAGTTACTATCGTAGGATCCGGGTATGTCGGATTAGTCACCGGAACATGTTTTGCAGAAGTTGGGATCGAAGTCACCTGTGTTGACATTGACCAGAAAAAAATCGAGAATCTTAAAAATGGGATCATTCCTATTTATGAGCCGGGACTTGAAGAGATGGTTCACCGGAACATGAAAAAAGACCGGCTTCACTTTACCACGAGCATTGCCGAAGCACTTGAAGATTGTGAGGTGGTTTTCAGCGCGGTAGGCACACCTCCCGACGAGGATGGCAGCGCCGACCTCCAGTATGTTGTGAGCGTAGCCCGCGATTGCGGCAAACACATGAAAGATTACCTGCTGATCGTTACGAAAAGCACCGTACCCGTCGGTACGGCCGAGAAAGTAAGGAAGGCTGTACAGGAAGAACTGGACAAACGGGGCGTCAATCTTGAATTCGATGTTGCCTCGAATCCGGAGTTCCTTAAAGAAGGAGCTGCCATCGACGACTTCCTGAAACCCGACCGCATCGTGGTCGGATGCGACTCCGCACGTGCAGAAGAACTGATGAAATCTCTTTACAAGCCCTTCACCCTGAACGGGCACCCGGTCATCTTCATGGACATCACCTCGGCCGAGATGACGAAATACGCCGCCAACTCCATGCTTGCCACCAAGATCAGTTTCATGAACGATGTAGCCAACCTTTGCGAAATCGTCGGCGCCGACATCAACATGGTGAGAAAAGGCATCGGTTCGGATACCCGCATCGGCAATAAATTCATCTACCCTGGCGTAGGTTACGGGGGGTCATGCTTCCCAAAAGATGTTAAAGCCCTGATCCACACCGCCGAAGATTACAAATACAGCCTTAGGGTGCTGAAAGCCGTTGAAGCCGTAAACGATGATCAGAAATCGGTGCTCTTCAACAAATTCATGAAACATTACAACGGCGATGTGGCCGGCCGCACTGTCGCCATGTGGGGGCTGAGCTTCAAACCCCAAACCGACGACATGCGCGAAGCCCCTTCACTTGTCATCATCCAGAAGCTGCTCGACGCAGGCGTCAAGGTGAAAGCCTATGATCCGGTTGCCATTCACGAAACCCAGCGCATCCTTGGCGACAAGATCTACTACGCCCCCGACCAGTATGATGCCCTCATCGATGCCGACTGCCTGATGCTTGTCACCGAATGGCCCGAATTCAAATTCCCCAACTTCAATATCATCAAGAAACTGCTGAAAGACCTGGTGGTGTTCGACGGAAGGAACATATACGAGATTGCAGAAATGAAGCGTAAAGGATATGCCTACTACTGCATCGGGGTTGATACGTCAAAATAATACCCGGGAAAGTTCATCCCCCGGCCTTTACTGACTTGTCAGTCTCTGTGAATTTTGTGCCTTCTTTGTACCCATGGCGGTTGATTTTTTTAATGCCCTGGTACAAGGAAGGCACAAACAGCACAAAGGAAGAAATTCATTTTTTGACCTTTCCCCGGTCTCCATCGGATTTTTAATTTGTCATTAAAACCAGAAATCATGTTAAAGAAAAAAATTTTAGTCACTGGTGGTGCGGGTTTCCTTGGCTCACATCTTTGTGAACGGTTACTCCGGGAAGGTAATGAAGTAGTATGCCTCGACAATTTTTTTACCGGACAGAAACAAAATGTCGTCCATCTGCTCAGTAATCCCTATTTCGAACTGATCCGTCATGATGTGACCATGCCTTTTTTCATCGAGGTGGATGAGATATACAACCTTGCCTGCCCGGCATCACCGATCCATTACCAATACAACGCGATCAAGACGGTTAAGACTTCGGTCATGGGGGCAATCAACATGCTCGGCCTCGCCAAACGTATCAAAGCGCGGATCTTGCAGGCATCCACAAGCGAAGTTTATGGGGACCCGGAAGTGCATCCGCAGGTCGAATCCTACTGGGGGCATGTAAATCCCATCGGCATCAGATCGTGCTATGACGAAGGCAAACGAATTGCTGAAACACTGTTTGTCAATTACCACCAGCAAAACAATGTCAGGATCAAGATCATGCGAATTTTTAACACCTACGGGCCCCGCATGCATCCGAACGACGGCCGCGTGGTGTCAAACTTCATCGTCCAGGCACTGAAAGGACAAGATATCACCATGTATGGCGACGGGTCGCAGTCGCGCAGTTTCTGCTATGTCGACGATCTCCTTGAAGGCATGATCCGGCTGATGAACTCAAGGGAGGAATTTACCGGTCCGGTGAACATCGGCAATCCGAACGAATTTACCATGCTCGAACTGGCTGAAAAGGTCATCAAACTTACGGGCTCTTCATCAAAGATCATCCACATGCCCCTCCCGGCCGATGATCCCACCCAGCGCCAGCCAAATATTACCCTGGCTAAACAGGAACTTGGCTGGGAACCCAAAATCATGCTCGATGAAGGATTGACCAGGACCATCGATTATTTCAAATCGGTTATCTGAGCATCCCATATTCACTTCCTATGAAAATTATTGTTACCGGTTCCAATGGCCAGTTGGGCAACGAATTGAGATTGCTGGCACCATACTATCCCGACTTCAATTTCATTTTTACCGATGTGGCCGAACTGGATATCACGCGGGAAACGGATGTAGACCTCTTTGTTAAAACAGAACATCCTGCCGTCATAATCAACTGCGCAGCTTATACAGCAGTGGACAAGGCTGAGACAGAACCTCACGCCGCATTCCTGATCAATACGACCGCTGTTGGCATTCTTGCACGGGTCGCGTCACAATACAATGCTTTGCTGGTTCATCTTTCCACCGACTATGTTTTTGACGGTACAGCCTGCATGCCTTACCGTGAAAATGACCGCACCAACCCGGTTTCAGTTTATGCAAAGAGTAAAAATGGCGGGGAACTGCAGGTACAATCCTTCTCGAAAAATGCACTGGTCATCCGTACTGCGTGGCTCTATTCCGAGTTTGGCAATAATTTTGTCAAAACGATGATAAAACTCGGAAAAGAACGGGGACGGCTGAACGTGGTCTGCGACCAGGTCGGAACCCCGACCTATGCTCGCGACCTGGCTAAGGCCATCCTCGCCATGCTGCGCAGCGGGCAGGAAATCAAAGGGGTCGATTTATTTCATTACGCCAATGAAGGTGCCGCAAGCTGGTATGATTTTGCCAAGGCCATTATCGGATTTTCAGGCATCAATTGCATCATTAACCCGATCGAAACCAAAGATTATCCGACACCTGCCACCAGACCTTGTTACAGTATTTTTAACAAAGCCAAGATCAAACAACGTTTTGGGATGGAAATACCATTCTGGCAGGATAGTTTGAGGGATTGTGTGGCGAGGATACGTGGGACGTAGGACGTAGGACGTGGGACGTGGGACGTAGGACGAAGGACGAAAGACGAAGGACGTGGGACGTGGGACGTGGGATTTGGAGAGATAGATTTTTGAATTACTAATTTAATTTCAAAATATTATGGATATTGAAAGGTCAGTTTTAGAACGTGCTGAGCTTTGGCTCGGTGGTAATTTTGATGAGAAAACACAAGCAGAGGTCAGGAGCCTGATCACTGATAACCATACTGAACTCACGGATTCTTTTTACAGGGATCTTGAATTTGGAACGGGTGGGCTCAGGGGGATCATGGGTGTAGGCACAAACCGGATGAACAAATACACCGTTGGCATGGCTACCCAGGGTTTGGCCAATTACCTTAAACTCATGTTCCCGAACGAGAAACCGATCAAAATGGCCATTTCACATGACAGCCGCAACAACAGCAAATTCTTTGCACAGATCGTTGCAGAAGTACTGTCAGCCAACGGGTTCAGGATTTTCCTGTTCGACGACCTCCGGCCCACGCCCGAACTTTCATTTGCCATCAGGCACCTGGGCTGCCAGAGCGGCGTGATGGTCACTGCGTCGCACAACCCGAAGGAATATAATGGGTACAAGGCGTATTGGGACGACGGCGCACAGATGATCGCTCCCCACGACGAGAATGTGATTAAGGAGGTACAGAAGATTACTTCCATCGACGAGGTCAAATGGGCCGGCATCAAAGAAAACATCATCAGCATCGGATCTGAAATTGATCAGCTTTACCTCGGCCGGATTGCGGCCCTGTCGCTTTCACCGGAAGCCGTTGCCCGCCAGAAGGAACTGAAAATTGTCTATACCCCATTGCATGGCTGCGGACGAAAACTGGTGCCCGACATCCTGGCAAGGTTTGGATTCAGGAACATTCAAATGGTGAAGGAACAGGCTATTGCCGATGGCAATTTCCCCACCGTTCATTCGCCAAATCCTGAAGAACATGACGCACTCGATATGGCGATCAAACTTGCGGAAGAAATTCACGCTGACCTGGTGATGGCCACCGATCCTGATGCCGACCGGGTTGGCATTGCCATCAGGAACCACAAAAACGAGATGATCCTGTTAAACGGGAACCAGACTGCCGCCCTCCTGTTTTATTATATCCTCAACCGGTGGCAGGGCATGGGAAAACTGACAGGAAATGAGTTCATCGTTTCTACCATCGTCACCACCAAACTGCTCTCCGTTATCGCTGCTTCTTATGGTGTTGAATACTTTGAATGCCTCACGGGATTTAAATTCATTGCCGATGTCATCAGGCAAAATGAGGGCCGCAAGCAATTCATCGTCGGAGGAGAAGAGAGTTACGGGTATCTTATCGGAGATTTCGTGCGTGACAAAGATGCCATCAGCGCATGCGCCCTGATTGCAGAAACCGCAGCCTGGACAGCCGACCAGGGCAAATCCCTCTATGACCTGCTGATGGAGATCTACCTGAAATACGGGTTATTTAAGGAAGGATTGATTTCTGTGACCAGGAAGGGTAAAAGCGGGGCGGAAGAGATTCAGCAGATGATGGTTGACTACAGGAACAACCCGCCTGCCACTATCAACGATTCCAGGGTGGCTGTTATAAGAGATTACCTGTTGCAGAAGGAAGTTGATGTTTCATCGGGTCATGAAAAACCCATTACCCTGCCCGTTTCGAATGTGCTGCAGTTTCTACTGGAAGATGGAAGTGTAATCAGTGTTCGTCCGTCGGGAACTGAACCAAAAATTAAATTTTATTTTGGGGTTCGCGAAGCACTTGCGAGCCTTGCTGAATTTGATGAAACTCAAAAACGCCTCGATAATAAGATTGCTGCTATTATTGCTTCAATGAAGCTAAAATAAATGTACGCCAACTGGCAGACTATCAAGTATATTTTTGATCAATTTACCCGGATTTTCAACCCGGTTTCAGTTAGCATGGGCGTGTTCCTCCTTTTATCCCTCATGGTAACCGGAAACCCGGCGATGGATAAAAAGGGAAAGAATCCCAGAGATAAAGTTCATGCTGATACTGTTCGCAAAGGCGGCAATTTCCTGCTGAAACCACCCGGGACCCTCATCCCCGAGGATACCTCCCAGGCTATTCCCATTGACCACGGGAAGGTACGGGATTCATCGGGCTATCAGAAATCGCAGGCTTTTTATGATTCCATTTTTAAAAAATTTTCCCGCAAGAAGATTACCCAGTTGCTTTATCCCCTCGCCTTTCGCGCGCCGAAACAAACAAATCTCCCGGATTCAGTGCAAATCCTGAAAAATACAACACCCTTCGATAATGTCAAAGGTAAAGTGATCAGGAACATCAGCATCAATGTGCTTTCTCCCTTCGGGACGAGCATTTATGATACCTGCGGCACTGCGCAGACCACGACGGGCAGAGCACTCAACAGCATGCATCGAAATACGCGGAAGCATATCATCCGGAGAAACCTGCTGTTTAAAAAAGGAGACCTGCTGAATCCCGGGATAATGGCTGACAACGAGCGAATCCTTAAAGATATCAATGCCATTGACAACGCGCGTATCCTTGTCACCCCCATCGGGCAATACAGCGACACGGTTGATGTCATTGTTCTTGTTAAGGATGTTTGGTCGATCGGCGTTGATGTGCCGGTGGTTACCGCTCAGCGACTCGATTTCCGCGTTTATGATGCCAACTTTTTCGGCCTCGGTGACCAGGTCACCACGAAGATGTCGATGGACATTTACCGCGCTCCGTTTTTCCGGCTCGACGGGCTGTCGTATACCTATTCGAACATTGCGGGTTCCTTTATTGATGGGTTTCTTGATTATACGCGCAACGATATCGGGAACCAGAATATGACCGCGGGATTCCAGCGGTCGTTCATAACCAACCACACAAAATGGGCCGGCGGGGCGGGCGTTACCTGGAAGAAAGATGTGAATGGGGCATTGCATGAAATACCGGTAACAACCTATGCCATCAGGGAAGGATGCTGGCTTGGCAGGGCATTCCTGATGAAAGGAGCATCAGCAACTTCACGTGCCGTGATCGCCGCCAGCGTGTACCGGAATGATTTTCTGTCGCGGCCTTATGTATCTATTGATTCCAACGGGAATTACTACAACGACCTGCAGGTCCTCAGCACACTATCCCTCTCAAAAAACAACTATTATCTCACGGATTATGTGCTTGAATTCGGCAAAACGGAGAACCTTCCCTATGGGCATCTGTTCCAGGTTACAGCCGGGATTGACAAAACCGATTTTTATTCACGGATTTATTCCGGGATGAACCTGACGGCCGGAAATTATTTCGCAGGGTTTGGGTATCTTGAAGCCTATGCTAAATTCGGGGGATTTTTCAACCATTCATCCTTCGAAGATGCCGTGATCAAATTGAATCTGAATTACTTCACCCCGCTATTGAAAACCCCCGATCAGCGATTTAAATTCAGAACTTTTTTTATCACCGACTACCGCCATGTTTTTAACCAGCGATCGAACAACCATGATTACTACAATGCCAACCTGGTATTCAACATCAGCAGGGTAAACAACCCGGAAGGCTTAAGAGGGGTGAATTTCTTCTCTGTCAGAAGTGCGACCAAATGTTTTACCCCCTGGTATATTTATGGGTTCAGGTTTGCCATCACGGTCGACGTCCAGGCCGGATTGTTAGCTCAACGGGGAGAATCCCTCGTGAACACCTCCCTTTTTACCGGCATCGGACTGGGGCTGATCATTAAAAACGACAACCTTGTTTTTCCGGCCCTGGCAATTTCAGGTTATTATTATCCTGCATCGGCTAATGATATCAGGCAATTACAGGTAGTAGTCAATACAAACCTTCATGTTTCTTATTACAATTTCAATGTGGGTGCCCCCTATGAAGAAACACTCGGCAATTGAAAAATTCGCAGAAAAATGTAATTTTACCTTTTCTTTTGATAAAACAGCTGACAAATGACTGAGACGAACATACCCCTGGGAGATGAGCCGGTTTATTCCAAAAAAGTACTTGAAATGCTGACAGTTGCCAACGAATACTGTCTTTTTCTTGAAAAAGCGGAAGCGTATTCCATGGAAGAACTGCTGAATTTCCTTCAAAAAATATCACCGCTTATCTATTTAAAGGGTTCGCTCCTGCCCGATATCGAGGTTGAAGACGAAGACGCCACGGAACATTATGTGAGCGAAGAACAGTGGGAAACCCTGTTCAACGTCCTGTACTTCAAGTTCGGAGGAAAAGATGAATTTTATTATATTGATCAGCATGAAAAAAGTCACACTGATCCCGTGAAAGGAAGCCTGGCAGAATGTTTTACCGACATTTACCAGGATATGAAGGATTTTTTGCTCTTATACCAGAAGCCATTGAAATCATTCAAGGAAAACGCCGTAAGGGATTGCAAAGTGCTTTTTGAAACCCGGTTCGGGTACCGGTTGTTAATTGCACAGGCTGCTATCCATTGCCTAAAGTTCCCGGGAGAACAAAATGATTTTATTTATTAACCCGTCGGGTCCTGTTAGTTTTTTATCTTTACAATAAATACTGCAAAAAAATGATAGATCGCCTTGAGTTTAAAAAAACCGTCAGCGAATGGGGTGAGGAGATTGTTGCCATGAACATTGACATCTTCTGTTCTGAATTTGAAGAACGGTTTATCAGAATCCGAAAGAATGTAGCGGAGCGGGATTTTAAGGAGCTTGAGTTCACTGCGCACAGTCTCAAAGGCAATGTCGTGCTCTTCATGGATCCCGTGACCATACAACTCTCAAAAAGGCTGGTTGAAATGGCAAGACAACACATCACGACAGGGCTTGACGAGGTATTCGCCGACATGGAGGCAAATTCACGCCTGCTGCTCGAAGAACTGAAAGTAATACGTAAGGGCCTTACTTCCTGACCATGTGCTTATCGAGGCGGTTGAGCCCTTCAATGGCCTTATCATAATTGACTTCAATCTTCAGCGAGGACTGGTAGTCATCGTAGGCTTTTTTGTATTCTCCTGCGAGTTCGTATGCATATCCACGGTTGAAATAGGCCTGGTAGTAACGGGGATCCTTCTTCAATGATTCGCTGAAAAAAGTTGCAGCCTTGTTAAAATCCTTCAGATAAACAAGATAAATGTATCCGATGTTGTAAGGGACTTCCCTGAATGCTGTATCAAACCTGGCAAGTTGCTGATAGGATATGATGGCATTATCATACTGCCCGGTTTCCTGGTAAAACAGTCCAAGCATGTACAGCGCCTCCCTGCTGTGCGGCCGCAGATTCAACGCGTTTTTCAGGTACAGTATTGCCAGTGGATCCTTTTTGACAGAATAGAGCTCGCCCAGCTGAACATAGGCTTCGTAGTATTGCTGGTTCTTATCCACCGCCTGCATCAGGTCGCCCACGGCATGAATGGTATCGCCCTGTTCGAGCAATGCAATGGCCCTGGTGAAATAGGCTGAGGCATTCCCGTTGTCGATGGCGAGCAACTGTTTTACAATAGTATAACAGTTTTTATAATCCTTCACGATCAGGTAAAGTTTGGCGAGTTTCAACAACGCATCCTTGTCAGCCGGGTTTATTTCAACGGCCCTGGTCAGCGCATCCCGGCTTCCGTCGGGTTTCCCCATTAAAAGGTATATGTCTGACAGCGTCGTGTAATAGCCCGATTTTTTACCATCCAGTGTTATCGCCTTGTTGATATCCTTCAAGGCTTTATCGAACTGATGATCTATCAAAAAACATTTGGCCCGCTGGTTGTACAGGTCCGGGTTGGAAAGATCCTTATCGATTTGCTGATTCAGGGTTTCCAGTTTTACCCGTGTTGAATCGGCACCCGGTTTGCCGTTCATAGCCGTGCCATCCCTGCCGCTGTGACATGCAGATAACAGCAGCAGGGAGAGCAGCAGGACGTTTGCAATTATTTTCATGCTGTTATTTATGAGGATTCAATACTTCCATAAGCTTTCCTTCGAGTTCATCCGCCAGTTCCGGGTTATCCTGCAGGATCTTCTTCACGGCATCGCGTCCCTGGCCCAGTTTGGTATCGCCGTAACTGAACCACGAACCGCTCTTTTTGATCACATTGAACTCGGTTGCCAGGTCGATGATTTCAAAAGCCCTGGAAATTCCTTCCCCGAAAATAATGTCAAATTCAGCTTTGCGGAATGGGGGGGCGACTTTATTTTTCACCACCTTCACCTTGACATGATTCCCCACAACTTCGTCGCCTTCCTTGAGCTGGGTCTGCTTACGGATATCAAGCCTCACGGAAGCATAGAATTTCAGAGCGTTTCCTCCTGTGGTGGTCTCCGGGTTACCAAACATCACGCCGATCTTCTCCCGGAGTTGGTTGATGAAAATGCAGCACGTGGATGTTTTACTGATGGTAGAGGTAAGTTTCCTTAAGGCCTGTGACATCAGCCTTGCCTGGAGGCCCATTTTCGAGTCGCCCATCTCCCCTTCTATTTCGCTTTTAGGGGTCAGGGCCGCAACGGAGTCGATCACGATGATATCGATTGCACCCGAACGTATGAGATTCTCTGTGATCTCAAGCGCCTGTTCACCATTGTCGGGCTGAGAAACCAGCAGGTTCTCAACATCCACACCCAGTTTCTGTGCGTAAAAACGATCGAAGGCGTGCTCGGCATCGATAAATGCCGCAATTCCACCCATTTTCTGTGATTCGGCGATGGCATGCAACGCCAGCGTAGTTTTTCCTGATGATTCAGGTCCGTAGATTTCGATGACCCTGCCCTTGGGCAGTCCCCCGATTCCCAGGGCCGCGTTCAACCCGATCGATCCGGTTGAAATCACTTCCACAGCGTCAATGGCATTGTCGCCTAACCGCATGATGGTCCCTTTCCCGTAAGTCTTTTCCAGCTTGTCCAACGTGAGTTGCAAGGCTTTGACTTTTTCTTTGTTCACTTCGTTTGCCATGATTTTGTCCTCCTGTTTGTTTTTACCGCGGCGAGCCGCGGCTTTGGGTTAATACGCACCAGGGTGCGCCTTTATTGGTTCGCGGGATGCATTCGCTGCGTCCCTTCTGTTACAGGCCTGTAGCCTGAAGGATCTGGGCGGTATGGTTCTTTGTATCGACTTTGGTGAAGATGTGCTGAATATGCCCGGTTTCATCGATGATGAATGTCATCCGGTTGATTCCCTCATATTCCTTCCCGTAAAGTTTCTTTTTTCCCCACACTCCGTAATCTTTGATGATATTTACTGCTTTATCGGGTATGAGGGCAAAAGGTAATACATATTTTTCAGAAAAATTTTTATGCGACTTTTCATTATCCGCACTTACGCCGATGATTTCGAAGCCTTTTTCAATGAGAATCTGATAGTTATCACGTAAATTGCATGCTTCCGCCGTACATCCGGGCGTATTGTCCTTCGGATAAAAATAGAGGATTACCTTTTTGCCTCTGAAGGCAGCCAGGGATACCTCGCTGCCATGCTGATCCATCGCCCGGATTTCGGGAGCAACATCTCCAATCGCTAATTGTGCCATAACCAGTTCATTAAAAATGACATCCTCACAGGGATAACAATGTTCAAAATTAGAAATTTATGACGGGAATGCGTCCTCACAGGGGAGTGAGTTATCAACAACTTTATGTGGCCTGGTTCGTCACAAAATACAGGCAGAAGGCCTGGATACCACACGCTGAACATTTTGGCTTGCGGGCGATGCAGGTATACCGGCCATGCAGGATCAGCCAGTGATGTGCGATAGCACGCAGGTTTTCGGGAATGTGCATGATGAGTTGTTGCTCAGCCTGCAACGGATTTTTCGCGTTCGTGGTCAACCCGATGCGCGCTGCAACCCTGAAAACATGGGTATCAACAGCCAGCGCAGGTTTGTCAAAGAGAACGGAGGCAAGAACATTGGCTGTTTTTCTCCCGATCCCCGGGATCTTCTGGAGTTCGTCAACATCCGAAGGGAGTATCCCATGGTATTTTTCAACCAGAGCCTGCGCCATGCCGATCAGGCTCTTTGTCTTATTATTGGGATAGGTGCAGCTTCTGATCAGTTCGAACACCTGCGAAGGGTCGGCGGCGGCCAGTGAAGCTGCATCAGGAAACTTCCTGTAAAACGGAGGGGTTACGATGTTGACCCTTTTATCGGTACACTGGGCCGACAGTATTACGGCAACCACAAGTTCATAAGGGCTGGCATAAGCCAGCTCGGTTTCCGCTTTCGGCATATGTTCGAGGAAATAACCGAGCACCTCCCGGTAACGCTGTTCTTTGCGCATGATGAAGAGTTTGGGCAAAATTGCAAAAAATAGCGGATATTCCAGTATGTTTGTATACAAATACCAGGAGACCATGGCCCGTTTTGAATTTGACCTGCTGATCGCCGGGGCCGGACCGGCCGGGTGCACCCTTGCGCTTAACCTTGCCGGGACAGGACTTCGTATAGCGGTCATCGAAAAGGATATTTTCCCGAGGAACAAGATCTGCGGGGATGCCCTGAGCGGAAAGGTGCTCAACGTCATGAAAAGAATTCCGGGCAACGTCTATGATGATTTCCTGCAAAATGTAAATAAAATACCCTCCTGGGGGATTCGTTTCACGGCTCCGAATTCTCATTCGATCGACGTTCCGTTCCAGGCTGACCGGCTCCCAGGCACGCCGCCGCCCGGGTATGTTTGCAAACGCAATGATTTCGACAATTTTTTATTCGAACAATTGAAGGCTCACTCAAATATCAGGGTTTTCCAGGGGGAACGGATACTGGAAGTTTCAACCGGGACCGGGGGCGCCCTTGTGAAAACCGAAAATCACGAATTCTATGGGCAGGTGATTGCGGGTGCCGACGGGGTGCATTCGTTTGTCAGGAAATCGCTCAACCGGCGTTCCGTTGATAAACGGCATTTTTGCGTCGGGATTCGTGCGTATTATGAAAACGTAACGGGGCTTCATCCTGAAAACTTTATCGAGCTCATTTTCCTGAAAGAGCTGCTGCCAGGCTATTTCTGGATCTTCCCTTCCACAGGCGGACATGCCAACATCGGATTTGGAATGCTGCAGGACCAGGTCATCCGCAGAAAGGAAAACCTGACAAACATTTTCCATGACTTGATCACCTCGCATCCTTTACTGGCCCCCCGGTTTATCAATGCGAAACCCGCCGGTAAAAGCGGTGCGCACACCCTGCCTTTGGGAACGCTTGATTTCAATCGTTCAGGCGAACGATACGTGCTGCTTGGCGATGCCGCGTTCCTCGTTGATCCGTTCAGCGGTGAAGGTATCGGAAACGCCATGGCAAGCGGTGAAATTGCGGCTTCCATCCTGGATGCTTGTTTCAACAGGCAGGATTTCTCAGCCTCATCCCTGAAGGCCTATGATGTGCGGATCGGAAAGCGGTTTTCACAGGAGTTCAAAACCACCGCCATCATGCAACGCCTCGCACATTCAGCATGGCTGTTTAACATGGTAATCGATAAGGCCAGGAAGAACAGGGATGTAAGCGGTTTGCTCACTGCCATGTTTACCAACGAGGATATCAAGAAGAAATTGACGCGGCCCGGATTTTACGCAGGTTTGCTGCTGAAATAGGATTCGGGGAAGCCGGGGATAGGTTACTTCTCGCGCAGGAGCGTTACTGAGCCTTTAAAAACTTCATTCCCGTACTGGCCTACGCAATGCAGGATATAGAAATAAGTCCCGTCGGCAAGGTTGCCCCCGTCCCAGTCCTCGCTTTTGTAATCTTTTTTGTCAAAGACCTTTTTTCCCCACCGGTCAAAAACCATAAACTCATTGCTTAAATAGGCTATACGGAAATCGTCGCTGGGAGTTCCGTCTTTTAACCTTACCTTGAACGTGTCGTTGTAGCCATCGCCATTGGGGGTAATCAGATCGGTAATAGTAAGATCGGCCACCTTCACAGTCAGTTTATGCGTGATGGTCGTATCACACCCGTTCAGGTCGGTGAAGGTGAGACTGTCGATAAATTCGCCGGTTCGCTTATAGGTATGGAAAGCGGGGTTCAGGTTGGGTATCCGGGTGCTGTCGCCAAAATTCCATGTCCAGTTGGTAATATATTTCTTCAAAGAATCCGGGAAGGTCACCTGGACCTTCGGGTTTGTAAGGTAAACCGTGTCGCGCGGCAAAATGTCGAAATCAATCTTCGGGGATATCAGCGCCCTGACGATGTAACTTGTGTCGAGCGAGCAGCCAAGCGAATCAGTTACATTAAGCGGGTATTCACCACGGCAGAGACCGAAAACGATCGTATCCTGCGAAAAACCGCCATGCCAGTCATAAACATAAGGAGGATAGATTTTCGACGGGGTTCCGCCTGAAACCAGTGCCTTGAACTGGCCTTTGCACTCTTTCGCGCAACCAAGGGCATTATAACGGTACAGGGTGTCCAGTTTCAACCTGGGATGCATCCGCAAATGCGCATCGTTGCTGGTATAACTCCCCCCAGCCACTATAGCGACGCAATGATATAGACCCGGGGAGCCCGACTTTACGTGTTTAATGGAATATACTGAAGAGGTTGCACCGCTAATGGGAATAAAGTTCTGCTGCCACGTGTATCCAACAGTATTACTGCCGGCGCCGGTAACAACTGCAGTGAATACAATACTGTCATTGTAACATACAATGGTATCGGCAGGTTTCACGGTCACTATCACCTGCCCCATGGCGGTAATGGCTGAAAGAAAAGAAAGCAAAAAGAGGAAATGTTTCATCTGGTGTTGCAAAACAGCAGCAAAAATAAGAATTTCTTTCAATCAAACGCTGAAAGCAGGGCATTTAGTATGATCAGTACTGATTGTTGGAGATCATGATCAGCGTGCAGGCATGAACAACCTCAATTCCAGCGTCAGTTAACATCGCGGCGAATTCAGGAGATTCAGTACCCGGGTTGAAAATCACCCTTTTGGGCATCAGACCCAGTATATAATCGTAATAAGCTGGCAGGTTCTTCGGGCCGATGTAGAGGGTGACGGTGTGAATATCGTTGAATTTGGGAAAAGGCTTCTCAATTCTGACCCCGTTGATCTCGCCTTCACGCAAGCCGACAGCCACAACCGGAACATGGCTGAACTTGAGCTTCCTCACAGCCATATAAGCAAACCGCTCAGGATTCGTGCTTGCACCCAGTACCAGGGTCTTCTTCTTCATGTATGAGTTTATTTATTTACCTGCTGCTTCCACCTTTACCAGCCTGCCGTTGAGGTAGGTCTCCTTTTTGGCAATAGCTCCCTTGTCATTGTAAAATAGCCATGTGCCTGCCTGGTGGCCCGAAACGTACTGGCCGCTCATCATCACCTGGCCCGATATAAAAAAGGTTTTCAGCGCGCCATGCTTTTCTCCGGCCTGGTATCCGCCCTTTAATTTCAGCTTACCTTCGGTGTAATACTGTTCCCATGGCCCGTCGGGTATGCCATTTTTGTATGTGCGCTGCTCAGACAACCCGCCTTCGGGATAGTACACCTTCGACACCCCTTCTGCCAGTCCGTTTTTATAATTTTCTTCAGAAACCAGGGTCTCGGCCGTTTCGCTGAAAAATTGCCAGGTACTGTCCTTTTTCTCGTTGAGGTACCTGCCAGCGGCCATTTTCCGGCCATTGGGGAAATAGGAGGTTGTCATCGCCAGTTTCCCCCGGTTTGTCACAACGGATAAGGTTTTCAGCTTTCCGTCGGGGTAATAATAATGAAAAATCCCGGCAGGGATGCCGTCTTTAAAGTGACCGTCGTATACGACATGCCCGGCCGAATCGGCCTTGCGCCAGAATCCCTGTTTGCGTCCCTGGCTGTCTTTCATATTTACCGTATCCTGGCCGGCGGCATAACAGGAAAAAATTGTGAATAGGACGGCTGCGAATATCCTGAACATAAACTTTTTAAAATTACTTTTGCAAAGTTATAAGATAAAAACAATTGCAAACCTACCCTTCAAAACTTCTTGAACTGGCTGTGAACGAATTGGCCAAACTGCCTGGCATCGGTCGTAAAACCGCGTTGCGGATGGCGTTGCATTTACTTAAACGCAATCTTGCCGATGTAGAGGCGCTGGGAACTTCGGTTATCAAAATGCGCAGCGAGATCATTTATTGCACTGAATGCCGGAACATTTCCGACCAGGAATTGTGCGCCATCTGCGCCAATCCCAGGCGCGACCGGTCTGTTATCTGTGTGGTTGAAGATATCCGCGATGTGATGGCCATCGAAAACACGGGTCAATACAGCGGGGTGTACCATGTGCTGGGAGGGATCATCTCCCCGATGAACGGGATCGGCCCCAATGAACTTCATATTGATACGCTGATCAACCGGCTGCCCGGCGGGGTTAAGGAGATCATTCTGGCCCTGCCAACAACCATAGAAGGCGACACCACCAATTTTTATCTTTTCAGAAAGTTCGCTGGTTTTAACCTGGTGCTGACAACCATTGCCCGTGGAATCTCCATCGGCGACGAACTGGAGCATACCGATGAAGTCACGCTGGGCAGGTCGATCCTCAACCGGACGCCATACGAGTCGGTGATAAAAAACAAATAGCCCTGTTAGAAAAGTTCAAGCTGGTTCAGGGCGACCGGAGGCAGACTGGTTGTTTTTAGCCCGGCATAATTATCAAGCATCGGGCGGATTGCTTTTTTTATAAGCTTGGTGGGGGTTGTCCTGCGCGACCTGCAAAAATTAACCAGCGACTTTTTCTGCCTGGCGGTAACCTTGAAGGTAATGGTCTTAAATTTTACCGGCTTTTTTGCCTTTTTGGCTTTTTTTCGTGCCATGCAGTCAGGGTTCGTTAACAATTTCATTGAAGTCGCTGATGATCTTTCCGGCAAGGTTCTCCGCCTTTTCCAACCTATCGCTTTCCGCGTAGATCCTAACAATGGGCTCGGTGTTTGACCGCCGCAGGTGAACCCACTCATTTTCAAAATGGATCTTGATGCCGTCGATGGTGGTGATAGGTTGTGAACTGTATTTCCCGACGATGATCTGCAGGATTTTCTCAATATCCATCTCCGGGGAGAATTCTATCTTATTTTTCGAAATGAAATAATCGGGATATTTGCCACGCAGGTCGGAACATTTTTTCCCCGACTTCGCCAGCCATGTAAGGAACAGGGCAATCCCCACGAGTGCGTCGCGCCCGTAATGCAAATCAGGATAGATAACACCGCCATTCCCCTCGCCGCCGATAACGGCATTCTGCAGTTTCATCATCTCCACCACGTTCACCTCTCCTACTGCGGATGGATAATAGGTTCCTCCTGCCTGTTCGGTCACCACTTTGAGAGCCAGGGTAGAAGAAAGGTTGGAAACCGTGTTTCCTTTTTTATGATGAAGGATATAATCCGCGACGGCAACCAGGGTATATTCTTCACCGAAAGGCTCCCCCATTTCGGTGATAATGGCCAGCCGGTCAACATCGGGATCCACAACAAAGCCAAGATCGGCTTTATTTTTAACCACTGCTTCGCAGATATCGGCCAGGTGCTCGGGCAGCGGTTCCGGGTTATGCGGAAAATGGCCGGTAGGTTCGCAGTACAAAAGATCGGTATGTGCAACATTCAGGGCTTTCAACAGCTGAGGGATGACGATACCCCCGGTACTGTTCACCGCATCGATCACCACACGGAAATTTGCATTCCTGATGACTTCAACATCGACAAGCGGCAAGGCGAGAACTTTTTCAATATGCCTGCTGATCCAGGTATCATCGGTTCGGTAACTTCCGAGGTCATACACGGTGGCAAAGTTGAGATCTGTGTCCCCGGTTAAGGCAAGCACCCTTTCGCCATCGGCGGCAGAAAGAAATTCACCACGGTGGTTCAACAGTTTCAGCGCGTTCCATTGGGCAGGGTTGTGACTTGCCGTAAGGATGATACCTCCCTGGGCGCAGACGCCGGCGACGGCAATTTCAACCGTGGGTGTCGTGGTTAACCCGATATCCAGCACATCCACACCCATTCCCATCAGGGTGCCGGTCACCAGGCTGTTCACCATGGGGCCAGAAATTCGTGCGTCACGCCCTACGACGACCGTGAGCTTTTCCCCCGGATGCGACTCCTGCAGGAACGTAGTATAGGCAGCGGTAAACTTTACAATATCAACAGGGCTCAATCCCTCGCCGGGTTTCCCTCCGATGGTGCCCCTGATGCCCGATATGGATTTGATTAATGTCATCTTGTTTTTCCCGCAAATGTAAATGTTTTCCTATTTGCAGCCCTTTCTGTTGATAAAAAAATGAAATCCGGTCAAATTGACAAACCCTTACAACCCATTTTTTTCGTAATTTTGTAAAAATGTTGCCTGACTGCAATATACAACTGAAACTGCTGAATGGAAGAGCCTTTTGAATCATATTTTGATCGTGAAACCCTTTCCCTGGTAGGGCGTTTTGAAATTATGGTGCAGCAGAACCAGCACTTTTTCTTTGATGTCGACGAATTTGAAGAGATCATCGAGTACTATTTCTTCAAGAACGAACAGCGGAAAGCCTTCAAAACCATCAACCTGGCCCTGGATCAACACCCCGGCTGCGTTTCTATCATGGTTAAACTTGCCCAGTACCAGGTTAACGCGAAAAAAGACCGCGAAGCCCTCCGCATCCTGAAAGAAATCGATCATGCCACATCGGCCGACAGCGAAATCTTCCTTGCCAAGGGCAACCTTTACAGCCAGCTTGAAAAACCTGAAAAAGCCATCGAAGAGTATAAAAAGGCCGTCGATGGGGCCGATTTTGTTGATGATATCTATTCAAGCATTGCGTTTGAATATGAAAATCTCGGTAAATATGACCAGGCCATTGAATTTTTACTCAAAGCGCTTGAGATCAATCCCGAAAATGATGCCGCACTTTATGAATTTGCTTTTTGTTGTGAAGTTTCGCAGCAAACAGATCGCAGCATAGCATACCTCCACAGTTTCCTCGACCAGCAGCCCTATTCGGTTTCGGCCTGGTTTAACCTCGGCATCGCATACAGCAACATCGATCTTTATGAAAAAGCCATCGATGCATACGATTATGTGCTGGCCATCGATGAAACGTTTTCGTCAGCCTATTTCAACAAGGCCAACTGCTACGCCAACATCGGCAACTTCGACAAGGCTGTTGAAACCTACCTGGAAACTTTTTATTACGAAGATCCGGAGCCTGTTACCTATTATTATATCGCCGAGTGCTATGAGAAACTGAAGAAATTTGATATTTCCATCGAATATTACCAGAAGGCGGTGGCACTCGATCCGGAGTTTGCAGATGCATGGCTGGGTATCGGAATTTCTCACGATGAACTTGGCAGGCCCCAGTCTGCCCTCCCTTATGTCCTCAAGGCCATAAAGATCACCCCGACCATTCCTGAATACTGGTTTATCCTCGGCGATATCCAGATCAAGCTTTCCAGGATCGCCGATGGCATTGCTTCCTACCGGAAAGTCATTGAACTCGATCCTGAAGATACTGATATCTGGCTGGATCTCTCGGTAGTGTATGCCGATCAGCAGGATTTTGAAAAAAGCTGCGAGGTGCTCAACGACGGGCTCCAATACCATGAAACGAATGTCGATTTTTTCTTTGCCATGGCCTGGTACCTGTTCATGATGGGGAAGGTGCAGGAGGCTGCCGAAACCATGCTGAAAGCCCTTGACATGGATTATGAAGGTTATAAACGATTGTTCTCCACGTTCCCCGAAGCGAAAAATCATCCCCAGGTTGTTGAAATGATCGAAGGATATAAACAAACGCCAAATGACCCAAATCAATCTCCCATTCCTGCCTGACCGTACCGTTAAACCCCGGCAAAGCGGTGTTGCCATGGTCATGGACAAGGGGCTGAGCCTGCGCGAAGCCGAAGATTTTGTTGAAACTGCCGGCCACCTGGCCGATTTCGTCAAACTTGGGTTTGGCACCTCCGTAGCAGCCAATAAAGTCAAAGAAAAAGTCAGGGTATACAGGGATGCGAATATAAAAGTATACGTTGGCGGAACCCTCTTTGAAGCCTTCATCATACGCAACATGTATGACGACTACCTCAGGTATATCGATCAGCTGGGCCTTGATTCGGTAGAGGTTTCCGACGGTTCCATGCTGATGGACCACGATGTGAAATGCGAATACATCCATAAACTTTCAAAAAACTATACCGTCCTGTCTGAAGTCGGTTCCAAGGAATCCGGCATCCTGATCGCACCTGGCCGATGGGTGGAGATGATGCAAAAGGAACTTCAGGCCGGGTCATTCAAGGTGATCGGCGAAGCCCGCGAAAGTGGCAATGTCGGCATTTACCGTGCCTCCGGCAAAGCCCATGTCACCCTGATCAATAAGATCCTTGCAAAAGTCGATGGCGACAAACTGTTATGGGAAGCGCCGCTTAAGCCGCAACAGGTATGGTTCATCAAACATTTCGGGGCCAATGTGAACCTTGGAAATATTGCCCCTGCTGAACTTATCGCGCTTGAAACCCTTCGCCTTGGCCTGCGGGGTGACACCTTTTTCACATTCCTGCCTGAAGAGTTCAGGAAGTTTCAGCCCGAATAACACGTTGAACCGGGCATTCCGGAGCGCGCACGAACAGCAGGAAAAACCAGGGTGATTTTTTGAACCGGTGAAATGACAGGTGAAAAAACTGAGTATGGATTAATTGGATTCCCTTTGGACCATTCATGGTCGGCAAACTGGTTCAATGAAAAATTCATCAGGGAAGGTGATCTGAATAAATCATATCACCTTTTTCAATTACAGGATATAAGCGAATTCCCTGGCCTTATTGCGTCGCATCCCGAACTCAGGGGGCTTAATGTCACGATCCCATACAAAGAAAAGGTCATTCCGTTCCTCGACGAACTCGACAGCACAGCCGGATCAATCGGCGCAGTGAACACCATCCTGATTGAACGTGCAGGTGGCAAAATCCACACCCGTGGCTTCAACACAGATGCACCTGGTTTTCTTCAATCCCTTTCCGGGCTGGACCTTCCCGGGCAGGCGCTCATCCTTGGCACCGGCGGCGCCTCCAAAGCCGTTGCGTGGGCACTGACGCGGCTGAACATCCGCTTTGCATGTGTTTCCAGGCAAAAGCGCGGTAAAGATATCTTATCTTACCAGGAATTAACACCGGATATTATCTCAAGGTATCCGTTCATTGTCAATACAACTCCCGCAGGCATGTACCCGGAGGTTGACACGTGCCCATCCATCCCCTATCATCTGCTTACAGGCAACCATTTTTTATATGACCTCGTCTACAATCCCGGGGAAACCCTGTTTATAAAACAAGGAAAGTCCATGAATGCCATGACTATGAACGGCTTACAGATGTTATTCAACCAGGCGGAATTATCATGGAAAATCTTTCTCAGTAACGGTTAACTTGATCTTTGTTGATATTTAGAAGCATTATCAATAAGTACAGATTGCAAAATAAGTCCCATTTTTACTTACTTTTGTATCATATAAAAAATGCATACTGCTGAATATCAAAGCATTTCAACATACAAAGCAATGTCTAAAACCACCCACATCATTTACCTTATTTTTTTGTCACTCATTGTTTTAACAGCATTAGTAACCATTGCCTGGATTGGATTTCCCTATTACAAACTGGGTGTTGAAGAGCGCCCGTTTCATCCATCCGATGCACTGCTGAAGCCCAGCGGCATCTGGGGCCATGGACTCGGAATCATTGGGTCGCTGCTGATGATGGTCGGTGTGGGGTTTTATATGGCCCGGAAAAGGTTCAGGATGTTATCCCGAACCGGCCTGCTGAAACACTGGCTTGAATTTCATATTTTTCTATGCTCACTGGGTCCCATCCTGGTACTTTATCATACTTCCTTCAAATTCGGAGGACTTGTAGCCATCAGTTTCTGGAGCATGGTAGCGGTATTCCTGAGCGGGATCATCGGGAGGTTCATATACATCCAGATACCCAGGACGATCGAAGGGCGGGAATTGAGTTTGAATGAAGTCAGAGAGCTTACCAGCAATATCGGTGAATCCATCCGCAGCCTGGTTTCGCTCGATGATGACAGCTACAACGTGATCATCGATTCAACAAAAAAAAGGGTTGGAATTTATGCGGAGAACTTTCTGGTACGATCTTACCGAAAATACAGCGATGACAGGAAAACAATGCACAACGTCAGGCAGGTTCTCAAGCGCAACAACGTCACCCGGTCACAGCAAAAACAGGTGCTTGACCTTGTTCAAAGTGATATTTCACTTAACCGGAGAATTGAAAGGCTTGTGCTTATGCAGAATCTCTTCAAATACTGGCATGTCGCCCACCTGCCTTTTGCCATTGTGATGCTTATTATCATGATCATTCACGTTGGTGTAACGATCGTATTTGGTTACCGCTGGATATTTTAACCATGGAACTACTTATAGAAAAAATCGGCATTTACGCTGTTGCAATCCTGCTCTGCCTGATAGTCGTTATCATATACCTGCGCAAGCAGAAACGTGATTCGAAGAAGGTAGAAGAGAAGATCGTAAAGGCAAAACTTGAGGGGATGTATGAACCGGTATCCCTGCACCCGGTGGTGGACGAAGGGAGCTGCATCAGGACGGGAGCATGCATCGCCGCCTGCCCTGAAAAGGATATCCTGGGAATCAGGAATGGCAAAGCCACAACCATCAATGCTTCCCAATGCATCGGGCATGGCGCCTGTTTCCACGCCTGTCCAACAGAGGCCATCACCTTATGCATCGGTACCGAAACCCGGGGTGTGGAGCTACCCCACATAAACGAAAATTTCGAGACCAACATCCCGGGAATATTCATTGCCGGGGAACTTGGCGGCATGGGGCTTATCAGGAACGCCGTGGAACAGGGCCGCCAGGCAGTGGAACATATTGTAAAATCGCTGAAGAAAACCCATGATGCCTCTTATGATCTGATTATTGTAGGCGCCGGACCGGCAGGAATATCTGCTTCTCTCACTGCTAAAAAAAACCAGCTGAATTTCCTGACAGTTGACCAGGATACCCTGGGCGGTGCAGTTTTCACTTTTCCGAGGTCAAAAATCGTGATGACCTCGGCGATGGACCTTCCACTATACGGCAAGGTTAAGCTGTTTGAAACCAGCAAATCTGAATTGCTCGACTTATGGACAACTGTTTTGAAGAAGAACAGCATCACCATCCGCGAAAATTCAAAAGTTGAAGCAATTATTCCTGAAAATGGTCATTTCAGCGTTGAATTTCTGAACGGCGAGCAGATTACTGCAAAAACCGTTCTTCTCTCCATAGGCCGGCGGGGAACTCCCCGCAAACTTGGAATACCGGGTGAGACCCTTGAAAAGGTTGCATACCGCCTGCTGGAGCCTGAAGCTATCAGCGGCAGGGATATCATGGTCGTTGGCGGAGGCGATTCGGCCATTGAGTCAGCCCTGTTACTTGCCGGTCAAAACACAGTAACCCTGTCGTACCGCAACGATGTTTTCAACAGGATCAAACCAAAAAACAAAGAAAGGATCAATGAAGCCATGCTTTCAGAAAAAATCAGGGTCCTGTTCAACACCTCCCCCGCCAGGATCAGCAATGATTCTGTGATCCTGTCCACAACCGGGAAAGAAGGCGAACTGAAAATCAAAAATGACCTGGTCTATATTTTTGCCGGAGGCGAACTGCCCACGCAGTTTCTTCAAAAGATCGGTTTGCAGATAACAAAGAAATTTGGTGAAGCAGTCCTAAAACATAAATAATGGTCATCCCACGTCCTGCGTTCCACGTCCTGCGTCCTTCGTCCTTCGTCCCACGTCCTTCGTCCCTCGTCCAACTATCTGCTTCTTCATGCTAAATACTTTATTTTCATGAATACCCGAATAAATCGAATCTTGTCCCTGCTTGTCCTGGCCTTTTTTGCCGGGTTTCCGCTGTATGGGCAAATATCTCCCGGCGAACTGGCCAAGGTACACAGCCACCTGGAAGGAATGTCAAACTGTACTAAGTGCCATATCCTTGGAAAGAAAGTCTCCCATCAAAAATGCCTTGACTGTCATACCGAACTGAAAACACGGATTGAACAAAAGAAAGGGTATCATGCTTCCGATGAAACCAGGGGAAAAGAATGTGTTGCATGCCACAGCGACCATCATGGCGTGAATTTCCAGATCATCCGGTTCACAAAGGAAAAATTCAATCATAATCTTACAGGATACACCCTTTCAGTGGTTCATGGGAAAAAAGCCTGTACCGACTGCCACAAACCGGCAAACATCAAAGATGAAAAGATCAGGAAGAAAACATTTACCTACCTGGGTTTAAATTCGACGTGCCTGACCTGTCATGCCGATTATCACCAGCAAACGCTTCCGGCCAATTGTACTGATTGTCATGAATCGGAAGCCTTTAAGCCTGCTTCAAAATTCAGCCACACCAGGGCAAAATTTCAGCTGGTCGGAAAACACCAGTCGGTTCCCTGTGTCGCCTGCCACAAAACCGGGATCAAAAACGGGCAGAAATTTCAGGAGTTTAAAGGGATCAAATACGACAACTGTCTCAGCTGCCATAAGGATGTTCACAATGGCAAGTTCGGGCTGAACTGCACTCAGTGCCATTCAGAGCAGTCTTTTAGCGTCATCCGCAGCGGACAGAGTTTTGATCATGACAAGACCGATTACAAACTGGAAGGGAAACATCAGAAAGTCGCCTGCAATTCCTGTCATAAAACAAAACTGACCAATGCGTTAAAATTTAACCGCTGCACCGATTGTCACACCGACTATCATAAGAACCAGTTCGCAAAACAGGGAGTGTTGCCCGATTGTGCCCATTGTCATACGGTGAACGGATTTTCAAACTTTACATTCACCATCGAACAGCATAATGAAGGCCCTTTCCCCTTAAAAGGCGCTCACCTGGCCATTCCCTGTTTTACCTGTCATATAAAAGGCAACACGAAAAATGACACTGTATGGAGTTTCAGGGAGATTGGGAAACGATGCATCGATTGCCACCAAAACATTCATCAGTCGATCATCAGTGAAAAATACTACCCGGGAGGCAGCTGCGAAAACTGCCATACTGAAGCCAGGTGGAATTCGGTCACTTTTGACCATAATAAAACAACTTTCGCGCTTTCAGGGGCGCATGCAGCAAAAACCTGCCGCGATTGTCATTTCAAAAAAGGAAACGACGGCGTTGCCGTCCAGAAATTCAACGGACTTCCGGGCCAATGTGTTGGCTGCCATAACGACATCCACGCAAGGCAGTTCGAAAACAACGGATCAACCGATTGCAACAGGTGTCATGAGCAGGGGTCATTCAAACCTGCTTCGAAATTTGACCACGCTAAAACGCTGTTTCCCCTTGACGGGAAACACAGGGATGTGCCTTGCGGCAAATGCCACAAGACCATACAGGATAAGGGAATTGCTTTTGTTCTTTACAAAATAAAGGATTTCAAATGCGAAAATTGTCATCATTAATTCTGGCAACAGTGCTCACAATGAGACTGTTCGGCCAATCATCACCTCACGGTGAGGGATTTACCATGAAATGTCTTGACTGCCATAGTACAACAGGGTGGAAAATCGACACAAAAACTTTGTCATTCAATCATAACGGAACCTCTTTTCCCCTTACCGGACAACACCAGGCTGTCGATTGCAGGCTGTGCCACACTTCCCTCGCCTTTTCAAAAGCAGGAAAGGAGTGTATTGCCTGTCACACCGATATGCACAACCAAACAGTTGGTGCCGACTGCGGAAGATGCCATACCCCGAATTCCTGGGTGGTGAACAACATTACCCAGATACACCAGCGAAGCCGGTTTCCGCTCGTAGGCGCTCATGTAGCGGCCGACTGCTTTTCGTGCCATAAAAATGCATCGGCAAATCTCCTGTTGTTCGGCCCATTGGGCATTGAATGCGTTGATTGCCACAAGGACAAATATGACGCAACTACGAAACCGAAACATATCCTGCCTGATTTCCCGACCAATTGCATCGAATGTCATTCCATGAGCGCTTTTTCGTGGGCAGGTGCCCGGTTCAACCATTCGGGCATTTCAGCGCCCTGTGTTCAATGCCATCAGGCAAACTACAATGCAACCGCAAATCCAAATCACAATGCCATCGGCTTTTCCACCAACTGTAATGACTGTCACACTTTCGACCCGGGATGGAAACCAGCCCAGTACAGGGAGCACGATGCCAAATCCTTTCCGATCTATTCAGGCAGGCACAATGGCGTATGGAATACCTGCAGCCAGTGCCACGCCAACCCGGCCTCCTATCTTCAATATACTTGTATCGATTGCCACGAACACAGTCAATCTGAAATGAGCAGCAAGCATAACGGTATAAACGGATACGCGTGGAACAGTCCTGCATGCTTTGCCTGTCACCCAACCGGGTCCAAAGAAGGGACCTTTAACCATGCTACTTCGGGTTTCCCGCTTACCGGGGCCCATACGGCCACCGAGTGCAACAAATGCCATGCAAACGGTTACGCCGGCACATCCCCCTTGTGTTACAGCTGTCATACGGCAAATTTCAATCTATCAACAAATCCGAACCACAGTACACTGAACATTCCTCACGAATGCGGCACCTGCCACACAACACTCCCGGGCTGGAAACCGGCAACATTCCCGATCCATGACAATTACTATGTTTTAGCTGGTGCCCATCTTCCGATCGCAAATGACTGCGCAACCTGTCACAAGGGAAATTACACCAACACCCCAAAATTATGTTTTGGTTGCCATGCTGATAAATACAACCAGTCGACCAACCCGAACCATACCACCTCCAATTTCCCGACAACCTGTGAAACATGCCATTCACAAGCTGCCTGGACTCCTTCAACATTCAACCATGCCAATGTGTACCCGCTTACTGGAGCACATGCAACCATCGCCTCAAATTGTTTTTCATGCCACCAGGGGAATTATATAACCACTCCCAACACCTGCGAAGGCTGTCATACTCCAAACTATAACGCGACAACCAATCCTGCCCATTCGGCAATCGGCATCCCGGCGACCTGCGTCACCTGCCATACTACCAACCCCAACTGGAAACCGGCCACCTTTCCAATCCACAGCAACTATTACGTTCTTGCAGGGGCGCATGTCAGTCTGGATTGCAGCACCTGCCATAACGGTACATACAACAACACGACCCCGACAATCTGTGTTGGATGCCACCAGGCCAACTACAACGGAACCACCAACCCGCCTCATGCAACTTCGCAGTTCCCGACAACCTGCCTCGACTGCCATACGCAATCATCCTGGACTCCTGCAAACTGGAACCACGACGGGTTGTATTTCCCGATCTATTCGGGCAAGCATAACGGCAAATGGAATACCTGCGCTGATTGCCATACAAATGCTTCAAATTATGCTGTCTTTACCTGTACAACCTCGTGCCATCCCCAGGCAACCATGAATAATAAACACCAGGGAGTTAGCGGTTACAGTTATAACAGCGCTGCCTGTTACAATTGCCATCCGCACGGCTCAGCCGGGAAAATGATGAACAGAATCATTATCAAGGACAATGACTAAATCTGCCGAAATGAGATACATACTCTGTTTCATGATGTCCGTGATCCCCGGTTTTATCGTGCTGGGGCAGAATCCCCGCGAAATAAAAGAAGGGAAAGTCTCATACATAACGACACAAAATGTTTATGTAAAATTTCAATCGACTGAAAATATTCAATCGGGCGATACCTTGTACGTCAGGAAGGACGGTCACCTCCTACCTTCTTTAATCGTAAAGGAAATCTCATCCATTTCATGCGTTTGTATCCCTGTTTCAGGGGAGAAATTATCAGTGGGGGACCAGGTGCTTGCCCGGCAAAAAGGACTGAGTCCTGAAAATCCCCAGGTTCCTGCTGAAGTTAAATCACAGGTGGTTGCAGCAAAAACCGATACGGCTGCCATAAAAAAAAAACAGCCGGTGAAACTGAAACAAAAGATTACCGGTAATTTCTCAGTTGCATCCTACCTGAACTTTTCAAATGTTGCTGCCAATTCTCAGAGGATGAATTATACTTTCGCGATGGTTGCCCAGAATATTGGCAATTCAAAATTATCGGCTGATGTTTATATTACCTTCGCACACCAGCTAAATGCATGGAATGCCATAAAAAGCAACATCTTTAATGGACTGAAGATTTACAGTCTTGCACTTAATTATGATTTTAACAGTCACAACACAATCTGGGTCGGAAGAAAAATCAACCCAAGGATTTCAAATGCAGGTGCTATCGACGGCTTGCAATATGAACTAAGAACAGGCACCTTTACGTTTGGCCTCATCGGAGGGACACGGCCCGATTACAGAGATTACAGTTTCAACACAAACCTGGTGCAGGTCGGCGCCTATGTGGGGCATGATCTGGCTAAGAAAGGCGGCACCATGCAAACTACACTGGCTTTTATCGAACAGACGAACAACGGGCAAACCGACCGGAGGTTCGCCTATCTGCAATATACAAACTCGCTGTTGCGGAACCTGTTCTTTTTCGGATCGGCAGAGGTGGACCTGTATAAAAAAACGATGAACCCGCTTGATACGGCAGTCAGCAGGGACACCACCTATAAAAAGGACAATTCGCCCCACCTTTCAAACATATATCTTTCGCTCAGGTACCGGCCTTTCAGGCAGTTATCGCTGTCGTTATCCTACAGCAACAGGCAGAATGTGATTTATTACGAAACCTACAAATCACTGGTAGAAAGGCTGTTGGAAGCATCAACCGTACAGGGATATACCTTGCAGGTCAGCTACCAGCCGGCTAAATTGCTCTCCGTTGGGATCAATGCCGGATATCGCGACAGCAAATCCGACCCCAGGCCATCAAAAAACCTGTATTGTTATATTACCGGGTCGAGGATTCCTGGCATCATGGTGACGGCAACCATTTCAGCTACCTTCCTCGAAACGGGTTATATGTCGGGAAAGATATACAGTGCCGGCATTTCGCGCGATCTAGTTCCGGGAAAACTTTACGGAGGGCTTGACTATCGCTATGTGATCTATAAGTTCTATAACGGGGAAGCGATGCCGGCACAGCAAATGGGCGAGGTTAATATTACCTGGCGGATTATGAAAAAGCTGTCGTGCGGATTCTATTACGAAGGTACTTTTGAGAAAACCTCAATGTTCAACCGGGTTTATATCAACCTTACCCAACGGTTCTGAACCCTGTTCCCGTTGCAACCAACAAGCTTTACTGAGGCTCAGACAACAATAAATCAGCCATTTAAATGGTTTTGGGCAGGTCATTGATTTTCTCTATCTTTGCGTTCTGAAATCAAGTTTCAATAAATTAAAACTTCCATCTGATATGAACAGGACCAAGTTAATCGTCACCATCGTATTTCTCCTTATGGGTATTGTTTTTATCGTGACCACCTGCTACCGGTCCGGTGAAAAAAAGCAACAAAAAGCCCTCCCCCCGGGCATGCATGGTGTGGTCATTGACGATGTTATTCAAACTTCCAACTACACCTACCTGCAGGTTGAGGAGAACAACAGCAAATTCTGGATCGCAGTTGTAAAAACCGGCAGCAAGGCAGGCGATTCGGTTTATTACACCATCTCTATGGAAATGAAGAATTTTGTCAGCAAGGAATTGAACCGCACCTTCCCCAGTGTATTTTTTGTTCAGGATCCAAGCAGCAAAATGCCGGGAAGCGAGCCTGCCCCAAAACTTACACCCCAGAAAGTTGATGTTGTGCAAAAATCAGATATTTCTGTAAAACCCGCGCAAGGTGGTATTTCCATTGCAGATCTTTATAAAAGCCCGGCCGGTTTTAATGGAAAAACCGTGATCATCCGGGGCGTTGTAACGAAATTCAACTCCCAGATCATGAAGAAAAACTGGATCCATATCCAGGACGGCACCAGCAACGCGGGAAAATTCGACCTTACCATCACCTCCCTCGACAGTCTGGCTGTGGGCAGTACTGCAACCTTTAAGGGAATTATCACGCTGAACAAGGATTTTGGTTACGGGTATACCTACGACGTAATTATGGAAGAGGCCAAAGTCTCAGATATAACTAAGTAGTCTCTTTCCCCGGTTCTTCCGGTTCATCATTTCTCACAACCTCGATCTTCAGGTTGGCCACCATGGCTGCCAGCACCCTGCTGCTGCCTGACTTTTTCAACCAGCTCCTCTCCTCTTACCCAAAACTCTTCTTCATGGTTTTCCATATGAATGAGATTAATGATATCAGGTAAACGCTGATATGCTGGTTTTGCTACAGGACAATCCATAGTACATACGGAGGCGCACGTACGTCTTATTTTTTAGTAAAACGCCTTTGTGCGCCATTGTAATTCCCTTTGTGCACCAATGTCGTTAGCATTTTTTTGAAAATCAAGATGATACTCAACATGGCGGAACCTTTCCAGGATAAATGGTGTAATTTTACTGGTCCCCATGTACTCAACCAACGTATTTTTTGTATTTTTAGGTTTTCTCAGAAGGAAAACTGCAAAAGGGAATAAAGGTTGAAGATCCTATTCAAATTATTGGTACTGCTCTTATGCTGCCATGCAACCGGCTGCAAAAAGAACGTGAATGAAACAAAACCGTTTCGTGCGTCGTTCAGCGCATTGATTGATCATTCAGGGTTTTCATTCGAACAGTCGGGCGATTACCGCTTGATGGGGGGCGCAGGTTTGATGGATAAAATAAACGGCACGGATTCTGCAGGATGCGTGATTGAATCGCGGCTTGAGATGGTCAGGACTTCACCTGTTCCCATTATTCAAAATAGTATCGGTATCTATTTTATTAATCATATCCCGGATGACAGTTTAAACTTTTCCCAACCCTTGCTACCTTTGCCCGAACGTATTTTCCGACGGTTATTTACTCCGGGAAAATACGGATACACATACCTGCCTTCCGTTAAGGGTGGAGTTATTGTTACATGGTACGATGGTGATGGGAGAAAATGGGGCACCGGCGCAGACGACCCTGCAGATACGATTCCACCTGCGCCGCCAAGTTACGCGCACAATGAGTTCGAAGTTGTATACAGCACTCCTGTACAACCAGGGACGTTTAACTACAGGCAGGAAGTTCATATGACATTCAGCTGCTGGATTTACAATGACGCCGGAGATAGTATTTTCATGGACCATGCCAGATTCAATACGATTTTTTCATATTGAGAGAATCAACTGGCAACCAGGTTGTAACTGTAAGCATATCTCAGAAAATATGGTTTTAAAATCAACAAACCTGGGGAAAAAATTGTTATTATCCGCAATCCTTTTCATCGGGCTGTCATCGTGCAGGATGCAAAAAGGCACGTTGACAGATATCGAAGGGCATGTTTACCGCACAGTCGTGGCCAGCAGCCAGGAATGGATGTGCGAAAACCTGAAGACCACCTCCTACCGCAACGGGGTGAAAATACCCATCGTCCCTGACAGCATCGCATGGCCTGCATTGCACGAGGGAGCCTGCTGCTGGTATAACAATGATGCCCGCAACGCAAAGGCTTATGGAGTGCTTTATAACTGGTATGCTGTAAAAACGGGCATGCTTTGTCCCAAAGGATGGCGGGTTCCGGGCGACGATGACTGGAAGTTCCTGGAGGGTTTCGCCGACAGCCTTTATCCGCCAGGAGACACTGAATGGGATAAACAGGGCGGGCGCGGATGCAATGCCGGCCGGCGGCTGAAGGCAGCGAAAGGCTGGAACAACAGTGGCGATGGCGGGGATGACTTGTGCTTCGCTGCGCTTCCCGGGGGCGAACGATGCAGCCATGGCCGCTTCTTCATTGCAGGCAGAAGTGGTTTGTGGTGGAGCAGTACCGCATATGACTCGTCCTATGCGTGGTACCGGAACATGATCTATGGCATGGATGAGGTTTTCCGAAACACCCACCCGAAATGGATGGGTTTTTCTGTAAGGTGCGTCAGGGATAAATAGCGGGATTCCGGAGCAAAATTCCATGATCGGTTGTTAAGCAACAAAATGCTACTTTTGTTTGCAATGAATTCTTTGCCCGCAGCTGAATTACATAAATTATTTTATGATATGATACAAATCAGGAAATCAGACATACTCCTTGTTCTTATTCTTACTATGGCAGGATGCAATATGAAAACGAATATAAATGCCAGGAAAGACAAACATGAACATATGGCATCTTTTGTGTTGGACACGACGCCGAAAGTCACCGGAATAGGCGGAATATTATTTATCTCGGAAAATCCACAAAAGACCAGAACTTGGTATGGGGAAAACCTGGGCCTGGCCATCAATCAATATGGTTCACCCTTCGAATTCAGGAATGCCAACCGTCCCGCCGAGATCAATTACCTGGAGTGGAGCCCGCTTAAAAAAGGAACCGATTACTTCGAGCCATCTAAAAAGGAATTCATGATCAACTACAGGGTTCAGAAGATTGAGGCACTGGTGAAAAAATTACGCGAAAACGGGGTAACGATCGTCGATACAATCGAAAAATTCGACTACGGAAAATTCGTTCATATCATGGATCCGGACGGAAATAAGATCGAACTCTGGGAGCCGGTCGACAGCATTTTAACTAAAATGGGGACAAAAACAACAAAATGAATCCTATGGCCACACCTGATAAAAATGAACAATTCCCGCTAAAAAATTACGGGAGATTATGCTTCCTGAAAAACATCATAACCCGGCCCAACATCATCGTGGGAGACTATACCTATTACGATGATTTTGAAGACGTTCACAACTTTGAAAAAAATGTGAAATACCATTTTGATTTTACGGGCGACAAGCTGGTCATCGGCAAATTCTGCATGATCGCATCGGGAGTCACGTTTATTATGAACGGCGCAAATCATTTATCGGAGTCCGTTTCAGCCTACCCTTTTGCCATTTTCGGCAAAGACTGGCAGCACGCCATGAATGGTAAAACTTATCCCTGCAAAGGTGATACTATCATTGAGAATGATGTTTGGATTGGTTTCCAGGCCACGATCATGCCCGGGGTGAGAATTGGCAACGGAGCCATTATCGCTGCCGGATCTGTTGTGACAAAGGATGTGGAACCCTACGCCATCGTGGGAGGGAATCCGGCGAAGGAAATCAGAAAGCGTTTTACTGACGAACAAATTGCCAAACTACTGGCAATACAATGGTGGAATTGGGATATTGAGAAAATAACCCGGAATGTTCAGAATTTAACCGGCCATGATATTGATGGCCTGATACAAGTCAAATAGCACTCGAAAATCCCTATTTTATCAGCATCTTCACGAGCCCGAGTTTGTTTTTATACGGGGCGTACCTGATGGGGATATCAATAAAATTGGCCTTTTTCATGATGGAGCGGGAATGGGAAAACACCTCGAAACTGTACTTCCCGTGATAATGCCCGATACCGCTGTTCCCCACGCCGCCGAATGGTAACCGGTCGTTGGCGATATGCATGAGTACTTCGTTGATGCACCCGCCGCCCGACGTTGTAGTATGAAGCATCTCCTCCTGCTTTTTCCGGCTGTCGGAAAAGTAGTAGAATGCAAGGGGCTTCGGATGGGAATTCACATAATTTGTAACCTCCTTCAGGTCTGTGAATTCCATCACCGGCAGGATCGGTCCGAATATCTCCTCCCCCATGATTGGGTCATCGGGTTTTACAGAATCGATGATGGTTGGAGCAATGTAACGCGATGCTACATCAACGCCGCCGCCGGTCACAATGCGTGCTCCTTTGAGGAACAGAGCCAGCCGCTCCGTTTTGGCCGTGGTGGCAATGCGCACATAATCAGGACTGCCCTTGGGATCAGCTCCGAAATATTCGGCGATTTTCTTCTTCATTAACTCCATCAGTTCGGCTTTCACTGAATGATGAACAAAGAGATAATCGGGAGCAATGCAGGTCTGGCCGGCATTGATGTATTTGCCCCAGACGATCCGGCTGGCCGCGACTTTCAGGTTGGCATCCTGGTCGACAATGCAGGGACTTTTCCCACCCAGTTCGAGCGAAACCGGGGTCAGGTTCCTGGCTGCGGCCTCCATCACCACCTTACCTACCAACGGACTGCCGGTAAAGAAAATATAATCCCACGATTGCGCCAGCAGCGCCTGGTTGGCCGCACGACCTCCCCCAAACAGGGCGATATATTCAGGGGGGAAGAACTCGGCGATCATCTGCCCCATCACCTTCGCAGTACATGGCGTATACTCCGATGCTTTCAACACGGTACAGTTTCCCGCGGAAATGGCTCCCACCAGTGGATTGATCAGCAGCTGAAAAGGGTAGTTCCATGGAGCGATCACCAGCACGAGTCCATAGGGTTCCTTGTAAATCCGGCTGGTTGACCAGAAATGGATCATCTGGTTAGTGAAAACCCTTTTGGGCTTTGCCCACTTCCGCAAATGGCGGATGTGTTCGCCGATTTCCGACAATACCAGGCCAATCTCCGTACCATAGGCTTCAAACTTCGACTTATGCAGGTCCTTCCACAATGCTTCGTAGAGCCGGTCCTCGTATGCTAAAATTGCCTTTTTCAACGTTTTTAACTGGGATATCCTGAAACCTATATCCTTTGTTTTATGTGTGTTGAAAAACAACCTTTGTTTTTCAACGATCGCATTGACATGTTCGTCCATTTTTTCTACAGGGGTGGAACTCCTGCGGAGTTCCGGGTTAATAATATGTTTGAAGGCTAATTATTTGCTATTTTACCATTTCACCATTTCACCATTTCCAATTTCGCTACCTCGCTATTTCGCCACCTCGCTAACTCTTTTCATGCCCCTTAAACCCGCTCATCGATTTATAAATTCCAAGCCATTTGCCGACGAAGAGGTCGAACCATCGTACCGGCAGGATTCCTTTGGTGAAGGGGACAAGTTTTACCATAAAAGGTGCCCTCACAAACAACCTGTTGGATTTGATTGCACGGACAACCAGGGCCGCAAGGGTTTCAGGTTTGAGGAGGGGAAGCAGGGGATTCACCTTAACGCCTGCGAACATCCCGGTATTAATGTATGACGGACAAACAGTGGTTACCCTGACTCCCGACCGCGATAATTCAAGCTCCATGCGCATGGCTTCCGACCAGCCGACGACCGCCCATTTGCTGGCGCAATAAACCGACATCTGCGGGTTTGACAGCATCCCTGCGGCCGATGCGATGTTCACGATGTGACCAGACTGCTTCCGGATCATGGCCGGGAGAAATTCGAGCGTCACATGCATCAGCGCACTCGTATTTACCGCAATAGTTCTGTCGATGCCGGCATGGGTGAAATCTTTAAAGTCGCTGTTTCCTGTAATAATCCCGGCATTGTTTATCAGGATATCAACCTCCCCAACTTCGGATTGGACTTTCATGGCTGTTTCCCTCACCTGTGCAAGATCTGAAACATCAACCAGATATGGATGCACGCTGAAATGCATAGCCCGGAGTTCACGAGTGGTTTCATCCAGCTTTTCCTTATTAATGTCCCAGATCACCAGGTTGGCAGCTCCGTCCTGAAGACACATATCACCCATGAGCCGTCCGATGCCGGCAGCTCCTCCGGTAACCAGCACCGTAGTTTCCTTTATCTTTGTCATAATTTTCAGTATATTTGCAGGAATATCATCAAAAATACAATTTTTTCGGTTCGATGAATATTCTTTTTCGTGGAAATATTACTGCGGAGAAAGTTTTATTTGGTGATATTAAAAGAATTTCGTAGTTTTGCAGCCCGTTTAAAAGGCCTATAAACAATTAACAGAATCAACACTTACAGCAATGAATTTAGCTCCTGAAGTAAAAAAGAAAGCATTTTTAGAACACGGAAAATCAGAATTTGACAGTGGGTCAACTGAAGCCCAGGTGGCCCTGTTCACCATGAAGATCCAGCATCTTACCGAACATCTGAAAAAGAACAAGAAAGACATGGTTACAGAACGGTCGCTGGTGATCATGGTAGGAAAACGCAGGAAATTGCTGGATTACCTGAAAAGCAAAGAAATTCAGCGGTATCGTGACATCATCAAAAAGCTCGGTATCCGTAAATAATTTTTTTTATTTCTTTATAAATCAAGAAAGAGGCAATGTGATAATTGCCTCTTTTAATATCTGAAAGACAACACACATGAATGGAATAACAAAGACTTTTACCCTTGCCGACGGCAGGGAGATTACTATTGAAACAGGGAAACTCGCCAAACAAGCCGATGGGGCTGTAGTTGTAAAGATGGGCGATACTATGTTGCTGGCTACCGTCGTAGCCATGCAGGAAGCCAAGGAAAACGTTGACTTCATGCCCTTATCCGTTGAATACCGTGAAAAATATGCTGCTGCCGGAAGGTTCCCGGGTGGTTTTTTCAAACGCGAGGCACGGCCTTCCGATTATGAGATTTTAATTTCCAGGCTGATCGACCGGGCCTTGCGCCCCCTCTTTCCTGATGATTTCCATGCTGAAGTCCAGGTAATCGTCACCCTGATCTCTGCAGATACGAATGTACTGCCCGATGCACTGGCATGTCTCGCTGCTTCGGCAGCGCTCGCCGTAAGCGATATCCCCTTCAACGGCCCCATCTCCGAAGTGAGGGTTGCCCGCATCAAGGGACAGTTTGTCATCAACCCGAATATCGATGCCATGGTCGACGCAGATATCGACATCATCGTAGCCGCCTCGCTCGACAATATCATGATGGTTGAAGGCGAAATGAAAGAAGTTTCGGAAGACGATATGATCGAAGCCATCCGCATCGCACACGAAGCCATCAAGGATCAGTGCAATGCACAGCTCGAACTGGCGTCGATGATTGAAAAATCAAAGGTAAAACGTACTTACTGCCACGAAACAAATGATCCTGAATTCAAGGAAAAGGTAAAGGCAGCAACTTACCAGAAGGTTTACGACATGGCCTCCAGCGGCAATGCCAACAAGCACGAACGCAAAAAGATCATCGAAGGGATCAAGGAAGAATTTGTTGCCACCCTCACCGATGAGGAAAAGGATACAAAGAAACCCATGATCGGCCGTTATTACCATGAAGTTGAAAAGGAAGCCATCCGCAACGCAACCATGGATAACCGCCAGAGGCTGGACGGCCGTAAACTCGACGAAATCCGCCCCATCTGGACCGAGATCGATTATTTACCCGCAGCCCACGGATCCGCCATCTTCACCCGTGGCGAAACCCAGTCGCTGACTACGGTTACCCTGGGTACCAAGCTTGATCAGCAGGCCATCGACGGAGCGATCATTGAAGGTAAAGTTAATTTTATCCTTCACTATAATTTTCCATCGTTTGCCACCGGTGAAGTCAAGCCGATCCGCAGCACAGGCCGCCGCGAAATCGGCCATGGGAACCTGGCACTTCGCGCACTGAAAAACATGATCCCCCAGGGAGCTGATAATTTGTATACCATCCGCATCGTTTCCGACATCCTTGAATCGAACGGCAGTTCTTCCATGGCAACCGTTTGCGCGGGAACCATGGCGCTGATGGATGCCGGCGTGAAGATTGTCAAGCCCGTTTCAGGCATTGCCATGGGGCTGATCACCGACAACAAACGTTATGTCGTTTTATCCGACATCCTGGGCGATGAAGATCACCTGGGCGACATGGACTTCAAGGTTTGCGGCACCCGCGACGGGATTACCGCCTGCCAGATGGATATCAAGGTTGACGGGTTGTCATTCGATATCCTGCGCGAAGCACTGGCCCAGGCCCGCCAGGGACGTATGCACATCCTCGGGGAAATGGCGAAGACCATCACCGAGCCGCGTGCCGATTTCAAACCGTTCGTTCCCCGTATCTTCCAGATGAAGGTACCCAAGGAATTCATCGGCGCCATCATCGGCCCCGGCGGCAAAGTCATCCAGGAGATGCAGCGCGAAACAGGCACGACCATTGTTATTGAAGAAGTCGGTGAATTTGGCATCGTCGATATCGTGGCTGATAACCTGGAAGCACGCGACAAGGTGATCGAAAAGATAAAAAGAATCGCTTCGGTTGCCGAAGTGGGCGAAATTTATAAAGGAAAAGTGAAAAACATCCAGTCGTTCGGAGCTTTTGTTGAAATTCTCCCCAACCAGGACGGGTTGCTACACATTTCTGAAATTGACTGGAAACGTCTTGAGAAGGTTGAAGACGCCCTTAAAGTTGGCGACGAGATCGAAGTGAAACTCATCGAGGTTGATCCGAAGACCGGCAAACTTAAACTATCACGCAAAGCGTTGCTTCCAAAACCGGAAGGGTATGTTGAACGGAAATCAGAGCCACGGCCCGACCGCGACCATGACCGCGACCGCGATCGTGACCGTGACAGGGGACATGACCGTGACGGCGACCACCGGGGCCCCCGCAGGTAATTCTGCTGTAACCTAAAGTTGATTTTCACGTAAAACAACCTGAACAAGGTTTAACACAAATTGCATTCGCATGAGGCAGTTAAAAATTACGAAACAGGTTACCAACCGTGAAACCGCATCGCTGGATAAATACCTCCAGGAAATTGGTAAAGTTGAACTGATCACGGCTGATGAGGAAGTATCGCTTGCCCAGCGTATCAAGCAGGGCGATATGGCCGCACTCGAAAAACTGACCAAGGCCAACCTGCGTTTCGTGGTTTCTGTTTCCAAACAATATCAAAACCAGGGATTGAGCCTTCCCGACCTCATCAACGAAGGGAATCTCGGACTTATTAAGGCAGCCCAGCGGTTTGACGAAACCCGCGGTTTCAAATTTATCTCTTATGCCGTATGGTGGATCCGTCAATCGATCCTGCAGGCACTGGCCGAACAGTCGCGTATTGTTCGGTTGCCCCTCAACAAAATCGGTTCGATAAATAAGATCAACAAAGCATACGCCCAGCTCGAACAGCAATACGAACGTGAACCGAATGCCGGGGAAATTGCTCTGTTGCTCGAGGTTTCGGAGAACGAGGTGAAGGAGTCGATGCGTAACTCTGGCCGTCATGTCTCCATGGACGCCCCGCTTATCCAGGATGAGGACAACACCATGTATGATGTTCTCCGGAGCGAGGAAAATACCACGCCGGATAACGGGTTGCTCTATGAATCGCTGAAAAAGGAGATCGAACGGGCTGTTTCAACCCTCACCCAGCGTGAAGCTGATGTGATCCGCCTTTATTTCGGACTGAATGGCAGTCACCCGATGACCCTCGAGGAGATTGGTGAAAAATTCGACCTTACGCGCGAACGGGTCCGCCAAATCAAGGAAAAAGCCATAAGACGGCTCAAACACACCTCGCGAAGCAAGATATTGAAGACGTACCTGGGATAGGTGACAAGGTGACAAGGTAAAGGTGACAAGGTGACAAGGTAACAAGGTGACAAGGTGACAAGGTGACAAGGTAACAAGGTACGAAATCGTAAATCGTAAATCGTAAATCGTAAATCGTAAATCGTAGATGTCTGTCCTTATAGCCCCATCGCTCCTTTCAGCCAATTTTCTGAACCTGCAGAAGGATGTTGAGATGCTTAACAGGAGCGAGGCTGACTGGCTGCATCTTGACGTGATGGATGGGGTTTTTGTACCCAACATTTCCTTCGGGTTTCCCATTATTCAGAAAATCAGGGGAGCGACCACCAAAATACTCGATGTCCACCTGATGATTATTGATCCCGAACGGTATCTTGAACGGTTTAGAAAAGCCGGCGCCGACGTCATCAGTATTCACGCAGAAGCCTGTAAAAACCCGCTGGAGTCAGTTAAAATAATCAGGAGCCTCGGTGCCAGGGCTGGTATCGTTATCAATCCTGAAACACCTGTGAATGTCATTGAGAATCTTATCAGCCAGGTGGATATGGTATTGATCATGTCGGTCCATCCGGGATTTGGAGGACAATCATTTATTCAGGAAACCTTTGGGAAAATCGAAGCGGTGAAAACCATGATCAGCGAAATTAACCCGGGCGTACTGATTGAGGTGGACGGCGGTGTTGACTTACTGAACGCCGGGAAACTTGTAAAATCAGGGGTTGATATCCTTGTAGCCGGTAACACAATTTTCGCATCTCCTGATCCACTTCAAACCATCCATCTTCTTAAAAACATCTCTTAATCGCCCTCTGAGGTTATTTCTTATATTTCCTTCGCCTTTTTTTTCTAATTTTACAAAAAAAACACCGGGCATGGATTTCAAGGGAGCCAGTGAATATATCGTTCAGCGCCTGAATTCGGAACTAAGTCCGTCGCTCTTTTACCATACTCCCGGACACAGCCTTGATGTTCTCACGGCCATACGAAAGTTGGGTGAAACTGAAGATATCGATGACCACGCCAGGATCTTACTTGATACGGCAGCGCTTTTCCATGATGCGGGCATGTTGGTTCAATATCATGATCATGAAGCGTTCTCAGTGACCCTGTGTCATGAAATTCTTTCCGGATTTGGATACTCCGACACTGAACTCGATCAGATTTCCAGTCTTATCCTGGTCACCAGGCTTCCCCAGCATCCTGCAAATATTCTTGAACAGATAATTTGTGACGCCGACCTGGATTACCTTGGCAGAGATGACTACTTCATCAACTCGTTCAAACTCAGGCTTGAATGGCAGGTCAACGGGATTAGAAACACAACTTTGAACGAGTGGTTTGACCTCCAGGTAAAATTTTTATCTGAACACCATTATTTCACAAAATCTGCGTTCAATTTAAGAAACGCAAAAAAAATGGCTAACCTGGCAGAACTAAGAACCATCGTAAATAATTCAGGACCGCAATTATAAATCTGAAATCGTAAATCGTAAATCGTAAATCGTAAATCGTAAATCGTAAATCGTAAATATTTTTTTTATGGCCCCCTCTAACCCCGACAAGAAGTACAACAACATTATCCTGATCCCAACCGATTTTTCTGAGGTATGCAGCAACGCTATCTCCCATGGCGTAAAGCTGGCAAAATTCCTCGGGTACTCAGTTTGCATACTCCATATCATCAACAAGGAGACCAAGGCTGAACTGAAAAAGAAAAATGTCGGTGTCGACTTTATCGAATACCGGTTGAAGGAGTATAAAAAATATTACGAGAAAAAATACCAGGTTGTGGTAGATACAATAGCTGTTGAAGGGAACATTTTTTCAACCATCAGCGATATTGCCAGGGAGATCAAAGCAAACCTGATGGTGATGGGAACCCATGGAAAAAAGGGCCTCCAGCATGTTTTCGGAAGCTATGCACTGAAAGTCGTCGTGGAAGCCCCTGTTCCTGTCGTGGTGGTTCAAAAGCGCGCCTTTAAGCTGGGCTATAACAACATCGTTTTCCCCGTGAGCAATGATCTGGAGCCCCGCCAGGCTGTGCATTGGGCGAAACTGATGGCCAAACTCTTCAACGCCAAACTCCATATCGTGATTTGTCCTGAAAAAGAAACGGGCAGGAAAACAAGTTTGTCGATCATAACCAAGCAGATTACCGACATCTTTGATGCTGAAAAGGTCTCCTATATCTGTCAGTTTGCAGAAACCTCGGTCAAGTTTGCCGAAGAAGTGATCTCCTACAGCGTACTCAACCGTGCCGACCTGATCATGATCATGACACGGCCCAACGTCGATGTTGCCGGATTCAGCCTGGCCTCATGGGATGAACGGCTGATGTTCAACGATGCACAGATCCCGGTCATGGGCATTAACCCAGTCGAGTACGGGTTCCATTATTTTGAGTGGTCCATGCTTGCATAAACAGGTAGCGAGGTAGCGAAATAGCGAGGTAGCGAAAAAGTGAAGTACCGAAACAGTGAAATAGTGAAATGGTAAAAATGTACCTTTTCCCAAATCCCCCCAGGAACTCCGTAGGAGTTCCATTCCTATAGCTGAATAGAAGGATTATATCAATGGAGAATACGGAAGCAAAGCAGCGCATTGCAGAATTATCGGATGAAATCCGAAGGCACAATCACAATTATTACGTGCTTTCGAAGCCGGAGATAGGCGATTTTGAATTCGATATGCTGCTGTCGGAACTTATCCGTCTGGAAACCGAGCATCCTGAATTTATTGAACCCGGCTCCCCTACCCAGCATGTCGGAGGCGGGATCACCAAAGAATTCAGGCAGGTTCAGCATAAATACCCAATGTTGTCGCTGGGCAACACCTATTCCGAGGAGGAGATCCGCGATTTTGAAGAACGTATCCATAAACTCATCGGCGATGAGGTGGAGTACGTGTGTGAACTGAAATTCGACGGTGTGGCCATTGGCCTCACTTACCGCCACGGAACGCTCGTTCAGGCTGTCACCCGCGGCGATGGTGTTCAGGGGGACGATGTCACCACCAATATAAAAACCATCCGGAGCATCCCGCTTAAACTGCATGGCACGGGCTTCCCCGATGAGTTCGAGATCCGCGGAGAGATCATCCTTCCCCACGCCAGTTTTGAAAAGATCAACCTCCAGCGTGAAGCGGATGGTGACGAACCCTTTGCCAACCCGCGAAATGCCGCATCCGGCAGCATCAAGATGCAGGATTCGGCCGAAGTGGCCAAACGGCATCTTGACGGTTTCTTTTATCATCTCCTTGGGAATGACCTTCCCTTCCGCACCCACTATGAAAGTCTCGTTGCTGCGAAATCATGGGGATTTAAAATTTCTGATTTCGCGGTCCGGTGCAAAACTGCTGAAGATATCTTTAAGTACCTTGAAACATGGGATGCTGCGCGATATGATCTCCCGTTTGATATCGATGGTGTTGTGATTAAGGTCAATGACATCCGCCAGCAGGAGATGCTGGGGTTTACGGCTAAATCTCCCAGATGGGCCATATCGTATAAGTTCAAAGCCGAACAGGCTGCAACGAGACTGATTTCGGTCGACTTCCAGGTTGGGCGCACAGGGGCCATCACCCCGGTGGCAAATCTTCAGCCGGTTCAGCTTGCCGGAACGGTTGTAAAACGCGCATCCCTGCATAACGCTGATGTTATTGCGCTCCTGGATGTGCGCGTCGGCGACATGGTTTATGTAGAGAAAGGCGGGGAGATCATCCCTAAAATTGTGGGGGTCGACCTTGAAAAACGCCCTGCCGACGCTCTTTCATTCTCATTTGCCAGCACCTGCCCCGAATGCGGTACTGCCCTGGTGCGTACTGAAGGTGAAGCGGCATGGTATTGCCCGAATGAAACCAGTTGCCCTCCGCAAATCAAAGGGAAACTGGAACATTTTATTTCGCGTAAGGCCATGAACATCGACAGCCTGGGCGAGGGTAAAATCGGGATGCTGTTCGACAACGGGCTGGTTCACCATTGTGCCGATTTGTACGACCTGACTTTCGACCGGATGATCGGACTTGAAAAAATCTATGAATCAACCAACGATAAAAGGGAAAAGAAAATCTCATTCCGCGAAAAGACAGTCACCAACATCCTGAACGGAATCGAAGCATCGAAAAGCGTCGGTTTTGACAGGGTGCTATTTGCCCTTGGCATCCGTTTTGTGGGTGAAACCGTTGCAAAGAAACTGGCATCCCATTTTATCACGGTCGACAAGCTCATGGCTGCCGGTATCGATGAACTCACTGAGGTAGAAGAGATCGGTGAAAAGATAGCACAGAGTCTCCTTGCCTGGTTTTCAGAACCGGTTAACCTGGAACTCATCAGCCGGCTCAGGTCAGCCGGCATCAGGTTCGTGATGGAAGAATCACAGGTTCCCCTGCTGAGCAATAAATTTACCGGGATGACCTTCGTGGTAAGCGGTGTTTTCGGGAATTTTTCGAGGGCTGAACTAAAAAAAACGATCGAAGCCCATGGCGGAAAAAATGTCGGTTCCGTGTCGGCAAAAACGAGTTACCTCCTTGCCGGGGAAAATATGGGGCCGGAGAAACGCAAAAAGGCTGAAAAGCTTGGGGTCCCCATTATTTCAGAGTCGGATTTTGCAGTCATGATCCGTGAAGCGTAAATATCCCTTGTTACCTTCGGTGTAATTGGTCATCTGCCAAGATCAATGTATTATCGTCAGTTTCCTGGTGATCATAAGCGTTGATGACCGGATAACCAGCAAATACAATCCCGGTGAAACCCCTGAAATATCCATGACTTTCTCAATTGATCCTGAAGCCATTACCTCCGACCGGATCAACCTGCCCTGGTCATCAAATATACTGATCAGGGTCTTCTCTCCCAATGGCAAATTGAAGGTTACCCGGGCCTGTGATGCAGCGGGGTTGGGATATACGGAACAGGAAGCGCTAGTCTGCGCCGGCAGTTCCTTCACATCCGTAAAGGACTGTCCCCCAGGCAATTTATTGGTGATAAAGGCATGTCTGACGATGTCGATCATCTGCATCAGTTTGGTTACCGATGCCAGGGTGTCGGGGCTGGTGTAGTCCCGTGCGAACACCAAAGCCAGGTCAAGTTCC
>Ga0114951_10000698_pt1 | contig 45522 bp, 43 predicted proteins | sample AM7aDNAmetaG_FD_88677 | JGI IMG/M metagenome (GOLD analysis project Ga0114951, IMG submission 88677) | Freshwater microbial communities from Finland to study Microbial Dark Matter (Phase II) - AM7a DNA metaG | ecosystem: Environmental > Aquatic > Freshwater > Lake | place: Finland: Lake Alinen...
AAGTGCTACAACGAGAGCGCGACGCCCTTCGCCTGGAACTACACGGGCAAGCCGCTGACGGTGTGAATATGCATAATGGACTTCAGGAACGCAACACTAGCGGAGGCTGAGGTAGGTGCCGAGCCCGACGGGGATCGGCAGCCAGAAGTTGATGAGGCGGTAGACGAGGACCACCGCGACGGCCGCGCTGGAGGCCAGGCCGAACCCTGCGAGGAGGGCGATCATGACGCCCTCAACGGCGCCGAGGCCGCCGGGCGTCGGCGAGAACGAGCCGACCACGTTGGCTACGCCGTAGGCGATCAGCAGGTAGGCGACCGGGACCCACTCGTGGAAGGCCAGCATCACCAGCACGAGGCAGACGATGTCGAAGGCCCAGTAGCCGCAGGCGAAGCCGAGGGTACGGATGTGGCGACGGCCGTCCTGGCGGAGCAGCCGCCAGCCGTCGACGACGCCGTCGAGCCATTCGTCGAGCTGCGAGAGCGAGATGTCGATGCGGCTGCTGCGCCGGTTGAGCCAGCCAACCACCTGCCGCGCCCGTCGGCGCAGGGCGCTCGTGTGGTTGAGCAGCCAGAAGCCGTACCCCGCGAGCACGAGGAGGAGCAAAAGAAAGAGTGTCGCGAGGACCAGGGCAAAGTCGTTGGCCTGGCCGCGAAGCACAAGAACGACCAGCCCGACGGCGAAGAGCGCGAAGAGGACGCTGTAGGCAAAGGCGTTCTGGAAGATCACCGCGATGAGGACGCGAGAGTGCGGCATCCCGCGCTTCTGGAGTACGCGGTAGGTAACGGCGGCGCCGCCCACGCCGCCCGCCGAGAACAGATGGGCGGCGGCCAGGCCGGCGAGGTTGATGCGCAGCGCGAGGCCGAGGCCGAGAGGATAGCGCAGAAGGCCGAGAAGCCGGCGGAAGAGCATCGAATAGAAGAGCAGGGAGACGCATTCGACCGCCACCGCGACGACGAGCAGGGGCAAGCTTGCCGCGCGCAGGAGGTCGAGCGCGTGCTTCTGCCCGGCAAGTCGCGGCAGGATGAGAAACAGCGCGACCACGATGACGAGGAAGATGATGGCGGCGCGCAAGCGGTGCGTGCGCCGCGGGGCGGGGGAGGGGGCGGGCATGACCTTGGCAGGGTATCACGGCGCCCGGGGCGTGGGTCAGCGCCTGGTCTTGCGTCCCCCGCGCTTCTGCCGGCCGGCCGGCGTGCGGTCCTCGCCGAGCACCGTGCGCTCGATCTCTTGCCGGCGGATCCACGCGTAGGCGGCCGCGGCCGGCACGCAGGTGAAGGGGATCACGCACAGGGCGAACCAGCCCCAGCGCCGTGCCTTGAACGTGACGAAGACGCCGTAGACGTAGGTCATGGCCCAGCCGGTGAGCATGACGACGCCCCACACCACGTAGGCGGGTCTGGGGATGAACGTGACCCTGAAGACTTCGGCGAAAGCGCGCGTGAGGAAGAGCACGAGCGTGATGCTCGAGACGAGGAAGAGGTTGGCGAGGCGCCGCAGCTCCGCGGCCAGCTCGGGACCCACGGCGACGCCGCGATCGTCCTTGTCGTACTTGGTGAAGTCGAGCAGACCTGCCATGGCTCCCGCCCCCGCGTGTGCGGCGCCCGCCGGCGGGGCATGAACCCGGAGACGCGACGACGGAGCTAGTCTCAGCGATGGCAGGTGCGAACACAACCCCGCCCGGCGGTCACGCGATCGTCTACGACGCGTTCATGTGGCCGTTTGAGCGGGCCGCTCTGGGCGCCTGGCGGCGCCGCCTGGCGGCGCGCGCCCGAGGCCGCGTGCTCGAGGTCGGCGCCGGCACCGGCAGCCAGCTGCGCTGGTACCCCGACGGCGCCGAGGTCACGGCGCTCGAACCCGACCCGGGCATGGCGGCGCGCGCCCGCCGCGCCGCCGCGCGCGCCGCCGTGCCCGTCACCGTGGTCGATGGGGTCGCCGAGCGCCTGCCGTTCGCCGCCGCGAGCTTCGAGGCCGCCGTCACGAGCTTCAGCTTCTGCACGGTCGCCGACCCGGCGGCGGCGCTCGGCGAGCTCCGCCGGGTGCTGATCCCCGGCGGCCGCCTGCTGATGCTCGAGCACGTGCACCTGCGGTGGCAGCCGGGGCGGCGGCTGCAGAGCTGGGCGGCGCCGGCGTGGGCCGCGGTCGCGGGCGGCTGCCGCCTGGACAGAGATACGGTCAGGTTCGTCCGGGAGGCGGGCTTTTCGGTTTTGCGCGAGCGTTCCCACGTGCTCGGCTGGATCGTCGAGATCGAGGCGCGCAGCCCCGTCGGGTTGCGGCCGCCGCCGATCTCTGGTTGACTGCCGCCTCGAACGCACAACCGCGGCGTCCCGACGCGCCCCTTCATCCGTTCGCCTCCCCATACCTTCTCAGCGCGGCGTGCGCATGCAGGTCAAGCTGCTCCGGTGCGCAGAACGCTCCGTCGGCACAGGCCTCGCCGCTGCCGCTGGAGGAACCTCGTCGAAAGGACCTTGTGTCCCGACGCCATAGATGGATCGCTGTCCTTGCCTTTCTCACCGTCGCCACAGCCCTCACCGCAGCCCTGGTGGCTCCCGCCGCCGACGCGTCGACCCCGCTGAGCGGCAAGCTGCGCATCGCCAGGCGCGAACTGCGCCGGGCAAACGAGCGCCTGCAGGCCGCCGAGGCGGCTCTTGCCGCCGCGCTGGCCGGGACCACCGGCCCCGCCGGTACGCCGTCGGGCTCGGCCTCCCCACAGCCTGAGACGGCCTCAGCCCCTGCTCCCGCCTCCGTCGATTGGCTGAAGGCCGAGGTCGCCAAGGCCCGCAAGGCCGTGCGCGTCTGGGAGATGCGCGTGCAGCGCATCGCCGGCCAGGTTCGCCAGCGGCAGCAGATCGCCGGCTGGGAGCGCCGCGCCGAGTGGATGCCCATCATCGAGATCGCCGCCCGCAGGTACCACGTGAAGGCCGACGGCATGTACCGCATGATGATGCGCGAGTCCGGAGGCCGCCGCCGGGCCGGCGCCGATTCCGCCTTCAAGGGCCTCTTCCAGTACTGGACTGTCGCCTGGTCCGCGAGCTGGAATCCTTGGCGTCACGACAGCATCTACGACGGCAGCTCGCAGATCTTCGCGACCGCCTACGCCATTCACGAGGGGTGGGGCCCGCAGTTCTGGACGACGACCTTCGCCTCGCAGTACTGATCGACCCGCTTCGGCGGTGACGCGGGAGCGATCCCGCGCGGGGCCAGCGGCGGCCGCGGCCCCCGGGCCCCGGCGGCCGCTGACGTCAGGGCTTGCGCGGCAGTGCGCGGGGCCGCTCGCCCTCACCCTCCAAGGCGGCCGTTGCCGAAGCGCCGCTCACAGCTGCGGCGCCCGTCCGCCCAGGATCCGGGCGCCGGTTTCGTACAGCCCGAGTCCGACCATAAGGCCCACGGCGATGGCGACGAGGACGAACAACGCGGTCGTAAGATCGGTCATCCCGATGGCAAATTCCGGCCCGAAGATCTGCGTGAAGCCGGTCAGCGCGAGCGTTCCGGGGATCAGCAGAATGAACGTCGGCGAGAACGTGACGAGGCGAGGCGGCCCCGAGGTGTGGGCGGCCGCCCATTCGGCGACGAGTGCCATGAGGACGGCCCCGCACACGGCGGCCAGATAGGGGCTGCCTGCGGCGTCGCCGAGCTCCAGTCCGACGCGCGCCGCCAGGCAGACGGCGAACAGCCACGGCAGGACGCGCAGCGGCGCCGCGAAGTGAAGCGCGACGCCCACGGCGAACAGCAGCGTGCCCGCCCACGGCGCCCACCTGCCGAGGTCGGCCGCGGCGCTCGTGACGGCGTCGGCCGGCGGCAGATGGACCACCTGCTGGGCGGCAAGCAGTCCGAACACCAGCAGCGCCACCTGTACCAGGGCGTAGGCCAGTCGGCCGGCGCCCGAGACGATCTGCCGGTCGGCGAGCTCCAGGGTGGCCAGCGTGAGCGGCACGAACGGCAGGCTGAGCAGCAGCGGCGGGACCAGCGCATGGTAGGGGGCGTCGACGAGGCCCTGGCGGGCCATGAGAAAGACGACGCATCCGCAGACGAACGACGTGATGACCGGTCGCAGCATCTCGAGGCGATGGACCGTGGTGCCGAGGATGCGGAGGGTGCCGGCCAACAGGCCCAGCACCACGGCGACGGCCGTCACCGGCCATGCCAACTGCAGGATCAGGGCGAAGCCCAGCGTGGCGAGGCCGTGGCCGGCGATCAGGACCAGGGGGTGGTAGCGGGGCTTCGCCGCCAGGATGGCATCGAGACGCGCCAGGCCGTCGGCGGGATCGATTGCGCCCCCCTCGGCCGCTTCGACGAGGTCGTAGAGCGCCTGCACCTGGTCGAGGCGCAGCGCTCGGGCACCCTCCGCGGCCATCTCGACGCGCAGGTCGCCGCGGTCGCGGAGCACGGCGATGGCGCCCGTGGGCAGCGTGTAGAAGCTGCAGTCGGTGACGCCGTAGGCGCCGGCGATGCGCCTCAGCGCCGCGTGGGTCCGGGCGACCGTCTCGCCGGCGGCGATCATCAGCAGCCCGAGCCTGGCGGTGAGCCGCGTCAGCTCGGGCGTCGCACGGCCGCCGCCGGGCGCGGGACAGGCGGGCCCGGCGGCTGGGGTTTCCCCGCGGACGGCCTCGCTGCGGGAGGCGTCAATCGGTGCGCTCATGGCGTAGGAGGTTCGCTCAGGGCGCCGGCGCGCCGCCCACCGCGAAGTCGAAGACCACTTTCACGGCGCGGTTGCGGCCTTTCGCATGCGCTACCAGAAGAGCGTCCTGGTAGCGATCGAGGCTGAAGCGGTGCGTGACCAGCGCCGGCAGCTCGAGTCTGCCCCGGTCGAGGAGGTCGAAGAAGACCTCGAAGGCGTGCTTCCGCTGCCCCTCGACCTCCTCGATGCCGAAGGCGTTGGAGCCGACCAGCTCGATCTCCTTGAAGTAGTGGGGCGTCCACTCGAAGCGCTTCGGCCGGCTCACGCCGGTGATGACGATGCGGGCGCGGGGGCGCGCCACGCGGATGCCCGCGGCCAGCGTCTCCGCCGACCCCACGGTGTCGTAGACCACGTCGATCCCGCCGTGCAGCCAGGGTGGCCCGAAGCGCGGCTCGATGAGGCGTTCGCCGCTGAGCCGTGCCACCGCCGCGACGAGCTCGGCGGTCGAGCCGGCACGCACGACGGCGTGCGCTCCCATGGCACGCGCCAGCTCCGCCTGGAAGCCGTGGCGGGCGACGGCGACGATCTCGGCGCGAGGGTAGGCCGCCCTGAGAAAAGCGATGGTGAGCAGACCGAGCGTGCCGCAGCCGTAGATCAGCGCCCGCGCGCCGTCCGCCGGGGGCGCCTTGAGCACGGCGTGCATGCTCACCGAGAACGGGTCGGCGAGCACGGCCTCGTCCCAGCTCACCTTTTCGGGGATCGGGAAGAGCTGGGATTCGTGCGCCGGCAGCAGGGGGGCGAACCCGCCGCCCACGCTCCGGCAGTTGCCCGTGTGCATCCCCGGTGCGAGCGCGCCGTCGGCGAAATGCTCGCACAGAAAGTAATGCCCTGCCTCGCAGGCGGGGCACACGGGGCTGATGCCCCGGGGGGCACACCACAGCCACGGGTTGAGCGCCACGCGCTGGCCGACAGCGACGCGGCTCACCGCCGGGCCGGCCTGCTCCACCACGCCGACGACCTCGTGGCCGGGGATGCAGGGGAAGGACACGAGGCCGCTGAGCGGGTTGTCCATGTCGGCGTCCATGAAGTGCAGCTTGGTGTCGCTGCCGCAGACCCCGCAGAGGGCCGTGCGCACGACGGTCCAATCGTCCCCAAGCAGTGACGGCTCGGGGACGTCCTTCAGCGTCGTCGGCCCCAGCGTCGAGAGAAACGCCTGCGGGGACAGCCGGCCCGCCGCCCTGGCGTAGACGATGCGCGGCAGGTCGAAGTCGAACACCACCGCCTTCATGGCTCGTTCCGGGCGAGGCATGTCATCTGCACTCCTTCGTGTGAGCTCCGCACGCGGCGGCGCCGGCGGCGCGTAGCCGTTGGCTCGATACCACTCCACCGCCTTGCGCAGCGCCTCCCGCGCCGGGGTCTGCGGGAACCCCAGGTCGCGGACCGCTTTGGCGGACGAAAACGCCTCGCGCCTCCATGACAGACGGGCGCTCGTCGGCGTGGCCACGGGCACGTGCCGGCGGTCGACCGCGGCCAGGGACACATCGACGTAGCTCCAGGCCAGCGCCAGGGCGTGCGGGATGCGCCAGCGCACCAGTGGCAGCCCGGACACCTCGGAGAGGAGGTCCAGCAGCTGCTTGAGCGTGAGGATCTCACCGCCGAGGATGTACCTCTCGCCGACGCGACCCTTGCGAGCAGCGAGCAGGTGGCCGAGCGCCACGTCGTCCACGTCCACCACCGTGAGGCAGGTGTCGACGTAGGCCGGCATGTGGCCGTTCAGGAAGTCGATGATCATCCGCCCCGAGGGCGTCGGCGTGTGGTCGCCGATGCCGACGGGCATGGCGGGATTCACGATCACCACCGGCGCGCCCCGGCGGGCGAAGTCCTGGGCCACCTCTTCGGCCCTGAACTTGGAGCGCTTGTAGTGACCGAGCATGTCGGTGAGGCCACTGGGCGTCTCCTCGTCCGCGGGCGAGCCGTCCGCGGGCGGCTGCGCGAGAGTCGCGATGGAGCTGGTGTACACGATCCGTGATGCGCCGGCGTCCCATGCGGTCTGCAGCGCGTTTCTCGTGCCCTCGACGTTGGAGCGGTAGAACTCCTCCCACGGATGTCCCCAGAAGCTGTACAGCGCGGCCAGGTGAAAGACCTGGTCGCAGCCCTCGGCGCCGCGCTGCAGGGCCTCCAGATCGGCAAGGTCGCCGACGATGCGCTCGACGGGCAGACCTTCGAGCAGGGGAGCGGCCTCGCCCGGGCGCACGAGGGCCCTGACGTCGTACCCTTCTGCCAGGAGCCGCCGCACGACGGCTCCGCCGATGAACCCGGCGCCGCCGGTCACGAAGGCACGCATGTCAGCTCCTCCGGGATGTCGACGCGCTCGCCGCCGGCGACCGCCGGCCGGCGGACGACTGCAAGCCGGCGGCTCATTGCGACAGCGCCTGCTTGATGAGGCGGCCACTCTGGCGCCACACGCTGCCGCGCACGCTGGCCGCCTCGGTCAGCACGGCATCGAAGGCCGCGATGATCGCGTCCACCTCCTCGTCCCCGATGATCAGCGGGGGCAGCAGCTTGATGATGTTGACGTCCGGGCCGCCCACCTGGGTCAGCATGTGGTGGTCGCGCATGAGAGACATGACCACGAACTGCGCGAACAGCCCCTTCTGCGCGGCCTCGGCCGCCGCCCAGGCGGCTTTGAGGGCGAGCGCCCGTGGGGGCCGGAACTCCACGGCGACGATGAGGCCCTTGCCGCGCACGTCGGCGATCATCTCGTGGCGGCTGCGCAGCTCGTCCAGGCCGGCGAGCAGCCGGTCGCCGCGCGCCGCCGCGCGCTCCACGAGCCGTTCCTCGTCCATGACGTGAAGGGTGGCCAGGCCCGCGGCCATGGCGAGCTCGTTCTCGCCGAAGGTCGTGCTGTGCACCTCGCAGCGGTCGAGACGGTTGAAGATCCTGTCGTGGATGCTGCGCCGCATGATGGTGGCGCTCACCGGGATGAAGCCGCCGCCGAGCGACTTCGCCAGCGTCACCACGTCCGGCTCCAGCCCCCAGTGCTCGGCGCACAGAAAGCGCCCGCTGCGCCCCATCCCGACCTGCACCTCGTCGCAGATGAAGACGGTTCCGTGCAGGCGGCAAAGACGCTGCACCGCCGGCAGGTAGTCAGCGGCGGGCACGTGCACGCTCTTGCCCTGGATGGGCTCGACGACGAACGCCGCGACGTCGCCCTTGCGCAGCTCGCGCTCCAGGGCGTCGGCATCGCCGGCGGGCACCTTTTCGAATCCCGGCATGAGCGTTCCGAAGCCCTTGCGGAACTGCTCGCCGCCGTTGACCGACAGCGTCCCCAGCATGAGGCCGTGGAAGGCGTGATCCAGAAACAGCACGCGCGGACGCCCGGTGGCCGCGCGGGCGAACTTGAGGGCGGTGTCGACGGCGTCCGCGCCGCTGTTGGCAAAGAACACCGTGTCGAGCCCGGGCGGCATCCTCGCGACGAGCTGCTCGGCGAGGATGCCGGCGAGCAATGGGCAATCCATCTTGACGAGGTTGGGTCGCTGCAGCTCGAGGGCTTCCTCGAGCGCCCGCCGCACCGTCGGATGGTCGCGCCCCAGATTGTAGGTGCTGAAACCGGCGAGGAGGTCGAGATAGCGCTCGCCGCCAGCGTCCCAAAGATACGCGCCTTCGCCCTTCACCCAGATCTTGTCGAAGCCGATGATGCCCAGGACTCGAGTGAGCTTGGAGTTGAGATGGCGGCTGTGGAGCGCGTACTGGTCCGGCTGCCGCTGCTTGATGATCTCTGCCAGTGAGAAGCTCATGGTGCCCTCCGGTCGCCCGGACGCTTCACGCCGTGGTCCGCCGGGCGTCGCGTCGCGTGGCCAGGTTGTTCTTGGGCGGATCGAAGAACGGAGTCTTGCCGGCCTGCGATGGGTCGGTGGCCGGCGCGTTGGCTGCGGACCGCGCCGAGCACGGGGCGAAGAACCTGGCTCCCGTCGCGGGCGCCGGTCTCTGCGGCCGGGCCGCCACGATCACGCGGCCGCCGCGCGCGTCCACGAGCGCTCCGCGCACACTGGGGCCCGGGGATCCAAGCCCATCAAGAGCGAACTCATCTCGGCCTCTCCTCATCTGCCGGACCGGCGGGGGAACGAGGGTCGGGCGAGTATACAGGAAGGCCGCGAGCGTGGCTGCACGTCCGTGCTCCTCGGCGCGTGCCCCTTGCCTCCCTCGGACAGCGCGCTAGAATCGAGCCCGATTCGTCGGGTACGTCTGATCTGGAGGTGTGACTTATGGGACGTCGTCGCGTGCCCCTGAAAACCATCTTGGTCGTGATCGTCCTCGTGGCGGCTGCGGCGCTGCTCGCGTCCTGCGGCGGGACCAGCTCGTCCGGCGGGCAGGCCACGTCTTCTGCTGCGCCCTCCTCCAGCGCGTCGGCCAACGCGACGCCCATCTCCGCCACGGACGCGCAGGCCGTCCGTGACCTCGCAACTGCCTACTGGGCCGCCTACAACGCCTACGACGCAGAGAAGACGCTCTCCTACCTCGACACGGCCTATCGGCCCTCCCAGGACAAGATCATTCGCAGCGAGATCGGCCAGCTCAAGACGTTCGGCGTGAAGCTGGGCGTCAGCGAGAAGAGCGCGCCCGTGCTCACCGCGCCGGGCCAGGCCGAGATGTACCTCACGATGAAGACGCCCACCGGGACGCGCACGATGCTGATGAAGTTCGCGGGCAGCGGCGACGCGTGGACGATCACCTACGCGGAAGAGGTCAAGTAGGGCCCGCGTACCCCGGTTCGCGCGGAGGTGGCGGATCTGCGGGAACGCCGGGCCCTCCCGGGTTCGGCGTCCCGCCGGGGGGATAGAGGTAGTCGGGACGCACCGGGCCCGTGCGGCGCGGCCGGCCATCGCTCCGTCCGCTGACGAGGAGCACGAGGACTGCCGCTACGGCAATGGCGACCCCCACCACGAGGACGGCCCACCCCCAGACGCGCAAGCTGCTGGTGATCGCCCCCCAGATCGCCGCGGAAGCATCGTGCGGGATGCCGGCGTCGTCCGTGGCGCCGAGGTACCGGGCGCGCCCCACCGCGACGCCCGCCTCGAGAGCGACCATGACGAGCGTCAGCCCCGCGCCCACGTAGGCGGCGGCGAGCAATCGCCGCGGAGCGACGAGCACGGCGATCAAGAGGAGTGCGAGCGTCGCAAGCGGAAGTACGGGGTAGAGGCGGTCGAGCGGGAGGATGACGGCTCCGGCGGCGGCCAGCGGACGCGAATCCAGCAGCATGACGTTGCCGCTCGTGAGCGCCTGCGGAAGGTCCGTCGGAAGTGAGACGCCCGACGTAGCGAGCAAGTCCGTCACGTTGGCGGTGACCTCCGCCAGGTCCAGGCCCACCAGATCGCGCGTCGTCACTCCGAGCTTACCTTTGCTCCTAATGGCCTTGATCAGGACGGGGTGCACGCTGCGGTTCGCGGTCGCCCAAAACTCGCGGAAGGCGCTGCTCTTCACGGCCTGGAGGGTCAGCTCGCGGGTCAGATCTCCGAGCTGCGCGGTCAGCGGCCCGGTGAATTCGCCAAGCTCCGCCGGCAACTGACCCGGCAGCGCCTGATTTGCGTCGAGCGCGCCGCTGACCTGCTTCGCCAGAGTGTCGGCCACCGCTTTCTGGACCGCGGGATCGTCGGCCACCGGCGTGATGGCGCTCACGTAGCCGTTCACGTCCATGACAACGGTGTGGATGTACGCGCCGGCGAGCGCCGCAGGCGCCGTCAGGCAGCCGAGGACGATCAGCACCACGGCCAGCGGCCGGCGCCACCCGGCGGCGAGAGGAGGGCGCGGGGCGGGGGCGGCCGCGGCCTCCTCGACTCTGTAGTAGCTGACCGGCGCGCCCACGGCGTCTCCCTTCACTGGCGAAGGTTTCAATGCCCTCTCACAGCGGTGCCCGACATCTGCCTGCGCATAACCTGTGCGCGGCCCGTGGCCCACGCTGCTTGCCCTTCCATCAAGCGTATCATCCTGCTAGGGTTCTTCTCGCAGATCATCCACGAGGAGAGTGCGGTGTGCGGGGATGGGCAGCAACAGGATTCTTCGGGTCTCCCTCGCAACCTCCGGGCTTGCCGCCGCTTGACAGTCTCCCGCGTGCCCTTCGCCGCTGCGTCGCCGTCGCTGCGCGACGGGTGAGCTTCACTTTGGAGGCCTGAGGTCACGTGTTCGGGGTGTTCACCATCCACAGCCGGGACGGGACCGAGGAGTTCCCGGTCACTCAGGCCATCGTCAACGTAGGCCGCGCCGCCGACAACGACCTGAGCCTGCCGTACGCCACCGTCTCCCTCCACCATGCCCGCATCCTCGCCGATGCCTTCGGCTGCGGCGTCATGGACCTGGGCAGCTCCAACGGCACGCGCCTCAACGGCGTGGAGATCCCGATCAAGGTGGCCCAGACGCTGCGCGAGGGCGACCTCGTTGAGATCGGGCCGTTCCAGCTACGTTTCCGCGCTTCACAGGCCCGCGCTGGGGCGCCGGCGGAGGCGCGGCCGTCCGCGCCGGCGACCGCTGCGGCGGCCGCTCAGCCGGGCGCGGGGCGCACCGTCGTCCTGCCCCCGGACCTTCCCGCCCGTCTGATCGTGAGCACCCCCGAATGGACCAGGGAGCTCCCCCTGAAGAAGGACTCCGTGACCTTGGGTCGCGATCCGGACAACGACATCGTCATCGACGTCGACGCGGTCTCGCGCCATCACGCGGTCATGCAGCGCCGCGGCCCCGCCTACCTCATCACCGACCTGGGGAGCACCAACGGCATCAACGTGGCCGGGGAGCTGGTCAAAGAGAAGCTGCTGGCTCCGGGAGACTACGTGTGCATCGGCCACAGCGTCACGCTGGAATACCGGGGTGCGGAAGCCCTTGCGGCAGATATGGTCGCGGCCGCCCTGGCCGCGGCGGGACCCGGCAGTCTGAGGCCCGGCGCCGCCGGCGCGCCGGCAGCGCCGGCCCAGCCTGTCTACGAGATCCGCGAAGGCGACGCGCTGGTGCTCGGCCGCGGCGACCAGACGAGCGTCCACATGGCTCACCCTCAGGTGTCCGCGCAGCACGCCGAGGTTCAGCGTCAGGCGGACCAGTACGTCATCCGCGACATGGGCAGCAGCGCCGGCACCTACGTCAACGGGCAGCTCGTGAGTCAGCAGGCGCTCCGCGAGAACGACATCATCCGCATCGGCCCGAACCAGCTGGTGTTCGAGGCCGGACGCCTGCGGCTCATGAGCCAAGAGGGAAGTCTGCGTCTGGACGCCTTCCACCTGAGCAAGGTCGTCGGCAAGGGTCAGCGCATCCTGCAGGACGTCTCGCTGTCTATCAAGCCGCAGGAGTTCGTGGCCGTGGTCGGGGGCAGCGGTGCCGGAAAGTCGACGCTCGTGAACGCCCTCTGCGGCTTCAAGCCGGCCACGGAGGGCGCCGTCTTGCTGAACGGCGTCGACCTGTACACCAACTTCGACGCCTACCGCAACGAGATGGGCTACGTCCCGCAGGACGACATCATCCACCTCGACCTTCCGGTATCCAAGGCCCTGGACTACGCCGCCCGCCTGCGCATGCCGGGCGACACGAGCCGGTACGAACGCGAGCAGCGCGTGAGCGAGGTGATCGACGAGCTCGACCTCAAGGCCTGCGCCGAGCGTACCGTCAGGCAGCTCAGCGGAGGGCAGCGCAAGCGCGTGTCAATCGGCGTGGAGCTGCTCACGCGGCCGAGCCTGTTCTTCCTCGACGAGGCCACCTCCGGTCTCGACCCGGGCACCGAATCGGCGATGATGAAGCTCCTGCGCAAGCTCGCCGACCAGGGACGCACGATCATCCTCATCACGCACGCCACCAAGAACGTCATGGCGTGCGACAAGGTCGTCTTCCTGGTGCGCGGGGGCCTGCTGGCGTACTTCGGGCCGCCGGAGGACGCGCTCACCTACTTCGGCGTTGAGGAGTTCGACGAGATCTACGAGCGCCTCGAGTCCGGAACCTCGCCCGAGGAATGGGCACAGCGCTTCCTCGCCTCCCCCCAGCTCCAGGAGTACGTGGTACGACCGCTGAGCGAGGTGGCCGGCGCGCGGTCGGGGGGCTTCGGCGGCGGCTACGGGGTCGGCGCCCAGGCGCCCGGCGGCACGGCGGCGGCGGGAGCCCGCATCAGGCGCACCTCGTCCTGGAACCAGTTCCTGATACTCTCGGCGCGCTACCTCGACATCATGCGGCGCGACAAGAAGACGCTGTTCCTTCTCCTCGCCATCTCGCCGGTGCTGGGATTGCTGGACGGCGTCACGTCCAAGCGAAACCTGTTCGACCCGGTGCGCGGGAGCGCCAGCAAGGCCGTGCAGATGCTGTTCATGGCCAGCATCATCGGCATCCTGGTCGGTACCATCACCTCCGTGCGCGAGATCGTCAAAGAAGACGCCATCTACCGGCGCGAGCGCATGGTCAGCGTGCGCGTCTTCCCCTACGTGGCCTCCAAGGTGGCGGTGGGCTCTCTCTTCGCCCTGTACAGCGCCCTGGTCCTCTTCCTGTTCAAGATCGGCTTCGTCGACTTCGGCCATCTGGGCGCCCTCTCGCTGCTCGAGCTCCTGTTCACGTTTGTCCTCGTGACCTTCTCCGGGCTCATGTGGGGGCTCCTCGTGTCGGCGATTGCCCCGACCGAGGACCGCGCCATGCTGCTGGTGATCCTGGTGCTGGTACCTCAGTTCATCTTCGCGGGCGGCATGGATCCGGTCTCCGACCTGGGGATCGCCGGCACGGTCTTTGGGGCGCTGACGTCCTCGCGCTGGGCGCTCGGGGCGATGGCCACCATCGCGAGGATCAAGACCGGGGCCGGCAAGGCGGCGGACATGTCGGACACCTTCCTGCCGGGGATCAAGGGGCTCAAGACCACCGCGGAGAAGGTGGCGATGGTGCAGGCGCTGGACCGCCAGTTCGGGGCCATCCTCAGTGTCAACGTCGCTTTCTACTGGGGGATGTGCATCGTGCTGATCGCGGCGCTGCTTGCCTTGATCGTCGTGCTGCAGAAACGCAAGGACACGCTCTGAGCAGATAGCCGGCGGGGACGCCGCCGCGCCGCCGCGCACTTGTCTTTCGGCATTGCTGCGAGAGAATGGATGGCGGAATGGGCTATCTGTCGCCGGAGCCAGGCGTCGGCCGGCAGCCGACAGGGGAGACATGGCAGACGATCTGATCGGTCGCACGCTGGGACGCTACCAGATCACGGCGCTGGTGGGCCGCGGCGGCATGGCCACGGTCTATCGGGCCACGCACCCCGGCCTTGAGCAGACCGTGGCCGTCAAGGTGCTGCATGCGCATATGGCGAGCGACCCGGACCTTCTCGGCAGGTTCCAGCGAGAGGCGCAGGCGGTCGCCGCCCTGCGCCACCCCAACATCGTGCGCGTCGTCGACTTCGACTGCATCGACAACGTGTACTTCATGGTGATGGAGTACGTCGACGGCCTCACCATGTCGGAGCACCTCAGCGACATTGCCGCCGGGGGGCAGCGCATGCCGGTGGCCGAGGTGCTGCGGCTCTTCGAACCGCTCTGCTCCGCGGTGGACTACGCGCACGGGCAGGGCATGATCCACCGCGACATCAAGCCGTCCAACGTCCTGCTCACCGCCCAGGGCGAGCCGGTGCTCACCGACTACGGCATCGCGAAGATGATCGGTGTCACGCAGCACACCGCCACAGGCACAGTCATGGGCTCGGCCTACTACATGTCGCCCGAGCAGGCCCAGGGCGTCGCGGTGGACGGGCGCACCGACATCTACTCACTGGGCGTGATGCTCTACGAGTCACTCACGGGGCGAGTGCCCTACGAAGGCGACACCTTGGCCACCGTGCTGGTGAAGCACATCACGGCGCCGGTACCGGCCGTGTGCCCGTTCAACGCCGATCTGCCGCCGCTCGTCGACGGCCTCATGCGCGTGGCCCTCGCCAAGAACCCGGACGAGCGCTTCCAGACGGGCCAGGCGCTGGCCGCCGCCCTGCGGCAGGGGCTGGCGCCGCCCTCCGCGCAGGGCCGGGCCGCGCCGGCGACCGAGACGAGGGTCGAGCGGCCGCCGGGCAGCGCTTCGGCGCCGCAGGGCGCCGCGCACCCGGAGACGCTGGCGACGGCGCTGCCACAGCCGGCGGGCGATCGTGTGGCCGCGCACGACGTGTTCATCAGCTACGCGGCACATGACAAGCCGGTGGCCGATGCGGTTTGCGCGGCGCTCGAGGCCGAGAACATCCGCTGCTGGATCGCGCCGCGTGACGTGCTGCCCGGCCAGAGCTTCGCGCAGGCCTTGGTCAGCGCCATCCACGCCGCCCGAGTGTTCGTCCTCGTGTTCTCGTCGGCCACCAACCAGTCTCAGCAAGTTGAGCGCGAGCTCGACAGGGCCATTTCCTCGGGGCTGACCATCCTCCCCCTACGCGTTGAGGATGTATTGCCCCGCGAGTCGATCGAGTACTACCTGGCCGGCCAGCATTGGCTCGACGCGTTCACCCCTCCGCTTGACGTCCATCTTCGTCGTCTCGCCGGGGCTATCGCCACGCTTCTCCAACGGTCGGCAACGCCGGTTGCGGGCCAGGCAGAAGCGGCGGCTGCAGAGCCCATCGTGTGGGAGACAGGCGTGCTGATCGCGCCGCCGCTGGCGGCGGACCTGGCGGCGGCGACGACCTTCGAGCCGCCGCCGGCGCGCGAGGTCGAGCCGCAGCCGGATGCGAAGGCAGAAGCAGCAGCCGAGGCAGAGCGCAAGGCCGAGGCAGAGCGCAAGGCGCAGGCACAAGCAGAGGCCGAGGCGAAGCGCAAGGCAGAGGCAGAGGCAGAGGCGAAGCGCAAGGCAGAGGCAGAGGCAGAGGCGAAGCGCAAGACAGAGGCCGAGGCGAAGCGCAAGGCAGAGATCGAGGCGGAACGCCAAGCGCAGGCACAAGCCGAGGCCGAGGCGAAGCGCAAGGCAGAGGCCGAGGCGAAGCGCAAGGCAGAGGCCGAGGCGAAGCGCAAGGCAGAGGCAGAGGCAGAGGCGAAGCGCAAGGCAGAGATCGAGGCGGAACGCCAGGCGCAGGCACAAGCCGAGGCCGAGGCGAAACGCGAGGCAGAGGCCGAGGCAAAACGCCAGGCGCAGGCACAAGCCGAGGCCGAGAGCGAGACCGATCTGACGTTGCTGGAGCCGCCTGCGCCGGCGAGCGGACTCCAGGGCGCGACGACCTACGAGCCCGCGCCTGAGGTAGCGACGCCGGCGATGGCCCCGACGACCTACGAGCCCGCGCCTGAGGTAGCGACGCCGGCGATGGCCGCGACGACCTACGAGCCCGCGCCGGCGGAGGCGTTGACGGAGGCGCCCGCGCCGGCGAGCGCAACGACCTACGAGCCCGCGCGGGTCCCCGAGCCGACGGTGATCGCTGCGGCCGGATCGGTACTTGCGACCGGCGAAGAGCCGATGCCCGCGCCCGGGTTCGCGCCGCCGAGCGACTCACGTGCGCCGGTCGGCGTGCCGGCGCTGGACGAGCGGCCGGGCGAGGCGCGGGATGCCTCGCGACGTGGGCTCCACAAGCCCACGCTGTTCGCCGCGGCGGGCGTCGGGATCGCGTGGATCGTGGTCCTCCTGGTCATCGACAAGCTGTTCCGCTAGCGGGCCGACGCTCGGCCGCAGCGCGCCCAAGGCAGACCGACGGGTGCCCGCGGGTCAGCGGGTGATGTACGACCGGGTTTGCGCCGCTACGCGGAGCGCGGCCGGCGAGACGCGGAGGGTGGCGTCCACCACGCCAGCACGATCACGACTACGTCGACGCCGAGCGCCACGAGGGTCCACAGCGGGGTGTCGGGCGGGGCGAAGAAGGCCCACGCGAAGACGACCGCCGTCGCGAGGCCCGCGACGATGCCGAGCGCCACCTTCGCCGCGCCGAACGCGCCGCGCCGGCGGCCTGGGGTCGCGGCGCGCATGACGACGTAGAACTGCACGGCGAACAGTACCCCGCCGCCGAACAGGATCAGCCATTTGAGCCAGGGATCCGGGCTTGCGCCCGGTGTCTTGCCCATGCTCTTCACGCGCTCGAGGTTGAAGCTCACGGCCTTCGCGAGCTGCGGCGTGACGGACGACCGCTTGAGGTCGCTGAGTGCGGCGATAGCGGCGGCATGATTGCCGCGCTCGGCGTCGACCAATGCGAGGCCCATCTTGGAGTAGTCGTTGGCCAGTGCCGTGTTGGAGGCGCTGAAGTCGGCGTGGGCCCCGTTGAGGTCGCCCTTCTCGAGCCTCGACATGCCTCGCTGGTAGTGGGCGAATGCCAAGTCGGCGTTGACAGTCTTCATCATGACCTCGCCTGGCTGCGAGGCCGCAATAGTCTCCAGCGACGAAATGCCCTTGTCGTAGTCTCCCAGGGCGCACATGGTGGAGGCCAAGGCCAGGTCTGTCTGGACGCTGGCCGCGGCCGTGGCCGACTGCTCGAAGTACGCCTTGGCGTCGACGTACCGTTTGTCCGCGGCGGCGATCAGGCCGAGGTTGTACAGCGCGGCCGCCTTCACGCTCTTGCCGACTGCGGTCGGCGGGGCTGCTTGCGCCTTGCGCGTGGGCGGCTCGGCCTTGATCGCATCGCCCTGGAAGAGGTAGTCGGCGCCGATGTTGAGGTTCGCGCCTCGGTAGCGCTCGTTGAGGCGCAGCACCTTCTGCAGCAGCGGCAGCGCCTTGCTGTAGTCGCCGGTCTTCACGTCGCACACGGCCAGGTTGTTGAGGGCGTCCGTATCTGAGGGGTTCAGCTTGACGGCCTCGGTGAAGAGGGCCTTTGCCTTGGCGATGTCACCGGCGGCGAGCGCCTGGCAGCCGCGGTTGTACGGGTGCGTCGTCGCGCCGGGCGCGGCCGCGGCCGCCACGCCCAGGCCCGCGAGAACGAGCAGGAGCGCGACGCCCGAGAGGGCGCAAGCCCGCCGGCATCTGCTCAGCATGTGGTCGGTCGGCATGGCGATGGCTCGGCTCACGGCGTCAGTAGGGCTGCGCCTGGCAGGAACAGGGCTGATCGGACTGGCAGGTGCAGCTCGAGACGCCCTGGCATGTACAGACCGCGTTGCAGGTGCACGTGCCGCCGCCGCCGCTTTGGGTGTGCGCCACGCAGCTGCACGCCGCGACGGCTTCGCACGTGCACACCTGGTTACAGGTGCACACCAGATTACAGGTGCACAGGGCGCCGCCGAAGGCGTCGTGCCCGGTGAGCTTGGTGTTCGTGGAGTGGGCGCGCGTCTCCTTGCCGGCCTTCTGGGTCTTCTTCGGCACCTTCTTGGGCCCAGAGACCCTGCGGGAGGGATCCTCGGGCGCGATGAAAACCTGGGGATCGGGGTACTCGTAGTCTGGCTGCGGCGCGCTCCAGTGCAGCACCTCGGGCGACGCGCTCGAGGCGGGCGTCGATCGCAACGTGTCGTCGGGAGCGCTCTCCCCAGTGCGGAGGGCAGCCCATTCCACCGGCGCCTCGCTCTCGTACACGGAAAGCTTCGGCGGCTCGTAGCCGCCGCCGGCGGCGAGGCCGCCGGCGTCTAGACCGGCGCTACGCTGGTCGTCGGGCACTGGATCACCTCCTTAAGCTGGTCGAGCGTGAGCCGCCGGTTGATCTCGCAGCGCGCGATGACGGCGTTGTCGGCGCCCGGGTAGAGCCGCTTCGAGGGGCAGTCGCCGGCGCAGTGGTACTTGGCGAAGCAGCGCGCGCAACGCGGCGCGTCGCCAACGGTGAGGCAGCGCAAAGCGGCGATCCGCGTCTGGTCGAAGACGAACGACTTTCGCCGCGGGTCGTGGGAGCCGTAGATGAACGTCTCGGCGCGCGGATCGTCGCGGCCGGTGATCTCGTAGCAGGCGGTGACGTCGCCCTCGGTGGTGACGTTGAAGCTGGGCCTGCTCGCCTGGCAGAACGAGCGCGCCAGCGACGACTGATGGGCGCCGGAGTAGGCGACCTCCACGCCGTGGCGGGAGGCGTGCTCGCGGCAGGCGCGGAAGACCTCGATGAAGCGCTCCGCGCTCGGCGGCTGGAGGCCGTTGCCGACGGATCGGCCACAGGCGAACAGTGGTTCGAGGTGGATCGTGTTGAGACGGTAGGCGCCGACGAGGTGTCGCACCGTCTCCACGGCATGGTCGATCGCCTCCGACGTGCACGTGAGCCGGGTGCCCAGCGTGCAGTCGCTCTGCGAGAGGCGCTCGAGGGTGCGTTCGACGGCGGCCGACGAGGGACCGCCGTCCGCACGCGGCCGCAGGTGGTTCTGCACGGCCGCCGGACCGTCGATCGAAACCATCACCGAGGTCATGTTTTGTGCCAGATACTCGCGCATGTCGTCGCTGATGACGCCGTTTGTCGCCGTGCCAGTGGAGAGCGCGAGGTCGACCTCTGCGCAGCGCCGACGGGCGTGCTCCACGCACTGCCTCATGGCCTCTTCCGCGAGCGTCGGCTCACCGCCGCCGTGAAACGTGACGGCCACCTCACGCTGGCCGCTCGCGATGGCGTTGCCCACGACCAAGTCGATTGCATCGAGGGCTATCTGCTCGTCGAGATACCGTGGCTCCTCGCCGCCGGATGCGTAGCAGTAGACGCAGCGCAGATTGCACGCCGACGTGAGGAACAGCGTGACCGCCGTGGGCCGGAGGGCGAGCGGCGCGTGGTCGGCGGCCGCGGCCGCGCCGAAGGCGGCATCCGCGGCCGCAAGCGGCGCCGCGCCGCCCGCCCCGCGCCTGCCGTTGGCCTTGCCGATGAGCTGAAGCTCCGCGAGAAGATCGAGCACCTCGCGCGTGCGGGCGTTGCGGCTGACGGCGCGCTCGGCGGCGATGTCGGCGAGCAGGTTGAGCGCGGTGTCGTTGACCACCACGCTCGTCTGAAGCAGAGGCGCGTACACGAGGTGGTCGCGTCCGTGCGGCAGCGAGAAGATCTCGGTGGCCAGCCGGTACCGGGTCACGATCGCGCCCCCGTGGTCTCGCTGCCCGACCCGTGCACGCCGAACACGAGACCTTGCCCCGAGAGGGCCTTGAGGCAGGCTGTGGTGTCGGCGTGTGCCGCGGCGGCCGGGATGCCGTACGCGGCGGCGAGGAGGGCGGCGAGGTCGTCCACCGTGCGCCGCTCATCGACGCCGCGCCAGACGATCGCCGCCGAGCGGTTCAGGCGGAAGACCGGCCCGTGCGCGTCGACGGGCGTCGGGCGCAGCTCCACATCGTCGCCGCGGGCGGTCTCGAGGAGGTTCTCGGCGCGACGCGGCCGCGCCGGCTCGCCCGCCGCGGCACGGCCGTCGCGCAGGCCCCAGGCGCGACCCAGCACGAGCGCCACGGCGCCGCCGACGCCAGCCAGCAGGAACGTCCTCCTGGTCGTCGCCCAACTCGGCCGGTCCACGGGTGTGGCCACCCCGCAACCCCCTTGACGCCGTCTTGCAGGGAACCGATGCCCTGCGGTTGAGCCCAATGGTGCGCTCTGTCGAGGGCCGCGTCAAGGATAGCCTGCGAGATGCCGATATTCGCCTTGACATGCGGGAGTCATGGCGTACAACGGGTATGAGAGATGTGGTGAAGGGAACAGCGGCGCAACGATGGCCGCGACGGAGCCGGGGGTGGTTCGAATGATGCCGAGAGTTCGCAGCGCAAGCACGTGCAGGTGTGACGGGATCGTGCGGGGCCGGCGGCGCAGAGGCAGAGGCCTAGCGGCCGCGGTCCTCCTCGTCGGTATTCTCGTGGTGATGGTCTTCACCGCGGCAGGCGCATCGGCCACCACGCCGTCGAAGATGAAGGACAGGGCTTCCGGCGTGCCGAAGCTACTCGCCGGTCTCCGGGCGCTGCAGGCGCCGATCTCGAGGGCCAGTGCGGACGACGACATCCCAGGGGTGGCCATCCCTTCGTCCCCGTTCTCCGGGAGCCTTATCTACACCACAGACTACGACGACGTATTCAGCATCGCGCTCACGGCAGGCCAGACCCTGAATGCGGGCATCACGGGGCCCTCCGGCACAGACTTTCGCCTGTACCTGTATGCGCCCGGCACGGCCAGCGTCAAGGATCCCAATACTGCCTTCGTGGCCGCCGCTACCCAGGGCAACTATCCGCGCAGCTTCAGCTACACGGCCACGCAGAGCGGCATTTACTACCTCGACGTGTATACCGAAGCCGGCGACGGCTACTACACGGTGACCTACTCCGGCGTGACGCCCACGCCTACGCCGGGCACGGACGACGACATCCCAGGGGTTGCCATCCCTTCGTCTCCGTTCACTGGGAGCCTTGTCTACACCACAGATTACGACGACGTGTACAGCATCGCGCTCACGGCAGGCCAGACCCTGACTGCGAGCATCACGGGGCCCTCCGGCACAGACTTTCGCCTGTACCTGTATGCGCCCGGCACGGCCAGCGTCAAGGATCCCAATACTCCCTTCGTGGCCGCCGCTACCCAGGGCAACTATCCGCGCAGCCTCAGCTACAAGGCCACGCAGAGCGGCACGTACTACCTCGACGCGTATACCGAAGCCGGCGACGGCAGCTACACGGTGACCTACTCGGGCCTCTCTCCGACGCCCACGCCCACCCCGACCCCCACCCCGACGCCCACCCCGACCCCGAGCGGCGGGCCGACGAAGTTGGTCCTGAGCGCCAACCAATTGATCGTGCCGTACAACGGATCGGTGAGCTTCACGGGAGCGCTGTCGGACGCGACCACCGGGGCTTTGCTGCCCAACCGAGACGTGATTTGGGACTATTCCCAGAGCGATGACCCCCTGACCGACTTGACCGAGGGGGGTACTCTCGTTTCTTCGACCGGCAACTTCTCCTTCCAGGTTGGGCCGATAGTGCGGCGCACAAGCTTCATGCTGTTCTTCCCCGGTGACAGCCAATACAAGGAGAGCGTCAGTGACTTCGTAAAGATCATGTCACTCGCCAAGCTGACGCCGCCCGCCGTCCCGTCTCGCGTCCGCGCCGGCATGATGATCACGAGCTGGGGCACTCTCAAGCCGCTGCATACGCCGGCGCAGAACAAGGCCAGTCACACCAAGGTCTATTGGGAGCGCTACACCGGCGGCAAGTGGCGATCGGTCGTCTCGCTGTATGCCACGCTCTACCGCAACACGTCCACTGAGACGAAGTACGGCGTGAGAATGATGTACGCGCCCGGCAAGTGGCGGATACGGGCGGTGCACCAGGACGACGATCACGCCAAGACGACCTCGTCCTGGAGGACCTTCTCCGCGTACTGACGCGGGTAGACAGGCTCAACAGCCGGCGTTCGATCTTGAACGCCGGCCCGCACGAGAAAGACCGGGAGCGACTGGATCGTGTCCCGGTCTTTCTCGTCCTCGGCGAGCTGGCTCCAAGGGACGAGTGACGGGTGCGTCTTCTTGTGGCTCTGCCGGGCGCCGGGGGCGTGGACCCGGCCGGCGCTCAGGTAGAGTCGTACATTCAGCGCGCGTGCCATGACGAGCTCTCGCACAGCGACGAGGATCGTCCACTGGTGGTTCCCCCGAGGTGTGCGCCAGACGTTGCCGCTCTGCGTTCCGGGAACGCGGCAGCGGCGAGCGGATGGCGTTCCGCGCTGAGATCAGCAGAGACGCTTCTCAGGTCCGGGGATAGGATGGCATTCGAGATTCGCGGACAGGAGAGGACATGGATCTGAAGGGCCGCGGCGCCCTGCTCGGCGAAGTGGGTCTGTTCGGGGGAGCGGCCTGGACCCCGGCGTTGCTGGCGCTCGGTCTGCTGGTGGTGAACCAGGTCGCGAACGTGGGGTGCTATACGCTCTTCGCGCTGTCGGGGCGCACCGACCGCTGGCGCACGTTCATCCTTCTGCAGATCCTGGGCGGGTTCTTCGGCCTGTTCACGCAGCTTAGCTTTGCCGGGCTGGTGCGGTATGCGTCGCTGCCGTTTGCCAACGCCACCGGCATCGGCCTGGCCTTTGTCTCCGCCCAGGTGTTCAGCGCCGCCCTGCTCCTCCATGAGCCCTTCACTCTGCTGCAGTGGTTCGGCACGGCGTTCGTCTTCGTCGGGGTACTGCTCATCGCGGCCGGGCAGTAAGGTAGAATCCCTGTCGGTGGACTCGTGCCGAAGTGGCGGAACCGGTAGACGCGCTGGACTCAAAACCCGGTGCCCGAGAGGGCGTGTGGGTTCAAATCCCACCTTCGGCACCACCCCGTCTCGGCGGCCGCGGCGCGCCGGCTCCGGCCTCTGGCCGGCGGGCGGGCGCGCCTCTCATCTGGTAGCATTGTCTTCCCGTTCGTGACTGCGGGTCTGGCCATCCCACCCGTTCTTTCCGGCGGGGCGGGCGACCGCGACGAGGAGCTTGACGCATGACGGTGCGGCTCTTGGGGCTCAACTGCAGCCCGCGCGACAACAGCAACAGCAGCATCATGCTCGAGACGGCGTTCGAGAAGCTCGACGCCACCTACCCCGGCCAGGCGGAGCACGAGACCGTCCACCTGCGCGACCTGCACATCGAGCCCTGCAAGGCCTGCAACGTGTGCGGCAAGACCAAAGACACGGGCAGGTTCATCCCCTGCGTGCGCGAAGGCGAGGACGACGTGCAGATGGTCCTCGACAAGATGGTGGCGGCCGACGGTCTGCTCGTGGCCACGCCGGTCTATTTTGGGCTGCCCACCGACCTTTTCTCGAAGTTCATCATGCGCACGCGGCCGCTTCGTCATCAGGACTTCAAGCTGGCCAACCGGCCGGTGGGCGTGATCGCCACGGCCGGCCGCCGTTCCGGTGGCGCCGAGACCGCGATCATCGCCACCTGGCTGCCCTTCGTGCGCAACGGCTGCCTCGTGGTCGGCAACGGCGACGGCACCTGCCAGTTCGGCGCCTACGGGTGGGCTGCCGGTCGCGGGCACATCCTCAGCGACGACTGGGGCCTCGAGCAGGGCTTCCAGACCACCGAGCGCGTGTTCACGCTGGCCAGGGTGTTCAAGGCGGGCGTCGAGGCCACGGGTTTCGTGAACCCTATGAAGTTCTCCTACAGTGCGGGGACGCGGCCTTGAGCCATGGCCACGGCCCGTCGCCCAACCACGTGAAGGACGCAGCATGACCGACGCCGAGACCATCCTTGAGTTCATCCGCGAAGAGGCCGACCTCGAAGACGACGAGGCGAACGCCGACACCTCGCTGTTCCGCGACCAGCTCCTGGACTCCATGAACCTCACGGCGCTCATCGTGTTTCTCGAGGAGACCTTCTCCATCAAGGTGAAGCCCATGGACATCGTGTTCGAGAACCTCGACACCGTGAACCACATGCTGGCCTACATCGCGCGCAAGAAGGCGGGCGATGACTGAGGCCGGCCCCGGGCAGACCGGCCCTCAGGAGGCCGGCCCGCCGCAGGATGCAGATGAGCGGCCGCGGACGCGGTGGTTCTTCTATGGGCTTGGCCTGAGCCTGCAGACGCTGCTCTGGTTCCTCCTTTTTCTGGCGATCACCGTCGCCGTGCTGGTCGGGGGCAAGCTCACAGAGTTCCGCTACGTCGGCTTCTGACGCCCTGACGACCCGCCTCCCATGACCGCCGCTCCCATGACTGACGCCGTGGCGCGCCTGCGCCGCTGGGCGGCCGCGCGCCCCGACGCTCTGCTGCTCGTCACGTGCGGCCGCGCGTACACGTACGCGGAGGTGCTGCGACGCGCCACGGCGGTCGCCGCCGCCCTGCGGGCGGCCGGCGGCGACCGCGGCCGGCGCGTCGCCCTCTACCTCGAGGAGTACGATCAGTTCTTCGTCTGCATGCTCGGCGCCTGGCTGGCGGGGACGGTGGTCGTGCCGCTGAACACGAGCCTGCCGCAGGCCGACGCCGACTGGCTCATCGGCAAGGCGGCCCCCGATGTGCTCGTGCTCGCCGGCGACGACGCTTGCCCCGGCGAGGGCCCGGCGCGCCTCGTGGTGACGGCCGACGAGGGCGGCCTCGTGAACGGCCTGCGGGCGGCCGGCGCGGCCGCGGGTGCCGGCGGCCACGAGCCGGGCGGCCGGCGCGGAGGCCGCAGACCCGCCGCTCCGGCGGCCGGATCGAGCGCCCCCGTGAGCCTCGAGGCCGTGCGCGAGGACGAGCAGGCGATGATCATGTTCACCTCGGGCACCACGGGCTTGCCCAAGGGCGTCTGCCAGACGCTCCGCGCCGTCTCGAGCAACGCCGGCCACGTGGCACTCGCGCTCGGGCTGCGCGAAGAGGACCGCATCTTCATCAACACGCCGCCGTATTTCACCAGCGGCATCTGTCACTTTCTCACGCTGCTCGCGGCCGGCGGCGGCGTGGCCGGCCGGCTCGGGTTCTTCTTCGGGGCCGGCCTGCTCGACGAGATGCAGTCGCTGGGCTGCACGGGTTTCGGCGGCGCTCCCGCGCACCTCGTGCGCGTGGTCGAGCCGCTCGAGCTCCCTCGCGAGCATGGGTTCCGCTTCTGGGTGAGCAGCGGCGACCACCTGCCGCTGCCGGTCATCGAGAAGTTCCGCCGCGTGCTGCCCGGGGTGAGCCTGTTCAACATGTACGGGCTCACCGAGGTGAGCGGCCGTCTCTGCATCTTGCCGCCGGCCGAGCTCGACGTGCGCGTCGGCTCCGTGGGCCGACCGATCGGCGATATGCGCGTCGTGGCCCGGCGCGGCGATGGGGCAGAGGCCGCGCCCGGCGACAGCGGCGAGCTCTACGTCACCGGCTCGCTGCTCATGCAGGGCTACCTGGACGAGCCCGCGATCAGCGCCCGGACCCTCACAATTCATGGCCTCAAGACCGGCGACTTCGGCCACGTCGACGAGAGCGGCGCCGTGTGGATCGCCGGCCGCAAGGACGACATCATCAAGCGCGGCGGCGAGAAGGTGAGCATTATCCACGTGCAGCAGGCGCTGCAGGGCCTCGGCCGCTTCGCCGACGTCGCCGTCCTCGCCGCGCCCGACGAGATCCTCGGGCACGTGCCGGTGGCCTTCGTGGTGCCGCTGGAGCCGGACGCTTTCAAGGCCTCGCGCCTGTTGCGCGAGCTGCGCTCCGTCTTGCCGTCGACGTCCCTGCCGAGTCGCGTGATCGCCGTCGCCGCGATCCCGCGCACCGGCTCCGGCAAGGCCGTCCGCGCCGAGCTCCAGGCCCTGCTTGCGGAGGAGCTCGGGTGAAGGGCTTCGGGGCCGGGTTCCGTAGCCGGAGCCCGTTGGTCCTGCTCGTGGCCGCCGCTCTCCTCGTCCCGGCCCTGCTCGGCTTTGAGTACCTGTTCGCCAGCGGCGCCTGGAGCGTCGTGCCGCTCAAGTACTGCCTGCGCAACAGCGGCGACTCCTTCACCTACGTATCCTGGACCGTGGGGCACAACAAGCGGCAGCCGCCGGCGCTGCCGTCGGTGTATCTCACCGGCGGCTCGGCGGCCCGCGAGGCCCTCGTCAGCGGGCCCTCCCTGGCCGCCGCTGTGCAGCGGCTCGGCGGCCCGCGGATCGCTGCCTGGGACCTGGGCTGCATCAACCAGAACTTCGCCGAGACGCTGGCCGTGGCCGACAACGTGCCCGACTCGCCGGCGTGGGTGCTGATTGGCGTGAACCTCGGCCGGTTCACGGCCTTCCCCGCGCAGAACGAACAGCAGGTGGTGGGCCGCGACTTCCTGCTCAAGAGCGCGTTTCTGCAACGCTACGTCTCGGGCACCTATGGGCGCTACACGTACTCCTCCACGATCCTGCCCGGCATCTTCTCGTACCTGACGAGCTACCTGAAGAAGGACGGCAAGAGCCTGCTTGCCGCGAAGGCGGTGCAGCGCGACTACCGCCAGCATCAGTACACCGCGAGCGGCAACCACAGCGTGAAGCAGAAGCAGCGCATGGTCGCGCAGTGGCTCACGCAGCGGTACCCGGTGTTTCGCCGCAACCTGCCGTACAACCTCGCGATGCTGCGGCAGATCCTCGCGCGCTGCCGCCAGCGCGACGTGCACGCCGTGATTGTGGAGCTGCCGCGCAACGAGCGGATCGTGAACGGCCGGTTCGACGCCGCCGTCGCCGCGTACCAGGTTCCCGTGGCGGCCTTGTCGCGCGAGTACGGCGTGCCGTACCTCGACTTCAACGCCGCCCTGGACCTCCCTGATGGCGACTTCCACGACCTCTCGCACCTGGTCGAGCCGGGGCGCGTGCTGTGGCAGCACCGCCTGGCCCAGGAGCTCGTCACTCTGATGGGGCCCTCGGGCGATGGCGGAGGCGTGCAGTGAAGATCTATTTCACGCTGTACCTCATCCCGGTGGTCATCGTGGCGCTGCTCGTGTTCTGGCTCGCGCTCCGCCGCAGCGAGGTGGCCAGGCTCGTCTTTCTCATCGTCCTGTCGGTGGCCGTGCTGGCCGTGCTCAACCCCATCTTCGCGGCAGTCGCCCTGGGGCTCGCGGTCGTGGCCCACCAGCTCGTGGAGCTCAAGCGCGCGAGGCGCCTGAGCGGCGGGCGCGTGGTGCTCATCATCGTGGTCATCGCCCTCGTCGCCTTGGGCATCGGCAAGTACGGGCAGCGCGGGGCGATGGCCATCTGGGGCGAGGACGACTGGGTCGTCTCTCATCTGCTGATGCCGTTGGGCATCAGCTACTTTGTCTTTCGCCTGCTGCAGTACGTGTTCGACTGCCTGCGCGGGGTGATCGAGGAGAATTCGCTGCTGCGCCTCTTCGCCTTCGTGATGTTCATCCCCACGTTCCCCGCCGGCCCATTGGAGACCTACCAGGGCTTCTACGAGAAGCGCAGCTACCGGTTCGACCGCCAGCTCTTCTACTTCGGCCTGCGGCGCATCGCTGTGGGCTACTTCAAAAAGGTCTTCGTCGTCGACTTCGTGTTCGCGATCATCTTCACGAAGATCATCACGACGGTCGGCAGCCCCGATTTCCACGCCTCGCAGCTCGGCCCCTTGTGGCCGCTCGCCTACTGCATCCTCGTCTTCGTGCGCGCCTACTTCGATCTGTCCGCGTACACCGACCTCGCCATCGGCTTCTCGGCGCTGTTCGGCTTCCGCATCATGGAGAACTTCCACCTGCCCTTCCTGCAGAAGAACCTCAGCGACTTCTGGCGGAGCTGGCACATCTCGCTGTCCACGTGGTGCCGCAACAACGTGTACTTCCCCGTGTTCGGCCTCACCCGCAAGGTGTGGCTCGGCCTGTACGCCAGCATGCTCACCATGGGGCTCTGGCACTACGTCGACCTGAACTGGACGGCGTGGGGCCTGTATCACGCCACCGGCCTTGTCGTTGTGGCGCGCTGGGAACGCTGGAAGAAGAAGCGCAAGAAGGCCCGCAAGAAGGCCGGCAGGCCGCCGGCCGCGCCCTACGAGAAGTACGTGCGCTGGCTGGGTTATCCGGCCACCTTCCTGTACGTGGCGCTGGGCTATGCGTTCGTCTCCACGCGCTCACTGGGCCACGCTCTCACCATCATCTATCTCGCCTTCCGCCTGCCGCTCGCGTGGCTTACGGGCCACGTTCTGTGAGAGCATGGGCGCGGCGGAGCAGGAGACAGACGTGCTGAGAAGATCGCCAGAGCAGCGTTCGCGGTGGAGCTCGTTAGGCCGCGGCTTTCGCCAGCGGAACCCGCTGGTGCTGGTCGCGGCTGCCCTGATCACTCTGGGCGCGCTGCTCGTGTTGCAGAGCGCGCTCGTTCACGGCGGCCTCACCGTGGTCCCGGAAGGCCGCCTCCTGCGCATCACCAACGACGACTATCTGCACGTCGCCTACCGCGTGGCGGAGCTCAGGAAGCACCCGTCCGGGCAGCGCACCATTTACCTCTTCGGCGGTTCGGGGACCATGGAGTGCTTCATCGACGAGCAGTCGCTGGCGGCGCAGGTGTCGGCCGCGTCCGGCCAGGACGTGCGCGTCGTCAGCCTGGCCGCCCACCAGGAGAGCATGGCGATGTCGCTGGCGCTCGCCGACAACCTGCCGGCCGGCCCCGCGCTGCTGGCCATCGGTCTCGCGCCGATCCGCGTCACGACCGATCCGCAGGCGGACGCGCGCCTGCTTGCCGGCCGGCCTCTCCTCCTGCACAGCGCGCGGCTCGACGCGGTCGCGCGGCGCTTCTACGGGCAGCAGGCGAACGCGCTGGGGGTGATCCCCGGTTTCTTCGACTACCTGGGGTCCTACGTAAAGGCGCGCGACGGCCGGGCAGGGCGCCCGGGGCTGGGCGCTTCGCTGGCCTACGCGAAGCACTACTATCCGCCGGGCGCCAAGGGGCACTCGCCCCTCGGCAAACGGCGCAACGTGCTCTACGTGCTCGCCGAGGACGTGCAGCTCTACCGTCTTCATTCCGCGTACAACCTGGCGATGCTCGAGGAGATTCTGAAGCTGGCCCGCGACCGTGGTTTCACGGTGGCCCTGTACGACCAGCCGCTCAACGTGTCGGCGGCGGGACCCGACTGGGCCGGCGTGGTGCCGGCCTATCGGGCGGCATGTCGCCGGCTCGCGCGCCGGTACGACGTGGCCTATCTGCACATCGAGCGGGGCGTGAAGCTCAAGGATGCCGACTTCGCCGATCTGTTCCACCTGCTGGCGCCCGGGCGCGCTAAGTGGCAGCCCGAGATGGCGCTCCAACTGGCGGCGGCACTGCGCTCTCCGTCGGCGCCGTTGGCCCTGGGCTCCGGGGCACGGCCGCGGGCAGCTCCGCTGCGGGCTGCCGAGTGACAGGCTCGCCTCAGGCGCGCGGCACGTAGCGCTCGGGCGCCCAGCCCTCCGCCACGCGGCGCGCGACCGCGGCGGCGAGCAAGGCGCCCGCTTCCGCGTCGTCCGGCTGCATGACCTCGAGCGCGGAGTGCATGTTGCGCACCGGGATGCTGAGCGAGAGCGTCGCCGCCCGGCCCGACGCCATGAGCTCCTCGGCGTCGGTCGAAGTGCGACCGGGCAGCGCCTTGACCTGCACCGGGATGCCCTCGGCGGCGGCCACCTCGCGCGTCAAGGCGAAGAGGGCCTGGTTGCTGGCCGCGCCGCGGTGGAGCACCGGCCCGGCGCCCAGCTTGACCTCGCCGCCGAGCTTCTTGGCGTCCATGCCCGGGTCGTCGCTGGCGAAGTCCACATCGACGACGATCACCACATCGGGCTGCCAGCGAAGGGCCATGGCCTTGGCGCCCATGAAGGTGGTTTCTTCGTGCACCGTGGCGAGGGCGGTGAGCTTCGCCGCCGCGGGGGCCGCGGCGTAGTGCTCGAGGGCGCGGACGCAGGCGTAGACGCCGGCCCTGTTGTCGAGGGCCGGCGAGGCGTAGCGTCCGTTGGCCAGCGGGAGGAAGACGGCGGGGAACGTGATCGGGTCGCCGATCTGCACGAGCTCGAGGGCCTCGTCGCGGCTCGCGGCGCCGAGGTCGAGCCACTGCTCGTGGAGGTCCGGCGCCTTGGCGCGCTCTTCGCTGGTCATCTTGTGCGAAGGCCGGCGGCCGACGACGCCGTTCACCGGGCCGCCGGGGCCGTGCACGACGAGATTGCGGCCGGGAAGGAGCTGCGCGTCGACGCCGCCGATCTTGTCGAACGAGACGTAGCCGTGCTCGTCGACGAAGGTGACGATGAGGCCGATCTGGTCGTTGTGCGCCGTGACGACCACGTGTGGCGCGCCGCCGGGGACGACGTCGGCCCACACGTTGCCCAGCGGGTCGCCGTCAGGGACGGAGATGGCGGACAGGCGCCGGCGCACGATCTCCTGGGCCGGCGCCTCGAAACCGGTGGGCGCCGGCGCGGCGCACAGGTCACGCAGGAAGTCGAGATCGGTGGCCATGGGTCCCTCCGCGGTCGTGCGTGTGTGGGCGTGTGGCGCGTCGGCGGACGGCGCCGACGCTACCGCATCCTATCGGCAAAGGGGCGCCGGGGCACCCGTGCCTCGGAAGGCGGGCTACGCTCAGCCTCGGCGCCGTAGTATCGTGATCTCATCGAGACGCCCGCCGGTATCCCCCGGCGCCCGCCGGGGCGCCGCTCCGCCAAGCGCCGCCGCCAGCTCGCGCGGCGGCGCGGCATCGTGCTGGTCGTCGCGCTGGTCGTCATGGCGGTGCTCGCGTGGCGCGTCGTGGCCTGCGGCTGTGGCGGGGCCGGCGCCACGGCGGTGACCTACGGCGCCGTGCCGCCGGCCCCGATCCCCTCTCTGGCCGGCGACGGCGTCAAGATCGGCACGTTTCTCGGCAACTACTCGCGCCGGTTCTACGGGCTGGGCCCGGCGCCCACGCGCCTCGACGTGCTCTGGAAGGCGCGTCTCGGCAGCGGCTGGACCTCGGGCAAGTACGACACCGACCCTCCGGCCAAGTGGGCCGGCAGCGGCTGGACCGGCATGCCCAACATCGTCGTCGACGGCGGCAAGCCCTACGTCCTCGTGGGGGGCTACGACCACCGCCTGCGCCGCCTGGACGCGCAGACGGGCGCGGTCGTGTGGGAGTACAAGTACGACGACATCATCAAGAGCAGCCCGTCGGTGTTCCAGAACCCCGACCCCGCCGGCGCCGACGACAAGTACATCGTGTGCGCCGGCTCGCGGCGCGGCTACCCGCTCAAGATCGCCGACCCCGCGGCAGCGCCGTACCGGGCCGTCACCTTCGGCTCGGGCAAGGAGCTGTGGCGCCTGCCGGTGCCCCAGACGGCAAGCTACAGCCGCGACTGCGACGGCAGCGGCTTCTTTCTCGACGGCCGTCAGTACATCGGCGTGGAGAGCGGGTGGATGTACGCGCTCGACCCGCTGCAGACCGTGGACTGGAACGGGCAGAAGCGCCCGGTGATTGCGGCCCAGCGCCTTCTGCTCGGCGACGCGCGCGCGAAATCACACCAGGGCAACCTCGTGCTGGAGGCGTCGCCGGCGGTGCTCGGCAGCCGCATCTACGTCGCCTCCGGAGCCGGGCACGTCTACGGACTGCGGCGCAGCGACCTGGCCGTGGAGTGGGATTACTTCATCGGCTCCGACCTCGACGGGACGACTGTGCCCACGCGCCGCGGCAAGCTGCTGGTGCCGGTCGAGAAGCAGTACATCAAGGGCCACGGCGGCGTCCTGTGCCTCGACCCGTCGCGGCCCCCCGAGAAGGCCGTCGACTGGTTCTTCCCCACGGGCGACCGCAAGCTCGGGGAGTGGAGAGGCGGCCTGGTCGGCTCCTGCGCGGTCAACGACGAGTACAACCGCGACGGGCGTCTGCCGGCGCTGACGGCGTTCAACGCCATCGACGGCTACCTGCACGTGATCTCGCAGGACACCGTGAGCGGTCAGCTGGTCAAGGGTCCCAACCTGGAACCCGGCCTGCAGACGCCGGTGGAGATCGCGCGGCTGTGGAACAGCGGCGCGATCTCCACGCCGATCCTCTTTGGCGAGACGCTCATCGCCGCCGCCTACGATCAGCGCGTGCACCTCTACCACCTCACCTTCACGCCGTCGGAGAAGGGCCTCGAAGGGGCGCTTCCGAGCGCCAACGGGGACGGCAAGTACTGGCGCGTGAGCGTCACCGAGACCGACCAGTTCTTCGCGGGCGGCGGCTTTGAGAGCACGCCGACGTTGTGGAACGGGCGCGTGTACGTGGGCTGCCGCGACGGCTGGTTCTACTGCCTCGGCGACAAGCCCTGAGACCCGCGGCTCAAACGGTCAGTACCGCACCATCAGCTTCTTAGTGGCCGCGGTCAGGCCGTCGACGGTGAGCTCGAACATGGGGAACACCTCGCGGACCTTGCGGATCGTCACGCTGCCGTAGGCGTGGTCCCAGTCGCTCTCGGGGATGGTGTTGAGCCACGCCGAGTGGTCGAAGTGGCGCCGCAGGCGCCTCAGCCACTCGATCCCCGGCTCGTCGTTGCCGAAGCCCCACCAGATGATGCCGTCGCGGCTCAGCAGCTCGCTGGGCGCCATGGCCGCGTCGCCGACGACGATGAGCTTGGTGTCGCTGGGCAGCTCCTGCAGTACGCGGCGCGTGGAGATGGCGCCGCTCGACGTCATGCTCGTGTCCTCATAGAGCCAGTCGTAGACGCAATTGTGAAAGTAGTAGAAGCGCAGGTCCTTGAAGTGCGAGCTGCGGTTGACGGCGCTGAAGAGCTGGCTGCAGAGGCGGATGTATGGGTGCATGGAACCGCCGACGTCCATCAGCAGCAGAACTTTGACGGCGTTCTTGCGGCTCTTGCGCCAGACGAGGCTGAGACGGCCGGCGTTGCCGGCCGTCTCCTCGATGGTCTCGTCGAGGTCGAGCTCGTCGGGCACGCCTTCGTTGCGCGAAGAGAGCTGACGAAGGCGTCGCAGCGCGAGCTCAAACTGCCGCACACCGACCTCCTGGTCGGTGCGGTAACCGCGGTAGCGGCGCTCACCGGCCACCTTCACGGCGCTGCGGTTGCGGCTCTCGCCGCCGACGCGCATGCCGCCGGGGTGAAAGCCGGAGTGGCCGAAGGCGCTGGTGCCGCCGGTGCCCACCCAGTAGCTGCCGCCGTGGTGGGCCTCGGACTGTTCCTTAAGGCGCTCCTCGAACATCCTCCGGAGCGCCTCCAGGTCGAGGTCCTCGAGCGCGGCGGCGAGCAGCCGGCGGTCCTCGTCGCTGAGGCCGGGCATCGTGAGCGGGTCGGCGAGCCAGTCCCACACTTCGTCCTCGATCTCGAGCGGCGTCTCGATGCCCTTGAACATGGCCGCGAAGGCCTGGTCGTACTGGTCGAAATAGGCCTCCGACTTGACGAGGATGCTGCGCGCCACGGCATAGAACTGATCGAGGCCGGTGGGGGCGAGCCCGAGGGCCAGGGCGCGCATCAGCGCCAGCCACTCCGTGACCGTGACGGGCACGCCGTAGTAGCGCAGCAAGAAGAAGAAGTCGGTGAACACGATCCTCGCGTCAGCGCTTCTTCGTGATCTCGCGCAGCACGAGCACGGCCACCACGATGGCGACGATGATAATGATGAAGAGCTCGATGGGTCCGACGCTCATGGCACTCCTCTTCTGGCCGGAGGGCGCTAGCGCCGCCGGCCGCCGGCGAGCGCGCGCTGCGCAACGTCGACGTCGTGGTCCTTCTTGAGCAGCACGCCCATGAAGGGCAGGCGCGCGGCGATCTCCTTGTGGTCGACGCCGCCGCGCGCCAGCGCCTGCACCCAGTCGATGAGCTCGCTGGTGCTGGGCTTCTTCTGCAGGCCGGGCACGCTGCGCAGCCAGTAGAAGGCCTGGATGGCGAGGTCGAGCAGGCGCTTGTCGAGCTGCGGCACGTGCACGTGCACGATGCGCTCCATCATCTCTTCGTCGGGGAACTCGATGTAGTGGAAGACGCAGCGGCGCAAGAACGCGTCGGGCAGCTCCTTCTCGGCGTTGGAGGTGATGAGCACGATGGGCCGGTGAACTGCCTTGACCGTCTGGTGGGTCTCGGGGATGTTGAACTCCATCTGGTCGAGCTCCCAGAGCAGGTCGTTGGGGAACTCGAGATCGGCCTTATCGATCTCGTCGATGAGGAGCACGACGCGCTCCGCGCTCTCGAAAGCTTCGCCCAGCTTGCCGGGCCTGATGTACTGGGCGATGTTGCTGACGTCGCGGTCGCCGAACTGGCCGTCGTAGAGGCGTTGCACGGTGTCGTACAGGTAGAGGCCGTCCTGGGCTTTGGTCGTGGACTTGACGTTCCAGATGATGAGCGGCATGACGAGGCCGCGGGCGATGCTCTGCGCGAGCATCGTCTTGCCGGTGCCGGGCTCGCCCTTGATCAACAGGGGGCGGCTGAGCTGGACGGCGACGTTGACCGTCTGCATGAGGTCGGGGGCGGCGATGTAGTCGCTGGTGCCGGTGTAAGTGAAGGACTGGCTCATGGCGTGCGTCTTTCGGTCGTTGGCGTGAGCGGGGGACGGCCGGGGGGCCGCCCGCAGAAGCTTAGCAGAGGTCGGCGGCGGCCGCCCGAGGACGAGGACGTCCCGGACTGGCGCAGCGCCGTTGCATAGGGTTGATACTGGAGAGAGGAGACACAGCACAGACAGGAGGTAGACGACATGAAACCACCGACTGCGGACCTTTCCAACGAGAGCACGCTGCGGCACTGCGATCTGCTCGAACCACTGAGCGACGAGCAGATCGTCGAGCTCGCGGCTCGTGCCGGAACGCGCTCTCTGGCTGAGGGCGAGACGCTTTTCGACCAGAACGCCGATGCTCACGAGCTCTTCGTCGTTGCGAGTGGGCGCCTGGCCGTCCGCCTGGCCACACCCAGCGGGCACGTGATCGAGGTGTTCGACGCCGGGCAGTATCGCCTGTCCGGGTGGTCGGCTTTGGTTGCGCCCCACGTGTACATCGCCGACGCGCACGCGGTCGAGGACAGCACCGTGCTCGTGATCGCGGCGGGCGACGCGGAAGAGGTGTTTCTGCGCGAGCCGGCCGCCGGCTATGCCGTGATGAAGAAGCTCGCCGGCACCATCTCGGTGCGTCTGCGCGACATCAAGGAAGAGCTTCTCGAGCTGCTCGGAGACTGAGCATCGGCGGCGGCCGTCGGTGGCGGCCGCGCGGCCTCAGGGTCGCAGATCGGAAGGCGACGGGAACCGCTTCTGCGCTGCGGCGACCTCCCGCAGGGCCTCCTGGAGGGTCACGCGGGTCAGCGGCCGCAGGGTTTCGACGTTGATCACGTTGTGGGGGGGGCGTCCGGCCCGCAGGAGCCGGGCGTGATGCCGGAGCTGCAGCTGGGACATGCTGATGAACGCTTCGCGCAGCGACTGCTCGCAGGTGGTGTCTTTGCTGCACGCCTCCCGTACGGCCTCCAGGCGCTCAAGGGTGGTCGGCGCGGTGATGCCCCGGGCGAAGGCGTCGTAGCGGGCCAGATTCTGGATGGGGACAAGGCCGTCCTTCTTGATGTCGAGGTGACCCTCGAGCCGCTGGCGAAACCCCAGTGGCAGACGCCACTTCGAGCCCAGAAGCGCGAGGCCCTTGAGGAAGCGCGAGTGACTGGGGGCCTCGCGCATGATGTCGGTCAGCGCCAGGTCCACCTGGAGCTCGCCGGCGACCTGACGGTAGTCGAACGCCACGCTCGCGCGCGCCATGCGATCGATGTCGCGTCCCTGGAGGCAGTCGCTGAAGACCGCCTGCCATTGCGACAGCGACATGCGCCACTGGGGCGTGCGCGCGAGGACCCCGTGGGGGTCGGCCGGGAAGCCGCAGCGGACGAGGCCGTCGTTCACGTCTTCGGCGACGAGCCGGAAGAACTCGTCCACGGAGGGATCGTCGGTGTCGGCGTAGGCGAGCCCGTTGTCCTGATCGGAGGCGAGGGTGAGCTCGCTGCGCGCGCCGCTGCCGAAAGCCAGCCAGGCGTAGGGCACCGGCGGCTCGCCGTGTCGCTCCAGGGCGAGCTCAAGGAGACGCGACGTCATCGTGTCGCAGAGCACGGTGAGCACGCGCGTCAGCGAAGGCGCGTCGAGATGGGCGTCGAGCAGGTCGAGGAAGAGCCGGGGCATGTCCGCCGCGGCGTCGTCCAGGTCTTTCTCGGTGCGCGCCGACTGGATCGCGCGGCGCAGCGCGAAGGGGCTCCGCGCCTCGAGCGTCATCAGGTTGCTCGCCGAGAGCACGCCCACCACCGTACCTGTCTCGTCGAGCACGGGAAGGTGGTTCACGCCCGCGACCATCATGGCGATGCTGGCCTCGGGAGCGAGCACTTCCGCGCCGACGGTGTGCACGGGCGTCGACATGATGGTGCTCACCGGCGCGTCGCGCGACACGCCTCCGACGACGACCTTGTTGCGCAGGTCGATGTCGGTGACGATGCCGAGGCCGGCGCCGGCGTGCACGAGGATTGCAGAACGCCGCTCGTCGATCATCATCTGGGCGGCGTCGTGGATCGTAGTGCTGGCGTCGCAGAAGAGGGGCGCGCTGCGCACCACCTCCGTGACGGGACGCGTGCGTACGTCGGGAAGGGCGCTCATCGAGCGCGCCGCCTGGAGCAGACGCTCGCGCTGGCTGCCCGCCAGCCATTTCACTCCTTCGGGGCGGCTCAGCAGCTCGACGGCGAGGTTCTTGGGGATGCAATAGACGCTCGAGTCGGTGCGCGCCCGCGCCGTGAACTCGGGGGCGAGACCGGTGAGCAGGGTCAGGTGGCCGAACATCTCGCCGCTCGTGAGGATGGCCACCAGGGCCTGCTTGTGCAGCAGCTCCAGGGTGCCCTCGTGCACGACGTAGAGCTGCGTGCCCGGCAGCCCGCTCTCGACCATGACAGCCTCGCCGGCCGGGACGAGCCGCTCGTCGACGGCGGTGACGATGCGCTCGAGATCGGCGGGCTCCAACCCGGCGAACGGCTCGAGGTGCGCGAGAAAGCGGGCGCGCTCATCGGCCGGCTCGATGTCGAAGAGGCGTTCGCTCATGACTGCCGCCTACCCGACGTCTCTCACGAGGAGGCCGCGGCTGCGCAGGTGGTCGAGGCTCGCGAGCACTGAGGCCTCGTCCTTGTGCTCGAGGACGATGCTCGCCCCGGCGGCGCGTGCCGCTTCAAGGATAGGTTCGAGGTCGATGACTCCCGCGCCCAGAGGGTCGTGGTGGTCGCCGCCCAGGTGACCCTGGTTGTCGTGCAGGTGGACGTGCCTGAGGTCGACCAGCGACGACGCCAGCCAGTCGTTGAGAGTGCCGGTGTTGGCGGCATGTCCGATGTCGAGAACGAGGCCGAGCCCTTGAAGATCGAGATCGCCGGGGGCGATGAAGTGCGAGTGCCTGGAAAACGGCATGTTCTCCACCGCGATGGGCAAGCCGATTTCGTCCTGGAGCACGCTCAACTCTTCGAAGGCGCGCTCCAGCGAGGCCGCGATCTTGGGGTTCCATCCCCGCGCCCGGCGCTGCATGTCGGGGTGCACGACGTAGAGCTGCGCGCCGAGCTCCGCGGCCACCCACATGTGCCGCCGGTGCAGCTCAATCGCGCCGCGATGCTTCGACGCAGACCGGCTGCCGAGCTCGAAGTGCGCGAACGGCCCATGGACGGTGAACGGCAGGCCGGAGGCCTCGATAACGCGCGCGTTGACCGGTTCGAGCAGCGAGTGTCGTCCCAAGGAGAGGATCTCGGCCGACGGCGCGAGCTCCGCGATGCGCAGCAGGGCGGCGCCCAGCGAGAGCTCGAAGTAGGCGCCCGTGGAGATGCCGATGTCATGGTCGTGCACCACACTTCGAGTATTGCACACCCGGCGTGCGCTGAGACTTCTCAGGCGATGAGCCCGCGACCCCGCAGGTAGGCGAGACTGGCGGCGACGTCGCCGGCGCTGTTCAGCTCGAGTACGACGGAGGCGCCGGCGGCGCGCGCCGCGGCCAGCACGGCCGCGGCGTCCACCACGCCGGCGCCCACCGGCAGGTGCGGGTCGTCGAGGTCGCCGACGCCGGCGTTGCTGTGCAGGTGGACGTGCCGCCACTCGGGCGGCGGCGCGGCGAGGAAGGCGTCGAGGGTGCCGCTGATAGCGGCGTGTCCGACGTCGAGGGCGAATCCGAGGCCGCGCAGATCGAGGTCGCCGGGCGCGGTGAAGTGCGAGGAGCCGGCGCCCGGCATGTTTTCGACGACAATCGGCACGCCGGTCTCGTTCTGCAACTCACGCAGAGCGTCGAAGGAGCGTTCGAGCGCGCTGACGACTGCGGGGTCGCGCAGGCTCGGCTCTGGCCGCCAGTCGGGGTGCACGAGGTACAGCGTGGCGTCGATCTCGGCGGCCGCCGCGAGGTGCCGGCGGTGCTCGTCGAGCGCCTCGAGGCGGGCCGCCTCGGACGGGTCGCCGAGGCCCGCGTAGCCGAACGGCCCGTGTACGGAGCAGGGCAGCCCGGAGGCCAGCGCGGCGCGCCGGTTGCGCGGGCTGAGGAGCGTGTGCAGGCCGAAGGAGCGGATCTCGGCGGCCGCCGCGACGGCGGCGATGCGCTCGAGCGCCGCGGCCAGAAGCAGCTCTGAGTAGGCGCTGCTGGAGATGCCGATGTCGTGGGGCGGGTGCACGGGGGCAAGTATGGCAGACGGACGCGACCGGCGCCGGGCGGCAGGCCGGAGCCCTGATCCCGCTCAGATCGCACTACCCGCCCGAGGCACGCGGGCGGACACTGCAGACGGCTGACTCGATAGCGGTCGGCAATGTCACCCGGCGCGGCCTGGCCTTGCGGAACTGGTCGTGTGTACGGTGCTGCCTGATGCCACGCGACCGCCGCACGCATGCCGAGATCGACCTCGACCTGGACGCCGAGCAATTGCTCGGCGTCATCCCGGCGGACGTGCTTGAACGGCTGTGGCCCGGATTCGCACCGCAAGATCGCAGCGTGTTCGTCAACCCGGTCAGTCTGCGCCGCCACCTGCAGGGGCGCCCCGACTTCGTCTACCGAGTGGCGGCACTCAATCAGCACGCCACACGCCTCGCCGGCTGCCTTGCGACCGCCTCAGTCTTCGTGCGGTACGACAAGGTGGCGCTTGGCGAGGCAGGCGTCACTGCCTACGTGGGTGTGCCCGGCGAACGCGGCGACGCCGATTACCTCGGCATCGGGATGCACCTCTACCCGGTGAAGCAGGGCCGCAGGCAGCGAAACCACGTCACCACGCTGATGCCGCCGATCTCTGCGCAGGGTCTGGAGGCGAGGTTGAAACGGCAACGTCACTACCGGCGCGAGGACGGGTCCGATGGTCCGCCCTCTGTCGTGGAGTGACCGATCCGGGTATACTGAGCTGGTCACCGGCGAGGTGGAGATTCTCCCTTCGACCACGTACCTGCCGAGCAGTGCACTCGATGTTTCTGCGGGGCAGCGTAGTAAGTGATCCGGGGACTGGGAGTCCCGGCGCCGGCGACGAGATGAAGGAGCGGCTTGCCGCTCCTTTGTCGTTGTGGCGCCTCGTCCCACAGATGACGTCGGCTCCCGCTACGCAGTCACCGCCCGAGGAGGAGCGTGGCAGGGGGATGGGGCGGTCAGCCACGAGGTAGCCCAGGCAACGCGACGCACCGCGATCTCGAGGTCGCGGCAGATCCTGCGGGCAGGGAAGTCGTCGATCTCCCCGAGTTGCGAGACCCACGCGGCCCTGCCGGCGGCCCACTCACGAAGATCGAGTATCTCGCGCCCTCCTTGAGCAGCCTGAAGACGGGCGTCTCGAGGTGGCGGACCAGCTCGTTCCGCTTCACGCCGTGATGCGCAGAGGCTCGCGGATGACGTCGCGGCCGCCGAGTCGTTCTTCGGCGAGCTCACGATTGGCGTCGAGGACGAGCTCGACGGCCTCCTGCAGATTGGCGCGGGCTTCGTCAAGAGTCGCAGCCTGCGTGTTGGCGCCCGGCAGCTCCTCGACGTAGCCGATGTAGCCCTCGGGCACTTGCTCGAACACGGCGGTGAGCGTGAGTTTCATGAGCCTGACCTCCCGCATCCCGATGTAGTCCGGAGCAGCGTTGCCGGATGCCACTGTCTACGACGTCCGGGCGACGAGGCGCACGTCGGCGTCCAGAGCCTCGGCGATGCGCTGCAGGGTCCTGGCCGTAGGGCTCGTGCTGCCGCGCTCGATGCGGCTGATGTCGCCTTGGTCTATGCCGCAACGCTCGGCAAGCTGCGCCTGCGTGAGGCCGTGCCTATCACGCAGATCGATGACCTGCAGCGCGATGTCATAGGCTTTCTCGAAGACTTCCTGCTGCGCCGCCGAGTCAGGCGTGAGCCGGGCACGGCGGTCGGTCATGATGTCCTTGTAGCTACGAGTCATCAAGGATCCTCCTTCGCCGACAGTATGGGTAGTTGCCCATGAGTCGTCAATGCCGGCGTTTCCTGAACTGGGCCAGCAGCCGCCTTGCTTCTGCGATCTCCCGATGTTGTCGTCTCCGCCTTGGGTCCTCATGACGTCAGCGTATGCGCGCCGTCGTGCCGCGCGACAGAGCGACGATCGCAGGGTGCGGTGGACGTTGAAAGCGTGGAGGCATCCGCGCAGGCGACCGTTGCCCCGAGGCCCTGTCCTCGCTCCGTCCCCGAAGCAACGTACAATGTCACCCAAGGTCGCCGCCCGGCGGCCATGCGGGGTCAGGAGGGGTCCTTGGCTGCGAAACGCGCGAAGAAGGGCAGCGGCAGCGAGCCCCTCGGCTTCGAGCAGAAGCTCTGGGCCGCGGCCGACAAGATGCGCGGCCATATGGACCCGGCCGAGTACAAGCACGTGGCGCTCGGCCTGATCTTCCTCAAGTACATCTCGGATGCGTTCGAGGAGAAGCACTCGGCCCTGCTGGCGGAGGCCGAGGAGGAAGCCGCCAGGAGCCTTGCGGCCGGCGGCCCGGGCGAGTCCGGCGTCGACCCCGAGGACCGCGACGAGTACCTCGCCGAGAACGTCTTCTGGGTACCGCGCGAGGCGCGCTGGTCGCACCTGCAGGCGAGCGCCAAGCAGCCGGAGATCGGCAAGCTCATCGACGACGCTATGGTGGCGATCGAGCGCGAGAACCCGAGCCTCAAGGGCGTGCTGAGCAAGGACTACGCACGCCCGACCATCGACAAGACGCAGCTCGGCGAGCTCATCGACCTCATGAGCACCATCGCCATGGGCGACGCCGAGAGCCGCAGCAAGGACCTGCTCGGCCGCGTGTATGAGTACTTCCTCGGGCGCTTCGCCAGCGCCGAGGGCAAGGGCGGCGGCGAGCTCTACACGGCGCGCTGCGTGGTCAAGCTGCTGGTCGAGATGATCGAGCCGTTCAAGGGCCGCGTCTACGACCCCTGCTGCGGCTCGGGCGGCATGTTCGTGCAGAGCGAGCGCTTCGTGGAGGAGCACGGCGGCGGCAAGGGCGACATCGCCATCTACGGGCAGGAGAGCAACCCCACCACCTGGCGCCTGGCCAAGATGAACCTCGCCATCCGCGGGCTCGAGGGCGACCTGGGGCCGCACAACGCCGACACCTTCCACGCCGATCAGCACAAGGACCTCAAGGCCGACTTCATCCTCGCCAACCCGCCGTTCAACGTGAGCGACTGGGGCGGCGACCGCCTGCGCGACGACGTGCGCTGGAAGTACGGCGCGCCGCCGCCGGGCAACGCCAACTTCGCCTGGGTGCAGCACATGGTCCACCACCTGGCGCCGCAGGGCGTGGCCGGCTTCGTGCTCGCGAACGGCTCGATGAGCTCGCAGCAGAGCGGGGAGGGGGAGATCCGCAAGCAGCTCGTGGAGGCCGACCTCGTCGACTGCATGATCGCCCTGCCCGGTCAGCTCTTCTACACGACGCAGATCCCCGTCTGCCTGTGGTTCCTCGCGCGCGACAAGAGCGACGGTCCGGGGAGTGGCGGCGCCTGCCGCGACCGCCGCCGCGAGACGCTGTTCATCGACGCGCGCCAGATGGGCGCGCTCGTTGACCGCACGCACAAGGAGTTGAGCGACGAGGACATCGCGCGCATCGCCCGTACCTGCCACGCGTGGCGCGGGGAGCCGGGCGGAAAGGCACGGAATGACACGAAGAATGCACGCGTGCATTCAGAACGCACGCCCGGCTCGGATGGCGAGCCGGGCACGTTCGGCTACGCCGACGTGCCCGGTTTCTGTGCGGGCGTTTCAACCGAGCTGATCGCCGAGCACGGCTATGTGCTCACGCCTGGCCGCTACGTCGGCACCGCGGACGCCGAAGACGACGGCGAGCCCTTCGATGAGAAGATGAAGCGTCTGACGGCGCAACTGGCGAAGCAGCAGGCCGAGAGCGCGAGGTTGGACAAGGTGATCGTCCAGAGTCTCCGCGAGCTCGGCTACTGGCAGGACGCTCCATGACGCCGGACGCCTTGCGCAGCCTGATCGCTCGCGGAGAGTCCCTGAATGTCGAGTTCAAGGGCGAGGAGCGCACCAGCTTGAGCGACCGCGACCTCGTTGAGACAGCAGTCTGCCTCGCCAATCGCGCCGAGGAGCAGGCGGGTTGGATCCTAATCGGCGTGGAGGATGACGGCCGCCTCACGGGCGCCCGCCCACGTCCCGCGAGCGGCCAGACCGACCCTGCCCGGGTCGCGGCGCTGATCGCCGCGCGCACGCGCCCGTCGCTACGGGCGCGCGTGGAGCTCGTCGAGCTTGACGGCCTGCAGGTGCTGGCAATAGAAGTGCCCCGCGTGCGCCAGCCGGTCGCCACAGCCGACGGCAGGTTCTTGCGCCGTGCTGTCGGCGGGGATGGCCGTCCGGCCTGCCTGCCCATGGATGTCTTCGACATGGCGTCCATGCAGTCCGATCGCGGCCTCCTCGACCCTTCGGCGCAGATCGTCCACGGCGCCGGCTGGGACGATCTCGATCCTCTGGAGGTCGAGCGCTTTCGCCGCAACATCCGCGAGCGGCGCGGCCGTAGCGACGAAAGCCTGCTCGAGTTGTCGGATCTCGAGCTCGCCAAGGCGCTGGGCGTTGTGGATGCCAACAGCGCCGTGCGCGGCGTGCGGCTCGCGGCGCTGCTGCTCTATGGCAAAGAGGAGACGCTGCGCCGCTTTGTGCCCAATTGCGAGGTAGCGTTTCAGGGGCTGGACGGCCTGGCCGTGGAAGTCAACGACTTCTTTCGCTGGCCGCTCCTCCGCGCGATGGAGGAGATCGAAGCCCGCATCCGCGTCCGCAACCGCGAGCAGGAGATCATGGTGGGTCTGCTGCGCGTGGGCGTACCGGATTACCCGGAGCGGGCCCTGCGCGAGGCGCTCGCCAACGCTCTGATCCATCGCGACATCAGCGCCTGGGAGCTGTGCATTTCCAGTGGCACGCGGACCGCATCGAGATCAGTAGCCCCGGCGGCCTGCCTGAAGGGGTGCGGCTCGACAACCTGTTGGTCACCGCGCCGCGCCCGCGCAACCCTATGCTGGCCGACGCCTTCAAGCGTGCCGGCATCGTCGAACGCACTGCGCGCGGCATCGACACCATCTTCTACGAGCAACTGCGAAACGGGCGCCCCGCGCCTTCCTACGACCGCACCGACAGCGCCGGCGTGGTGGTCGTTCTTGCCGGCGGGGCGGCCAATCTCGATTTCGTGCGGCTCCTGGTGCAAGAAGCCCAGGGTGGCCGCGTGCTCGGCTTGGATGAGCTGCTCATCCTCAACGCCCTGCAGCAGGAGCGCAGCCTCACCACAAATGCGGCCGTGCGTCTGACGCAGAAGCCCGTGAGCGATACACGAGCCGCTCTACGCCGGCTGGTTGAAGCGGGCCTCGTCGAAGACCGTGGGCAGCGAAAGGGCCGCACCTGGCACCTCTCGGCCGCCGTCTACCGGACGCTTGGGGACAAGGCGGCGTACGTGCGCCAGCGCGGCTTCGAGCCACTTCAGCAGGAGCAGATGGTGCTGCAGTACGTGGAGAAGCACGGTCGCATCACGCGCAGGGACGCGGCGGAGTTGTGCCGGCTCAGCGGCGCGCAAGCGTATCGCCTGCTCGCGCGCCTGGTCGGCAGCGGGAGCTTGGTTCGCCAAGGCGAGCGCGGCCGCGGGGTGACCTACGGAAGAGGCTCGGAATGAACGGCAGGAATGCACGGAATGCACGGGGAAATGCACGCGTGCATTCGTCGGCGTGCTGTGCGCGCTTGCTGGCTGTGGCCGTTGGGCCTGACGCCCACGTGCCTGGCTTCTTCGCGAACGCTGCGACGCGGCGGATTGCCGAGCAGGTCGCCGGGCACAGCTGCGTGCCCAGGCCCGGCTGCCGCATAGGCGCCTCCGTCGACCATTGCAGGCCATTCGAGGAGAAGATGACACGGCTGACGGACGAGTTCGCCGAGCGGGTTGCGGAGGCGGCCTACCTGGAGGCAGAGGCTAGGGTGAGTCTCGGTCGGGTGGGCTATGGACTCTGAGGATTGGCCCGCGGTTCCACTCGGCAGTCTTGTCGATGAGCGGGGTATCTCTTACGGCATCGTTCAGCCTGGATCGGATTGTGAAGTCGGGGTCCCCATCATCCGCGTCAACAACCTGGTCGACGGCCGAATCGTCACCGACGAGGTCAAGCGAGTCTCGCCAGACATTGAGTCGAAGTATGGCCGGACGCGTCTTCGCGGTGGTGAGGTTCTCCTCTCTCTGGTTGGCTCGCTCGGTCTGACTGCAATCGTTCCTCCTGCGCTCCGCGGCTGAAACGTCGCACGCGCCGTCGCTGTTGTGCCAGTGCGAGATGACATCGGTGCTGAGTGGGTCGCCTATGCGCTCAGGAGTCCGGGCGCTCAGCGTCACATACGCACTCGAGCAACGACAACGGTTCAGGCCACGCTGAACCTCCAAGATGTTCGAGAACTGCCCATCCCGCTTCCCGATAGGCCTCAGCGCGACCGGGCGACGACTGTTCTCCGAGCCCTCGACTCCAAGATCGACCTCAACCGCCGCATCAACTGCACCCTCGAGACGATCGCCCGCACCATTTTCAAGTCGTGGTTGGTCGACTTCGATCCAGTGCGCACGAAGATGCAGGGCGGCGAGGTTGGGCTGCCGCCCGACCTCGCCGCCCTCTTTCCCGACTCGCTTGAAGAGTCCGATCTGGGCCCCATCCCGACTGGGTGGTCCGCCGGTTCACTGATGGACGTGGCCGAGTTGAATCCGGAAACCTGGTCGCGGGACACGCGACCAGCGGTCATCAGCTACCTTGAGCTGTCTGGTGCCAAATGGGGTTGCATCGAGTCGCGCACCAGCTATGCACTCGATGAAGCGCCCAGTCGCGCGCAGCGCGTCCTGAGGTCGGGAGACACTGTTGTGGGGACGGTCCGTCCGGGGAACGGCTCGTATGCCCTCATCGCGGAGGAAGGGCTCACCGGCAGCACTGGTTTCGCGGTCCTTCGGCCTCGGCGCCCTGCGTATCGAGAGATCGCGCATCTCGCTGCGACCTCGCGAGCCAGCATCGCTTCCCTGGCAGCTCTCGCGGATGGCGGTGTATATCCAGCAGTTCGTCCCGATGTCGTCGCGTCGACGCCGTTGGTCGTGCCATCAGAAGACGTCTCGGAGGCTTTCGCAGAGCTTGTGGCCCCGATGCTCGCGCGCGCTGCCATCGGCGAACGTGAGTCTCGTCGTCTTGCCCATCTTCGTGACGAGTTGCTGCCGAGGCTGCTATCCGGTGAGTCCGTCGTTCGTGACACGGCGGTTGCGTCACTGTCGGTCTAGTGTTGCATATCTTAAATGTCTTGTAGTAGGATTCCCTCATCCGGTGGCATCACCGAAGGAGGCCGTCCATGGCTACGGCGCGGAAGATCGAGCTGACGACGGAGGAGGAGCAGACCCT
>Ga0114951_10000699_pt1 | contig 45515 bp, 46 predicted proteins | sample AM7aDNAmetaG_FD_88677 | JGI IMG/M metagenome (GOLD analysis project Ga0114951, IMG submission 88677) | Freshwater microbial communities from Finland to study Microbial Dark Matter (Phase II) - AM7a DNA metaG | ecosystem: Environmental > Aquatic > Freshwater > Lake | place: Finland: Lake Alinen...
GCCGCTGCCTGTGCTACCCTAGCGCGACCGATTTCTCGGTTGCGGGCAGCCAACCCGCTACTGGGTTCCCGGATACTCCTCGCGAGGGAGGTGAACACCATGGCAGTCACCAAGGAAGTCAAAGAGACCATCATCGCCAAGCACGCCAAGCACGACGGCGACACCGGCTCCCCCGAGGTCCAGATCGCTCTTCTCACGGCGCGCATCGAGACCCTCACCGACCACCTCAAGACCCACAAGAAGGATCACCACAGCCGGCGCGGCCTTCTCAAGATGGTCGGCCAGCGCCGCCGCCTCCTCAACTACCTTCAGGCGCGCGACCTCGATCGTTACCGCGCGCTGGTCAAGGAGCTCGAGCTCCGCAAGTAACCAGGCCACAGGGCGCGCGAGAGCGCCTACCCAGTCGTCACGTGCACATGAGCCACGGACGAGAGAGAACCCGCGCGCAATGGGGCGCCGGGTCATCAGGAAGACGAAGGAAGTAATGACTACAGTAGAAGTGGAAGTCGGGGGCAAGAAGATCACCCTCGAGACCGGCCGCTTGGCCAAGCAGGCCAACGGCTCCGTGCTCGTGCGCTGCGGCGACACGATGGTGCTGGTCGCCGCCACCGGGCGCACCTCAGGCCGCGAGGGGCAGGATTTCTTCCCGCTCACGGTCGACGTCGAGGAGCGGCACTACGCCGCCGGCAAGATCCCCGGCGGCTTCATCAAGCGCGAGTCGCGGCCCAGCGACAAAGCCGTCCTCGCCGCGCGCCAGATCGACCGGCCCATCAGGCCGCTGTTCCCCAAGGGGTACATGAACGAGGTCCACGTGGTGGCCACCGTGCTGTCCGTCGACCTTGAGAACAACTACGACGTGCTCGCCACGCTGGGCGCCTCGGCGGCCCTTGGTCTCAGCGAGATCCCGTTCCTGGGCCCCATCGGGTCGGTGCGCGTCGGGCGCATCGAGGACGAGCTCGTGATCAACCCCACGCTCACCGAGGTCCAGGACGAGTCCGATCTCGACCTCGTGGTCACCGGCACCAGGGATGCCATCGTCATGGTCGAGGCCGGCGCCAAGCAGGTCTCCGAGGCCGTCGTCGTCGAGGCTCTGCGCCTGGCCCACGAAGAGATCAAGAAGCTCATCGACGTGCAGCTCGAGCTGCAGCGCCAGTGCGCGAAGCCCAAGTGGGACGTGCCCGAGTGGACCGTCGACGAGGCCATCCTCGCCGAGGTCCGTGGCGGGTACGGCGCGGCCCTGGACGCCGCCACACAGGTGGCCGACAAGAAGGCCCGTCAGGACGCTACGTCCGAGGTCAAGGCGGCCGCCGTCGAGGCCCTCCTCAACGAGGACTCGACCCCCGAGCGCGTGACGCACGTCAAGCGTGCGCTCGCCAAGGTCGAGAGAGACCTCGTGCGCGACCGCATCGCCGTGCAGAAGCGCCGCCCCGACGGCCGCGGCACCGACGAGGTCCGCCAGATCACCTGCGAGGTCGGGCTCGTCCCGCGCGTGCACGGCAGTGCCCTCTTCACGCGCGGCGAGACGCAGGCCCTGAGCATCCTCACGCTGGGTGGCACCGGCGAGTTCCAGCGCATCGACGGCCTCGGCATCGAGGACAAGAAGCGCTATATCCACCACTACAACTTCCCGCCGTACTCGGTCGGCGAGACCGGCTTCATGCGCGGCCCCAAGCGTCGTGACATCGGCCACGGCGCTCTCGCCGAGCGCGCCCTCGTGCCGGTTCTCCCCAACGAGCTGGACTTCCCCTACACGACGCGCATCGTCTCGGAGATCCTCGAGAGCAACGGCTCGTCGTCGATGGCCAGCGTGTGCGGCTCGACCCTGGCGCTCATGGACGCCGGCGTGCAGATCAGCGCTCCGGTGGCCGGCACCGCCATGGGCCTGATCAAGGAGGGTGACGCCTACGTCATCCTCACCGACATCGCCGGCGTCGAAGACCACCTCGGCGACATGGACTTCAAGGTCGCCGGCACCGCCGAAGGCATCACGGCGCTGCAGATGGACATCAAGATCACCGGTGTCACCTTCGAGATCCTCACCGAGGCGCTCGAGCAGGCGCGTCTGGCGCGGCTGCATATCCTCGGCAAGATGCTCGAGACCATCCCCGAGCCGCGCAGCGAGCTCTCGGAGTGGGCGCCGCGCATCTTCAGCATCCAGATCAACCCCGATCAGATCGGCCTCATCATCGGCAAGGGCGGCGAGACCATTCGCGGCATGACCGACGAGTTCGGCGCCGACATCGACATCCAGGAAGACGGCACGATCTTCATCTGTGCCCCCGACCAGGAAGCCGCCGAAGGCGTCATGAACCGCATCCAGGCCATGACCAAGGAGATCGAGGTCGGCGACGTGTTCACCGGTCGCGTAGTGAAGACCACCGACTTCGGCGCCTTCGTGGAGCTCAAGAAGGGCACCGACGGCCTGCTGCACATCTCGCGTCTCGGCCAGAAGGGCGAGCGCGTGAAGTCGGTCGAGGACGTCGTCTCGCGCGGCGACACCGTGACCGTCGAGGTCGTCGAGATCGACAAGGCACGCAACCGCATCGGGCTCACGCTGCTCAAGAAGCCCGACGCGGAGTAACGGGGAGCGGGAGAAGGCCACGGAGGCTTACCGCCTCTCTACGCTGGACAACGGCCTGCGCGTGGCCACCGAGCGCCTCGAAGGAGTGCGCTCGGTGGCCCTCGGGCTGTGGATCGCCGCCGGCTCGCGGCAGGAGCCTCTCGAGCTCGGCGGCGTGTCGCACTTCATCGAGCACCTCATCTTCAAGGGCTCCGACCGCTTCAGCGCCTGGGACATCGCGCGGATCTTCGACGACATGGGCGGCGAACCCAACGCGTCCACCTCCAAGGAGCACACGCTGGTCAACGCGCGTTTCCTGGACGCCGACCTCGACACGGCCTTCGAGGTCATGGCGGAGATGCTCGTGCGACCGTCGTTCGCCGACCTCGATCAGGAGCGCGAGGTCGTGCTCGAAGAGGTCGCGATGTACGAGGACTCGCCGCCCGAGCTCATCCACGACGACCTCTGTGAGGCCGTCTTCGGCGAGCACCCGCTGGGGCGCTCGATCATAGGGCACAGCGAGACTCTGGCGCGTCTCGACCTCGAAACCGTGAGGGCCTATCACGACGCCCACTACGTGAACCCCGGGATCGTGGTCTCGGCCAGTGGCCACGTGGACCACGACCGTCTCTGCGAGCTCACCCGGGCGCACTTCCGCCCCGAGCCCGGGGCCGTCGTCCGGCAGCCCGAGCTGAGCGCGCCGGGATTCCGTCACGTGGCCCAGTTCGTCCGCAAGGACACCGAGCAGTACCACGTCTGTCTCGGTGGCCCGGGGCCGCGGCGCGCCGACGCCGACCGCTACGCGGTGTTTGTCGTCGACACGATCCTTGGGGGCTCGTGGAGCTCGATGCTTTTCCAGGAGGTGCGCGAGAAGCGCGGGCTCGCGTACTCTGTCTACTCGTACTCGTCCCTGTATGCCGACGCCGGCCTCACGGCCATCTACGTCGGCTCGCGCGAAGAGGCCGTGGAAGAAGCCATGACCGTGATCCTCGACGTGCTCGATCGCCTTCCCGACGACATCTCGGGCGAAGCCATCAAGCGTGCCCGCAACCACCTCAAGGGCCAGCTCGTGCTGAGCATGGAAAGCCCCGGCAGTCGCATGCAGTCGCTGGGCCGAGCCGTGCTCATGGAGCAGCCCGTCCTCAGCGTCGACGAGGTGCTGGAGCGCATCGACGCGGTGACGCGCGACGACGTCGTGGCTGCCGTGCGGCGGCACTACGACCCCAAGACATGGTCCACGGTGTGCATCGGCCCGCGGCCTGAGCCGTTTCGGGCCGTCACCGACGGATTCGCATGGGAGGAGCGATAAGCGGTATGTGCCTACGATGTCCCGCTTGTGTACGCCGGAAGAGAGGTGCGTCATGACAGACGTGCTGGTGACCGGCGCCGCCGGCAAGATGGGCGGCCTGAGCGCCGCCACGATCGCCGCCCAGGACGATATGCGCCTGGTGGCGCTGGTCGATCCCAAGGGCGGCGCGAGCGCCGGCGACGCGCCGTGCTTCGCGACCGTGGAACAGGCCTTGGCTCTTACCTCGCCCGAGGCGGCCCTCGAGTTCAGCGTTCCGGAGGCTGTGTTCGACAACGCGAAGCTACTGCTTGCCGCCGGCGTGCCGACCGTGGTCGGTGCCACCGGCCTCCACGAGTCCGCCGTCGACGAGCTCAGCGCCGTCGCCGCGCAGGCGGGAGTGGGTCTCGTGATCGTGCCCAACTTCGCCCTCGGAGCCGTGCTGCTGATGCGCTTCGCCGGCCAGGCGGCGAAGTACTACGAGCACGCCGAGATCATCGAGATGCACGAGTCCGGCAAGCTGGACGCGCCGTCGGGCACCAGCCTGCGCACGGCGCGCCTCATGGCCGAGGCGCCGGGTTCTGCCCTGCGGGAGGCGCCCGGCGAGCAGCCGTCCCGCGGTCTGGCCGCCGACCACGTGCGCATCCACAGCCTGCGCCTGCCGGGCGTCGTCGCCCACCAGGAGGTCCTCTTCGGCGGTGACGACGAGCTGCTCACCCTGCGTCACGATTCGCTGTCGCGGCGCTCGTTCATGAGCGGCGTCCTGCTCGCCTTGCGCCGCGTGACCGCCGTCGAGGGGACTGTCGTGGGGCTGGAAAACCTCCTAGACTAGAGCAAACACATACCTGCCCCCGTCCGTAGTCTAGGAGCCGCGCCGTGACCGACAGCCTGGGCACGATCCTCACCGCGATGGTGACGCCCTTCGACGCCGATCTGGCCGTCGACCACAGCAAGCTCGCAGCGCTCGCCGAGCATCTCATCGCGAGCGGCTCCGACGGGCTCGTCGTGGCCGGCACCACGGGCGAGTCGCCGACGCTCAGCGACGCCGAGAAGACGGCGATGTTTCGCACCGTCGTCGAAGCCGTGGGCGACCGCGTGCCAATCGTCGCCGGCACGGGCAGCAACGACACCGCCCACAGCATCGCGCTCACGCGCCTCGCCGAGCGCTGCGGCGTCGACGCGGTCCTCGTGGTCACGCCCTACTACAACAAGCCGCCCGAGCGCGGCCTGCTCGCGCACTTTCGCGCCGTGGCCGCCGCCACGAGCCTGCCGCTCGTCGTGTACAACATCCCCGGACGCTCTGTGGTCAACCTCTCACCGGAGGCGCTGGCCACGCTCGGCGAGGTCGACAACATCGTCGCCGTGAAACAGGCCAACCCCGATCTCGGGGAGCTGCGCAAGCTGCGCGAGCTCAGCGATCTGGGCATCTACGCCGGCAACGACGACATGCTCCTCGACGTGCTCAAGATGGGCGGCCTTGGCGGCATCTGCGTGGCCAGTCACCTCGTGGGGCCGCGGCTGGCCGAGATGGCCCGGCTCGTCAGGGCCGGCGACGAGGCCGCGGCGGAGAGCCTCGACCAAAGCCTGCGCCCGCTGTACAAGACGCTGTTCCTGACCGCCAATCCCATCCTCGTCAAAGAGGCCCTGAACTTGCTGGGGCACGAGGTCGGCGGCCTGCGCCTCCCGCTCCTGCCCGCCACGCCCGAAGAATCCGCCGTCGTCGCCGGCGAGCTGCGGCGGCTGGATGTACTGAGCTGAGCTTGGCATGACCCCCCTGGGCCGCCTCGCCGCGCTGGTCGACGGGCTGCGGCACGTCGTTGTGCTTCTCGTGTGTGTGACCCTGATCGCCGGGGTGGGCTTCGTCGACCTTCTGTCCGGCGCAGACGTCGTGTTCTCGGTCTTCTACGCGGTGCCGATCGCCCTCGCCACCTGGGTGTTCGGTCGCGCCGGGGGGCTGCTCTTCTCGGTGGTAGCGACGGTCCTGTGGACGGTCGGCGACCACTACTCCCTGCACCAGGCCTGGGCAAGCGCGGTGCCGTGGTGGAACGCCGCCGTGCGGCTGGCGTTCTTCGCGCTGGTCGTCGTCATCCTGGCGGCCCTCAAGCACGCGCTCGGCGAAGAGCAGCGCCTGGCGCGCGTCGACGCGCTCACGCGCGTCCCCAGCGTGCGCCATTTTCGCGAACAGGCCGAGCTCGAGCTGCGTCGCGCCCAGCGCACCGGCCGGCCGCTGAGCGTGGCGATCTTCGATGTCGACGACCTCAAAGTGGTGAACGACCGCTTCGGTCATCCCGCCGGCGACGCTCTCCTCATCGCCGTGGCGCGAGCGTGGATGCACGTGCTGCGGAGTACAGATGTCGTCGCGCGACTGGGCGGCGACGAGTTCGCGGTGCTTCTGCCCGAAACCTCGTCCGCGGCCGCGCTCGTGGCGCTGAAGAAAGGCCGGGGGGCCGCCCTGCTCGCCATCGGCGAGGGCGGCTGGCCGGCCTCGCTCAGCATCGGCGCCGTCACCTACCTGGGCGGGGAGGCCGATGTCGAGGGCCTTCTGCGCCACGCCGACGCCCTGATGTACGAGGTCAAGAACGACGGCAAGGACGGCGTCCGCAACGTCGTCATCGGCGACGGCGCCGACCCGGTTCGCCCTGAAGGGTCGCCAGCGGGTAGGATTGCTCCCACATGAGCGATTCCCTCAAGATAATCCCCCTCGGCGGTCTCGGCGAGATCGGCAAAAACATGACCGCCGTCGAGTATCGCGGCAAGATCGTGGTGCTCGACTGCGGCGTCGAGTTCCCCCGTGACGAGATGCTCGGCATCGACCTCGTGATCCCCGACATCCGCTGGCTGCTCGGGCGTCGCGACGATGTCCTGGCCTTCGTCATCACGCATGGCCATGAGGATCACCAGGGGGCGCTGCCCTTCGTGCTGAAGCAGCTCAACAAGCCGGTCTACGGCAGCCGCTTCACCTTGGCCCTCATCAAGTCCAAGCTCGACGAGCACGGGCTTCTCAAGGTCGTCGAGCTCAACGAGGTCAGCGAGACGTCCAGGCTTCGCCTGGGACCGTTCGATCTGTCGTTCGTGGCCGTGAGCCACAGCGTGCCCGACGCGTTGTCGATCGTCCTCGGCACCGGCCTCGGGGCCTTGGTGCTGACCGGTGACTACAAGTTCGATCACACGCCGATCGACGGCCGCATCACCGACGTGAACACGTTCGCCCGGCTCGGCCAACACGGCGTGCTGGCTCTGCTCGCCGACTCCACCAACGCCGAGACGCCCGGTTCCACGGCGTCCGAGAGCATCGTCGGCCAGGCGTTCCACCAGATCTTCGCGGAGGCCGAAGGGCGCGTGATCGTCGCCTGCTTCGCCTCGCACATCCACCGCGTCCAGCAGGCCATCCAGATCGCCCACCTGCACGGCCGCAAGTTCGCCGTCTCGGGGCGCTCCATGCAGAAGAACGTGAACATCGCCCGCAACCTCGGGTACCTCAAGGTCCCCGAGGGCGCCATGATCAAGCTCACCGAGATCGACGACTACCGCCCCGAGGAGATCCTCATCCTCTCGACGGGGAGCCAGGGAGAACCCCTCTCGGCGCTCACGCGCATGGCCTTCGACGACCACCCGCAGGTGGGGCTGCACGAGGGCGACACCGTGGTGATGTCGGCGAGCCCGATCCCCGGCAACGAGGTCAGCGTCATGACCACCATCAACCGTCTTCTCAAAGTGGGTGCGACGGTCATCTACGGGCGCGACACCGGCGTGCACGTCAGCGGGCACGCCGCCCAGGAAGACATGCGCATGATGCTCAACCTTCTGCGTCCGCAGTACTTCGTGCCGGTGCACGGCGAGTACCGGCACCAGCACATCCACGCCGAGCTCGCGCGCCAGTCGGGCATCCGCGACGAAGACATCTTCATCCTCGAGAACGGCGACGTTCTCGAGCTCGATGCCGAGAATGGTGAGGTCGTCGACAAGGTGCCCACGGGCATGGTGTTCGTCGACGGCTTCGAGCTCGGCGATGCCGGGGGCCTGGTGCTGCGTGACCGCCAGCAACTGGCCGGCGACGGCATCCTCATCGCCGTGGTCACGGTGGACTCCCAGAACGGCGACTCCGTGGCTCCGCCGGAGCTCGTGGCGCGAGGCTTCCTGCACGACGACGATCGTCTGCAGGAGGTGCTCGACGAGTGCGCGGGCGCCCTCGACGACCTCATGGACGAGCTCGGCGCCGTGCACGTGACCGGGCAGCGTCTCATCAAGGAAGACATCAAAGAGAAGCTCGCCGAGCTCGTGTACGCGCGCACCCGGCGGCGGCCGCTGATCTTGCCGGTCGTCGTCGAAGTCTGAGCGACCGGCGTCTTCCTCCTGCCCCGCGCCGGGTCCCTTTCTAGGGTTTCTTGCGGCCGCGTTGAATAACCGGTCTATGGCGACTGCACGCCCCAAGCAGGCACGGCGCGCGGGCGCCGCGACGCGCCCGCGCCCGCGCGGCGCCCGTCCGGCGCCGCGGCCCCAGAGATCGGCTACCCGTCATCGCCGCGAGCTGGCGGCGATCGCTTGCGTGGCTCTCGCCGTGTTCCTCGCTTTCGTGATCTATTTGGGCTGGGACGGCGGGGCGCTGGGGCGCGGGCTGGGCAGCGTCACTCGCTGGCTGGTCGGGCTCCTCGTCTTCGCGCTCCCGCTTCTCCTGGGCTTCGTCGCCTACATGCTTGTGGCCCGCGAAGACCGCCGCCCGCCTCGCGGCGTGAGCTGGGGGATCGCGCTGATTGTCGTCGCCTTCGTCCTTGCCGCAGCCGCCGACGCGTTCGGCGTGTTCGCCGGCGAGCGGCCGGAACGCCTGTTCCGCGACACCTACATGAGCGTGCACGGCGGGGCGCTCGGCGAGTCTCTCTGGGCTCTGCTGCACGGCGTCATCGGGCGCCTCGGCGTGGACGTGCTCGTCGTCGCCCTGTTCGTGGCCGGCGTCCTGCTGGCGACCGGCTCGTCGCTGCGGCAGTGGGCCGACCATTCGCGCAAAGGCGTGGCCGCCGCCGGAGCCGCCGCGGGCCGCGCGGCGCGCAGTCAGGCCGAGGCCTTGGGCGCACGCCGCCGGGACGCGGCCTCGACGCGCGTCGCGGAGCTGAGCGAGTCCCGGACGATCGACGCCTTCGACGCGATGAGGACCTCCGTGTCTCCGGCGGCCCAGTACGGCCCCGCCGTGAGCACGCACACCCCCCACCTCGTGGACGGCAGGCTGGCGGCGCCCGAGATCTTCGGCGCGCCCGCGAGCTACACGCCGCCCCCGGAACCGGTGGAAGAAGCGGACGAGGGCGAGCAGCTCTCGCTGGGTCAAGCCCTCGCGGGCGAACCCGGCGAGGGCGACGCGGCGAGCGCCTTTCACGAGGCCGAGAAGCGCCAGTGGCTGCTCCCCGAGCCGTCGCTGCTGCAGCGGCTCGGCGAGAGCGTCGGCGAGTCGCCCGACGCCATCCGCCGGGTCTCCCAGCTCCTGGTCGAGACCCTCGGGCACTTCGGCATCGCCGCCCAGATCATCGGCACCGTCTCGGGGCCGCGCGTCACGCGCTACGAGCTGCAGCTCGCGCCAGGCATCAAGGTGAGCCGCGTCGCCTCGCTCAAGGACGACCTGGCCTACGCGCTCGCCGCCACCGAGATCCGCGTGCAGGCGCCGATCCCCGGCAAGACCGCCGTCGGCGTGGAGGTGCCCAACCTTGAGGCCAACTACGTATCCCTGGGCGACATCCACGGGCTCTTCCCGCCGCATGCCTCGCCGATGGCCTTCTGGCTTGGCAAGGACGTCACCGGCAAGGCCGTGCTCGCCGACCTCGTCAAGATGGTCCATCTGCTGATCGCCGGCACCACCGGCTCAGGCAAGAGCGGCTGCCTCAACGCACTCATCAGCTCGATACTGCTGCGGGCCACACCGGACGAAGTGCGCATGATCATGATCGATCCCAAGAAGGTGGAGCTCAGCAACTTCAACGGCGTGCCTCATCTGCTGGCCCCGGTGGTCACCAACATGAAGCAGGCCACCTACGTGCTCGACAACATCACCCGCGAGATGGACCGCCGCTACGACGTGCTGTCGCGCAACGGCTGCCAGGACGTCCGCGCTCTCAACAAGAAGCTGGCTCGTGCCGGCGAGGAGCACATGCCGTACATCATGGTCATCGTCGACGAGCTTGCCGACCTGATGATGGTGGCGCCCTCCGAAGTGGAGGACTCCATCATCCGCCTTGGCCAGCTCGGACGCAGCTGCGGCATCCATCTGGTGGTCGCTACGCAGCGACCGTCGGTGGATGTGGTCACCGGCATGATCAAGACCAACATCCCCTCGCGCATCGCCTTTGCCGTGGCGTCACAGACGGACTCGCGGATCATCCTCGACCAGGGCGGCGCCGAGAGCCTGTTGGGCATGGGCGACATGCTGTTCAGCCCGATGGGCAGCAACCGTCTGCTGCGCGTGCAAGGGGCCTTGATCACCGCTCACGAGATGAAGCTGCTCACCGAGCACTGGAAGCGCCAGGCCAAGCCGCAGTTCCAGGAGGACCTCCTTGAGAACCCCTCCGGCCCGGACGCCGACCAGCAGGCGCAGGCGGCCGGTGGCGACGAGCTCCTCGCCGAGGCCATCCGCACCGTGGTGACCACGGGCGCCGCTTCCGTCGCGCTGCTGCAGCGGCGCCTGCGCGTGGGCTACGCACGTGCCGGCCGGCTCATCGACATCATGGAGGAGATGGGCATCATCTCGGGCTACGACGGCAGCAAGGCCCGGGCCGTGCTCATCGACGAAGCAGAGCTGCCGGCCACCCTCGCGCGCGTGGCCGGCGACGGAGCGCCGGAGGAGCCTTCCGTGGTGGCCGTCCCGGCCGCCGGGGAGGCCTGACCGGCGCTCCGTCGCGCGTCCGCCAGATTTGTCTTCGCCGGGCGCGCTTACTAGACTGTGCGTTCGGGCGCCGGGCCACCGACCCCGAAAGACCGAGGAGAAGGCCAGCCACCGTGTTTGAGATCGGCAACACGCTGCGCGAGGCGCGCGTGCGTCGCAACCTCACGCTCCAGCAGGTCGAGGAAGACACGAAGATCCGTGTCAGGTACGTTCAGGCCATGGAGAACGAGGACTTCGACGTGATGCCGGGCGCGACGTACGTCAGAGGTTTTCTGCGCACGTACTCGGAGTATCTCTCCCTGGACCCGGACGTCATTGTCGACGAGTATCGTTCGCGCGGCGTCAGGAAGGGAGAGATCCTGGAGCCCTTCGGAGGGGTGTCGATGCTCGGCGCGCCGCGCCGCCACCGCGGGCGCAACACGATCGTGTTCGTGGCCGTCATCTGCCTGCTTGTGCTCGGCGTCATCTGGATCCTCGGCCGCGGCAGCGACACGCCGCCGTCCACCAAGCCCGGGGCTCTCGGCATCACCAGCCCGTCGCCTTCGCCGAGCCCCTCCGCGAAGCCGGTCCCGACCGCGAAGCCCGTCGTCAAGGGCGAGCTGCGCATCACCGCGCCCAACGGCGATAGCTGGGTCGAGGTACGCAAGGACAGCGCTACCGGCACGGTCCTGTTCAGCGGCACCGTGACGAAGGGGAAGACCAGGGTGTTCGTGGGCAAGACCCTCTGGCTGCGCCTCGGCAATCCGTCGGCCGTGCGCCTCAAGGTCGAGGGCCGCAAGATCAAGCCCGTCGACAGCGCGAACCCGGTCGACTATCTCGTCAAAGACGGCAAACTCGTGAAGCAGGGCTGACATGTCCAAAGAATCGTCGTTCGACGTGGTCTCGCGCGCCGACCTCAACGAGGTGCGCAACGCGGTCAACATGGCGCAGAAGGAGATCGCCACGCGCTACGACTTCAAGAAGAGCGTGAGCTCCATCACGTTCGAGGGCGAAGCGCTCGTGCTGGTCTCCGACGATGACGGCAAGCTCAAACAGGTGGTCGAGGTCCTGGAGGAGAAGCTCGTGCGCCGCAAGGTCCCGCTGAAGGCGCTGCAGTACGGCAAGGTCGAGGAGGCGCTGGGCGGCACCGTGCGCCAGCGCGTACCCATCGCGCAAGGGATCCCCGACGACAAGATCAAAGCCATGAACAAGCTTCTGCGCCAGCGCTTCAAGAAGGTCAAGTCGCAGATCCAGGGCGATACCCTGCGCGTGTTCTCGGCGAGCAAGGACGAGCTCCAGGCCGCCATGGCGGCGCTGCGCGAAGAAGACTGGGGCGTCCCTCTTCAGTTCGTGAACTATCGCTGAGGCCCACACGGGCGCCGGCTTCTTCATCCAGACCCTCGGCTGCCCCAAGAATGAGGCCGACTCCGACGCGCTCTCCCGCCGGCTGCGCGCGGCCGGACACCGCGAAGCGCAGCCCGGCCGCGCCGCTGTGGTCATCGTCAACACCTGCGGGTTCATCGACGCCGCCAAGGAGGAATCCATCGCGGCGATCCTCGCAGCGGTGGACTTCGCCCACGAACGCGGGGCGCGCGTCGCCGCCGTGGGCTGTCTCGTTGAGCGCTACCGCGACGAGCTCGCCGCGGAGCTTCCCGAGGTGGACCTGTGGTGCGGCCTCGACGCGACGCCGCTGCTCGCCGCTCTCCGCGAGGCGGGGAGCGGGGAAGAGGGCGCGGAGGGGCACGGCGCCGCCGTGCCGCTGCCGCGCCGCCTCCGGCCGGTCGCGAGCTACCTCAAGATCTCGGACGGCTGTGACCGGCGGTGCGCGTATTGCGCCATCCCGCTCATCAAGGGTGACTACGAGACGGTGGCGGCCGCGGAGATCCTGCGCGGCGCCCGCGCGGCGCTGGCCGCCGGGGCCAAAGAGCTCGTGCTCGTCGGCCAGGACACGTCGCGCTGGGCGCAGCCGGGCTGGGGCGGGCTCGAGCGGCTGCTCGCCGAGCTCAAGGCGCTCGAGCCCGCCCCCTTCTGGTTGCGTTTGCTTTACCTGCAGCCGGACGGCATCGATGAGGCTCTCCTGGAAGCCCTCTCGCGCCACTCGGTGCCGTACGTGGACGTCCCCCTTCAGCACGCCTCCGGCGCCGTCCTGCGGCGCATGAAGCGCCGTGGCGACGGCGCCCTGCATCTCGACCTCCTCGCCCGCGTGCGCGCCGCGCTCCCGGGCGTGGCCGTGCGCTCGACCTTCATCGCCGGCTTCCCCGGCGAGACCGACGAAGATTTCGACGAGCTGCTCGCCTTCGTGCGCGAGGCCGGGCTCGCCGTCGCCGGCGTGTTCCCTTACGACGCCCAGGAGGGTACTCCGGCGGCCACGCTTCCGGGGCAGGTCCCCGCGGCGCTCGCCTTCGCGCGCGCCGCCCAGCTCGGCGAGGCCGTCGACGACGTCGCTGCCGGGTTCTGGCGGGCGCTCGTGGGGCGCTCGCTCGACGTGCTCATCGAGCGCGGCGCGAAAGCCGGCGGCGTCGCCGTGGGGCGCTGCGCTCTGCAGGCTCCGGACATCGACGGCCGCACCCTCGTGCGCGGCGCCGTCGTGCGGCGTGGCCAGGTCGTGGGCGCCGTGGCGTCGGGCAGCGTCGGGTATGATGTCGAGGCCGACGCCGGGAGACGGAATCCTTGAGCAGCCAGTTGAACCTCGCCAATGTCATCACAATCTCGCGGATCTTGCTCATCCCCGTGTTCCTCGTACTGCTGCTTGGGGGAATGCCCGAGCCCTACGGCGACATCGCCGCCGCCGCCGTGTTCATCCTCGCGGCGGCCACCGACAAGCTCGACGGCTACGTGGCGCGCCGCAGCAAGCAGATCACGACGCTCGGGCAGTTCCTCGACCCGCTCGCCGACAAGCTGCTCATCGCGGCAGCGCTCATCGCCCTGGTGAGCCAGGGACGCATCGCTGCCTGGGTGGCCATGCTCATCATCGGCCGCGAGGTCGCCGTCAGCGTGCTGCGCATCGTCGGCGTGTCGCAGGGCGTCTCCATCCCGGCAGACAAGTACGGCAAGCTCAAGACGGTCTTGCAGATCGTCTACGTGGTCTACGTGCTCGTGCCCACGGACAAGATCGCCGAATTCATCCACGTCTCCACCGACGTGGCCACCGTCATTCAGTGGATCCTGGCCGGCGTCGTTGTGATCGTCACTCTGGCCTCGGGCGTGCGCTACTTCATGAACGCCCGCGGCGTCATCCGCATGCCGGGGAGCCCGCCGCGATGAGCGGCGGCCGGCCGGCAAGCTTGGCCTCGTGAGCGGCGCGCTGCCGCGCGCCGCCGTCGTGCTCAGCGGCAACGAGCTTCTCGACGGCCGCACCCGTGACACCAACGGCGCCTTTCTGAGCGCCGACCTCAGCGCCCGGGGGGTCAAGGTGACCAGCGTCCTCACGGTCGCCGACGACGAGGAGCGCCTCACGGCGGCGCTGCAGTACTCGCTCGCCGCCGCGCCGGAGCTGCTCGTGGTCGGCGGCGGCCTGGGCACGACGCACGACGATCTCACGGCCGCCTGCCTGGCGCGCGCCCTGGGCGTGAGCCTGGCCGAAGACCCGGCGGCCCTCGGCATGGTGGAGGAGCGCGTGCGCTGGGTCGCCGAGCGCCGCCACCTGGACTTCGACGAGCTGTTCCCGCTCGCGCGCCGTCAGGCTTCATTGCCGGCCGGCTCTACTCCCGTGCCGCCGGCCGGCGTCGCGCCCGGCATCGCCGCGCGTCGCGGGCCGACGCGCATCTACGCCTACCCGGGCGTACCCTATGAGTTCGAGGCCATGTGGCTCTCCACGGCTCGGGGCCTTAGGGGCGAGGGGTTCTTCCCGGACGTGGCCGTGCGCGTCGTGCGCATCTTCGGCGTCGGCGAGCTCCAGGTGGCGCCGCTCCTCGAGGCGGTGCCGCACGATCTGCTCGAGACGGGGATCAACGTCGGCAGGGGAGAGGTGACCGTGCGGCTGCGCTACCGGCGCGGCGCGCCCGCCGATGCCCAAGCGGCGGCGGTGGTCGCTGCGCTCGAAGCCGCCGCTCCGGTGTTCAGCAGCGATGGCCGCAGCGTCGACGACCTCATCGCGGACGGTCTTCGGGAGCGTGGCCTCACCGTGGCCGTCGCCGAGTCCTGCACCGGCGGCCTGCTCGGCGCCCGCCTCACCGAGCGGCCGGGCAGCTCCGACTACTTTCTCGGCGGCGTCATCAGCTACGCCAGCGAGGTCAAGATGGCCCTGCTCGACGTGCCGGCGGGCATGCTCGCCCAGTATGGCGCCGTCTCGGAGGAAGTGGCCGGCGCGATGGCCACAGGCGCGCGCGCCGCGATGGGCGCCGACTACGCGCTCGCGGTGAGCGGCGTCGCCGGCCCCGGCGGCGGCACGGCGGGCAAGCCCGTCGGCCTCGTCTACGTGGCCTGCGCCGGGCCGCGCCGCATGAAGGTCGTGCGCGGCCTCTATCCGGGCGACCGCGCCTCGGTGCGTGACTACAGCATCGCCGCGGCGCTTCACCTGCTGCGCCGCGAGCTCGCCGGGTGAAGTCGGGCGGCAGCGAAGACACGCTGCGGCTGTTCGTCGCCGGCGACCTGCCGGGCGAGACGCGGCGCGCCGTGGAGGCTTGGCAGCGCCGCGCGCTCGACGGCCGCGAGGGGCTGCGTCTCAACCATGCGCTGCATATCACGCTCGCGTTTCTCGGCACGGTGGCGGCGTCGCGCCTTCCCGAGCTCACCGCGGCCCTCTCGGAGGTCCGCGTGCCGCGTTGTCAGGTGGCCGTCGAGGAGCCCCTCTTCCTGCCCATCCACGGCGCCAAACGCGTCGTCGCGCTGAAGCTCGCGAGCCGCGACGGCGAGCTGGCGCGCCTGCACGCCGATGTGTCGGCGGCGTTGGCCGCCGGCGGCCTCCTCGAGGCCGGCGGGCGGCCCTGGCGGCCGCACCTCACGGTCGCCCGTTTTCGCCGTCCCGGTCACCCCTTTTCCCTGCAAAACGTCAACATCCCGGAGTTTTGTGTCGTCCGCGCCGTCTTGTATAGTAGCCTCCTGGAGAGGGCCGGCGCCGTGCACACTCCCCTGGCAGTATTTCCCGCGTCCTGAGCAAGAGAGGAGCGCTACCTTGGACAAGGACAAAGCCCTTGAGGCAGCCGTCACGCAGATCGAGCGTCAGTTCGGCAAGGGCAGCGTCATGCGCCTCGGCGACCATCCCGTGAGCGACGACATGCAGTTCGTGCCCACCGGGTCGCTGGCCCTGGACATCGCCCTCGGCGTCGGCGGTATCCCGCGCGGCCGCATCGTCGAGATCTACGGCCCGGAGTCGTCGGGCAAGACGACCATGGTCTATCACCTCATCGCGCAAGCGCAGCGGCTCGGCGGCACAGCCGCGTTCATCGACGCCGAGCACTCCATGGATCCCATCTACGCCAAGGCCATCGGCGTCGACGTCGACAACCTGCTGGTGTCGCAGCCCGACTACGGCGAGCAGGCCCTCGAGATCGCCGAGATGCTGGTGCGCAGCGGCGCCCTCGACATCGTCGCCATCGACTCGGTAGCCGCGCTCACGCCTAAGGCTGAGATCGAGGGTGAGATGGGCGACAGCTTTGTCGGCCTTCAGGCCCGCCTCATGAGCCAGGCCCTGCGCAAGCTCGCCGGCACCCTCAACCGCTCGGGCACCATCTGCTGCTTCACCAATCAGTTGCGCGAGAAGATCGGCGTCATGTTCGGCAGCCCCGAGGTCACCACCGGCGGCAAGGCGCTCAAGTTCTACGCCACCATTCGCCTCGACATCCGCCGCATCGAGACGCTCAAGGACGGCACCGAGGCGGTCGGCAACCGGGTGCGCGTCAAAGTCGTCAAGAACAAGGTGGCGCCGCCCTTCAAACAAGCCGAGTTCGACATCATGTACGGGCAGGGCATCTCGCGCGAGGGCACGCTTCTCGACCTCGGCGTCGTCCACGATGTGGTCGCCAAGAGCGGCGCCTTCTTCAGCTACAACGACGAGCGGCTTGGGCAAGGTCGCGCCAACGCCAAGGCGTTCCTCAAGGAGAACCCCGACATGGCCGACGCCATCGAGCTGCAGATCCGCGAGAAAGCGGGGCTGCCGCTGGTGTCGGTCGGCGCCACGGCGCCCGTGGCGCCGGCCTCCGCGCAGGTCGTGGCCCCCATGGGCGTCGACCCGGTCACCGGCGAGGTCCTGTAGGGGCTTCGACTGTGCCCGTCGTCACCGCTCTGCGGGCGACCCGTCGTGGTCACCTGGCCGTGCACGTCGACGACGTGTTCGTCTGCAACGTCAGCGAGACTCTCGTCGCGCGCTGGCATCTCTACCGGGGCCGCGAGCTCGACGGCGAGGCGCTCGCCGAGCTCCGTGGCCAGGCGTCGGCCGAACGCGTCATGGCCGACGCCTACCTGCTGCTCGGGCACCGCGCCCGCAGCCGCGAGGAGCTCCGCCGGCGGCTGCAGCAGAAGGGGCACGACGACGAGGTCGTCGCCGGCGTGCTCGAGCGGCTGGCCGGCGACGGCTTGCTCAACGACGCCACGTTCGCGCATAGCTACGTGGCAGACAAGCGCGGCCTCAGCGGCTGGGGCAGCGCGCGCATCCGCCGCGGCCTGGCCGAGCTGGGCGTCGATCACGTCGTGATCGACGCGGCCCTCGGCGCGGCCGCGGCCGCCGAGGGCGACGACGCCGAGCTCGAGCGGGCCCTCGCGGCGCTGCGCCGCCGCGGTGCGCCGCAGCCGCCGCTCGACGCGGCCCGGCGGCGCGCCTACCAGGCCTTGCTGCGGCGCGGTTTCAGCACGGCGGTCGCGTATGCGGCCATCCGTCGCTGGAGCGACGAGGCGCCGCCCGACGGCGACCCCGGCTGAGCTCGTGCGGAATTGACTTTGTCGGCGCCAATCACCTACTATCGTCCTGCGCGACGTGTGCGCGTGCTTTGTGCAATTCACTCTCGCTCTTGCATAGCGATACGCATGGCGCTGCGGCGCCCATTGGCTGACACCATCGAACCAGGGGTCCACCGTGAGAGTTTTGGGAGGTTTCCCAACCTGATCGTCGTCTCGACCCCTGGACGCTGACACAGCTTCAGATCCGTATCTCTGGCGCGAGCGAGTGTGGCACCGGCCGGGCGCGTTGCCCGGCTTTTCTGTGCCGCGCGACCTGTGAAGGGATAGGACTGAGATGATGATTGCCGTCTACATCGTGTTGGGCTTGGCTGTGGGCGTTGCCGTGGGGTACCTGATCCGCCGCAACCTCGCCGCGGGCAAGCTGGCCGGGGCGGAGCGCGAAGCCGAGAGGCTGCTGCGCGACGCCAAGCGTGAGTCCGAAACCATCGTGAAAGAAGCTCGCCTCGAGGCGAAAGAAGAGGTGCACAGGGTGCGCAGCGAGGTCGAGGCCGAGCTGCGCGACCGGCGCGAAGAGGCGAGCAAGGCCGAGCAGCGCCTTCTGCAGCGCGACGAGCAGCTCGACGCTCGCGCCGCCGAGCAGGACCGTCGCGAGCAGTCTCTGCACGACCGCGACGCGAACTCGCAGCGCGTCGCCGACGAGCTGCAGATCGCCCACGGCGAGGCCATGATCCAGCTCGAGCGCATCTCCGGGCTCAGCGCGGCGCAAGCGAAGGACATGCTGCTCAAGCAGACGGAGGACGAGGCCCGCCACGACATGGCCAAGCTCGTGCGCCAGGTCGAAGAAGAGGCGCGCCGGGAGGCCGACCGCCGCGCCCGCAACATCCTTTCGCTGACCATCCAGCGCACCGCCGCCAACCACGTCGCCGAGACCACCGTGTCGGTGGTCAACCTGCCGTCCGACGACATGAAGGGCCGCATCATCGGCCGTGAAGGACGCAACATCCGCACCCTCGAAAACACGACGGGCATCGACTTCATCATCGACGACACCCCTGAGGCCGTGGTCCTTTCGGGCTTCGACGGCGTGCGCCGCGAGACCGCGCGCCTCACGCTCACCAAGCTCATCACCGACGGCCGCATCCACCCGGCGCGCATCGAGGAGACATACCTTCAGGCGAAGGCTGAGGTCGAGGCTGCGATGGAAGAGGCCGGCGAGCAGGCCTGCTTCGACACCAACGTGCACGGCGTGGCGCCCGAGCTCGTCAGAGTTCTCGGGCGCCTCAAGTACCGCACGAGCTATGGCCAGAATGTGCTCAACCACTCCATCGAGGTCGCCCATCTCGCCGGCATCATGGCCGCCGAGCTGGGGGCCAACGTCAAGATCGCCAAGCGCGCCGGCCTGCTGCACGACATCGGCAAGGCCGTGGACCACGAGGTGGACGGCTCGCACGCCGACATCTCGCAGCAGCTCTGCAAGAAGTACCGCGAATCGCAGAGCGTGTGCCACGCCATCCAGGCGCACCACCAGGACATCGAGCCGCAGACCATCGAGGCCGTGCTCGTGCAGGCCGCCGACGCCATCTCCGCGGCGCGGCCGGGCGCCCGCCGCGAGTCGCTCGAGAACTACGTCAAGCGGCTCGAGTCGCTGGAGCGCATCGCCGAGAATCACAAGGGCGTGGAGAAGTGCTTCGCCATGCAGGCGGGCCGCGAGGTGCGCGTGATGGTCAAGCCGGCCGAGATCGACGACGACGCCACGGCGTTGCTTGCCCGCGAGATTGCCCGGGAGATCGAGGACCAGCTCGACTACCCGGGGCAGATCAGGGTCACCGTGATCCGCGAGAGCCGCGCCGTCGACATCGCCAAGTAAGCGACGGGCGGCGCAGAGGCGCGCCCGCGGCCATGCGTACCTACTATCTGCGCTCGTTCGGCTGTCAGATGAACGCCCACGACGCCGAGCGCATCAGCGCGCTTCTCGAGGCCGAAGGCCTGGAGCGCGTGGATGAGCCCGAAGGCGCCGACGTGCTCGTCTACAACACCTGCACCGTGCGCCAGAGCGCCGACGAGCGGCTGGCCGGCCACCTGGGCACCGCCGCCCGGCTCAAGCGCGAGCGCGCCGGCCGCATCATCCTCGTCACCGGCTGCCTGCCGCAGGCCGAGAAGGACGACCTCTTCCGGCGCTTTCCCTTTGTGGACGGCGCCCTGGGGCCTCAGAACCTGCATCGCCTGCCGGAGCTTCTCGAGGCGGCGGCAGAGCCTGCCGGCCGGCCGCCGGGCTTCTTTGCCGACGGCGCGACGATGAGCGGCGACCTTGCGGCACGCCGTGAGCGCCCGTATCAGGCGTGGGTGCAGATCATGTCGGGCTGCACCAACTTCTGCTCGTACTGCATCGTGCCGCGGGTGCGCGGCCCCGAGCGCAGCCGCGAGTCGCGGACGATCGTCGCCGAGGTCTGCGGCCTCGTCGCCGACGGCGTCCGCGAGGTCACCCTCCTCGGTCAGAACGTCAATGCCTACGGCCTGGACCTGCGGCGGGGAGGGCGCGTCGAAGCGCCGGACTTCCCGGCGCTGCTGCGCGCCCTCGACGCCCTGCCGGGGCTCGCCCGCGTGCGCTTCATGACCTCGCACCCCAAGGATCTTTCGGACGACCTCATCGCGGCGCTGGCCGAGCTGCCCAGCGTGTGCGAGCACGTCCATCTGCCGGCCCAGGCCGGCTCGGACCGCGTGCTGGCCGCCATGAACCGCGGCTACACCGCGGCGGCCTACCTGGAGCGCGTGCAGGCCCTCCGCGAGGCGCTGCCGGACGTGTGCGTCACGACGGACCTCATCGCCGGGTTCCCCGGCGAGAGCGAGGACGACTTCGCAGAGACGCTCGAGCTGGTACGGGCGGCGGCGTTCGACGCCGCCTTCACCTTCGTGTTTTCGCCGCGTCGCGGCACCGCCGCCGCCGCGTCGACCGGGCAAGTCGCGGCCGAGGTCAAGCGCGAGCGCGTCGAACGCCTGATCGCGCTCACGCAGGAGCTCGCCCTGGGCTCGCGGCGGCGCTGGATCGGCCGCCGCGCCGAGGTCCTGATCGAGGGCCCCAGCCGGGACGGCAAGGGCCTGCGCGGCCGCACGAGGCAGAACGTGACGGCGAATGTGACCGGCGCCGCCGCGCCCGGTGCTATAGTGGAGATTGAGGTGACTGGAGCGACCTCGACGACCCTTCGCGGAAGGGTCTGAGGGTTGCACTCAGGAGGTGCCGTCATGCAGGGCTGTATCTGTCCCCATCCTCCACTTCTCATACCTGAGGTAGGCGGCGCCTCGCTGCGCCGGGTGAGCGCCACAGTCGCGGCCCTGCGGCGTCTGGCCGCCGAGGTGGGCGAGCCCGAGACCGTCGTCGTGATGTCGCCGCACAGCGACGGCTTCGGCGACGCCCACGTGGTTCGCACGGCGCCGCGCCTGAGGGGCGATTTCGGCCGCTTCCGCTGTCCGGACGTCGCCTTCACTTACGACAACGATGTACCTTTTGCCGAGCTCCTGCTCGCCCTGGCCGGCGACTACCGGCGCTTGCAGCTTGCGCCCGACGACGGCGACCAGCTCGACTGGGGCGTGCTTGTGCCCCTGAGCTTCCTCAAGGCGCGGCAAATCGTCTCGCTGTCCATCGTGAGCGCCTACGGTGGACATCGCACTCTCGGACAGCTCGTGCGCCGCTGCGCGGAGGAGCTGGGCCGCGACACGCTCTTTCTCGCCTCGGGCGACCTCTCGCACGCTCTCTCGCACAGCGCGCCGGCGCCCTACGATCCGCGTGGCAAACTCTTCGACGATGAGGTCGTGCAACTGCTCGGCGCGGGCGATTTCGTCGGGCTCGGGCGCATCGACCCCATCCTGCTCGAGGGGGCTGCCGAGTGCGGGCTGCGCAGCTTCATGGCGCTCGGCGGCTTCCTCGGCGACGACGCCGTCGTCGAGCCCGAGATCCTGAGCTACGAGGCACCCTTCGGCGTGGGCTACATGGTGGCCCGCTTCGGGGCGGCCGAGGTGGAGCGCTCGGGCGTCGAGGCATGAACGAGGAGCGCGCAGACGCCGGCGGCGCTGCGCCCGGTCCCGCCGACTACGCCCGCGTCTGCGTGCAGAGCTGCGTTCTGGGACGGCCGCTGCCGCCGCCGCCGGCGGACCCGTTTTTCGGGCGCCGGGCCGCGTGCTTCGTGTCGCTCAAGAAGCACGGCGAGCTGCGCGGCTGCATCGGCACCCTTGAGCCGGCCGAGCCGGATCTGTCCGCCGAGATAGCCCGCAACGCGCGCTCGGCGGCTTTCCACGATCCGCGCTTCCCCCGTGTGCGCGCCGACGAGCTTCAGACGCTCACCTGCTCGGTCGACGTGCTCAGCCCGAGCGAGCCGTGCGCTCTCGCCGACCTCGACCCCGCGCTCTACGGCGTTATCGTCCTCGCCGGCTTTCGCCGGGGCGTTCTGCTGCCCGACCTGCAGGGCGTCGACACGGTGGAGCAGCAGGTCGACATCGCTCTGCAGAAGGCGGGTATCGGCCGCGGCGAGGCATTCACTCTCGAACGCTTCGTCGTCGCCCGCTACCACGAGGGCGAGCCGCCGCGCGACGACGTTGACGGTCGGCCCGCGCCGCCCGTTTGACGTGCCGGGCGCCGCAGGCACACGGCACCCCGAGGCTCCGCCGCTCGTCGCACTGTTCGGAGCGACCGCGCTCGGCAAGACGGAGGTGGCGCTGGCGCTCGCCGAGCGCCTCCGCGCCGACATCGTCGTCGCCGACTCGATGCAGGTCTACGAAGGCCTGCCCATCGTCACCAACCAGCCCGACGAGGCGCAGCGCGCCCGCGCGCGGCACCACCTCGTGGGCTTCGTCTCCCCGCAGCGTGAGCTCACCGTGGCCGAGTATGCGCGCGAGGCGCACGCGGTCATCGACGGTCTGCGCCGCCTGGGCCGCGCCGTGATCGTCGAGGGCGGCTCCGGGCTGTACCTCCGTGCCGCCCTCGGCGATCTTGAGTTCGCGGCGCCGCCGGACGCGGCGCTGCGCGGCGCGCTCGAGGAGCGCTGGGCGCGCGACCCGGGCGGCGTGGTGGACGAGCTGCGCCGCCTCGACCCCGCCGGGCTCGCGCGCCTCGACGCCGCCAACCCGCGCCGCGTGATTCGCGCCCTCGAGGCCGTGCTCGTGAGCGGGCGACCTTTGCCGGCCGGTCGCGAGCGGCTGTGGCGGCCCGGCGAGCGCTACGCGCACACCCTGGTGGCGCTCGTGCCGGAGGACGACCGCGAGGCGCTGAGGAAGCGCATCGAGGCGCGCGTCGACCAGATGCTGAACGCCGGCGCCCTGGAGGAAGTGGCCCGCGCCCGCGCCCGCGGGCCCATCTCGCGCACGGCGCAGCAGGCCATCGGCGTGCGCGAGCTCGGCGCCGTCCTCGACGGCGAGCTGAGCCTGGAAGAGGCGGCGACGCGCATGAAGGCGCGGACGCGCGTCCTGGCCCGCCGCCAGCTCACCTGGATGCGCAAGCTGCCGGCCGCCGCCCGGGTGCCTGCGGCCGGGCGGCGGCCGACCGCCGTCGCCGAGGACGTGCTCGCCCTCGTCGAGGTACGCCCGTGGTAGAGTATGGGCTCGAGCCGCTCTTGCGGCGGTCCATCTCACAGGGGGGGCGTGACGGGTGACGCCAACGTGGCAGGGCCTCGGCAAGGTCCAGTTCTCCAAGTGGCAGGGCCTCGGCAACACGTACATCGTCGTGCACGCCGAGGAGGTGCCGTTCGAGCTCACGCCGGAGCGCGTGCGCCTGCTCTGCGATCGCAACCTCGGCATCGGCTCCGACGGCATCATGGTCATCGGCGCGCCGACCGGCCCGGACCGCTTCCCGATCACGATCTTCAACCCCGACGGCAGTCAGGCCGAGATGTGCGGCAACGGCGTGCGCATGGTCGCCCGCAAGCTGCAGATGGAGGGCTTGCTCAGCGGCGATACTGTGGTCCTCGAGACCGCCGCCGGCGAGATCGTGCCCAAGCTCGGTGAGGGCTACGTCGTCACCGTGGACATGGGCATTGCGCGCTTCGGCGGCGAGAAGCTCAGCGGCTTCGACTGCGATTGCGTCGAGGAGTCCCTGCACGCCGCCGGCCGCAGCTTCACGTTCACCTTCGTCGACGTCGGCAACCCGCACGCCGTGATCCAGTCGCCGTGGCCTCTCGAGCTCGTCCCGCTGCACGAAGTGGGGCCGCTGATCGAGGAGCACAAGAACTTCCCGCGCAAGGCCAACGTGGAGTTCGTCAAGGTTCTCGGCGAGCACGAGGCCAAGGTCAGGGTCTGGGAGCGGGGCGTGGGGGAGACGCGTGCCTGCGGCACCGGCGCCACCGCGACTGCGGTCGCCCTGGTTCGCACCGGCCGGTGCACCTCACCGGTCACGGTGGAGCTGCCCGGCGGCAGGCTGGTCGTCGAGGTGAGGCCCGACTGGCGCGTGTTCATGACCGGGCCGGCCGAAGAGATCTACCACGGCGACCTCTCGTCAGAGCTCCTCGATCACCTCGAGTGACGTCGCCGCCCAGGACCCGGGGAAGGCCATGAGATTCTCACAGCGCGTGCGCAGCCTGCCGCCCTACCTGTTCGCGGGTATCGAGCGCCAGATTGCCGAGCGGCGCGCGGCCGGGGTCGACGTGATCAGCCTCGGTATCGGCGACCCGGACCTGCCCACTCCGCCCCATATCGTCGAGGCGCTCGCCGCGGCGGCTGCCGACCCGACGACGCATCAGTACCCCAGCAACCAGGGCGAGCCGGCGTTTCGCGAAGCGGTGGCCGGGTTCTACTCCACGCGCTTCGGCGTGGAGCTCGACCCGGCCTCTGAGATCGTCCCGCTGCTGGGCGCCAAGGAGGGCATCGCCCACCTCGGCCTCGCCCTCCTCGACCAGTGCGACGTGGCTCTGGCCGCCGATCCCGGCTACCCCGTGTACGTCACCGGCCCCATGCTGGCCGACGGCACCGCGGTGCCGCTGCCGCTCGTGCCGGGGCTCGGCTTTCAGCCCGACCTCGAGGCCGTCGAGCCGAGCGTGCTCGCCAAGGCCCGCATGGTCTTCGTGAGCTACCCCAACAACCCCACCGGGGCCGTGATCGAAGACGACTTCTTCGCGCGGCTGGTCGCCTTTGCCGCGGGCAACGATCTCGTCGTGGTGCACGACAACGCCTACGCCGACATCACCTACGACGGCTACGTGGCGCCGAGCTTCCTCGCGACGCCGGGCGCCAGGGACGTGGGCGTCGAGATGTTCAGCCTGTCCAAGAGCTACAACATGACCGGCTGGCGCTCCGGCGCGATGGTCGGCAACCGCGACGTGGTCGACGCGTATTGGCGGCTCAAGACCAACATGGACTCCGGCATGTTCGCCGCCGTGCAACGCGCCAGCGTCGCCGCGCTCAGCGGCCCCCAGGACTGCGTCCGCGACATGTGCCGGGTCTACCAGCGCCGCCGCGATTTGCTCGTCGAGGCGCTGCGCTCCATCGGCATGCAGGTCGAGCCTCCCAAGGGCACGATCTACCTGTGGGTGCCGGTGCCCGACGGCTACACATCGGCCGGTTTCGCCGCCCAGGTGCTCGAACAGGCGGACGTCGTGATCACGCCGGGAGCGGCCTACGGCGCCGGCGGCGAGGGCTACGTCCGCCTCTCCCTGACGGTGCCCGACGAGCGCCTGCGCGAGGCCGTGCAGCGCATCGAGGAGCGAGTACGCATCTAGGAGTCGTCAGATGAGCGCCGGTGCCGTCGACAGCGGCGCGACCGCGCCGCGGCCGCGCGCCGTGGTCTTCGCGGTCATGCCCGGCGGGCACGGCGAGCCCGGCGAAGAGGAGCCACTCAACGAGATCAAGGAGCTGCTGAGCTCTGCCGACATGGACTGGGTCGCCGACGTGGTCCAGCGCAAGGAGCGACCGCACCCGCATTCGTATCTCGGCAAAGGCAAGCTGGTCGAGCTCACCGAGGCCGTCAAGCAGAGTGGGGCCACGGTCGCGGTCTGCGAGGACGACCTGAGCCCTGGCCAGGTGGCGGCCGTGCTCGACGCCGTGGACGTGGACGTCCTCGACCGCACCGAGCTCATCCTCACCGTGTTCAGCAAGCACGCGCACTCCATGGAGGGCACCATGCAGGTGCATCTCGCGCAGCTCGAGTACGAGCTCACGCGGATGCGCGGCAAAGGTCACATCCTTTCGCGACTCGGCGCCGGCGTGAACATGCGCGGCCCCGGCGAGACCAAGCTCGAGGTCGACCGGCGCGTGGTGCGCCAGCGCATCCAGACCCTGCGCCGGCGCATCGATCACATGGCCAGGACGAGGCGCACGCAGCGCGCCCGCCGGCTGAACGCCGCGGTGCCGCTGATCGCCCTGGCCGGCTACACCAACGCCGGCAAGTCGACGCTGCTCAATGCGCTCACCGACGCCGACGTCTCGGTGCGCGACAGGCTCTTCGAGACCCTCGACCCCACGTCGCGCGCGTACCGCTTTCGCGACCGCGACTACGTGCTCACCGACACCGTCGGCTTCATCCGCAAGCTGCCGCACGCGCTCGTCGACGCGTTCGCCTCCACCCTCGAGGAGACGACGCTGGCCGACGTCATTCTCGTCGTCGCGGACGCCCATCTCGAGCCCTCGGAGATCGAGGCGCGTGAGGAGACCGTGGCCGAGGTCCTCGACCTGCTGGGCGCGCAGGCGCCGCGGATCCTCGTGTTCAACAAGGCCGACCTCGCCGACCCCGGCAAGCTGGCGCGCCTGCGGGCGCTCTACCCGGAGGCCGAGCTCATCTCCGCGGCACGCGGCGAGGGCCTCGGCCGGCTGCAGGAACGGCTCGCCGACTTCTTCGATCGCGCCCTGCGGCCGGTGCGCTTGCGCTTCCCGTACGCGGCCGCCGCGGACATGCACCGCCTGCGCGGCATCGCCAGCGACGTGCACGAGGAGCACACGCCCGACGGCGTGATCTTCACGGCCCGGCTGCCCGTGGCAGAGGCCGGGCGCTACGCGCGCTACAGTCTCGACGCGACGGTGGCCGGCGACGAGACCTTCGGCGCCGGCGACGAGCCGCCGGACGACTTCGAGACGGCCCCCGAGGAGGGCGAGGAGAACGACGGTGAGCCCTGAGTCCGCCGACATCGCACTCCACGCACCGGGCGGCGTCACCGTGCCGGTCAAGATCCTGACGGCTTCCGCGCGCCTCCCGGAGCGCGCCTACGAGCACGACGCCGCCTACGACCTGCACGCCGCCGAGGATCTCGTCATCGAGCCGCTCGGCCGCGCCGTCGTCGGCACCGGTGTCGCCCTGGGGCTTCCGCCGGGTCTGGCGGCCCTCACGCTGCCGCGTTCGGGCCTCGCCGCCCGGCACGGTATCTCCATCGTCAACGCCCCGGGGCTCATCGATCCGGGGTATCGTGGTGAGGTGCGCGTGATCCTCCTCAACACCGATCGCAAGGCCGCCTTTCCGGTGGCCGTGGGCGATCGCATCGCTCAGCTCTTGTTTCTGCCGCTGACCCAGGTGGATCTGGCGGCCACCGACGAGCTCGATGAAACGGAGCGGGGCGCGCAAGGCCTTGGCTCAAGTGGAAGAGGGGAGAGGGCATGACCCAAGACGCGACCCGCGATCCGGCTCCGGACGTGGCCGGCTCGCCGGACAAGCCTACTATTCGCGTCGCAGGACTGCTCGTGCATGAAGGTCGTATCTTGATGGTAGAGCAGGGGCATGGGGAAGAGAGGTACTGGCTACTCCCCGGCGGCGGCGTCCATTTCGGCGAGACGCTGGCCGATGCCGTGCGCCGCGAGTTCGACGAGGAGCTCAGCCTGCGCGTCGGCGTCTACAAGCTCCTCGCCATCGTCGAGTCGATCTCGCCCGATCCCGCCTACGTGAAGCACGTCGTGCACCTGGTGTTCGAGGTCTCGGCGCCGCACGAGGTGGTCCCCGAACCATCGGACGTCAAAGTCCTCAAAGCGGCCTTCCTCGACGAGATGCAGTTGCAGAGCGCCGATGTGCGCCCGCCCATCACCGAGTTCCTCAGCTCCTGCGTGCGCGAGCTGCCGTCCTCGCCGCAGTATCTCGGGCGCCGCTGGTAGAGCGCAGGTCGGCGCGGCCGCACAGGCGCTCACGCTCCAGAGTAACGCACGATAATCTCCGTTATGTAAAGCTAGCCGCGAAGTGACAGGGTTGGCCCGCTGCGACCTGCCCCCGGGTGCTGCGCGGCGTCCTCTTCCCCGCGTTCGTCGGTAGTTGCCGCGGCGGCGGACCGCACGCCCGCCGACGGCGCGTACGCCTGCCGGTTGATCGCAGCGCGGCCGCGGGCTTGGTCATCGGTGACGTCCCGCGCGCGGCGTCGCCCGCCCGACGTGCGCCGTGCCCCCCAGCCAGCGCCCGTGGAGCACGCGTCAGGACCGGGCACGCGAGGGAGTTTTGCACAAGTTTGTGTGACGGCGACCCGCAGGTGCAATGGCGGGGTAGTGCTGCGAAGGCAGACAAGGAGAGCCGGCGGATCCTTGTCTTCCCCGTTCGCACTACCCAGCCGGGCGGTCGCGGCAGGCGCCGGCCGTGGGGAATCGAACGGGCGTTCGCTGCGGGGGAGCCTGACTCAGGCGTGGCCGCTGCGGTCGGTGCGGCCGAAGCTCCGGCCGCAGGCCGGCGTCAGTACTTGATCAGGCTGTAGACGTCGTAGCCCTGGAGCTTGCTGCGCCCGCCCAGGGCCGCGAGCTCGATGATGAAGGCGACGCCCACGACCTTGCCGCCAAGCTGCTCGACCAGCTCGATCTTGGCTCGAGCCGTGCCTCCCGTGGCCAAGAGATCGTCGTGCACGAGCACGTTTTGACCGGGCTTGATAGCGTCGGCGTGGATCTCGAGCTTGTCGGTGCCGTACTCGAGGTCGTATGCGGCTGAGATGGTGGTGTGGGGCAGCTTGCCGGGCTTGCGCGCGCAGACGAAGCCGGCGCCGAGGCCGTAGGCCACGGCGGCGCCGAGAATGAAGCCGCGCGCCTCGGCGCCCATCACCACGTCGATGTGCTTGCCGGTGCCGTACTCCACGAGGCGGTCTACGGCCTCGCGCAGAGCCAGGGGATCCTGGAGCAGCGGCATGATGTCGCGGAAGAGGATGCCCTCCTTGGGGAAATCCGGGATGTCGCGCACGTGCGCGCTGAGGTCGATACGGCCGTCGGTCACAAGATCCTCCTTGAGGATGCGGTCAGTGTGCGCGGGGGCCGCCGGTAAGGCGGCGCACGCCGCGGGCGAGGAGCAACTGGCGGAGCTGGGTAGTCGCCTGGACCATGTCATCAAGTTGCTCGAGGCCCTCGCGACGGCGCTCCTGCCGGTTGGACTTGAGCGCCGGCAGCAGCACCTGCTCGATGAGGCCGATCTCGCGGTCGACGGCGCTCTTGACGACACGCAGGTTCTTGGGCCGCAGGCCGAGCTGCGCGAGCTGCGTGGCCGCCCCGGCGATACCCGCGTCGGTCTCGGTGTAACGGCGCACCCCGCCGACCTGCCGGGCGTGCACGAGCTCGTACTCCTCGAGCTCGGAGAGCAGCGTGGCGTCGGCGCCGGTCATCTGCTGGATCTCCTCGGCGGTGTACTCGCGCTCCTCCACCACCGCCAGCAGATCGGTCTTGCGCAGGCCCTGGCGCGCCGAGGGCAGCGGGCTCGCCGGGCTGCGTTCCAGCTCCCGGCGAATCACCTTGAGGGGCAGGTACTCGTCGCGCTGCATGCCGAGGACGCGCACAAGGCGCCCGAAATCGTCCTGCGAGTACAGACGATAGCCTGACTTGGTGCGGCGCGGCGTGACCAGGCTCTGCTCCTCGAGATACCGCAGCTTGCTGACGCTGATATCGGGAAACTCCGCGCGCAGGCGCTCGACCACCGCACCGATGGTCAGCAGCCTCTCGTCGCCGACGTCGAACAGGACTTCGGCGGCATTGCTCACGACGGGACGATGAACGTGAGCTTGTACTTGCCGATCTGGATCTCGTCGCCATCGGCGAGCCCGATACGGTCGCCGCGCCGCCGATTGACATAGGTGCCGTTGAGGCTGCCTTCGTCGACGATGACCCAGCCATGGCCCTCACGCTCGACGAGCGCGTGATTGCGCGACACGGTGACATCGTCGAGAAAGATTGCGGCGTCGGGGTGGCGGCCGATGGCCACGCGTGAGGCCCGCAGCGGGTACGTCTCGCCGGCGCGGCCGCCGCCGCTGCGGATGACCAGGCAGGCCTCGTCGCCGGCGACGGCGGCGAGCGCGCTCGGCTCGCCCTCTTCGTCGCCGGGGACGTAGCTCATCGTGATGGCAGACTCGGGTTGGTCGGCGAGGAGGCTGGCGCCGCAGCGGATGCAGAAGCTGGCTCCCTCCGAGTTCCGGATGCCGCACTCCGGGCAGAACACCTCAGCTCTCCCCTGGGCCCTTGGCGGCCGGCGTGGCTTCGCCGGACGGCTCGTCGTCCCCCGGCCCGAGCCCGGCGAGGATGCGCGAAAGACGCTGCAGGTCGTCGGCGGAGATGAGGGACTCTCCCTCGCTGTGCTTGCGCTTGAGGCGCATCACGAGCTCGGCACGCAGAATGTCGAGCTTGCCGTGCAGTATGCGCCGGCGGCGCGAGATCTCGCGCTCGTCGGCCTCGAGCTCAGCGACGAGAGTGCGCAGGTCTTCATCGGATCGCGAGACGAGCTCGACGATATCGTCCATGGCGCATCTCCTCCGCGTGCGTGAGGTCCGGGGTGCAGATAGTACCCGACGCGCCCTCAACGTTCAAGCTCAGGTTGAGGTGGCTGCGGTGCGCGGGCGTCGTCTGCCTCGATGACGCCCTGAGGCGTCTCCACACGCACGACGCCGCGAGCCTCGAGTCTCTGCAAGGTCGTGAGGGCGTCGTATTCGTCGGCGTTTCCGCCCACGAGAAGCCCTTCAACGATGTCGCCGAGGCGGCGCGCCCCTGGGCCGAGGTAGCCCAGCACGCGCGCTTCGAGCTCGTTCTGCGTCTGGCCGCCGAGCAGGCGCACGCGCGCCGGCGCCGGCAGCTCGTGGCGCAGCCGGCGGAGCTCGTCGAGGCGCCGCATGCCCTCCATGAGCAGCGACTCGGTGCGCAGGTCGCAGCTCGCGCCTGTGAGCGCCTCGGCAGAGTCGAAGTCGAAAGAGCCGTCCTTGAGGGCGAGCAGAGCGTAGAAGGCCTTCTCGGCGCGGAGCGCGCCGCACACGGCGCCGACGAGGCGGCCATCGCGGAAGGCGAGCTCGCCGGCCACCGCGCCCTCTTCGTCGAACAGCGTAAGCCGGCCGGTCTTGCCGCCCAGCGAGGTCATCTCGATGAGGTCGGAGAGCGGCAGCTCGGCAAGAAGGCCCTTCAGGCCCATAGGTGCGCTGGTGCGTCGGTCATCGGGTGCGTGTCATCATTCTCCGGGTAGCTTCGCAGTCAGGAGCCTGGTTCCTCCAGAGTGGGCGGCCAGGGCCGGGTATATACTTCGCTGGCCGCGGGCGCGCAGCCGGCGGTTACGACTGGAAGGAGCGTCCGTGGCGCGACGCAAGGGACTCGTCATCAACGACCGGCAGCTCGACCGCTGCGACGATCTCCTGCAGAAGCTCAAGGAGGTCTCGGGCTCTACCTTCCTGGCCCTCATCAGTACGTCCGGCCAGCCCATCACCACGGCCTCCGACTCGTACCACCCCGAGACGCTCTCTCTCGCCTCCCTGGCGGCAAGCTCGTTCGCCGCCACCCAGCAGCTCGCCAGCATCCTCGACGAAAACGAGTTTACCCTGCTCTTCCATGAGGGCAAGTCCCTGAACCTGCACGTCTCGCAGGTCACCGACCAGGTGCTTCTCATCGTCACCTTTGGGCACGAGACCCAGGTGGGCAAGGTCCGGCTGTACACGCAGCGCGCCATCGAGGTCCTTCGCCAGATCTTCGAAGCTCCCGAGGACGAGAGCATGCCGCAGATGGACGCCGACTTCGAGAGCGCCGCCGGCGACGCCATGGACGACCTTTTCAAGGACGTGTGAGTCCTCCCCATGCCGCTGATCAACTTCGCCGCCCGCGAGATCAACTACAAGATCGTCTACTACGGCTGCGGCCTCTGCGGCAAGACGACGAACCTCCAGTACATCCATCGCAAGATCAATCCCGACGCGCGCGGCAAGCTGGTGAGCATCGCCACAGAAGAGGAGCGCACGCTCTATTTCGACTTTCTGCCGCTCACGCTGGGCACGGTCAAGGGCATGCAGACCCGGTTTCACCTTTACACTGTGCCGGGCCAGAGCTACTACAACGCCAGCCGCAAGCTGGTGCTGCAGGGCGTCGACGGCGTGATCTTCGTCGCCGATTCGCAGATCACGCGTCTCGACGAGAACGTGGAGAGCTATCTCAATCTGTGGGACAACCTGCTCGGCCAGGGCGACGACCTCAGCAAGCTGGGGTTCGTCATCCAGATGAACAAGCGCGATCTCAGCGACATCTTCTCGGTCGAGGACCTGAACGAGCTCCTCAACCACACGATGTCGCCGGTCACCGAGTCGAGCGCGATCAGCGGCGAAGGCGTCTTCGAAACGCTCAAGGTGGTCTGCAAGCAGGTCATCGCGAAGACCGGCTGAGGCACGCCAGGCCCGAACGGCCGCGAGGCGCGGTCGACCTCAGACGTGCGCGCTTCGCCCCCGCCTCTCCCCTGCCTCAGGTCCCAATGCGCTTCACCCAGTCGAGCGGCTCGTAGTGCGACACGAAGGTGTCGCGGAAGAGCACGGCTCCCTGCGCGTCGCGCACCGTGCGCTCGACCTTCACGCTGCGTCCGTCGATGCCGCGCTCCCAACGCACCACGCCGGGGCCGAGATCGGCGTCGTAGATCACGCGCGGGTCCGACTTGCCGTGGGCGGGCTTACGAAGATCATAGAAGGAACCGGTCTTGAAGGTCACCTCGCGGCCCGTCTTCCCTACGATGGCAACGGTGAGGTGGTCCCCCTGGACCCAGCTGCGGATCAGCAGCGCTTTGCCGGTGTCGTTTCTGAACTTGAAGTCGACGGCGCCCCAGGACACCGTGGCATCGCGGCCGATGGGGTAGTGCGAGATGTAGAGCGAGTGAGCCTGGCGCTCGACGATCGGCAGGCCCGCCAGGAGGACGGCGTTGAACAGCGTTGTTGCGTATTGGCAGATGCCGCCACCGACGCCTTGGCGCAGCACGCCGTCGGCGGCGATCACGGGCGCGTAGTCGAAGCCGCGGTTGGTCGTGCGCGGGCCCATGGCGGCATTGAGTGAGAATGTCTGTGCGGGTTCGACGACGCTCCCGTCGACCAGCTTCGCGGCGAGGGCGATGTTGCCGGCGCGGGTGGTGTTGCGCGGATCGAAGTACGTCACGAACTGCGCGCCGAGCGCAGCGAGGCCCATGGTCTCGACGTCGTCGCTGGTCAGCTTGGGCATGGCCGGCTTGAGGGCTACGAAGACGCTGCGCAGGCCGCCGCCGCGGGCCGTGTCGTCGAGGTCCTCGAGCAGGACCTTCATGTCGAGGACCTCGCCGTCCTTGCTCGGCGTGACCGTGATGCCGCCCTCGGGATGCACCTCGATGCGCGCGTCCACGGGCTGGGTCTCCGCCCAGGAGAACAGCCTGTGCAGTCGGGCGGAAGCGCGCGCGTTGCGAAAGGTCAGCGGGTAGGCGGCCGCGTCTGCGCCGGTGTTGATGCTGAGCATTCCGGCCATGTCTTTGGGGCTGAGCACCACGGTCCGCTCGCGATAGCGGAGCGTGACCGGGCGCGCGAGATACAGGGCGGCCACGCCGGCGCGCGCCTCGGCGTCGGCCGTGCTCACCCGCGGCGGCACGGCCTTCATGGGCACGGGCCCGGAATAGGCCTCGCCGCTGACGATGCCGGCCGCGATGGCGCGCTCGAGGGCGACGGCGTCGGCCGTCGCGCCGTCTCTTGACGGCACGACCGCGACGCCGGTGCCGTCCCCGGCGATGTCGAGGCGGGCGTCGCGGGCCGGCACGTCGACGGCCGCGCGCACGGCCTCGAGGCCCTGCTGGTAGGCGGCGGCGTTCACGCGGACCGTCGGCGGCACTTCTCCTCCAGCGCCGGGCAGCCAGACCTCGAGGCCGAGCGGCAGCCGGTGCCGACCGCGCGCCAGGGCGGACTGGGCGGTCGCTGCAGCGTCGACGCTCATGCCGAGCTGTGCCAGGGTGAGCGTGAGCGGCTCGCCGGCGCCAGTCTGAAGCTGCATGGTCGATACGCGCGGCACAAGATCGCGGGTCAGCGTGTCCCGGACGGCCGCGGCCGTCTGGCCCCCAATCTCGAGACCGGCGACCGTCACGCCGTCGCCGACGCGCTCGCGCATCACGACCTGCAGGGTCACGAACCCGCAGGCGACCACGAGGAGGATCAGTGCGCCGGTCGCCGGCCACACATGGCGCCGGTACCACGCGGCGAGGCGCCGCGAGCGACTGGCCCTCCGTGCGGCCAGAGCGGTGGTGGCCGCCGCAGCAGCGTCAAGCGAGGCTGTCATACGTTCATCCATGCCCAGTCATTGTACGGCACGGATTCGCGAGGGGTGCGCGGCGTCCTGCCGCCGCTCCACCCGCCCCTACTCGGTGTTGTCGCGGATGACGCCGCGCACAACGTCGAGGAAACCCTCGGCGAGGCGCTCGGAGTCGGCGTGGTCGGCGCCCTCGGCGTAGACGTGAAAGACCGGCTCGTCGGCATCGGGCAGGAGCTGCACCCAGCCCCCGTCGCGGCGCAGCTGGATGCCGTCCACGAGGCTGATCTCGGCATCTTCGTCGATGTCGCGCTGAAGATTCTCGGTGGCGGTGCGCATCACCGTGCCCTTGAGCGACCAGGGGCAGGCGACGGTCTTGTGGACGAGGGTGCTGGCGGGGATCTGGGCGAGCTGCTCGCTGAGCGGCCCCCCTTGCGGCGCCAGCAGCTCGAGCAGCTTGCCGAGGCTCATGACGGCGTCGAACGCCGGCAGAAACTCGGGGAAGATGTAGCCACCCCCGAGTGAGCCGGCGAAGATCACGCCGTCCTCGGTCGCCGCCTGAGCGAGGGCCGGCAGCGAGACCTTGGTGCGACGCACCTCCACGCCGAGCTCGCCGGCGAGCTGCTCGGCGAGGCGCGTGACGGTGAGCGGCAGCACGATCTTCTCGCCCTTGCCCGCGTGTTGCGCCACGAGCTTCACGAAGAGGAGCAAGGCCTTCTCGAGCGGCACCTCGTGGCCGCGCTCGTCGACGATGTACAGGCGCTCCGCCCCGGGGCCGATGATCACGCCCATGTCGGCTTCCATGGTGCGCACCAGGCGCTGCACCTCCTGGATGTTGGCGCCCAGCTCCTCGGCGCCGAGGCTGGCGTGGCGCTGGTCGTTGAAAGCCCGCATCGACAGTACCTCGGCGCCGAGCTCGCCGAGGATATTGGGTAGAGTCAGGGACGCCGGCGAGTACGAGTAGTCGATCACGAGCCGGTAGGCCCTGCTGCGGATGCGCTCCGCGTCCCACAAGTTGGTGAGGCCACGGACGTAGGTCTCCATGGCCCTGTCGGGGAACTCGAGCTCGCCGAACTCGCTGTAGAAGGCGCGGCGGAAGTCCTGGCGGCCGTAGTACTTCTCGACGTCTTTCTGGCGCTTCTCGCTGAGATTCACGCCCGGCGGCTCGAAGACCTGGATCTGGATCATCTCCGGGTCCCAGCTCGAGATGCGCACGTGCAGCCCACCCTGGGAGCTGCCGTTCTTGACCTCGAAGCGGTTGATGGCGCTGCTTGCGACGCGCAGATCGCGCACCACGACGCCGGTGGAGTTGAGGCCGCAGATGAGGGCGCGCTTGATGACCCGCGACGCCGGATGGGCGTCGCGGCTCGTGGTCACGCGCGCCCCCTTCTTGAGCACCGTGCCGTAGGCCATGGCGACGTGCAGCGCGAGCTCGGCGGTGATGTCGACGTTGATGAGCCCGACGATGCCGTCTTTGCCGAAAAGCTGGGAGCTGCCACGCGACTCCCAGATGATGCTGGAGTTGATCTGGGCGCCCGACTCGACCGACTTGAACGGGTAGATCTTGACGTCGGGGGCGATGTACGCCTGCTCGCCGATGACGCACTCGTCGCCGACCGCGACGCCCTCGCTGAAGGTGGCGCCCGCCATGACGTCGCAGTTCTTGCCGAGGATCGTGCCCACCACCTTGGCCGAGGCGCCGATGTAGGTGTTCGAGCCGATCACGCTGTGGCGCGTCTCGGCGTGGTCCTTGACGACCACGTTGTTGCCGAGCACGGTGTACTTGCCGATCGCCGCCGTGGGCGCGATCTTGGCGTAGTTGCCGATGAAGGCCGGTCCGCTGATGTTCTCGATGGAGTCGAGGTTGATGCTCTCGCCGACGAAGATGCGGTGTTGCAGCTCGATGCCGGGGATGCTCGCCGCGATCTTGCCGTCCAGGAGGTCGCAGTTGGCCGTGAGGTATTGGGGCAGGCTGCCGATGTCCTGCCAGTAGCCCTCGGCGACGTAGCCGTAGAGCGGCGCCCCCATCTCGAAGAGCTTGGGAAACAGGTCCTGGCTGAAGTCGAAAGGCTCGCCCTCGGGGATGTGATCGAACACCTCCGGCTCGAGCACGTAGATGCCGGTGTTGACCGTGTCGCTGAACACCTGGCCCCAGGTGGGCTTCTCAAGAAACCGCTCGATGCGGCCCTCGTCGTTGACCACCACGACGCCGAACTCGAGTGGGTTCTCGACGCGCTTGAGGGCGATCGTGACCATGGCGCCGCGCCGCTTGTGAAAGGCGACGATCTCGCCGAGATCGAAGTCGGTGAGGGCGTCGCCGCTGATGACGATGAAGGTGTCGTCGCGGAGGAAGCCCTCGGCGAGCTTGACGCTGCCGGCCGTGCCGGCCGGCGCCTGTTCGACGGAGTACTGCATGCTCACGCCCAAAGAGGAGCCGTCGCCGAAGTAGTCGCGAATGACCTTGGGCAGGAACATGAGGGTGACCACGGTCTCGTCGAAGCCGTGTTTCTTAAGGAGCTCGACGATGTGCTCCATGCAGGGCTTGCCGCAGAGCGACACCATCGGCTTGGGCTGGTTGCTCGTGAGCGGCCGCAAACGGGTGCCTTCGCCGCCGGCCATGACCACTGCGCGCACAGGCCTCACCTTCGCTTTCGCTCGAAAAGACGGCGGGATGATAGTGGGGCTATCGTACCAGAGGGCGGGGAGAGCGGCGCGGGGATCAGGCGGCTGCGCCGCCCCCTCCCCGCGCCTTCCGCAGCCAATCGATCGCCTTGTAGCCGTACAGCAGGCCGCTGGCCACGTACAGGGTGGCGCCCACGGCGAAGAAGCTCCAGCCGACGAGGCGCAGGTCGATGATGAACCACTGGATGGCGCAGATGAGGATGAAGTTGCTGGCCTTGCCCCAACGGCTGATCTGCGGGCCCTCGCGGGCGAAGCGCAGCGACGGGATGATCAGCGCCAGGATGATGCCGTCGCGGATCAGCAGCGGCAGCACGGCCCACCACGGCAGCGTGCCGAAGTACCAGAGCATGGCGATGAGCGTGAAGAAGAAGAGCCGGTCGACGGTCGGGTCCACCCAGCGGCCGAACTCGCTCTGCACGTGGTATTTGCGGGCGATGAGGCCGTCGGCGACGTCGCTGAGCGCCGCGGCGAGGACGATCCAGGCGGTCGTCCAGGCGGCGCCCGGCACGTACAGAGCGTAGGTCCACACGACGAACGGCAGCGCGAGGAGACGGGCTACGGTGAGGATGTTGGGCACGTGCCGCATGAGGCGCTGCATGCGCGCGAGTGTACCAGACAAGGGCGGGCGGGCTGCGCAGCCGCCCCCGCCCGCATGCGCTGAAGGCCCGCCGAGGCTGTGCTAGAATACCCGCCTGTACGGTCGGCGTGTGGCGCAGCCTGGTTAGCGCACTAGTCTGGGGGACTAGGGGTCGCCAGTTCAAATCTGGCCACGCCGACCAACTCCTCTCTCTCCTCGTTCATGCCGTCTGCGTTTCTGCTGTCGCGCTTGGTCCGCGTCGGCGGTTGGCACTTGACCGCACCCCGCCCGGCTGCCCACCATAGGCGTTACACAAGGCCGACAGGAGGATGTCATGTCGTTCGAACAGGCGAAAGCGTTCATCGAGAAGATGACGGTGGACGAGGAGTTCCGGGAGCAGATCATTGCGATCGACGACTTCGACGAGCGCATGGCGGTGATCAAGGCGGCGGGCTTCGACTGCACGGCGGACGAGATCGACGAGGTCCAGGACTGAGGGTCGCCGCCGGGCGTCACCTCACTTTCTCCCAGGAGCCGCGGCCAGCCGCACGAGAACGTGTCGCGATCCCATGGCGCCATGTGGACGGGGATCTGCCACGGGCCCACTCTGGTGGGCAGGCAGGCCGTCGGCGCCGCTCGTGAACGTCGCGGGCCGTGCAGGCAGGTACCGTACGCGCGGCGACCGGCCAAAAGGCCGGCCGCCGCACTTCCCATCGACTGTCAGCGGGGGGCTACTCTTCTAGAAACCGACGGCGGCGGTCTGCGCACGCCCGTTGCCGCCGTTGTGCGGGTGGCTCAGGGACTCGCCGATATCTTCGGGCACAGGCAGGTTGCGGAGCAGGATGCCGTAGAGCTTGTCGGCCAGGACGGGAGCGTCGTCCAGCACGCCGGCCACCTGCCGCAGCCGGTATTCCACAAAGAAGTCCGGCTCGACGCACAGAGCCTCGGCGAGCACGGCAAGGACGGGATCGGCGGGCACCGGCCGCGTGCCCTTGGTCAGGTGGTTCAGGTAGCCGGCCGAGAGCTTGGTCTTGTACGCGAGCTGGCGATAGCTGAGGTGCCGCTCCTCCATCAGCCCCTTGAGGGCCACCGGGAATCTCTCCTGCGAGAACCTGTTCCTGGCTATGGGGGTTGTATACATGGCACTCATCACACTAAGAGGTATCGCCCGGAGTGCCGGATACTTGAGGGGTAACTGTGCCCTTGTTGCCAAGGCTGCCTACGCATAGGGCCTGGGAACGACCGGGCGGGAGCCTCAGCCGCGGCCCAGGAGCTCACCGAGCGCGAGGGCGAGCTCGGCGACGGGCACGTCGCGCCGCTCGCCCGACGCACGGTCCTTGAGCTCAACGACGCCCTCCGGTGCCCTCTTCCCCACCACGATCTGCGCTGGGCAGCCGAGCAGGTCGGCGTCCTTGAACTTGATGCCCGGGCTCATGTCGCGGTCGTCGAAGAGGACGTCGAGGCCGGCCGCGGCCAGCTCCGCGTAGAGCTGCTCCGCCAGCGCGGCCTGCACCTCGTCCGAGGCGCGCACCAGCACAAGATGCGCCTCGAACGGCGCGATGCTGGGCGGCCAGACGATGCCGTTGCCGTCGTGGTGCTGCTCAATGGCCGCGGCGGCGATGCGCGCCAGGCCGATGCCGTAGCTGCCCATGACAATGGGCTGCTCCTTGCCGTCCACGTCGAGGAAGGTGGCGCCCATGGGCTCCGAATACTTGGTGCCGAGCTGGAAGATGTTGCCGACCTCGATGACGCGAGCGCCGTCGAGGTCAGCGGCGCACTGTGGGCACGGGTCGCCGGCGCGCGCCTTGCGCAGGTCGCAGAAGGTGGCCTGCGGCACCATCGCGAGGCTGACGCCGGTGCGGTGGTGGTCGGCCTTGTTGGCGCCGGCCACGTAGTGGCCCCGGCGTAGCACTTCGTCCGCATACACCGGCAGGGTGGTCGGCTCGGGGCCGACGTAGCCCGGCGCGATGCCCTGCGCGGCGAGCACCTCGTCGGCCGTCGCGAGGCGGAACTCGGCGCCCAGGGCCTTGCGCAGCTTGAGCTCGCTGAGCTCGTGGTCGCCGCGCAGGAGGACCATGACCTGGCGGCCCTCCGCCCCATCCTCCACGGTCACGACAAGCGCCTTCATGAAGGCACGAGCGGGCAGGCCGAGAAACTCGACAACCTGGTCGATGGTCTTGGCACCGGGGGTCGACCTGACCTCATCGACCGTGAGGTCGACCGCCGCGCCGGCGCCGGCCGCCGCCTGCGACTCGCTCTGAGGCGGCTCCCGATCGGCGCCGGCCACGGCCATCTCGACGTTGGCCGCGTAGCCGCAGGCGCGGCAGAAGACGATCTCGTCCTCGCCGGCGTCGGCGTAGGCCATGTACTCGTGGCTCACCGAGCCGCCCATCATGCCCGAGTCGCCCTCCACCATCATCGCCTCGACTCCGCAGCGAGCGTAGATGCGATCGTAGGCGGCGATGTGCTTGGCGTAGCTCTCCTGAAGCGCCTCATAGCTCACGTCCAGGCTGTAGCTGTCCTTCATGATGAACTCGCGGGTGCGCAGCACGCCGCTCTTGGGGCGCGCCTCGTCGCGCTCCTTGGTCTGGATGTGGTACCAGAGCTGCGGGAGCTGCTTGTAGCTGTGCACCTCGCGGGCGGCCAGCCAGGTGATGACCTCTTCGTGGGTCATGGCCAGCGCCATGTCGGCGCCCTTGCGGTCTTTGAAGCGAAAGAGCTCGCCGCCGATGGCGTCCCAGCGCCCCGACTGCTGCCAAATCTCGGCTGGGTTGATGACCGGCATGAGCATCTCCTGGCAGCCGATGCCGTCCATCTCGCCGCGGATGATGGCGGCGATCTTCTGCATCACGCGCCAGCCGGCCGGCAGGTACACGTAGATACCTGCCGCGAGCTGGCGCACGAGGCCGGCGCGCACCATCAGCTTGTGGCTGATGGCCTCCGCGCCGGCCGGATCCTCTTTGACGGTGGGCAGAAGCAGCTGACTGGCGCGCATGTGACCTCGCGATGATGAGTGGCGGACATGAGTGACGGACGACGCCCTATGCTACCAAGCGCGCGGGCCGGGCGCAGGGCGCACAGAGCGGCGCGGCAGCCCCGCCGTTCGGCCGCGGCGACCCCGGCGGCTGCGGCGCGGGGCACGTGCGAAAGGGGAAGACAAGGATTCCTTGACTGTCGCCTCGCCCGCGGCCGTCCACAGGCTCGGTTGCCGGGGGGAAGACAAGGATCCGCCGACTTTTCTTGTCTTCCCTCTCAGCACTGCCCCGCCGCCGCGGCTCCCACGGCTGCGGCGGCCGCGGCGCCCGCGGGTCGCGGAAGCCGCGAGGGACACCTGTCTCTTCCCGCAGCACCACCTCTCCGAGCCGGCGGGCGCATCGGCGCTGGGATTGCGTATCCCCGACCCCGTCGCCAATGTAAACTGCGAAAACATCCGTCACTCTTGTCGTCGCACCTCCGGAGGTCCAGCATGAGCACTGTTGTGGCGACGCGATTCTCAGATGAGGTGCTGGCCGAGCTCGACCAGGTCGCGCGCGAACTGCGCCGCACGCGCGCCGAGGTCGTGCGCCGCGCCGTCGAGATCTACCTCGCGGAGTATGCCGACCACCAGATCGCGCTGCAGAGGCTGAACGACCCGGACGATCCGCTCCTCAGCACGCAGGAGATGTGGAAGGAGCTCGGCTGGGCCACGCCCGAGCCCGAGCCACACGATTGACGTGCTTGTGTATGAGCTGAGATGGAAGCGCGAGGCACGGCGCGACCTTCTGGCCATCGGCCGGCCGCAGGCCGAACGCATCCGTCGGGCACTCGAGAGCCGGGTCCTCCCAGACCCCCGCCGCGGCGAGCCGCTCCGAGGACCCGGCAGACCGCTGTGGAAGTTCCGCGTCGGCGACTATCGCATCCTGTATGCGTTCAACGACGTGGAGGTGTGGGTGCTGGTTGTGCGCGTGGCGCGCGCTACTCCCGGTAGCTCTTGACGTCGAAGCCGCGGCGCAGGTTGAGCTCGTCGCGGCGCGCCTGGCCGAGGTCGTCGGCGACCATCTCGCGGACCAGGTCGCCGAAGCCGACGGTCGGCGACCAGCCCAGGCGCTCGCGCGCCTTGGTGGCGTCGCCGATGAGGCTTTCGACCTCGGTGGGCCGGTAGTACCGGGGGTCGACCCTGACCAGGGTGCCGCCCGGTTGCACCGGCTCATCCGGCGCCCGTTGGCCGGACGTCCTTGCCGCGGGGCCGTAGCCGGCGCGCGCGGCGGCGAGCCGGCCGGCGTCGACGGAGTCGATCACGCCGGCTTCCTCCGCCGCGCTGCCCTCCCAGCGCAGCCTCACGCCGATCTCGGCGAACGCCAGCTCCACGAACTCGCGCACGCCGTGCTGCTCGCCGGTGGCGATGACGTAGTCGCCGGGTTCGTCCTGCTGCATCATCAGATGCATGGCGCGCACGTAGTCGCGGGCGTGGCCCCAGTCGCGCAGCGAATCGAGATTCCCCAGCCAGAGATCGTTCTCGAGGCCGAGGGCGATGCGCGCCACGGCGCGCGTGATCTTGCGCGTCACGAAGGTTTCGCCGCGGACGGGGCTCTCGTGGTTGAAGAGGATACCGTTGCTGGCGTGCATCCCGTAGGCCTCGCGGTAGTTCACGGTGATCCAGTAGCCGTACACCTTGGCGGCGCCGTACGGGCTGCGCGGGTAGAAGGGTGTGGTCTCGCGCTGCGGGACCTCCTGCACCTTGCCGAACATCTCGCTGGTGGAGGCCTGGTAGAAGCGCACCGTGTCGCCGAGACCCAGGATGCGCATGGCCTCGAGCAGGCGCAGGGTGCCGAGGGCGTCGGAGTTGGCGGTGTACTCGGGCGTCTCGAACGAAACCTGCACGTGGCTCTGCGCGGCGAGGTTGTAGATCTCGTCGGGCTGGGTCTCCTGCACAATGCGGATGAGGTTGGTGGCGTCGGTGAGGTCGCCGTAGTGCATGTGGAAGCGGCCGCCGGGCAGGTGCGGGTCCTGGTAGAGGTGGTCGACGCGCTCGGTGTTGAACGAGCTGGCGCGCCGCTTGATGCCGTGGACCTCGTACCCGGCGCCCAGAAGAAGCTCCGCCAGGTAGGCGCCGTCCTGCCCGGTGATGCCGGTGATCAGCGCCGTCTTCGTCATGGTCCCCCCAAGGCATGGCTGTCGGGCGCCCGGACGTGCGGTCCGGCCCCCGCTGTCTGGCTCTGCCGCGGATTCTAGTACACCCACCGAGGTGACGTGCCGGACCGGAAAGGCCTTGACCGGCACGCGACGTCCCGGGAGAAGCTGCGCCGCGCGACAATGCGGGTTGATCGGGGACTCGCCTGGCCGATCCGCACGATGCTTCCGGCGCGCGCTTGTCGGCGCCGGTGAACGTCCACCTTGTCGCGAGCCACCGAGCTGCTACGCTAGCCGGGCACGATTCGGAGGACCTCCGTGCCGACAACAGACACCCGCACGTTCACGAGCCGCCCAAAGCTCGACTCCGGGATCTCCAAGAGCTTCAAGGCTGTACATATGTACGCCTTAGGCGTATAGTCAGCCATGCTTACGGTTGTCGAGACGTCGCTATTCCAGAAGCAGTGGCCGCTCTATTGGAGCGAGGAAGACTTGGGCCAGTTCGCGGCATTCATCGCCGAGCATCCCGACGCCGGGGCTGTGGTGCCCGAGTCCGGCGGCATTCGCAAGATTCGCTGGGGACGGGCCGGTACCGGAAGGTCCGGAGGTGTTCGCATCGTTTACTTTGTCCAGGCCGCCGAGGGCCACGTCGTTCTCCTCACCCTTTACGCGAAGGCGAAGACCGACAACCTCACCGGAGCAAAGCTCAAGGAGATCCGTCGTGCCCTCGAGGGCTAAGCCACTCACCCCAGCAGAGCTCGCAGCCTATGAGGCACAGCGTGACCTCGCGGCCGAGCTGCTCCAGTCCGTGCGCGAGATGAAGGCCTGCAAGACCGAAGTCGTGTCGTCGCTCGCGATCGAGGCAAGACAGAGCACCGGCTTGCCTCAATCCCAGTTCGCCGCCTTGCTCGGCGTGTCGGTGCGCACCCTGCAAGGCTGGGAGCAGGGCCGCAAACAGCCCAGCGGAGCGGCCCGCACGCTGCTGACGATCGCGCGCACCAATCCACAGGCTCTCCTGGCCGTCGTCGGCAAGTAGCGCTGCGCAGCCGAAAGGTGCGCACCCGCCGGTCGCGGTGCGGGCCGCGGAGGACGGCCCGTCTCAGGCGCGATTCTCGAGATACCACTCGTGGGCGCGGCCGATGCCCTCTTCAAGACCCACGGCGGGTGCCCAGCCGAGGCCGCGCAGGCGGCTCACGTCCATGAGCTTGCGCGGCGTGCCGTCTGGCTTGGATGCGTCCCACTCCACGGGACCCTCGTAGCCGATGACGCGCTGCACGAGAGCGGCGAGCTCACGGATCGTGAGATCCTCGCCGCAGCCCACGTTGAGCATGCCGTCGGGAACGTCGGCGGCGTGCACATGCTCGAGGCAGAAGACGACGGCGGCGCCGACATCGTCGACGTAGAGAAACTCTCGGCGCGGCGCGCCGCTGCCCCAGAGACGTACAGGCCGGGCCGGCTCACGCCCGCCGGCCTTCCCCTCATGGAACTTGCGGATGAGCGCCGGCAGCACGTGGCTGGTGTGCAGGTCGAAGTTGTCGCTGGGGCCGTAGAGGTTGGTCGGCATCAGCGACAAGTAGTCGGTGCCGTGCTCGCGATTGAGGCTGCGGCACAGCTCGATGCCGGCGATCTTGGCGACGGCGTAGGGGCGGTTGGTCTCTTCGAGCGGCCCGGTGAGCAGGTACTCCTCGCGCAGCGGCTGCGGGGCCTCGCGCGGATAGATGCACGAGCTGCCGAGGAAGATGAGCTTGCGCACCCCGGCGGCGTATGCCTCGCCGATGATGTTGGTCTCGATCTGCAGGTTCTCGAAGACGAACTCCCAGGGCTGCTCCCAGTTGGCGAGGATGCCGCCGACCTTGGCCGCCGCGACGATCACAGCCTCGGGCCTCTCGGCGGCGAAGAATCGCCTTGTGGCGTGCTGGTCGGTGAGGTCGAGCTCGGCGAGGTCGCGCACCACGAGGTTCTCGTAGCCGGCCTCGTGCAAGGCGCGAAGAATTGCGCCGCCCACGAGGCCGGTGTGCCCTGCCAGGTAGATGCGCGTGGCCTTCTGAAGGACATTCTCCACGCGCCGGATTGTATCAGCCGGGCGGCGATCGTTCGTCGAACGGCGCCGCCGCTCCTACCCCATGTTCTGCCACGCGCATCGGCGGTATGCTCGCACGGCCGGCACGAGCGCGATGCTCGACGCCTCGGCGAAACGAGAGGAGACCGGTTCATGGATGAAGAGCGGGTCCGGATCGACGGGGTCCACCGCAAGATCGTCTTTCGCGGCGACTGTGAGGAGATGCGCCCCGTGTGCCGGGCGCTCTGCTGCCGCGAGTGGGACGTGGGCATCTCTGTCGTCGAGCACGCCTCCGGGCGCTACGAAGCCGACGCGATCTGTGTTCTGACGGAGAAGGCGTGCCCCACCCCGTCCCTGCCCTGCGTCGACCGCCGGTATCGGCTGGGCAGGCGCGACGACAGGAGCTGCGTCTACCTCGACGACGACCGCTGCCGGATCTACGCCGAGCGCCCGCGCACCTGCCGCGACTTCGCCTGTCAGGGCGGCTGGCGCCTCGCCTCGGTCTTCCCCGCCGAGGGTGCGCCGTCCGACGAGGCGCCGCCGGCGCCGCCGAGCAAGGCGGAGGCCGTGGCGCGCCTCACCGAGGACATGACCTTCGTGCTGCATCCGCTGCTGAAGCTGCACGCCGTCTTCTACCTGCAGGCGCGGCGCGAGGTCGTCTTCGTCAAGGAGATGGTCGGGGCGTGCGGCAAGTTCACGACGCGCGGCAGCCTCGACGTGCCGCAACTGGACGATGCCGCCCTGATGGCGCTGATCGAGCTGTTCGCACGCAAGGAGCCGCTCGGCCAGGTCTACCGGCGTTTCCGCAAGGACGGCGGAGACAGCCGCAGCGACGCCGGCGGAGACGGCGGAGCCGCCCTCACGCTGCCGCAGTTCTTCGAGATCGTCTGGCTGCTGAACCAGCACAGCATCGTGCTGGACTGCCGCAACTTCAAAGGGATGCTGGGCGGCTTCGGGGCGATCGACTGAGGCGAGGCTGCAGGCTCAGGCGGGAAGGCGGTTGGCCGCAGGCTCAGTCGCCCCCGGCCCTACCCGGTCTTCTCGACCAGGCGTCCGTTGATGTACTCGTGCAGGACCCTGGAGATCAGCGTCTGGTAGGGCAGGCCTTCCTGCGCGGCGGTCTTCTGCAGGCGCACGAGATCGCGCTCGCTCATCCGGATGTTCACGCGC
>Ga0114951_10000701_pt1 | contig 45499 bp, 39 predicted proteins | sample AM7aDNAmetaG_FD_88677 | JGI IMG/M metagenome (GOLD analysis project Ga0114951, IMG submission 88677) | Freshwater microbial communities from Finland to study Microbial Dark Matter (Phase II) - AM7a DNA metaG | ecosystem: Environmental > Aquatic > Freshwater > Lake | place: Finland: Lake Alinen...
GGGCTTCATCTGGGCGGCCAGGCCCGCCTTGCCGGGCATCAGCATGCCCAGGGCGATGCCGATGCAGATGCCGGTGATGACCTGGAAATAAAGGGACTTGTAAATCGGTTTGCCTGCGCTCATTTGGAACTCCATAAGGGATGGCGGTGGTAACACACAAGTCCTTTAAGGCAATTGCCGTGCCAGCGGGCAAGCGCCCGCGTGAGGGGTCGGAAACCAAGCCGGGCTGTTGTTTTGCCGGATTTTTCCGGCGTGGGGCAGGAACATTCTGCAGGAATTAGCGGGGCGTGCGCCACAGCTGTGGCGCCACATGTGTGGCGGGCGCCACAGCTCGTGTCAGGCGGGCCGGGAAAGCTCCAGCCGGTCCATGTTGCGGTACAGGGTGCGGCGGTCGATGCCGAGCAGGCGCGCGGCCTTGGCCCGGTTGCCCTCGGCGCTGGCCAGGGCGCTCAGGATGTCCTGGGCGCTGAGCCCGCGCGAGCCTGGCCTGGGCAGGGTCGGCTCCGCGTGGACGAGACGCGGGGAAAAGGGCTTCAGCAGGTCCGCTGGCAGGTGCGCCGGGCAGATCTCTCCGCCGGGGCAAAGGATGCAGGCGTGCTCCAGCGAGTACTTGAGCTCGCGCACGTTGCCCGGCCAGGGGTAGGTCATGAACAGGCGCATGACCTCCTCGGAGCATTTGGTGATGTGCTTGCCGAAGGTGGCCTGGAAGTGGCTGATGAAGTGCGAGGTCAGAAGCGGGATGTCCTCGGTGCGGTCGCGCAGGGGCGGCAGTTGGATGACCATGACCTTGAGGCGGTAGTACAGGTCCTCGCGGAACAGGCCCTGGCGGATCTTCTCCAGCAGGTTCACGTTGGTGGCGGCCAGCACGCGCACGTTGGCCTTGCGCGTCTTGGAGTCGCCCACGCGCTCGAACTCCTTTCTTTCCAGCACGCGCAAGAGGTTCAGCTGGATGCGCGGGGAGATGTCGCCGATTTCGTCCAGGAAGATGGTGCCGTTCTCGGCGGCCTCGAACCGGCCGATCTTGTCGCGGATGGCCCCGGTGAAGGCCCCGCGCGTGTGGCCGAAGATCTCGCTCTCCAGCAGGCTCTCGGACAGGGCCGAGCAGTTGACCTTGACCAGCGGGCCCTTGCAGCGCGAACCGCCGTAGTGCAGGGCCTCGGCCACCAGCTCCTTGCCCGTGCCGCTCTCGCCGGTGATGAGCACCGTGGACTCCACGTCCGAGAGGTGGTCGAGCACGGTGTAGATGTCCTGCATGACCTTGCTCTTGCCCACGATGCCCTGGTGGCTGTGCAGGTCGGTCAGGCGTTTTTCCAGGTCGGCCAGGCGGGTGATGTCGCGGATGACCAGCACGGCCCCGGCGAAGTTGTGCTCGCTGTCGAGCAGGGGCGAGCTGTTGATGACCACCACCTTGCCCGGCGAGTGGCTCTTGCACTCCACGCGGTGCTCCAGCACGGGCTTTCTGGTCTCCAGGGTGGTGCGCAGAATCGAGAAGCAGGCCCGCTTGCACGAGCCCGAAAGCCCGGCCAGCTCCCTGCCCGGGCTGAGCTCCGAGCCGATGCAGCAGATCTCGTTCAGGGCGCGGTTGGTCTGGATGATGCGCATGTCCGTGTCCACGGTGATGATGGCGTCGGGAATGGAGCGGAACACGGCCTCCAGGTTGGCGCGCAGGCGCTCCTTTTCGGTCTGGATGCCGCGCATGGCCAGCTCGGTCTCCACGCGGTCGGTGATGTTCTGGACCATGGGCAAGAGGTACAGGGGCTGGCCTGCGGCGTCGCGCACCATGCCTGCGGAAAGGTGCACCCAGACCTCGTGGCCCTGTTTGTGGATGTAGCGCTTGTCCTGCTCAAAGGAGTCGATCTCCCCGGCCTTGACCCGTTCGTACTGGGAGCGGCTCACCTCCCGGTCGCCCGGGTGGGTGATCTCAAGGAAGGTCATGGTCTTCAGCTCCTGCTCGCTGTAGCCGGTAATGCGGCAGAAGGCGTCGTTGGCGCGCAGGAAGGTGGTGTTCAGAGCCACCATGCTGGCCCCGATGGGCGACTGGTCGAAGGTGTGGCGGAACTTCTCCTCGCTCTCGCGCAGGGCGCGCTCCACCTCCTTGCGCGCGGTGATGTCGATGTTCAGGCCCTCGATGTACAAGAGCTCGCCGGTGGAGGGGTCGCGCACCTCGCGCGCGGTGAGGGAGATCCACTTGGCCGTGCCGTCCTTGCAGTTGAAGCGCGTCTCAAAGTCCTTGATGCGGCCCTGCTCGCGCAGGATGCGCAGCATGTCGTCGCGGTCCTTGGGGTCCACGTAGAGCTGGGAGCGCAGGTCGCGGAAGTGGTTGATCAGCTCTTCCGGGCTGTCAAAGCCCAAGATCTCGGCCAGGGCCGGGTTGACCATGAGGAAGGTGCCGCCTGGGGTGGACTGGAACACGCCCTCGATGATGTTCTCGAAGAAGCCCTGGAACCGGGCCTCGGCGCGCTTGAGCCCCGAGAGGTCGGCCAGGGTCAGGATGAGCAGCCTGCGGCCGTCCTGGGTCAGCGGGCGGGAGGTCAAGAGCGCCGGGATGGGCAGGCCCATGGCGCCGAACACGCGGCACTCGCGCCCGTGCACCCCGGCGGAAAGCTCGGCCAGGGAGACCTCGCCCGGGACGAACAGCCCGGAGAGCACAGGCAGGGCATCGGCGCGGCCCAGCAGGGCCTGGGCCTTGGCGTTGGCGGTCAGCACCCGGCCTGTGGCGGCGTCGAGCAGCAGCACGCCCGCGTCCACGGCGTGCAGCAGGTCCATGTCGCGGGCGCAGGGGGCGGGCACGGAGCTAGCCTTTGCCCCGCAGCGGCGGTCCAAAGAGCGAGAGCAGGTCGGACGGGTCCTTCAGCAGCCGCCGCGCGCCATGTGCGCTCAGCTCGGCCTCGTCGCGGAAACCCCAGAGCACGCCCACCGGGAGCATGCCCGCGCCGCGCGCGGTGCTCATGTCCGTGGCCGAGTCGCCCACAAAGGCGATGGTTCCGGGCGTCAGGCACAGCTCAGAGGCCATGGTCAGGGCGCCTGCCGGGTGCGGCTTGTGCGGAACCCCGGGCCTGGCCCCGCGAACGCGGGCAAAGGGATAGCCGGGGAAAAACTCGCCCACGGTCAGGTCGGTGTAGTCCTGCGGCTTGTTGGACAGCACGCACACGGGCACGCCGATGCCCCGCAGGGCGGCCAGCAGCTCCGGGATGCCGGGGTAGGGCCGGGTCTTGTCCTTCCAGCGGCGGGTGTACTCGTCCATGAGCAGGGTTTTGGCGCGCGCGCAGGTGTCTTTGTCGCGCCGGTCCTCGGGCAGCATGCGCTGCACCAGCTCGGCCACGCCCAGGCCCACGAACAGGCGGTAGGCGTCCACGGAGTGCCGGGGCAGGTCCAGGGCGACCAGGGCCGCGTTGCCGGAGTCGGCCAGATCCTCCAGGGTGTTCAGCAGGGTCCCGTCCAGGTCGAAGATGATGGCGCGCGGGGCAACGGTCATGGCAATCCTTGTGTGGCTCGTGCTGTGGCTTTGTGGGACATCTGCATGTACACCCAAGCGGCCCAGGGCACAAGGGCCGCAAGTGGGCCCGGCGCCTGCCGGAGCCTCCCGGACAGCCTTTGGGACAGCCCCTGGACCTTGCCTGGAAGGGGGCTTCGTGGCATGACCCGAACATGGGCAAACCCTTCGTCTTCCGCCTGGAAAAGGTGCTCGAATACCGCCGTCAGCTGGAGGACCAGGCGCGCATGACCCTGGCGAGCGCCCAGGCCAGGCACAAGGCCCAGGAAGAGGTCTTGCGGGACGTGGAGACGCGCCTGGCCGACCATGTGGAGCGGGGCTTCGGGGCCAAGGCCACCCAGGCCGACATCTGGCTGTGGATGCAGTACCGCCAGGCCCTGGACCGCGACCTGACAGCGGCGCGGGAAGAGCTGGACCGGCTGGCCCGCTATTTGCAAATCTGCCGACAGGAAGCCGTGCTCCGCTCCAGGGAGAAGAAGCTCCTGGAAAAACTCAAGGACAGGCAGGCAAAAAAACACCATGTCGCGGAAAACCTCGCAGAGCAGAAAGAGTTCGATGAAATGGCCACGCTTCGCTATGAGCCCAAAGATTCTTAAGGTTCTGGCGCTGCTTGTGGTGGTGGCCGCGCTCAAGCTCACCGTGCTGGGCGTTCTGGGGGTCAAGACCTGGGAGCAGCTCAAGGGCGAGGATCTTTTGCCCGTGCCCAAGGCCCTGGCCGCTGCGCCAGCCGCCGCCAAGGCCGCATCTGCCGCAGCCAAGGAAGCCCCCCCGGCCGAGCCCAGCATGCTGGACCAGACCGCCATCCCCGGCGCCGACGTCAAGGAGACGGCGCAGTCCAGCGGGCTGAAGCGCCGCGAGGACGAGGTGGCGGCCAAGGAGCGCGCCCTCATCGCCATGGAAAAGGGGCTGGACGCCAAGCTGGCCGAACTCAAGCGCGCCGAGTCCTCCATCAGGAAGCTGCTGGACGAGGCCGACGTGCTCAAGGACGCCCGCATCAAGCGCCAGGTGGACACCTACGTGGCCATGAAGCCCAAGCAGGCCGCCCAGGTGCTGTCGAACATGGACCAGGACCTGGCCGTCAAGATCCTGACCGGCATGAAGCCCAAGGTGGCGGGCGAAATCATGACCTATGTCAAGACCGACAAGGCCGCCAAGCTCACCGAGGCCATGACCAGGGTCCAGACCACCATGCAGGGCCCGGCTCAGTAGACCGGACCGAAATCTCCCCAGCCCCGCACGGGTCTCCCTCGTGGACGCCTGCGCGGGGCTGTGCTACTTCCGGCCCATGCCACGCATCAAGCTCATCCTGGCCTACGACGGCACCGACTTCGCCGGCTGGCAGCTCCAGCCCCGCGACCGCACCGTGCAGGGCGAGGTCGAGGCCGCCATCGTCAGAATCGTGGGCCGCAGGCTGCCTGTGCAGGGCGCGGGCCGCACCGATGCCGGGGTCCACGCGCTCGGCCAGTGCGCCCATTTCGAGGCCCCGGAGCGGTACGCGCGCATCCCCTGGCGCGTGGCCCTAAACGGCCACATGCGGCCGGACGTGCGCGTGGTCGAGGCGACGCTCGCCCACCCGCGCTTCCACTCCACGCACGACGCCGTGTCCAAGATCTACGCCTACACCCTGTGGATCGACCGCACCCATGTGGACCCTTTCCGCCGCCGCTTTGTCTGGGACGTGCCGCCCCTTGATTTTGCGGCCATGGACGAGGCCGCCCTGCATTTTGTCGGCACCCACGACTTCAAGAGCTTCAAGAACGCGGGCACGCCGCTTGGGCCGCGCGGCACGGTGCGCACGGTCAGCGCCCTGTGGCGCGAGCCGGGCCAGACCCCGGCGGAAACCGTCTGGCGCGTCCAGGGCGACGGTTTTTTGAAGCAGATGGTGCGCAACATCGTGGGCTGCCTGGTGGCCGTGGGCAAGGGTAAAGTCCTGCCCGGCGATGTCCGATCAATCCTCGAGCGGCGCGACCGCAACCACTTCCTGCCCACGGCCCCGCCCTGGGGCCTGTGCATGGAGCGCGTCTTCTACCCTGAAGGGCCTGAAGGGCCTGGAGACTGTCAGGAGGACGGCGGCGCGCGCGGCCAGGACACGGCCCATGACGAGCATCAAATGGCCGACAACGGGTCTGAACGGAGGCCTGCGGACTGACGGCCAAACGGCCGGGTCCGCCGGGGTCTCGGCCAGCGCCCGGGTCCTGGCGGAGCGCCAGCAGGCCGATGCCGGGGCGCGCAGGCTGCGCCTGGGCAACTCCCTGGCCACGAACCTGGAGGGCGCGCTCAACCGTCTGCAGGACAGCGCCCAAGCCTTTGCCTGGCCCACCCAGGGCGTCCCCTTTGCCGTCAATTCGCGCCTGGCCGTGCAGCCCGCCGCCAGCGCCGCCGACCTGGGCGTGAGCCTGCCGGACGCGGCCAACGTCTTCCAGACGGACACGCACCTCTCGCGCGGGTTCACGGCCAGCGCGCCCACCAGCCTGGACCCCGGCGCCTACACCATGAACCTCGGCTTCGGCGGCCAGGCCGAAAAGCTGTCCGTCAGCGTGAAAAGGGGCGACACCAACGCCGAAGTGCTCCAATCCGTGGCCGACGCGGTCAACGGCTCCACCCTGCACGTGGGCGCGGAGGTGCGCAGGCAGACCGGCACCAACCCCCTTGGCTACGGCGTGCTGGGGCCGGGGGTGCTGCCCACCGGCAGCTTTCTGGCCCTGTCCGCGGACCGCGCGAGCGCCGACCAGACGCCCACCCTGACCGACACCTCCGGCCACTTGGCCGCGTCGCTCAAGCTCTCCCCCACCAGCACGCCCCTGGCCCCGGCCCAGACCGGCACGCACCAGCTGACCAGCCAGTCCGTGGCGCGGCCCACAACCTTCCGCACCGGCGGCTACGACACCGGGGCCGCCACCACGCTCCCCCCCGGCAGGTACACCGTGGGCTACGCCGTTGGCCCGGCCCCGGGCAGCGGATCATCAGGCAGCGCGTTTTCGGGCAGCGTGGACGTGGTGGTCAGCGCGGGCGATACCTGGGGCGACGTGCTGGCGCACATGAAGAGCGCCTTCGGCTCGGCCAGCCCGTCCATGGTGGCGCAGCTGGTGCCGGCCAAGCGGGTGTGGAGCTCCAGCACCGACGAGACGCGCGCGGTGGTGGACGCCACGGGCCTGGAGATCGGTCTGGACAACCCCAAGACCGGCTGGCGGCTCACTCTTTCCGGCGGCGGGTCGACTGGAGGTTCTGGCGCGGGCAACATTCTTTCGGCCATGGGGCTCAGCGCCACGGCCCAGCCCGGCAGCGACGGGATTATGACCATCGACGGCCGCAGCCAGACCAGCGCCACGGGTTCGTTCCGCGCGGACCAGGGCCGGGTGGCGTTCACCCAGTCCGGGACGTTTGGCGAGACCGTGCCGGTGTCCGTGCTGGCCCCGCTGGACCGCATGTCCCAGGGCCTGTCCGACGTGGTCACGGCCTACAACGATTTGCGCGGCCTGCTGACCAAAAACGCCGACCTGCTGCGCACCCCTTTGGGCACCACTGGCCTGGCCGAGGACTTCCGCGCGCCCGTGAGCGGCCGGGCCCTGGACCTCAAGGGCCTGGGCCTGGCCGAAACCGGCAAGGACAAGCTGCTCTGGCTTCAGGCCGACACCTTTGTGCAGGCCCTGACGGACAATCCGCAGGCCGTGCGCAGCACGCTGCTGGGCGACGGCAACGGCGCGGGCCTGCTGCCGGACCTGGCGCAAAAGGCCCAGGACGCCCTGGCCCACGGGGCCGCGAGCCTGCTTCTGCCGCAGAGCGCCTTCCCGGCGCGGGACCCCTTTGCCGCCTCGCCCACGCCGCGCACCGAGGCGGACCTGGAAAAGCGCAGCCAACTGCTGGACCTGCTGGATAACGCGACGGGCTTGGCGACGGGCCTGGCAGCGGACAAGCAGGCGGGCAGGGCGGGGGACATTGTGACGGGTCTGGCGGCGGGCCTGACATCTGGCCTGACAGCGGGCCTGGCGCAGACCCGAACAGCGGAGCCGTTTCCCTGGGGCGGGGCCGGAACCCTGCTGCGGCGCAAGGGCTGACACAAGAAGTGCTGCCAGGCACGGGGTTTGGCGCAAGAATACAGCACAGCAAATTTATTTTCCGCCGGTGCGAGATTTTAGCGGAATTCCGCTTGCTGTTTCTATTTGCCTGGGATACTGCGGCAATAGGTCAAGGCATGCTTGGAGCGTTGCGCGCGACTTTGGGTGAGCCGCAGGCGGACGGGACAAGGCGGGTTCCCTGTGTTTTCCACGAGGAGTACGAAGCGATGAAGTCCATTTACGTCGGTAATTTGCCTTTCAGCGCCAAGGAAGATGAGATTCGTGACCTGTTCGCCGTTCACGGCGAGGTGCAGGTGGTCAAGTTCGTCATGGACCGCGAGACGGGCCGCTTCCGGGGCTTCGGTTTCGTGGAGATGGAGGACGCAGGCGCCGCCAAGGCCATTGAGGCCCTGGACGGCAAGGACTTCGGTGGCCGCACCCTGCGCGTCAACGAGGCCAAGGAGCGTGCTCCCCGCCCGCCCCGCCGCTACTAGATAGAGAAGCACATTTGGAAAGCCCCCGCGCCAGAGATGGTGCGGGGGCTTTTTGTTTTGGCGCGGCCTGTGCTACAGCATCGGTGCGCGTTTTGCGATGGTCCCTGGGGCGCACGCCCCAAAACGAGAGAAAGGTGGCGGAAATCATGAACGGCCAGATGAGTCATGTGCGGATGATCGGCATCATCGCCCTGGTGTGCGTCGCCATTGCCTGCATCCTGGGCATGGATCTGTTTTTTGTGCTGGTCATCGTGTACAGGGCCGGATGGCTGAACGGTCTCATGGCCCTCGTCGGGATGGGCGTGGCCGCCACCCTGCTCGCGCTGGCGCAGTGCTACTTGATCGGGCGGGTGTTGATGGCGCGGTACCCGGAGCAGACCCGCAGCGTGCTGCAGTACACCAAAACGCACATGCTGAAGATCGTGGGCGTGTCCATCCTTGTGCTCGTGGCGCTGCGCTTCGCCATCGGCGCGTACCTCAGCTAGGCGGCTGGCCGCCGGGCGGCTGCATGAAAAGCCCCCGCGCCGGAGATGGTGCGGGGGCTTTTGTATTTGTGAATATGGTCGCTTGATGTGTTTCGCCGCGTTAAAATAACCCCTCTAAGACGGATGTGCTTTCTTGTTCCTTAATGGTTTTTAAAATTTCTTTTGCCTTCCTGAGTTCTGCACCATACACTTTTTGAACTGTATTAATTATAAGCTGTTGATCTTTAGCAATGTCGTAGTCGGTGATGGATCTCAATTCTGTTTCGCGGTAGATGCGTTTGTTTGTTTTTGTTGCTTGTTCATGAAATTCGTATGATTCATAATCCTTAGCTAATGGTAATTTGTGAACAGGGGTTGATGAAAACATTCGATATATACCTTCCATTGCGCATGATTCAATTAGCGCATGCATGAGTGAAGTGCTAAGTCTTGCTATAGCTGGGTGCGCATTAGCACTTTGTGTTTGCCATTGTATACTGTTGATGTCATCATCACAAAATGTAAACTTTATTCGAGTTAACTTTGCTAAAGCAAATGTTTGCTCAGGTGAGAAGTGCTCATTAATAGATCGGATACCATCTTCAGTAGTCTTGAAGAGTGAGCATATGCCAGGGATGTAGAAGTATGAATTATATCTGAAGCTATCAATTTCTGACAAGAACTCTAATTCTTGTGTCCAGCTATGTGCTGTGTGGTTGACACGCATGCGTGTATAAAAAATTTGAGCCCAAGAATCAGGTTTTGATCTAACATAAGATGCCGCATAATATTCTTGAACAGTTTTGTGTATGTACCTATACTCTTCGCCGTCCTTGACCAATAAACATGTTACCTTTACGATATCGTCAAGATACGCTGTTGCCTTTGCATTGCTATGATTTGCCTCAAGCGATTTCTTTGCAATATGTATTATCCCATCATGGGTTAGCGGCATAACACTATTATCTTTAGTCAATATGCAGATGCATTCAAAAATTTTGCGGCACTCTGTGTCATCGATTTTGCATTTTCTATTTCTTGTAAACCCTGGTTTTGTGCCATCATGTCTCTGCAAAAGTGCTTGAAAAAGTGTATCATAAAAATCAGAAAGCTTCTTTGGTAGTGTTTGGTTGTGCTTGTACGACATTATTTACAGCGTGACCATTAATGGAGTGCAAAGTAAGTCCTTAACATGATGAGCATTGTTCTCAACGTGCTGTACTATCGTGTCTGCCCACTCTTTGCTGTCAGCAAGTTTCGCAACAACAGATGAGTATTCCGTGCCTTTAAGATTATCAAGACGTACGACTGTAAAGAAATTTGAGCAGCGAATATCATTATTAGGTCTAGATGTTACAACAATTTTCATCGCTTCTATGCCTGCGGCAAGTGACTCTATGCTTGAAACAACTTCAGACTTTAATTCATCCCGGACTTCATCAAATGCATCAAGAAGTAATATGATTTTTCCTGATTTTGCAAGTTCGTAAAATAGCTCAACATCCTTTGGAAATCCAAGGTGTGAAAAGTGTTCGATGATGCGTTCAATGAGAGGGCTTTCCTTCGTAACTCTACGTAATTCAACGAACACTGCGATGCTTGCACCACGTTTCAGCTCGGTTGCGCATAGATATCTTAAGAGTATTGACTTTCCCTGTCCGGCGATTCCCTCTATTACAACATTCTCACCTTGCGGCAGATCATCTAAGGTTTTAATACGAATCCTGTTGTCGCCAACGAGTAAATGCGAATCACAATAGAACTGATGAAGATCGACAGCTTTATCAACTTGCCAAATTGTTTTAACTAATCTCACCTGGTCAATTTTTTTATACAATTTGTCAATTTGTTTTGTGGCTAATACAATTTTAATTTTAGCTTTTGCCTGATCTGAGCAAAAATCGTACAATTCATGAATTGTTTTTTTGAAAATTTCCTTCCCTGCGAATATTCCAACGGCAGCAGATGTGACAGCCATATTTATTCCCTCCAAAGCTATTTGCATAAATAATATATATGGTCGACTATGGCATGGCTAACAACAAGCCGCAAGCGGATTATTGTCCTCTTAAGCTACTCCCCCCACTCCCCCCACACCCCCCCGCACAACTCCTCCAGCATCCCCAACAGCTCCCCGCACAGCCCACCCATGGCCGGGGCCGTGCCGAAGAGCGCCCGGCGCGTCTCGCGCAGGCTGAAGGTGAAGGCCTCGTCAGCGCCATTCTCGCTGGGCGTCGCGCGCACGGTCATGTCCAGCCGCTCGGCCAAAAGCAGCCCGGACAGCCCGGAGCAGAACAGCTCGGCCAGCCGCGCGAATTCGGGGGCGTGCGCGGCCCAGTAGGCCTCGGTGGGGCTGCCCGGTGCCGGTGGCGCGGCGGCCAGCGCCTCGCACACCAGCGCGTATACGCTGTTGATGCCCGGCCCCGGCAGCCCGCGCCGCCAGCCCAGCAGCCACGGGCTGCGCCAGAACAACAGCAGGTGGCTTTCGCCCACGGCAATGGCCCGCTCCAGCGCCGCCTTTGCCCGCAGCAGCGCCGGGTCGTCCCAGTGTGGTGTGTCGCCCGCAGGGGGCTGGCCCACGTGCCAGGGCGGGATGGTGGCCGCTGAGTGGGCGGCGTCCGGGCCGGTCACGCCAGCCCGGCCATCCGCGCCAGCCGGAGCATGCGGCAGGCCGTCAGTCAATTCCCGCAGCAGGTGCGCGAACCAGGCGTTGGCCTGGGCCGAGTCCGGCGTCTCCAGGTGCGGGTAGGACAACACGTAGCGGCCCTGGCCAAAGGACCCGCTGATGACCGCCGGGCGGCCCATCAGGAAGTCCGGGCGAATCTGTAGGCCGTAGAGGTTCTCCCAGTCGCTCAGGGTCTCCTCGGGCAGCAGCGCCAGGTTCAGGTCCGCCACCCAGAAGTCCGCGCCCAGTCCCGCGTAGCGCGCCAGCACCCGCACCGTGTCCTGCTGCCCTTTGGGCGGGGGCGCGAACTGCGCGGGCCACCACACGGGCGCGAGGAGTTCCGGCGCGCCGGGCAGGGCCAGCGGTTCGGTGGTGTCGAGCGCCAGGCGCACCTGGCCGGACAGGAAATGCTGCAAGCGCCCGGCAAAGCCCATGCGCCCCCAGGGGCAGAGATTCAGGCTGTCGGTCGGCCTCGGACTGGTGAGCGCCAGCCCGGCCCCGCCGCAAAAGCCCAGGTACGCGCCGCCCCCGGCCACGAAGGCGCGGATGGCCTGCCTGCCCTGTGCGCCCAGGCGCTCGGCCCTGGCCCTGGCCAGCCCGCCGGGCACGATAAGCAGAGCAGGGGAGTCAAGCAGGGCAGGGGGGTCGAGCAGGGCGGGGGTGTCGGATTGGCTGGAATGGGCAGAGTCCCCCATGAGGCCACCGCTAGGGGCGAAGGGGGCGAAGGCCGCCAGGAGGGCGAAGGCCGTGGACTTGCCAGCGAGCGCTCCCTCGGCTATGTTATGGGCGCGTAAAATCACGTGGGGGAGCCTAAGCGCGCGCAAGGCCCGCAGCACCAGCACCCCCCACAGGTGCGATTCATCCCACAAGACGAAAACGCGCGCCATGCTCCGCTCCCCCAAGGTTTCCGGGCACCCTAGCCGCGCCCGACCCTCCTTGGCAAGGCCCCTTCGGCCCCTTCGGGGCTTCCATGGGGTGGAGGCGTAACAGGCCGCGCGACGCTGTAATGCAAGGAGACCGTTCACATGTCCGAGCCGAAATTAGACGCCGCACTGCCCGCCGCTCTGCCCAAGGGCTACGAGCCCGCCGACGTGGAAGCCCGCTGGGGCAAGCACTGGGAAGACAACAAGACCTTCAGCCCCGACCCGGCGGAGGTGCTCACCGGCGGCAAGGAGCCGTACTCCATCGTCATCCCCCCGCCCAACGTCACGGGCGCGCTGCACATGGGCCACGCGCTCAACCTCACGCTCCAGGACATCCTGTGCCGCTTCATGCGCCAGCAGGGCAAAAGCGTGCTCTGGGTGCCGGGAACCGACCACGCGGGCATAGCCACCCAGAACGTGGTCGAGCGCCAGCTGAAAAAAGAGGGCAAGAAGCGCGACGACCTGGGCCGCGAGAAGTTCATCGAGCGCGTGTGGGAGTGGAAGAAGGAATACGGCGACCGCATCCTGAACCAGATCCGGCGCATGGGCGCGAGCGTGGACTGGACAAGCGAGCGCTTCACGCTCGACGAGGGCCTGTCCAAGGCCGTGCGCGAGGTCTTCGTGCGCCTGTTCCACGAGGGGCTGATCTACAAGGGCAACTACATCGTCAACTGGTGCAACCGCTGCCACACGGCGCTGGCCGACGACGAGGTGGAGCACGCGCCCAAGAAGGGCAAGCTCTACCAGATCAAGTACCCCCTGGCCGACGGCTCCGGTGAACTGGTTGTCGCCACCACCAGGCCCGAGACCATGCTGGGCGACGTGGCCGTGGCCGTGCACCCGGAGGATCCCCGCTACACCCACGCCATCGGGAAAATGGTCACCCTGCCGCTCGTCGGCACGCAGATTCCGGTCATCGCCGACGCCTACGTGGACATGGAGTTCGGCACCGGCGCGCTCAAGATCACCCCGGCGCACGACATGAACGACTGGGCCCTGGCGCGCACGCACAACCTGCCCGTCATCGCCGTCATCGACGACAAGGGCGACATGAACGAGAACGCGCCCGAGGCCTACCGGGGCATGCCCAAGAACGCCTGCCGCGACAAGGTGGTCGGGGACCTGACCGCCCTGGGCCTCGTGGTCGACATCGCCGACCACGACCACAGCGTGGGCGAGTGCTACCGCTGCAAGAGCGTCATCGAGCCCCATGTGAGCGAGCAGTGGTTCGTCAAGGTCGCGCCCCTGGCCAAGGCCGCGCGCGAGGCCGTGCCCCGCGATACGCAGATTGTCCCGGCCCAGTGGGAAAAGACCTACTACGAGTGGCTGGACAACATCCGCGACTGGTGCATCTCCCGCCAGATTTGGTGGGGCCACCGCATCCCGGCCTGGACCTGCGAGGCCTGCGGCGAGCTGATCGTGCAGACCGAGGACCCGGCCAATCTTGCGACGGGCTGCCCCAAGTGCGGCGGCGCGCTCAAGCAGGAGGACGACGTGCTGGACACCTGGTTCAGCTCGGCCCTGTGGCCCTTCTCCACGCTCGGCTGGCCTGCGGAAACCGACAAGCTCAAGGCCTACTACCCCACCAGCGTGCTGGTCACCGGGTTCGACATCCTGTTCTTCTGGGTGGCGCGCATGATGATGATGGGCATCCACTTCAAGGAGCAGGTGCCCTTCCGCCACGTGTACATCCACGCCCTGGTGCGCGACGAGCAGGGCAAGAAGATGAGCAAGTCCACGGGCAACGTCATCGACCCCCTGGAGATGATCGCCAAGTACGGCACCGACTCCCTGCGCTTCACCCTGACCGCCTTCGCCGCCATGGGCCGCGACATCAAGCTGTCCGAGAAGCGCATCGAGGGCTACCGCCACTTCGTGAACAAGATCTGGAACTCGGCGCGCTTTGCGCTCATGAACATGCCCGAGGACGGCAGCGCGCCCAAGGCTGATTTGAGCGACGCCAAGGGCCTGGCGAATCTGTGGATTTTGCACCGGTTGGAAGAGGTCAAGGACGAGGTGGAGTCGGCCACGCTCGAATACCGCTTCAACGACATCGCCCAGGGGCTGTACCGCTTCATCTGGAACGAGTTCTGCGACTGGTACCTGGAGATGGCCAAGGGCGACCTGTACGGCGCGGACGAGGCCGCCAGGGACGCCACGCGCACAGTGCTCTTGACCGTGCTCACCGAGACCATGGTCCTGCTGCATCCGGTCATGCCCTTTGTGACCCAGGAGATCTGGAGCGTGCTGCCGGGCGTAACTGACAAGGAGCTGGCCCTCCAGCCCTACCCGGTCCGCAGGCCCGAGTTCAAGAACCCGCAGGCCGCGCGCGACATGGCCTTTTTTCAGGGCGTGGTGGGAGCAACGCGCACCATCCGCACGGAGCTGTGCATCGACCCGGCCAAGAAGCTCCCGCTGATCATCGATACCGGCACAGAGCAGGGGAGCGGCAACGCCCAGGCCGTGCTGACCCGGAACGTGCACCTGATCCAGTCGCTCGCCCGCATCGAGAGCGCGGACATCGGCCCCGGCAAGACCGGACCGCGTGCCAGCGGCACGGCCGTGGTCGAGGGCTCGCGCATCTTCGTGCCCTTGAAGGGCATAGTGGACTTCGGCGCGGAGCTGACGCGGTTGGACAAGGAGCTGGGCAAGCTGGACAAGCAGTTGACCGCGCTCAAGGGCAAGCTCTCCGCCCCGGGCTTCGCGGGCCATGCCCCGGCGGAGATCGTGGCTGCGGAGAACGAGAAGCTTGCGGGCCTGGTGGACGCCAAGGCCAAGCTGGCCGAATTGCAGGAGCGCCTCAAAGGCGCGCTGGCTGAGGAGGTTTAAGCCCAATGCCTTCCGTCACTGCCGCCAATGTCGACAATGTCATCATCCGCCCCTGCCGCCCGGACGAGGAGCCGCTCATGTCGGCCATCGTCTGCGACGCGGCCACAGCGTACAAGGGCGTGATCCCGGCGGACAGGTACCACGAGCCCTACATGCCGCTTGCGGAGCTGCGCGCGGAGATAGCCGCTGGCGTGCGCTTCTGGGGCGCGGAGGCAAATGGCGTCCTGGTCGGCATCATGGGCATCCAGGACATGGACAATGCTGTTGCCAGTGAGCAGGGCGGTATTGGAAACGTCACGCTCATACGCCACGCCTACGTACGTACTGCGCAGCGCGGCCTGGGCATTGGCGGCCAATTGCTGAGGCATCTTGTACGTATTGCCCAGCGCCCCATGCTCATGGGCACCTGGGCCGCAGCCACCTGGGCCGTGGGCTTTTACCAGAAGCACGGCTTCACCTTGACCGCCCACGCGGAAAAGGAAAAGCTCCTGCGCGTGTACTGGAACATCCCGGAGCGCCAGGTGGAGACCAGCGTTGTTTTGGCCGACGCGGGCGCCATGGCCCTGGTGCGCGAGAAGGTCAGCGCCGAGGCCGAGTTCGCACAGATCGACGCCTTCTGGAGCCCGCGCCTGGTGGCGGAATTAAACGGCCAGCAGGTCAAGTTCTGCCGCCTCAAGGGCGAGTTCGACTGGCACGCGCACGCAAGCGAGGACGAGATGTTCTGGGTGCTGGAGGGCGAGCTGACCATAAAGCTCCGCCAGCGTGATATTGTCATCGGACCCAACGAATTTTACGTCGTGCCGCGCGGGGTGGAGCACAAGCCCGTGTGCGCGGACGAATGCCGCATCATGCTGTTTGAACCCGCAGCCACCAAACAATACGGCGACCAGCCCGGAGCATAACCCATGTCCACCGTCTACCTCATCGGCGCAGGCCCCGGCGATCCCGGCCTTTTGACCATCAAGGCCAAGCAGCTCATCGAGACCTGCGACGTGGTGGTCTACGACTACCTGGCCAATGCGGAGTTTCTGAAATACGCCAGGGCCGACGCCGAGATCATCTACGTCGGCAAGAAGGGCGGCGACCACACCCTGCCCCAGGACCAGATCAACCGGCTCATCATCGACAAGGCCAGGGCAGGCAAGTCTGTGGCCCGGCTCAAGGGCGGCGACCCGTACGTGTTCGGGCGCGGCGGCGAGGAGGCCGAGGAGCTGGTGGCCGAGGGCATCGCGTTCGAGGTCGTGCCCGGCGTGACCGCTGGCGTGGCCGCCCCGGCCTATGCGGGCATCCCGGTCACCCACCGCGACCACACCACCAGCGTCTGCTTCATCACCGGGCACGAGGACCCGACCAAGGAGGAGAGCGGCCACAACTGGGAGGTCTACGCCAAGAGCAACAGCACGCTGGTGTTCTACATGGGCGTGAAGAACCTGCCCATGATCGCGGGCAAGCTCATGGCCGGGGGCCGCAGCAAGGACACCCCCGTGGCCCTGGTCCGCTGGGGCACGCGCTGCAACCAGGAGTCCATGGTCAGCACGCTGGAGAACGTGGCGGCAGAGGCCGAGCGCCGCAAGTTCGCCGCGCCCAGCATCATCATCGTGGGCGGGGTCTGCTCGTTGGCGGGCAAGCTCAACTGGTTCGAGAAGAAGCCGCTCTTGGGCAAGGGCGTGGTGGTCACCCGCGCGCGGGAGCAGGCCAGCGACCTGTCCGACGTGCTGCGGCAGATGGGCGCCTGCGTCTATGAGTTTCCGACCATCACGGTGGAGCCGCTGGACGACTACGATGAGGTGGAGCAGGCCATCCTGGGCCTGGGCGCGGTGGACTGGCTCATCTTCACCTCGGTCAACGGGGTGCGCCATTTCTGGGCGCAGCTGACCGAGATCGGGCTGGACACACGCGCGCTGGGCGGCATCAGCGTGGCGGCCATCGGCCCGGCCACGGCGGTGGAGCTGCGCCTGCGCGGCGTGACCCCGGACTTTGTGCCGCCCAAATACGTTGCAGAGGAGGTCGTGGCCGGGCTGCTCGAACGCGGCATCGCGGGCAAGAACGTGCTCATTCCCCGGGCGAAAGTGGCGAGGGAAGTCCTGCCCGAGGAGCTGGCCCGCGCCGGGGCAAACGTGCGCATCCTGCCGGTGTATGAAACGAAACTGACCCAGGCCGACAGCTCGGAGATCGTGGAGGCCCTGGCCCAGGGCAAGATCCAGGCGCTCACCTTCACCAGCTCCAGCACGGTGGAGAACTTCTTCACCCTGCTAAAGCCCGAGACCCTGCGCCAATATCCGGACGTCAAGATCGCCTGCATCGGCCCGGTGACGGCCAAGACGCTGGCGCGCTACGGCTTCACCCCGCACATCCAGCCCGAGGACTACACCATCCCCGGCCTGGCTGCGGCCCTGGGCATGGGGCTGTAGGAAAGACCGCTTCCGGCGACCACCACGCCTTTCAGACCCTGCGGTCCCCTTCGCCAACGAACTGGCCATTCCGGCGCACATCAGCCGGGGTGGCCAGTCTGTTTTGCGTCATCCTGCGGGAGTCCGGCCGTGTGCTGTCTCTGTCAATGTACGTCGAAAGGCTCAGCCGGTTGCCAGACTGGCCTGGAAATATCCCCCGTCGAAGAGCACGTCCGTCGCCTGGCGCACCAGGGTATGCACGCCCTGGTGCGCAACTTCGCCCCGGATGCCTTCCACCTCGGTCTGGCTGATGCTCAGAAAGGCTTCCACCACCTTGGGGTCAAAGTGCGTTCCGGAGCTTTCGCTGATGATTTTCGTGGACTGCTCGAAGCTGAAAGCCTCCTTGTAGGGCCGTTTACTCATGAGCGCGTCGAACACGTCCACAAGGGCGAAGATGCGCGCGCCGATGGGAATCTCCTCGCCACGCAGCCCCTGGCTGTAGCCGCCGCCATCCCACCGCTCATGGTGGCTTGAGACCACGTCCGCGCCCAGGCGCAAGAACTCCACCTCGTTGACGATTTCACGGCCCTTGACCACGTGGGTCTCAATGACCAGGCGCTCCTCCGGGGTCAGCTTGCCCGGCTTGAGCAGCACGGAGTCCGGCACGCCGATCTTGCCCACATCGTGCAGGTACGCGCCGATGATGAGCCTGGCCATCGTTTCCGACGGCAGGGCCATGCGGTGGCCGATGAGCACGGACATGGCCACCACGCGTTCGGAATGGCCCTCTGTCTCCATGTCGCGCATCTCCAGGGCCTTGGCCAGACTGCGGATGGAATCGAAGGAGGCCGTGGCCAGAGCATTGTAAGCCTGTTGCAGGCGTACTCCAGAGCTGACCAGCTCCAGCGCTGCCAATTTGAACTGCCCATAAAAGAAAATATGCAGCAAAAGCGGGATGATGAGTGCGGCAAGGCCGTAGAGCAGATTCCCGGGATTCAGAAGCGCCAGGCGCGGGGCCAGGCGGTAGAGCTCCACAGCGCCAACGAGCTTGCCCTGGGAATACACCGGGACGTACATCTCAAGGAGCGTGCCGTAGCCCCGGAGGTTCTTGTGCTCGGACTTCACGGCCTCCTCAATATCGAGCTTGGGTTTACCGGACTTGAAGGTGTCCAGCAGGTCGTCGTTGTCCGGGAAGCGCTGCCCCTTGATGGCCGGGTCGATGAAGGAATAGACCACGGTGGCCTCGGGGTCCCAGATGCGGAACTCCACAAGGCTACTGTATTCCATGAAGACGTTGATGCGGTCGATGAGGGCTTGGTGGGGGGTTGTGCGCAGCTCCTTCAAGTCGAAATTCAGTTCGTGCGTCAGGAACTTGCGCACAATCTCCAGGGAGTCCCGTTTGTAGTCGTTGATGTTGTTCGTGTACCGGAGATAGGGCACGGCAATAGCCAGCACCAACGCGAAACAGAGCGTAAACAAAAAGCTGCGTTTGAAAAATGAGCGCAGCAGTTCGTGCAGGTCGAAGAATTTCATGTCTATACTCCTTGGCGTGTTCAACGCGTTTGGCGCAAATTCGGACTGGATATCCAGATAGGTATACCAATGCGCTGGCGTTGGGCAAGCTGCTCCTAAAACGAATCCGTCATTGCTGAACGGGCTGGAGGAAAGAATCTGCTCCGACCCTTCAACACACAACAAAGCCCCCGGTTTAGACGCCGGAGGCTTTCATGTTTTGGCGGAATATCGTGCGGGGGCGTTCCCGAAGGGTGGACGCCGCGCCGGGACTACTGCTTGCCGTCAGCAAGCATCTTGCGCACGCGCCGGAGGTTTGCCTGTGCCACCGGGGAGTTCGGGAGCAGGTCCGCCGTCTTGGCATAGTATTCTTCGGCGTGGCGCAGGTCCCCCCGGAGCATGGCGATATTCCCGAGGTCGTTGTAGGGCTGCGGGTAATTTGGCCGGATGGCCAGTGCCTGGAAGTACTGTTTTTCCGCCTCGTCGTACCGGTGCAGCCGCGCAAGGCAATACCCGATGCTGTAGTGGTCGTCTGCGCTGAACTCGTAATTCGGGTCTTGCGCCAAGGCTCTTTGGTACATCTCAATGGCCTGTTCGTAGCGCTGAGTGGTTGTGTAAATATTGCCGAGATTCCCCAGAGCATGGCTGTAGTTCGGTTGCAGGGCAATTGCCTTGAGCACATAGGTTTCGGCCCTGGCAATGTCCAGCCTGTCCCCCCTGCTCAGCAGAATCTTGCCATAGTTGTTGTACAGGACGTGGTGCCCGGACGTAACGTCGATGGCGCGTTCGTAGATGGTGAACTTGTTGCGCCAGAACTGGATCGCTTCGGTCGCCTGGGTCCAGTACCAGCCGAAAAGGGCGAGAAAGCAGAGAGTCAGCGCGATGTTGCGCTTTTGTCTGTCGGCGGTCAGGCGCGCTGCGATTTCCCTGGCCCCCAGCACCAGCACAAGATAGGCGCCGACGTACGGAAAATACGCGAACCTGTCGGCCATTGGGACATGGATGCCGACTTTCGGGGACACGATGGTGGTGAGAAGTCCCAAAAGAAACCAGCCCAGGCCCAGCATCAGCCAGGGAAAGCGTTTGCCTTTCCAGGCGACGAGCAGAAGCGCTGCGCATAATGCCGCGATGGACAGCGCCAGCGGCCATATGGGGAGCGGCGTCTGGAACGGATAGAGGATGGCGAGGTCTGTCGGGACGAGAGCCTTCCAGACGTATTTGGGCAGGGCCAGAAAGGCGTTGCCCAGCCGTACCGGGAGGCTCAGCACCTCTTGGTCATAGCTCTTTGGATGGGAGTAGGTGGTCATCACGGTGGAGAGCAGCGCCAGGGCCAGCATGGGCAGCTTTTCCCGCAGCACGGGCCAGAACTCGCGCAGGCGCGCGCGGAAAGAGCTGTCCGGCCCGGTTCCCTGGAACAGGGCATAGGGGCTCCAGCGGCCCAGGGGCCAGTAGTCCAGCAGCAGCAGGATGCCGGGCAGAACCACCAGCACCGGCTTGGACATCAGGCTCAGGGCATAGCAGCAGTAGAAGGCGACCAGGGCGCGGCTGCGTCTGTTTTTTGCCCAGGCCAGGTAGCTGGTCAGGGCCAGCAGGCCCCAGAACATGAACAGGACATCCTTGCGTTCGGTGATCCAGACCACCGACTCCAGGTGCAGCGGATGCACGGCGAAGAGCACGGCCACGGCAAAGGCCGTCCATTTGTCAGCGGTGATGGTGCGCATGAGCTGGAACACCAGGGCCACGTTCAGGGCGTGCAGGATGAAATTCGTGGCGTGGTACCCGCCCGCCCAGAGCCCGTACAGGTTCGCGTCGAGCATGAGCGACAGCCAGGACAACGGGTGCCAGTAGTCGATGACGTTGGCCAGGTCCACAAAGGCCCAGCGCACGGCGTCCCAGGTGAGCCCGCCGAGCACATGGGGATTTTGGAGAATATGAATCGTGTCGTCCAGGTCGATGAACTCGAAGCCGAGGGTGCGCCAGTACAGGGCCAGGGCCACGGCCACGGCGATCAGGCAGAGCGCGGCAGGGCTTTCAAGCGCCTGGAGCAGGCGCGCGCCGAGGGCAGGGGCGGCGGAGGGCGTGACGGGGCGTTCTTCCGGCGTATCGTGTATTTTGTGTGGCATGCGGATTCTTTATAAAAACCAAACGTGAATGTCCAGTGGCCCGGCGCCGCAGTGGCGCCATGATCCTGGCCGCGCGCCCCGGTCATCTCGTTTCGGTGCCGCATCGCCCCATCCGCTGTTCCCGCCGCGCATCCCTGTCGGCTCATGGCGGCGGTGGAGCGCCTCGCCACGCGGGAGGGGCTGGCTGAGCGTGACGATGGCCCAAGCTGCGGCCCTGGGCGGATTTGTTGAGCAGAAGCGCTCGCCAGCGCGAAACAAAGCCCCCGGTTCAGCGCCGGGGGCTTTGTTGGTGTTGCGGAATCCCGTGCGGGAGCGGTTCCGAAGGGTGGACGCCGCGCCGGGGCTATTGCCTGCCGCCAGCCAGCATCCTGCGCACGCGCTCCAGGTTCTCCCGGGCCACCTGGTAGTCCGGGGCCTGGTCCACGGCCTGGGCGTACTGCTCCTCGGCGCGGCGCAGGTTTCCCCGGAGCAGGGCGATGTTGCCCAGGTCGTTGTGCGCTTGCGGATACTTGGGCTGGGTCTCCAGGGCCTGGAGGTAGCTCTGTTCGGCCTCGTCGTAGCGGCCCAGCTGAGCCAGGCAGTAGGCGATGCCGTAGAGATCGCTGGCCCGGAAGGCGTACGCCGGGTCGATGGCCAGGGCCTGGCGGAACATGGTGATGGCCTGCTCAAAGCGGCCTGTGCCCATGTAGATGTTGCCGAGGTTGCCCAGGGCGAGGTTGAAGCCCGGCTGCAGAGCCAGGGACTTCAATGCGTAGGTTTCCGCGCGGGCCAGGTCCAGCCGGTCCACCAGGATCTTGGCGTAGTTGTTGTACAGGATGTACTGGCCCGGGGACACGTCGATGGCGCGCTCGTAGATGGTGTACTCGTTGCGCCAGAATTCGATGGCGTAGCTGGCCTGCGACCAGTACCACCCGAACAGCGCCAGCAGGCAGGCGGCCAGGGCGACGGCGCGCTTTTGTCTGTCGGCGATCAGGCGCGCTGCGATTTCCCTGGCCCCCAGCACCAGCACAAGATAGGCGCCGACATACGGGAAATACGTGAACCTGTCGGCCATGGGCACATGCATGCCAATTTTCGGGGTCACGATGGTGGTGAGCAACCCCAGGAGAAACCAGCCCAACCCGAGAATCAGCCAGGGGAAGCGCTGGCCTTTCCATGCGCAAAAAAGCAGCGCCGCAACGAGCCCGGCAACGGATACAACCAGCGGCCAGAGCGGAACGGGCGTTTGGAACGTGTAGATGATGGCGAGGTTTGTGGGCACGAAAAACTTCCACGCATATTTGGCCAGGGAAATGAAAGCTGTGCCGTAGCGTGTGGCGGAATCCAAGGTCAGCATATCGTGCGCGTTCACGTGGGAGTTGACGGTGGCCAGGGTGGAGAGCATCGCCAGGCCCAGAACAGGCAGCTTCTCCCGCAGCAGCGGCCAAAGGGCGCGCAGGCGATCGCGGAAGGCGGGGCCAGGCCCGGCAGGTCGGAACAGCTCAAACGGGCTCCAGCGATTGAGCGGCCAGTAGTCCAGCAGCAGCAGCAGGCCGGGCAGAACCACCAGCACCGGCTTGGACATCAGGCTCAGGGCGTAGCAGCAGGAGAAGGCGGCCAGGGCGGTGCGGCTGCGGTCCCTGGCCCAGGTCAGGTAGCTGTTCAGGGCCAGCAGGCCCCAGAACATGAACAGGACATCCTTGCGCTCCGTGATCCAGACCACGGACTCCAGGTGCAGCGGATGCACGGCAAAGAACACGGCCACGGCAAAGGCCGACCACTTGTCCGCAGTGATCCTGCGCATGAGCCGGAACACCAGGGCCACGTTCAGGGCATGGAGAATGACGCTCGTGGCGTGGTACCCGCCCGCCCAGAGTCCGTACAGGTTCGCGTCGAGCATGAGCGACAGCCAGGACACGGGGTGCCAGTAGTCGACCGTGTTGCGCAGGTCGACAAAGGCCCAGCGCACCGCCTCCCAGGTGAGCCCGCCGGTCACATGGGGATTTTGGAGAATATGAAACGTGTCGTCCAGGTCGATGAACTCAAAGCCGGTGCTGCGCCAGTAAAGGGCCAGCGCCGCAGCCACGGCGATCAGGCAGAGCGCCGCAGGACTTTCAAGCGCCTTAAGCAGGCGCGCGCCGAGGCCAGGGGCCTGGGCATGGGCATGGACATGTGCGGACAGGCTGGGCGGTTTTTTGGGTGATGCGGTCTGTTTGCGTGACATCGTGTTTCCTTAGAAAAACCGTGCGTTGATGTCCAGCGGGCCGGGGCCGTTTCGCCTGGACCTGGCGCAGCCGAGCATGTCAATTCCGCTCTGGCGCGCGGCCTGGCCGCCGTATTCTCTGAACATGGTGAAGCGCTGGTGGAGCTGGGGCTTGTCCTGATGCTCCCAATGGGCTGGCGCTTGAGGAGCGCTCGCGGCTCAGCGCTGTGCGTGCGCTTCCCGCGCCCGGCAAGCGTCGGCGTTGGGGCTGGCGTGGGTGTGCCAGGGCAGGGGGCGATCACGCCAGTGCGTGCATGGCGGAAGGGGTGTGGCGCAGCTGCGCCGGAAGCGGAAGCGCGGCGCTCCAGGGCCTGCAACTGGTGCACAACAGGCCGCATAACAGGCCGCGAAAGGCCCGCCGCTACCGCAGGTAGTCTTCCAGAAACCGGCCCATCTGCACGTCCACGCCGGTGATGTGCTCGGTGAGCCATTTCTTGAGGAAGTCCAGCACCTCCGCCGGGTTGGCGGTGTCGGTCGCCCAGTTGTCCTCAAAGGTCGTCACCGCGTCGCTGAAATACTGGTGCTCCTTCAGGTGCGCCTCGAACTCCGGGTAGCCAAAGGCCTGCATGTAGCCTTCCTCGACGTGGAAGTGCTCCGCAGCGTAGGCCTTGAGCCGGGCCACCAGGTCCGGGGCCGGGCAGTGCTGGCCCGAGGCCTCCACGGCGTCGTGCAGGCTGTTGACCATGTCCACCAGCTGCCTGTGCTGGTCGTCGATGGCCTTGATGCCCATGAGCAGGGAATCGCTCCATTGAAAGTACGGCATGCTGCTGCTCCTTGCCTGGGTGTGTTCCTGCATGCGCAGCATAGCATATTTGCGGCTGGCGGCAAGCTCGGCCAGGCGCGGGGGGACGGCAAAGGAAAGGGCTTCGGTCCCCTCCCTAGACGACCGAAGCCCAAGGCCGCCACGTGGGGCAGCTTTATTGCCGGATGTATCGGAGCTTTGGGCGGGGACTTTAGCCCTGGCGCAGGGCCAAGAAAAAGGCCGGACATCGCTGCCCGGCCTTGGTCGTTTTTGTCGCGCTTGCGTGGTCTACTTCTTCTCGTCCTTGTCATCGACCTTGTCGGCCACGGCGCATTCGGTGGTCAACAGCAGGCTGGCCACGGAGGCGGCGTTCTGCAGGGCCACGCGGGCGACCTTCTTGGGGTCGATGACGCCGGCGGCGTAGAGGTCCTCGTACACGCCGGTGGCGGCGTTGAAGCCAAAGGCGTCCTTGCCCGCGCGGACCTTCTCCACCACCACCGAGCCTTCGAACCCGGCGTTGGAGGCGATCATGCGCAGGGGCTCCTCCAGCGAGCGGCGGATGACGAGCACGCCTGCGGCCTCGTCGTCGTCCAGGGTCTTCAGGCCGTCCAGCACCTTGGAGGCGCGCACATAGGCCGTGCCGCCGCCGGGGATGATGCCTTCCTCGACAGCCGCGCGGGTGGCGTTCAGCGCGTCCTCGACCCGGGCCTTCTTCTCCTTCATCTCCACTTCAGTGGCCGCGCCGACCTTGATGACGGCCACGCCGCCCACGATCTTGGCCAGGCGCTCCTGGAGCTTTTCCTTGTCGTAGCTCGACGTGGTGAGATTGATCTCACCCTCGATCTGCTTGATGCGGGCCTTGATGTCGTCCTTTTTGCCAGCGCCGTCGACGATGGTGGTCTTTTCCTTGTCCACGGTGATGCGCTTGGCGCTGCCGAGCGAGTCGGCCCGGACCTTGTCGAGCGAAAGACCCACATCCTCGCTCACGACCTGGCCGCCGGTCAAGACGGCGATGTCCTGAAGCATGGCCTTGCGGCGGTCGCCAAAGCCCGGGGCCTTGACCGCGCAGACCTTGATGGTTCCGCGCAGCTTGTTGACCACCAGCGTGGCCAGGGCCTCGCCGTCCACGTCCTCGGCGATGATCATCAGCGGGCGGCCCATCTTCACAACCTGCTCCAGCACGGGCAAGAGGTCCTTCATGTTGCTGATCTTCTTCTCGGAAATGAGCAGCAGGGGCTCGTCGAACTCGGTAGTCATCTTGTCGGAATTGGTGGTGAAATAGGGGGAGAGGTAGCCGCGGTCGAACTGCATGCCCTCGACCACGTCCAGCACGGTCTCCATGCTTTTGGCTTCCTCAACGGTGATGACGCCCTCTTTGCCGACCTTGCTCATGGCCTCGGCCAGGATGTCGCCGATGGTCTGGTCGTTGTTGGCGGAGATGGTGCCGATCTGGGCGATTTCCTTGCGGTCCTTGGTGAACTTGGCGGTCTTGTCCAGCTCGGCGACCACGGCCTCCACGGCCTTGTCGATGCCGCGCTTGACGCTCATGGGGTTTCTGCCTGCGGCCACGAGCTTGATGCCCTCGCCGAAGATGACCTGGGCCAGCACCGTGGCGGTGGTGGTGCCGTCACCGGCCACGTCGTTGGTCTTGGAGGCGACCTCCTTGACCATCTGGGCGCCCATGTTCTCGAACTTGTCCTCCAGGTCGATCTCCTTGGCCACGGTCACGCCATCCTTGGTGATGGTCGGCGCGCCCCAGGATTTCTGGATGACGACGTTGCGGCCCTTGGGGCCCAGGGTGACTTTCACGGCATCGGCAAGCTTGTCCACGCCGATCTTCAAGCCCGCGCGGGCGGACTCCTCAAAACGAATGGTCTTGGCCATGTCTTCAGCACTCCTCTTTTTGCGAAATTCGGCGTGTGGCGCCGTGTATTTCCAGCAGTTATTTTTCGATGACGGCCAGGATCTCATCCTGGCGCATGATGGAGCATTCCTCGCCGTCCAGCTTGAACTCGGTTCCGGCGTATTTGGCGAAGAGGACCACGTCGCCCTCCTTGACCTGCATCTTGACCTTGTCCGAGCCGGGACCGGCGGCGACCACGGTGCCGCGCATGGGGCGCTCCTTGGCGCTGTCGGGGATGAAGATGCCGCCAGCGGTTTTCTCTTCCTCGGGCAGGCGCTTGATGATGACGCGATCGTGCAATGGCTTGAGCTTCATTATGAATCCTCCTGAACAGATTGTGTGCTTTTTGCGCCGCCAGGCTCCGGCGACGCGGGGCGTGTGGCCCGCGCTGGGGCGTTTGGTTGCGGCGTTGGAAAGATAAGCAGGTGCGAGGGGATGTCAACGCCTGGGGCGGAAATATTTGGCTTGCGGCGGCAAGGTCGAAACCGGAATGCGGGTGCGGGCGCAAGGATGTTTTTCGCACGCCTGGCCCCGCACCCGCGCAAAAAGGCAGCGGGGCTCGGCCTCTCGGCCTGCGCCCCGCTGCCGGGTGTTCTTGGCTGGCGTGCTACTCGTCCGCGCTCACCGGGATGTCGTGGACCTTCACGAACTCGCGCACCTGGTGCAGGTTGTGCAGCCCCAGCTTTTTCATGAAGTTGGCGCGGTGCTTCTCCACGGTGCGGGTGGAAAGGAAGAGCTTCTCGGCGATTTCCTTGTTCTTCATGCCGCCCAGCACCATCTCCAGGATGTGCTTTTCCCGGGTGGTCAGCATTTCCAGCGGGGTGGCCTTGGTTGTGCGGCTGCCGCGCAAGTAGCCGTTGATGAGCGTGGCCGAAACCTCGGGACTGACGTACGCCTCGCCCCGGCACACGGCGCGGATGGCCGTGAGCAGATCCTCGGCGCTGGAGGCCTTGACCACGTAGCCGTCCACTCCGGAATCAAGGGCCGCGTGCAGGTATTCCTCGGCCCGGTGGGCGGTCAGGGCGATGATGCGCGCTTCCGGGAAATCTCGGCGGATGGAGCGCACCGCCACCATGCCGTCCACGCCGGGCATGGACAGGTCCATCAGCACCACGTCGGGCTTGAGCTCGCTGTAGAGGCGCATGGCCTCCCGCCCGTCCTGGGCCTCGCCCACGACCTCGCAGGCCCCTTGGGTCTCCAGGTAGGCCTTGAGGCTCTGCCGGAGCAACGCGTGGTCCTCGGCCAGGAGCACGCGCAGTTTCTTGCCGTCACTGCTTTCGTTCATCGTCTCACGTCCCATGCTTTTGCGCCGCAGCTGGTATCAGCCGTGGCGTATATTTTGTATGCGTAAGTGTACGCACTAGGTCGTACGCAGTCAAAGGCCCGTAGCGTAAGCTATTTGCGTAGTGCTGCCCCCAGGCTCGCGCTGCACGGTGCCAGCAGCGTGCCACCGTTGCGGCCCTTGACCGCAGCCCGGATTTGCGGCAGGCATCAAATATGTGCACTCGTCTGATCGCCCTTGTGCTGGTTCTGACCTTGGCCGCTCCCGCGTCGGCCTGGGAGTCGCGCACCAAAAGCGTGCGCGACGGCGACTCCATCAACGTCACCAACGCCGACGGGGTGCAGGTGAACATCCGGCTCTATGGCCTGGACGCGCCGGAGACCAGGCAGGCCTTCGGCTATCAGGCCAAGAAGCTGCTGGTGCGGCTGGTCGCGCACAAGACCATCTCCATCGAGGGGGTGGACACCGACCGCTATGGCCGCACCGTGGTCCTGGTGCGCCTGGCCGACGGCACCCTGGTCAACGAGGAGATGGTGCGCGCGGGCCTGGCCTGGGTGTACGACCAGTACTGCCTGCGAGAGGACCTGTGCGCCACCCTGCGCCAGGCCCAGGCCGAGGCCAGAAGCGCCGGTCGCGGCCTCTGGGCCGAGTCCTCGCCCACGCCGCCCTGGGAATGGCGCAAGAGCCACAAGACCGAGGAATGGTACGCAGGGCCGGTGCGGGCCATGAAGACCATCGCGCGCAAGATCAAGGTGGTCATCCACTAATCTCCACGCGCACGGGCCAGCCGCCTTCGACCCCGGGCAAGGCCTCGCCGCCTGCCGTGCCAGCCCCCCCCCGCTCTTGCGCAGGGTCGCCTGCTGTGCGCAGATTCTCCTGCGTAGCGATTCCTAGTACTCTTTCGGTACACGTCCGATGCAAACACAGCCCCTGGCCGCTTGTGGCAGCTGCGGACTGTGCAATGAGTTCGTCTGGCGGCTGTCAGTCGGCGGCGGCAAAGAGGTTGCTGCCCAGGATGAAGTCGGTCTCGGGCTCGGTGCCAACGGTCGAAAAGTCGGCGGCGCGGACTCGCTGGCTCTTTTGTTTGAAGGCTGCGGCGTGGGCCCGCTCCCGCAGCACGGCCAGAGGGCCCCTGTCGGATGTTCTGCCTTGGCGCAGCCGCCTTGTGCCTGCCCACGCGCGGGGCCTGGAGAAATTCCGCTCCCAGGTGGTCCCCATGCCGGAAGCCCGGTGCCTGCTCGCCCGTCCGAATCTGCCCTGGGGCGCGGGGCTGCGTCAGCGCAGTGTCTTTTCATGATGCATGGCTGTCCGGCATGCGGCGGATTTAATGCGTGCGCATGCAAAAAGCCCCCGGCCGCTTGTCGCAGCCGGGGGCTTTGCATTACGTATGCTTGCTGGCTACCAGGTGGAGTCCGCAAAGGGGTTGCTGCCCAGGCCGAACCCGTCCTCGGGCTCGCCGCCCACAGAGGGAGCGCCGGAGGCGTCGCCGCCAGCGGAGCCGCCATCAGCCGCCGCCGCGCCGCCGCCCGCCACACCGGCCACGACCACGCCCTGGGCCTTGACCTTGGCCACTTCCTCCATCAGCTGCTCAAGCTTCTTGATGTGCTCGTCCATCTTGGTGGAGCTGACGGACAGCTTCACGTCGCCCTTGGCGGCCTGCTCCTCGAAGTCCTTGAGCTTGCTCTTGGCCCCGGCAAAGTCTGCGGCGATGGCGGTCTTCTCGGCGGTGAGCTTGGTCACCTGGGCCGACAGCGCGGCGTTCTGGGCGCGCAGGTCGGCGATCATTGCCATGATGCCCTGAGCCTGGGCCTGGGCGGCCTCGGGCAGGGGCTTCACGGCCACCTTTTCGCCAAGGTCGGCCACATCGCCCGCCGTGGCCTTGGTCAACTGGGGCTCCTGCTCGTAGATCCAGGCCTTGGACAGGGCCGCGGCGATGGGCGCGAACTCGGCGTCCACCTGGCTCTGGGTCAGGAAGGAGAGCATGTCAAGCAGGCCGCTGTCTGCTGCGTCGCCGCCTTTGAGGCAGGTGACGAAGGTATGCATGGGGAACACTTTCGCTTCAGCCATGGGATTCCTCCTTATGGTCGGGAAAACCTTTCAGTGTTGTGTAAACCAGTGTCCGCCGGGCGGACTCTCCTAGATCTCGCCCATGGGCAGGCGGCCGATCTTGCGCGCGTAGGCCAGGGCCACGGTGCGGTAGACCACGTGCCCGAGCTTGGACCAGGGCAGGTAGGCCAGCAGCATGAACACGAAGATCAGGTGCAGGTAGTAGGTGGGGTAGGCCAGAACCTTCTGCCCGATGAGGCGGAAGATCTCGCTGCCGAGGCCCGTGAGCGCGATGCCCCAGATTACGGTCAAAAGGTACCAGTCGTACCAGTTGCTGGTGCTCTTGGCCGCATCCAGCGCGGTGCGGCGCGTGGTGAGCTTCATCAGTCCGTAGACCAGGGCCACGGCCCCGGCGTTGGCCAGAAGCTTCACCGGGCTCCACAGCGGCATGGGGGTGTGCCCGGCCCAGGCGATGAGCCCGGCCAGTCCGCCCTCAAGGCCCATGATGTGCTCCAGGAAGAAGGCCCCGAACCAGTGGCCCGTAGCCACCACGCCGGTGACGATCATCAGCGCGATGAAGGCGTAGAAGACGAAGAGGTGCCCGGTGAAGCGCTGCACGTCTTTATCTTCCTGCCCGCAGTTCTGGAAGCGGCTGTGCTGGGCCACCTCGACCGTGAGGGTCTCGATGAGGCAGCACAGGAAGCTGGGGGCCTTGCCCCGGCCCACGATGAAGGTCTTGGGCATGCTCTGGAAGCCCTGGAGCATGGTGGCGATGCCTCCAGCAAAGGCGATGAGCATGAACACGAACACCGCGCCGAAGATCGGGTCGATGAAGTAGTCGCCGGGGAACAGGCCGCCGTAGATGATCTCGCCGGTGGCCGATGTCACCAGTTCATGCCCGTGGCTGACGAACAGCGGGAAGGCGGTGCCGAGCGCCTTGGCGCGCAGGACCCAGATGAGCATGTAGATGGCTGCGGGAATGAGCATCAGCATGGGCAGGCCCTTGCTGGAGCTCATCCACTTGCCGATGATGGCCGGTTTGGCGAGGCTGCGGTAGGCCATGTTGCGCAGGGCCGCCAGCAGGTCGCCGGGTTTTGCGCCACGGGGGCACAGATCAGAGCAGGTGCCGCAGTTGTGGCACAGCCAGATGTCGATGTCGTTGACCAGCCTGTCCTTGAGTCCCCACTGGGCCCAGACCATCTCCTTGCGCGGATAGGGCCCGTCGGGCGGGGAAAGGGGGCAGACAACGCTGCAGGTGGCGCACTGGTAGCACTTTTTGAGCGACTCTCCGCCCACCTGCTGCAGTTCCTGAACGAATTTCAGGTCCGGTTGAACCCTGACGGTGTTCGACATGGTTCCAAACCTCCTAGTAGCCCTTGAACGGGTTGGGCCCGAACTTGGTGATGACTTCGGTCATGAAGCGTTCGATGATCGCCGGAACCTTGTCGTACTCGTCAATGGAGACTTCGTACTGCTCCACGCGCTCGGCCTCGACGCCCAGGCGGCCAAGGGACTCCGCGATGTTGGTCTTGCGGCGGCTGCACAGCTCCGAGCCCTTGACAAAGTGGCACTGGTAATCCGGGCCGTACTTGCAGCCCAGCATGATCACGCCGTCCACGCCCTTGCTGACCGCGTCGGCCACCCAGATGGCGTTGACCGAGCCCAGGCAGCGCACCGGCACGAAGCGCACGAAGGGGCTCCAGCCCTTGCCCCGGAAGGCGGCCATGTCCAGCGCCGGGTAGGCGTCGTTCTCGCAGACCAGCACGATGACGCGCGGGCCGCCGGCGACCATGTCGTCGGGCACGTAGACTTCCTTGATCATGGAGCCGATCTGGTCGACGTTATAGTTGTCGAAGCTGATGACGCGCTCCGGGCAGGCGCCCATGCAGGTGCCGCAGCGGCGGCAACGCGTCGGGTTGGGCTTCGGCGTTCCCTTCTCGTCGTCATCCAGCGCGCCGAACGGGCATTCCTCGGTGCAGCGCTTGCACTGGGTGCAGCGCTGGAAGTTGAACACCGGGAAGCTCACGTCGCCGCTTCTCGGGTGCACGGCCACGCCGCGGTTGGCGCTGCCGATGCACTGCACGGCCTTTAAGACCGCGCCCGCCGCATCTTCCTTGGCTGTGGCCATGGTCATGGGCTGACGCACGCAGCCGGCCGCGTACACGCCGGTGCGCCGGGTCTCGTAGGGGAAGCAGATGTAGTTGGAGTCCACGAACCCGTCGAACAGCTCCAGGTCCGGGAAGCCGGGGCCCTGGCGGTAGACCAGGTTCATGGTCGGCTCGTGCGCGGTGACGGGCACGATGGCCGTGGGCAGGACCACCAGGTCGGCCTTGATCTCGACATCGGCGCCGAGCAGGGTGTCCTTGGCGGCCACGATGACGCCGCCGTCGGCGTCCTCGGTCACCTTGGTGATGGTGGCCTTGGAGAGCATGATGCCCGCGTCGTCCTGGGCGGCCTTGTAGTAGCGCTCATTGATGCCCGGGACCATCATGTGGTCATAGAGCACGAAGGCCAGGGCGTCGCCCAGCTTCTCGCGCACGTAGCCAGCCTGCTTGAGGGCCACCAGGCTGGTCAGCTCGGAGCTGTAGGCCAGGTGCTTGGCGTTTTCCTTGTCCGGGTAGGCCACGACCTCGGGCTCGCCCTCGGGGGCGGGGGTCGGCAGCGGCTCGGGCGGGGCGCAGACCTCGACCGAATCAGGGCTGGCGCCCTTGGTGCACAGGCTCACGTCGGTCAAAAAGGCCACGGAGGCCGGGGCCTTGCCGTCGGACGGGCGGACTATGGCGCCAGTCTTGGCCATGGCCTCGAACTCGGCGGCGGTGACCACGTTCTTGATGCTGCCGTAGCCCATGGGGGCCAGGAAGGTCGTGTCGCCGGGGACCCAGCCGGTGGCCAGGACCACCGCGCCGATGTCGAACTTCTGCTCGCCGCCGGCGTTGATGGTGGCGCTGTACAGGCCGGGCGCGCCCTCCAGGGAGTGCAGCTCGGCGCTGGTCAGCACCTTGATTTTGGGATTGCCGGTCACTTCCGCGATGAGCTGGTCAATGCCCGTGTCCTCGGCCTTGAGGTAGGGGTGGCTCATGGGGAAGGTTTTGTACATGGTGGCGGCCTTGCCGCCCAGGGTGGCGGCCCGCTCGACCAGGACCACGTCACGGCCGAGCTTGGCGGCCTCCAGCGCTGCGGTCAGGCCGGTCATGCCGCCGCCCAGCACCATGATGGTCTTGAAGGTCTCCGGGACCTCCGGGGCGGGGATGCGGCTCTTGGAGAGCTTCATCACGCCCATCTTGATGTAGTCCTTGGCCATGAGCGGCAAAAGGCCCGGGACCTTTGCGTCCTCGCGGAAGCTCCACACGCACTGCTCACGCAGGTTCACGCGCTCCACCTGGACGGTTTTGCCGAACTGGAAGATGTCCCACTTGACGCGCGGCGAGCAGGCGCAGACGACAACGCCGTCCAGGCCCTGGGCCTTGATGTCGGCCTCGATCTCGGCCACGGCCTCGGGGCTGCAAAGCACTGCGTTCTGTTTGACCACCGGGCAGCTGCCCGCGAGTTTTCCCTTGGTGACGGCTTCCATCAGCGGCGCCATGTCCAGGGCCTTGCCGATGTCGCATCCGGAACAGATGTATACTCCAAGCTTTTCAGCCATTGCCTACCTCCCCACCACGTTTTGAATGGCTTTCAGGGCAGCGCCGGTGCCGGTCTGGGCGGTCTTCATCACGTCCAGGGGCAGCTTGGCGCAGCCAGCGGCGTAAACGCCCATATCGGCGCCGCCGATGATGAAGCCGTCGTCATCAACAGCAAGCTCCACGGGCAGCTTGGAGCCCGCGCAGCTGGGCTGCATGCCGGTGGCCAGAACCACCAGGTCGAAGCGCTCCTCGCCCTTGATGCCGGTGACGGCGTCCTCGACGGTGAGGATCGGGCTCTTGCACTCGCACTCGACGATCTTGGCGACCTTGCCCTTGACCAGGGAGAGCTTGTCGTCCGCCGCGACCTTCTGCATGAAGTTGTCGTAGCGGCCGGGCGTGCGCAGGTCGATGTAGTAGACCACGACCTGGGCCTCGGGCAGCTTCTCGCGGATGTAGGTGACGTGCTTGAGCGACGCCATGCAGCAGATGTACGAACAGTAGTTCAGGTGGTTCTCGTCGCGGCTGCCTGCGCACTGCACAAAGGCGATGCGCTTGGGGGCACGGCCGTCGCTGGGGCGCAGGATCTGGCCGCCCGTGGGGCCGTTGGGCGCGGCCAGGCGCTCGAACTGCATGTTTGAGACCACGTTCTTGAGCTTGCCCGCGCCGAGGTTGGTCAGCTTGGCCATGTCGTACGGCTTCCAGCCCGTGGCCCAGATGATGGAGCCGACCTGCAGGTCGAAGGTGTTCCCGGCGTCGTCCGGGTCGACGGCGTTGTACGGGCAGGCGGCCTTGATGGCGTCCATCTCGCCGGGGGCGCAGGCGTCGGCGTCGATGACGTAGCGCTGCGGGAAGGCGAACAGGTGGGTGGAGTAGGCGACCTTGCGGTCCACGAGCCCGAAGTCGAACTCGCTTTTCACGCTGGTGGTGGCGGCCTTTTCGCACTCGCCGCACATGGTGCAGTTGGGGTTCACAAAACGAGGGCGCTGTTTGATCTTCACATCAAACGCGCCCGGAGTGCCAGTTACGCTTTCAACCTCGCACATGGTGAACGTTTTCACCTTGAGGTTTTTGATGCGCTGGAACTGGATCTCCAGGCCGCAGGACGGCGGGCAGAGCTTCGGGAAATATTGGTTGAGCTGCGCCACCCGTCCGCCGAGATACGGATTGGTCTCGACGAGATAGACCTCGTGGCCGACTTCGGCGGCCTCAAGGGCGGCGGTGATCCCGGCGAATCCCCCGCCTACGACGAGAATACTGTTGTTCGACATTCGCTGTCCTCCCTCTGTAAGTGTGCCAGGCAGTCCTCTCGGTTGCCTGGGCCGAACGGCATGCGCCACGGCGTGGGATTTTCCCGCGCCCGCCTGGGCATGACTTCGGGGATGGCCCCGGCTTGGCCCTCCCCGAAGTCATGCCCCCGAACGGGCGGAAATGGCCCCAGCAGTTGAAATGGCCCGAACCCGGACTGCAACGAGGCTGTTCCAGTCCGGGTTCAGACCACTTCCCCGTCTGGGAAGTAGGGCGGCCGCAAGCCAGTGGCTCACGGCCGCCCTTTGTCAACGAGCTTCCCTCAGCTTATGCTTCGGTGGGAATGATCTGGATGTAAGGCTTCTTGAAGATCTTGATCTCTTTCTTGGTCGGGTCGTACTTGGAGTTCACGAAGCACTTCCACTTCGCATCGTCCAGGCCCATGGCGTCGCCACGGTAGTAGAAGCCGGGGTAACGGGTCTCTTCACGGAAGTCGATGTGCTGCAGGTGCAGGCGAACGGTCCACAAACGGTGGAACTGCTCCCAGGCGCGCATCAGTTCGTGCAGGTCGCGGGCGGCCAGCTTCTTGGAGTCTTCCTCAAGCATGCCCATGAGCCAGAAGGCGGTCTTGAGCAGGGCGCCGGAGGTCATGTACAGGGTGGCGACACCTCCGCCGTACTCGTCCGAGCACTTGATCAAGCGCATCATGAAGTTCTTGGGGCTGATGTAATTGGGGTTGATCTCAGGAGCGGTGGAGGCACCCTTGAACTGCTCGTAGGTGTACCAGGGCTGGTAGATCTCCTTGGCCAGGTCAGCAGCCTTCACCTGGAGGGCGGGCTTGAAGTCCTTGTGGTCCACCACAAAGCGCACCATCTGCTTGCCGCAGATGCGGCCTTCAGCGTGGGAGCCGGAGGAGAACTTGTGGCCGGAGGCGCCAACGCCGTCAGCGCAGGTCCAGAGGCCTTCGACGGTGGTCATGCGGTTGTAGACCTTGCCGTTGGCGGCGCGGACCTTGTACTCTTCGGGAACCCAGGCCTCGTCCGGACCGGAAACCCAGATGCCGCAGCAACCGGAGTGCGAACCAAGCAGGTACGGCTCGGTGGGCATGATCTCGGAGCCCTTCTCTTCAGGAGCGCAGTTGGTGCAGGCCCACAGGTTGGCCATGCCGACGCACATGTCGAGGAAGTCTTCCCAGGCCTCAGACTCCAGGTGCTTCCACTCGGGGCTCTTCAGGTCGCCGTTGATGGTGGCCAAAAGGGCGCTCTTGGTGTCCATGAAGATGGGGCCGCGGCCTTCACGCATTTCACGGAGCATCATGTGGTTGCGCAGGCAGGTCGGGATGATGTGACCCTTGGCGTAGCCGCGATCCTCGTAGGGCTTCAGCATGGCGCGGTTGGTGGCGCAGTAGTCCTCGCCCTTGTAGTTCGTGGCCTTGGCCTTGAACAGCAGGAACCAGGCGCCGACCGGGCCGTAACCGTCCTTGAAGCGGGCGGGCACGAAGCGGTTTTCCATCATGGTCATTTCAGCGCCAACCTGGGCGCACATGGTGTAGGTGGAGCCAGCGTTCCACACGGGGTACCAGGCGCGACCCATGCCTTCACCCATGGAGCGGGGACGGAACACGTTGACCGCGCCGCCGCACGCCACGAGACAGGCGTTGCAGGTGAAGACGTAGACTTTGTTCTCACGGGTGCTGAAGCCCACGGCGCCGGCGATGCGGTTCGGGGTGTTGGCATCCAGGAGCAGCTTCACGATGAAGATGCGCTCGAGGTAACGGTCGTCGCCCAGGGCCTTCTTGGCGGCTTCCGCGACGATGACCTTGTAGGACTCACCGTTGATCATGATCTGCCAGCGGCCGGAACGCACGGGGGCGTCGCCGTTGCGCAGGGACAGGCCAGCGTTCTTGGCCTGGGCGCCGTCGAGGTTCTTGCCGTCTTTCTTGATCCAGACGGGCAGGCCCCATTCTTCGAACAGGTGGACGGAGTCGTCAACGTGGCGGCCCACGTCGTAGATCAGGTCTTCGCGGACCAGACCCATGAGGTCGGTGCGGACCATGCGCACGTAGTCGTCGGCCTTCTGGTCGCCGATGTAGGTGTTGATGGCGGAAAGGCCCTGGGCCACGGCGCCGGAGCGCTCGAGGGCGGCCTTGTCCAGCAGCATGATGGAAATGCCGCCGATCTTGTCAGCCCAGCGGCAGGCCTCGTAGGCGGCGCCGCAGTTGCCCATGCCGCCGCCGACCATCAGGATGTCAGCATGCATCTCGACGATCGTCGGCTCGGCCAGGGGGACACCTTTGACGATTTCTTTAGACGGAATCTGAGGCATAGCTACCTCCGTATGCTCTCATAAAGTTGATTTTGAAAAACCTCTTCAACACAGTTTGAGCTGTCGACTCAGGCCGATGCTAGTCGCAAACGGCGTCGAGCCAGCACTGAGACTTGTCAGCCTCGGTGATCTCGAACTTCTTGCTGATCGGGTTCTCGGGCGTGGACAGCTTGGTCTCGGTGAAGAGGAGCTCGTCGTCCAGGTTGGCGCCCTCGGGCTTGCCGCCGAAGCAGTTGATGGAACCTTCAGGGGTGGTGCGGATGGGGAACTTGAAGCGCTTAACGGAGCCGTTGCGGAACTTCACGGTCCACATGATGTCTTCAGCCGAGCGCATGGGGATGGAGGTTCCACCCATGGGGGCGAAGTCGGCATAGGGGCGGGCTTCAATGGCGCCCTGGGGGCAGATTTTCACGCAAGAGTAACATTCCCAGCAGGCGTCAGGCTCCTGGTTGTACGCCTTCATGGCGTCCGGATCCAGAATCATGAGGTCGTTCGGGCAAATGTACATGCAAGCGGTCTTCTCGCCACCCTTGCAGCCGTCGCATTTTTCCGGATTAACAAAGGTCGGCATAACACTCCTCCTAACAGGTTTAAATTAAAGCAGTTACCGACACGAACCACAGCCAACTACGTGCTCTTACGCGGCACGGACTTGTGAAAAACCAGGGTTATCAAGCCTTCTCAGGGGTGTCAAGGCGAAAGTGAATTTTTGAACAAGGCTCCACGCCCTGCCGCCCACTCCACCCGGAATCCCCTGGTTTTGATAAGAACCCATGCCCCTTCAACCTGCCTAGCCTGCCGGAGTGGCCGTGCTGTCGAGGGGGTCATGACCCTTGGCTTCCTCGTGATTTTGCTCACAAGCCGTAGTATTTTGACGTAGCGTGTCCTCCTATACACCAAGACGGCAAATTCTTGCAAGCCTTTTTCCGTGTTTGGTGTGGCTGCCCGCAAAGCCCTGCGCTGCGGTCGATTGCGGACATTGGAGCATGCCTATGCGTGCTGCCGGGAAATAGGGCTTGACACAACTTTCACAATCTGTTCATAGTTGCGCCGTTCATTTTGTCCACGGGTGGCGATTTTTCGCACAAGACCCGACAGCTGGCGCCCTCGCGCCAGTCAGGACGACGACCCCCAGAGCCCCAGGGCGTCGCCAGCTCAGGCGTGACCCCCTCGGGGCCACGGCTTTGGCAGAGGTAGTGGCACACATCAACCCGATTTTTTTCAAGGAGAAACGTAGATGGCATCGAAACTCGTTCCCCCGCATGGTGGCAAAGGCCTCGTCTGCTGCTTGCTCGAAGGCGCCGCCCTGGCCGCTGAGATCAAGAAGGCTGCGGGCCTGAAGAAGATCGAAATCTCCTCCCAGGAGAAGGGCGACCTGATCATGATGGGCATCGGCGGCTTCAGCCCGCTGACCGGCTTCATGGGCAAGGCCGACTGGAAGAGCGTCTGCGACAAGTACACCATGACCGACGGCACCTTCTGGCCCATCCCCGTTATTCTGGCCACCGACGATGCCTCTGTTAAGGCCGGCGAAGAGATCACCCTGGAGCGCAACGGCACCGTCATGGCCACCATGAAGGTCACCGAAGTGTTCCAGCTCTCCGACGCCGAGAAGACCTTTGAGTGCGAGAAGAACTACAAGGGCGAAGGCGCCGACTCCCAGACCGACTTCATGGGCACCGCCATCAAGGATCACCCCGGTGTGCAGATGGTCCTGGCCCGCAAGAAGTTCTGCCTGGCCGGTCCGGTCAAGGTCCTGTCCGAGGGCGGCTTCCCCGAGAAGTTCCCCGGCGTGTACAAGAGCCCCGCTCAGCTGCGCGCCGAGATGGACGAGCGCGGTTGGGCTGACGTCGCCGCTCTGCAGCTGCGCAACCCCATGCACCGCTCCCACGAGTACCTGTGCAAGATCGCCGTCGAGATCTGCGACGGCGTGGTCATCCACTCCCTGGTGGGTGCGCTGAAGCCCGGCGACATCCCGGCCGAAGTCCGCGTCGACGCCATCAACACCCTGGTCGAACACTACTTCGTGAAGAAGAACGTGATCCAGGCCGGCTACCCCCTGGACATGCGCTACGCCGGTCCCCGCGAGGCCCTGCTGCACGCCCTGTTCCGCCAGAACTACGGCATGAACAAGCTCATCGTCGGCCGTGACCACGCTGGCGTTGGCGACTTCTACGGCATGTTCGAGGCCCAGGAGATCTTCGAGAAGATCCCGGTCACCGGCAACGCCGCGAAGGACCTGCTGACCAAGCCCCTCAAGATCGACTGGACCTTCTACTGCGTGAAGTGCGACGGCATGGCCTCCCTGAAGACCTGCCCGCACGGCAAGGAAGACCGCGTCATCCTCTCCGGCACCAAGCTGCGCAAGATGCTCAGCGAAGGTGGCGACGTGCCCGATCACTTCGGTCGCGAGGAGTGCCTGGTCATCCTGCGCAAGTACTACGCCGGCCTGACCGAGAAGGTCGAAGTCAAGATGCAGAAGGCCGCTTCCGGCTCCGCCATGTAGTCCAGACGAGCTTAAGCTTCAGTCTCTACGGGGGCGTCCTTTCGGGGACGCCCCTTTTTTTCGTGGGGCCGTCCTCCATACGATCCAACGCCAGTTGACAGACCTGGCGATATATGCTGTTGCGCATGGTGAGCGCATGCCTGTTTCGGCTGCACCGCTTCGCACCGTGCGTCGTAGTGCTGCGCTGCGCGTGGAAACCCGCGCGGAGCGCCGGGAATATCCCCCCGGCAGGATGCGGAAGGGAGGGACGATGGGCTCTGATTTTGTGATGTCGGTTCGGGCTGTGCAGGACGGGCGGTTCATCCCCAAAGTTGGTCCGACGCGGTATCTGTTTGTGCCGGATGGGGAGCTGCCGGACCCCGGCCACGCTGTGAGCGCCGCGCGCTGGTTCAAGGCGGTGCGCGAGGCGGCCGTGTGGCTGAACGAGGCCGGGCAGAGCAGGGGCGACCTGCTGTTCATGGTCCACGGGTATAACATGAGCGAGGCCGAGGTGATGGACCGCCACCGGCTGCTTCAGGCCGGACTCAAGGCGGAAGGGTTCAAGGGCGTGCTGGCCTCCTTTGACTGGCCGAGCGACGACAAGGCCCTGGCCTACCTCCCGGACAGGCACCGGGCCAAGCTGACGGCCCTGCAGCTGGTGAACGACGGCATTCAATACCTCTCCGCCCGGCAAACGCCGGACTGCACCATCAATGTGCACGCCCTGGGGCACTCCACCGGCGCATACGTCATCCGCGAGGCCTTTGACGACGCGGACGACACCGCAGTGCCCAACCCCGGCTGGGGCACCAGCCAGATCATCTTCGCCGCAGGGGACGTGTCCTCGTCCTGCATGACCGCAGAGGAAACGACCTCCGACGCCGTCTACCGGCACTGCACGCGGTTCACGAACTATTTCAGCAAGCATGACGAAGCCTTGGACCTGTCGAACGCCAAGCGGCTGGGAACGGCTCCGCGCGCTGGCCGGGTGGGCCTGCCGAAAGGCGCGCCGCCCTCTGCCGTGGATGTGGACTGCACGGCCTACTATGAGCAGCTTGCCGCGTCCGGTTCGAACATCCTCGGCCAGGATCAGCCCAACGGTTTCAAGGGCATGCAGAGCCACTCCTGGTATTTCGGCAACCGCATGTTCAGCAAAGACCTGTTCTTCACCCTCATCGGAAAGGAAAGGACGGTGATTCCCACCCGGGACATCGGCCCGGACGGCGTGAAGCGGCTGAAGCACATCGACTAACATCTCGGCTGGGGGCGTCCTTTCGGGGACGCCCCATATTTTGCGCCCTTGATTCGCCCGGAATGTGCGCCCGCTGGTCCAGGCGGCTTGCAGGGGCCGCGCGGTCCTGGTATGCCCGCAGCATGGGACAGATACTCGTCACCGGCGGGGCCGGGTACATCGGGGCGCACACGGTGAAGCGCCTGGCCAAGGCCGGACTGGAGGCCGTGGTGCTGGACAACCTGGCCACAGGCCACCGCGACTTTGCGCGCTGGGGGAACTTCATCCAGGGCGACGTGCGCGATGCGGCGGTCCTGGACATGGTCTTCGGCTCCCGGCGCATCGACGCGGTGGTGCACTTCGCCGCAGCCAGCCAGGTGGGGCAGAGCGTAAGCGACCCGCTGTTCTACTACCAGAACAATGTCGAGGGCGCGCTGACCCTGCTCGCCGCCATGCGCCGCCACGGGGTCGAAACCCTGGTCTTTTCCTCCTCCTGCGCGGTGTACGGTCCGCCCCTCGACGGCTCACACTTCGGCGGCCTGCTGACCGAGGACCACCCCATCGGCCCGCTTTCGCCCTACGCCCACACCAAGCGCATGATCGAGCAGATCCTGGAGGACAGCGCCCGGGCCTATGGCCTGCGGGCCCTGTGCCTGCGCTACTTCAACGCCGCCGGGGCCGACCCCGAGGGCGAGGTGGGCGAGCGCCACCAGCCCGAGACCCACCTGATCCCCCTGGTGCTCCAGACGGCGCTGGGCCAGCGCGAGTGCATCCAGATCCTGGGCGACGACTACGCCACGCCCGACGGCACAGCCGTCCGCGACTACATCCACGTGCAGGACCTGGCCGACGCGCACATCCTGGCCCTGGCGCACCTGCGTTCGGGCGGGGCCGGCGGCGCGCTCAACCTGGGCAACGGCCAGGGCCACAGCGTGCGCCAGGTGGTGGAGGCCGCACGCGCCGTGACCGGGGCTGACATCCCGGTGCGCCTGGCCCCGCGCCGCGCCGGAGACTCGCCCCGGCTGGTGGGCGACGCAACCCGCGCCCAGGCCCTGCTGGGCTGGCGGCCGCAGTTCGCGGACATCCGCGAGATCATCCGCACGGCCTGGGACTGGCACCGGCTGGAGCCCCACGACCCGCGCCCGCTGTAGCCGGGGCCTGCGCGGACCCTTTGACTTTCCCTCCCGGGCGGGTATGCTTGTCCGGTCAGCCTAAACTTTTGGAGGAGCCGCCCATGCTCGTACGCGATTGGATGACCAGGAACGTCATCACCCTCGGACTCAAAACCACTGTGGTCGACGCGGCGGAGGTCATGCGCTCCAAAAGGATCAGGCAGTTCCCGGTGGTCGACGAGCAGGGCATGCTGGCGGGCATCGTCTCGGACCGCGACATCCGCGACGCCATGCCCTCCAAGTACCTCCCCGGCGATCACGCCACCGGCGGCAGCCTGGCCAAGCTGCGCGCCTCGGACATCATGACCTCCGAGCCGCTCACCGTGACCCCCACCACCCCGGTGGACATCGTTGCCAACATGCTCCAGCGCCACAAGTTCGGCGGCCTGCCCGTGGTCGACGCCGTGGGGCGGCTGGTGGGCATCATCACCGTGGCCGACGTGATGCGCTTCCTGTGCTCGGTCTCCGGCGTCAGCCGCGGTGGGCCGCAGATCGCCTTCAAGCTCGACGCCAAGCCCGGCCCCCTGGCCTCCCTGTTGGCCGACATCCGCTCCGAGGGCGTGCGCTACGCCTCGGTCTTCACCTCCTACGACCACGTGGACCCCGGCTTCCGGCACGCCTACGTGCGCCTGGGCCACATGGGCGAGCACACGGTGCAGAGCCTGTTGGCCAACCTGGGCAAGCGCTATACCGTGCTGTTCTACATCGAGGACGGGCGCACCAACCTGACCGAAGACTAGCCCCGGCCAAAACAAAAGCGCGCGGCCCGGCGGGAGGACATCCCGGCCGGGCCGCGCGCTTTTGTTTTGGCTGTGGTCAGCAGGCCCGCAGGACCCGCACCCCAGGTCCAAATGCTCCTGGCCCAGGGCTCTGGCCCAAGGCTATTTGATGGTCACGTGCACGCGCTTGTACACGTCGGGCCGGTAGCCCGGCTCCTCCTTCTTGATCTTGATCTGGATGTCCGACTCGCCCTTGGCCGTGGCAGCGAACATGTAGCGCACGCGGCCCGAGTCCGGCCGCACGATGCCGTCCAGGCGCAGCTGGTCCGGGTCGAAGAGCGTGCCCGCAAAGACGTAGCCGCTCAGGGAGGGGTCGCGCATGTCCAGGGTCAGCATGTTGCCCATGGCCAGGGTGACCTCGTGGACCTGCTCGCCGTCCAGGATCAGGGTCACGTCGCTTGTGCCGCCGAGCATCTTGGGCATGCTCAGGCAGCCGGGCAGGGCCGCCGTCAGCAGCAGCAGGGCCAGAAGCGCCAACAGCGGAAAAGCCCTGGAGAAAAAAGCGGGCCAGGGTCGGCGGGACCGGTGCCGTAGCCAAGATGGGTGGGTGGTGTGGCTGCGCATGGTCAGAAGTATACTCCCTGGCCGGGGTGGCTGGCAACCGGTGCAACGGGCAAAAATAAGGGGGCCGGTTGCCCGGCCCCAGGGGAGAGGAGGATGGAGATGGAGATGGAGATGGAGAAGAGGATGAAGCGGATCTGGGAGTGTTCGTCACGGAGAAGGGGTTCGTCTTGGCCTAGTTCTTGGCGCTGAGCTCGGTCTCCAGCCAGTGGCGGACCTCGTCGTTGGGCGGGTACACGCCCTTCAAGTGCCCCACGGACTCCAGGAAGTTTTGGCCCATTTGCTCCGGCAGGTCCAGCTGGGCCAGCTCAAGGGCTTCCTCGGAATTTCGCCGCACCAGGATCGCCTTGGGCGCCTTGTCCCAGGTGTAGACCACGAAATAGTTGCTGAAATCGGCCTTGGAGCGCACGGGCTGGTGCTGCGCGTGCCAGGAGTTGTTGCCCCACTCCAGGTACAGGGTCACTGCGTCCCAAGGGGTCATGCTCCAGTCGATCTCCAGGTCACGGTATTCACGCAGGCTGCCCATAAGTCCTCCTTGTTGTCTGACTTAAATAGTAATCCTTCCTAATTTAATGTCAACCGTATTGCTCAACATTTCAAGAAATAACTTTCCATTGCGTTCCGGTGTGTTATCAACTGCTGCCGGGAAGTTTGACGGCCCGGCTTTGTTATGCCAAAAATTTCAACGACTGCCTTGACGCAAGTCAACAAGGAGAAACGACCATGCTGATGACCGACATCCTGCCCAAGGAGGCCTGGCAGGCCCTGGAGCAGGAAATCCACGAACGCTACGGGCTCAATGCCAGGGTGTACGACGACAAGGGCTTCACCTTCACCGGGCACACCACCTGGGTGAACCGCCTGTGCCCGGCCATCAAGGCCAAGCCTGCGGGCGTTTCGGCCATCTGCTCTGTGGCGCACCAGGCCATGGCCGCCGAGGCCAGGACCACCAGCGCCTCCGTGGTTTCGGAATGCGACGCCGGGCTGCTCAAGATCTGCGTGCCGGTCATGGTCGACGGCGTGCTGGTCGGCGTGGTGGGCGGCTGTGGCCGTCTGCTGGCCGAGGGCGAGGTGGACGCGTTCCTGGTCGAGAAGTCCGCCGGCCTCCCCGAGGCCGAGGTGGGGGACCTGTGCGCCGGGATCAGCGCCATGACCAACGACGAGGCCGAGACCGTGGCGGCGGAGATCGCGGGCCGCGTGGACGAGATCTTGCGCGACTTCGACCTGCGGCGCTGAGCACGGCCATGCCGCGCATCTTCACCCGGGAGATCACCGTCGCCGCGCCGGACATCGACATCCAGGGCCACGTGAACAACCTGCGCTACCTGCAGTGGATGCAGGACGTGGCCGTGGCGCACTCCACGGCCCAGGGCTGGTCCATGCAGCGCTACGCGGACGCGGGCATGGGCTGGGTGGTGCGCTCGCACACGATCACCTACAAGCGCCCGGCCTTCCTCGGCGAGGTGGTCACGGCCTGCACCTGGATCGCCGGGTTCAGCCCTGGCAGCTCGCCCCGGCGCTACTTGTTCTGGCGCGCAGCGGACAAGTGCGTCCTGGCCGAGGCCGAGACCATGTGGGTCTTTGTGAACCTGGCCACGGGCCGCCCCACCAAGGTGCCGGACGAGTTGCGCCAGGCCTTTGAGATCGTGGAGGATGCGGGCGAGGTGAAGCGGATGCTGGAGGGGTGAGGGCTGGCGTTGAAGTCCTGCCGTTACGCTGCTTTGCGCAGGCTTAATACTCAGGGCACAAAGTCGTGACGAGGTGGCACGTCTCGTCGGAAAGAGGAGCGTTGCAGTACTTCAGGGCGACAGCTGCCGCACGTTCTGGCTTTTCGCCGCTTCCCGTGCCCCATCTGCGATAGGTGTCGTTGTTGATGGCGAAGGCAACGCAGCCGTTATGGTTCGTTACGTAGGCCGCCCGGCAGTCAGAGTATGGGCAGCTTGAAACAGCCGCAGCAATGGCCTCGTCTTTTGATGTGTAGCTTCTGCCGAGATAGACCTTGTTGCCTGCCCTTGAAAACGCAAGCGCCACATAGCTCCCCTTATCATTTGTCGTATGCACTTCCGTCGAATTTGATGTGTAGATGACGTTCGGGTGCCGGGAATTGGCGCACGCCCCTAGAAAAGCTGCGGACAGTGCGATCAGCAGGAAGTGTTTCATTGCCTGCCCTCTACTGTGCAGGCTTGATATTGTCGTTGAACGCAGTCCTCACGTATTCATTTTTCTCCGCACCATTGGGGATGATTGTATTGGCTACGGCAAAGTAATACTTTGTGTACGTGTCGAGATAGCCGTTTCCCATCAAGAGCCCACCGTGGAAGTCGGCTGGAAACGTATAGCCTTTGGAATTCAGGAAATCAGCCAGGCCCGTGAATCTGGTAGGCTTGAAGCCATACAGCTTTTCGGGCATCGGGCCAGGGTCGCTGACGCGCCACCTGTTGGGGAGCTTCATCCATTGGCCGATGAAAATCATGACGAGTTCATTGGTGTTGTTATGCCTTTTTCCAAAGACTTCATTGACAAGCAGATTGGCGTCTTGCTTCAGTTGGTTCACCGCTTTCGTGTTCGATTCACTTGTAAATGAGCCGATGTACTCAAAAGAGCCGTCCACAACGTAGGTTTGTCCGGTGGTATATGCCACCGTGTGACCATCGACCCGGCCGAGTAGGAAGGCCTGCGCCTCGCCCATGTGCACCATTTCGGACCCGCAGACCACAAGGACCAACGTCAAGGACAACAATACGTTCCGCATATCCCCTCCAGAGTAGATGCCCAGCGTATGCTAGATTCTGGAATCGCGCAAGGGGGTTGCATGCGTTGTGCAAGCTTCCGTCATCTTGTCCCTGGTTGTGGCGCCTCCCCCGTTGACTCCCACCCCCTCCCCGGTGCACAACCCCACCCACCATGACTGCTGA